>ERZ772993.727-NODE-727-length-14418-cov-8.704031_pt1 | contig 14418 bp, 13 predicted proteins | sample MGYA00580670_ERZ772993 | MGnify/ENA primary metagenome ERZ772993 (study PRJEB29015, sample SAMEA2737936) | human oral metagenome | biome: human oral; feature: human-associated habitat; material: dental | place: China | collected 2136 ... | reverse complement strand
AAACTTGCAGCTGAACGGAGCAAGAATTGAAGGAAACTTGACAGGAATTGGAAGTAACATCGCTCTCGGAGAAAACAGCTATGTAGGCGGAAAAGTTACAACGGACTCAAGGGAACTGCACAACAGCTACTACGAAAAGAACAGGAGCAAAGGATTTACTGGCGGAATAAGTCACGGCACAATTTCGGCAGGATATGGAAAATCACAAAGCACATACGATGAAAAGAGTACAATAAATGCAAAATCAAACTTGCAAGTTGGAGATGGCTCAGTATTAAACAGAGGTGCAGAAATTACAGCCACAAACTTTGAATACGGAAATATCCAGATCAATAATGGCGATGTAAAATACGGTGCAAGAATTGACACAAGGGATGTACATACTTCAAGTAAAAGCAGTGGATTTACAATATCAGCAGGAATAAACAGCCCAGCATTGGACAGGGCAAAACAAGTTGGCCAAGCTGTAAGTCAAATTAAGAATGGCGATACGGCAGGCGGAGCTATGGAAGCGGTAAATGCCGCAACTGGTACAATTAAGGGGCTTGCAGATAATCAAGGGACAAGACAGACAAACTATGTAAATGGAAGTGTCGGTGCAAAAGGTGCAAGGGATGCCATGGCAAACAGCAACTTCTACGCCAACATCGGAGTAAACGCAGGATTTACACGTTCAAGAAGCAACACAAGCTCCCATACTGAAGGTGCGGCTGTAACTACATTGAAGCCAATGGATGAAAATTCAAGCATTACCTACAACAATGTAAACAGCATAACTTATCAAGGGACACAGGCTCAAGGTGGAACGTTCATCTACAACAATGTGGCAAATATTCAGAAGGAAGCTGTGGAACTTCACAACAGTTATACATCAAGCAGCTCAAGCAGAGGAATAAATGCAGGTGCTACAATTGGCTATGGACACAAATTGCAGACTACTGGAAACGGCGGAAGCATTTCAGCTAGCCAAAGCAACCAGAATACAGTTGAAACTATCTATGCAAACGGAAACTTCAGGAATGTAAATGAAGTTCACAATAACACAGGCTCAATGGTACTAAACGGCTTTAACCAGGAAGGCGGAAAAGTAACTGGAAACATTGGAAAAGTGGAAGTTATTTCAAGACAGAATACAAGCACAACAACTGGAAGCTCAAGCGGAATAAGCCTTGGAATAAGTGCAAACGGAGTGCCAAGCTCTGTAAACATAAACGGAAGCAGAACAAATGGAGATAGAGCATTCGTAGATAACCAAAGTACATTCATTGTCGGAGAGGGAAGCAACCTTCACGTTGGAACGCTTGAAAATACAGGAGCTGTAGTTGGCAAGCAAGGAAACTCCACATTCAAGATTGACAGCTATGTTGGAAAAGATATTCAGAATCACGACACAATGAAGACAACAGGCGGATCAGTTGGAATTTCAACAGAAAAACCTAGAATTACAAATGTTGGATTTAATCAGGACAGCAGGGACAAGCAAGGAATCACAAGAAACACTATAATCGGAGATGTTGAGATAGGAGAAACTTCTGAAAGTCCAATAAACAGAGATATTACAAGAGCAAATGAAGTAACGGGGGACACTCACAGCAGCACAAATATCAATGTTGAAAGCCAGACTATTGAGTATGCGACTAATCCAGCTAAGCTGAAAGAGGATATTGGGAAAGCCAAAAAAGAGATAGCGGATGTGAAAAAAGCCATCAAGGAGTCAATTCATGATAGGGGAGATGACAACAGAAACTTCTTTGGACAGCTTAGAGAGGTAAGACTTAGTGAAACTGTAAACAACATAGCAGGTAAAAGACTTAATGAAGCTGGCAAGTCAGAAGATGTTGTTGCAGCCTGGAAAGATGCCTACAGGGATTTAGGATACAATCTTGATGTAAGATACACAACTGGCGAAGATACTCCTGAAATGAAAAACAAGGCAGGAACAGCATATGTTTCAAAAGATGGAGTACATACAATAATAATCAACATAAATGCAGAAGAGAACTCAACAAAGGCAGGATTAATCGGAACACTTGCAGAAGAGGCAAGCCATATTGTAAATGGAGTGGCAGGAAGACAGATAGCGACTGGAACTGATGAAAAAGGGCTTGAAAGCACAGGAAGAGCTGCAAATGCTTACTTCAAGGAAGAGTACAAGGGAAGCAACCAGAATATGACGTATAAGTCTGACGGGAAGATTGATACTAGCAAACTGGGGACTAATGTTGGAGATAGGGTTGGATCAGCCAGCTGAGCAGGAAGACTAGATAGGTGGCTACTATCAGATAAGGGCCGAAGGGGATGGCGCTGGTACGCTTGAGCCGGTGGCGTAGAAGCGCCGGCAGAGAGACCAGCGTCGCCAGCAAGTTCGCCAGGAAGAGGATGACCAGTCCCAGCCACCACTGAGGTATCAGCAAGCCAATCGCCAGCCCCAGCTTGACATCACCCAGCCCGACCAGCTTACCCCGAGAAGCCAGATAGATAGCACCATAAATGCCGGCGATCGGCGCCATACCGCCGGCTACCGCCATCAGCCAGCCCCCTACCCCACCACCGTGTAGCATAGGCAAGGTCACCAGCGAGTAGACCAGGCTGAGCCCGATCAGAGGGAAGACCAGACGGTTCGGCAGCTTGCGCCAACGCAGGTCATAGACGAAGAGAGCGACCATCAGCACTAGGCAAGCTAGCCACAGCCCGAAAGCTAGCCAAGCTAGCCCCGGCGAACTGCACCAGAGGCTAGCGGGGGTGCAAGCAATCCCCAGGGTAATGCTCGGATCACGCCAAGCATGCTCCAGTACCGAGGGGAAGAACACGCCGGAGAGGACGAAGCTGAGACAGGTCAGTACCTCCAGCCGAAGCGCCAGCCGCCCGATCCGCTTGTGGCAGTAGCGACAACGCCCACCCAACCCTAGGTAAGAAATAATCGGGATCATATCGGTCGGGGCAAGGCGGTGGTGGCAGTGCTCACACTCACTCCGCCCACTCAGCCAGTTGAGCCCCCGCTTCATCCGCCAAGTCAGGGCACCGATGAACGAGCCCATGATCGCCCCGAGAAGAGCCAGCGAGAAGTAGTAAAAGATCATGATCTGCATAAGCACATTATAGCAGTAAAACTAAAACCTCCCTATCCCGAGAGGATAAGGAGGTATAGCCTAGACTAATACTTAGGTAAGATTAGCTGGCATCCTGGCAGTAGACAGACCTCTTACCACCAGACTGCTCCATTACACCAAGCACAGCTGATTGACGCATGGTGCCCTTGACAATCTTACTAAGACCGTCGCATCTATAACCAACCTGCACCGTAATCGTATCAGTACTAGCATTGTCGCTTGCATCAGGTACCTGACCAGAATTACTGGTCACAACCTTGTCAGTGCTATTTGACAAAGTGTCGATATATTTAGTCAGTGCATTACCTGGGTTACTTCCTACCTCGTATTGAGTTTTACCTGCCTCCAGCTGGGTTCCGGGATTATTAGAGCTATAATCCGACACCGCTTCAACTACGTTGCTGATATCTCGCTTGCGGGCATCATTTCGCTGGTTGCGCTGCAGAGCCGGTACAGCCAGGAAGACCACGAGGAAGATCAAAGCACCGATGGCCAAGACCAAGGCTACCTCAATGATGGTGAAACCTTTTTCAGTTTTTTTCATACTGGATTGTATGTCCTTTCTTTATTAATTATTACATGTCTGATTATATACTAAGCTGGCGAAAACACAAGCGCTATCAGCGGAATATCAGCTAGAGAGTGGAAGTATCGGTCAAGCCGTAGATCGGTAGCAACACCGCCAGGACGATGAAGCCGATCATGATCGCCATCAAGATCATCAGGACAGGCTCGATCAAGGTGGAGATAGCGGCAATGGCGTTATCGACCTCCTTGTCGTAGTAGTCAGCAATCTTCGCCAGCATGGCGTCGATACCGCCGGACGACTCGCCGATCTTGATCATCTGCGGCACGAAGGGCAAGATGTACTCTTGGTTCGTCAGCGCCTCAGAGAGTGCCTTACCGTTCTTGACCTTGTTGACCGCCTGGAGGAGCTCATCTCGGATAAGGACATTATTGACCGCCTCAGACGAGATCTTCAGCGTCTCGATCATCGACACGCCGGAGCTTAGCAGCACCTGAGCCGTCCGAGCGAAGCGAGCCATGTACATCTTGCGTAGCAAGCTATTAAAGATCGGCGCATTCAGCTTGAAGGCATCCCAAGCCCGTCGCCCACTGCTGGTAGCCAGCCAACGCCGAGCGAAGAAGATCAGGGCACCCAGTGCCACGATGATGATATACCAGAAAGCAGCGAAGAAATTGACGATAGCCAGCAGGATCTCGGTAGTGATCGGTAGAGTCTTGCCTAAGTCCTTGTACATACTGGAGACCTGTGGGATCAAGGTGACTAACATGAAGATAACCACCGCTACGATCACTGCCAGGACGATCGCCGGGTAGACCATCGCCCCCCTGATCTTGCTGATCTGGTCGTAGTCGTGCTCCTGCTGGTTAGCCAAGCGAGCTAGGGCTTGGTCCAGCGTACCGGAAGTCTCACCGGCTCGCACCAGCGCCACGTAGACCTGGTTAAAGACCTTCGGGTACTTCGCCATGGCATCAGACAGAGGCATACCGCCATTGATGCTGCCGACCAGATCAGCGACGATCACCTTAAGCATCTTACTACTGGTCTGGTCTTGGACGGTCGCCAACGACTGAGCCAGCGGCAAGCCAGCATTTAGCATGGTCGCCAGCTGACGAGTGAAGATGACCAGCTCTTTCGGACTAACCCGCTTGCGCAGACCAGAAAGAAGCCCTTCCTCGCTAGCCGGGGTCATCTCTAGGGGAACTAGCCCCTGCGCCATCAGCAGCTTAGCCGCCGCCGACTCACTATTGCCCTGGACAGTACTCTTCTCGATCTTGCCAGTGGCGGTATTACGAGCTTTATATCGAAAGGTAATCACCGGTCTCTACCCCCTCATCATTCGATTAAGATCATCTAAGTCAACAGCGTAATTCTTCGCCTCGTCGTAAGTAATCTGACCGGACTGAACCAGCTGCACCAGGGTGCGATCCATCGACTGCATGCCTTCCTTAGCACTGGTCTGGATGACCTGGTCGAGCTGATGTGACTTGCCCTCACGGATTATATTGCGGACAGCCGGGTTAGCGACTAAGATCTCGGCTGAGACCAAGCGTCCACCTCCGATAGCCGGGATCAAACGCTGCGAGCAGATCGCCATCAGCATGTTGCCCAGCTGGGCTTTGATCTGAGGCTGTTGGTGCGGTGGGAAGACATTGACCATCCGGTCGATCGACTGGGAGGCACTATTGGTGTGCAAAGTAGCGAAGACCAAGTGCCCTGTCTCGGCAATAGTGATGGCGGCGCTGATCGTCTCCAGGTCACGCATCTCACCGATCAAGACGACATCCGGGTCTTCTCGTAAGGCAGAGCGCAAGGCGGCACTAAAGGAGTAGGTATCGTAGTGAACCTCCCGCTGAACGATCACCGAGCGCTTCGACTTGTGGGTAAACTCGATCGGATCCTCGATAGTGATGATATGCTCGCTCCGCTCGGAGTTGATCTTGTCCAGTAGCGCCGCTAAGGTAGTCGACTTGCCTGAGCCGGTCGGCCCGGTGACTAAGACCAGCCCCCGAGGATAATCAGCGAAGGACTCGACGACCGCCGGTAAGCCAAGCTCAGCCAAAGTCGGGATGTCATTCGGGATGAGACGCATAGCGGCAGCGATATTGCCCCGCTCGTGAAAGGCGTTGACCCGGAAACGACCGAGATCGCCAAAGGCGAAGGAGAAGTCAAACTCCTTGTCCTTGAGCAGGATCTGCTTCTGCTCGCTGTCTAAGATGCTGAAGATCAAGCGCTCCGTCGTCTCGACATCTAGCGATGGTGTATTAGCCACCGGCGTCAATGCTCCGTCGATCCGAAGCATCGGCGGTAAGCCTACTTGCAGGTGTAGGTCACTGGCGTGCTGGTTGATGACCTCCTGCAGCAGCATTTCTATTCTGATGTTATCCATTGTGCCTCCCTATTCGTTTTTAATTATATCATGCTCATGCTTTATGCAATATTAGCCGCCACTCGGTTAACTTCCTCGATAGTGGTCTGCCCGGTCAGCGCCTTGAGGAAGCCATCTTGGTGCATCGGGATCATCCCCTGGGCGATACCCAGCTGCTGGATCTGGCTGGAGGTAGCATGCCCGATGATCAGCTTCTGCACTTCGTCAGTCACCTCCATCACCTCGTAGAGACCCATCCGACCTTTGAAACCACCCGGCGTAGTAGCCGTCTCTTTACCCTTGACCAGGGTAAAGGAAGCCGAATCCTGCAGGGGTAGATTAGCGTAGCCTAAGTCCTGACCGATCGTCTGAATCTCGGCTGGCGTCCTCGGTAGGAGCGGCCCGACTACGTTTCTGATCATCTCGGTCTGCAGCGGGTCACTCTGATACGACTCTTTATCTACTGAGACTCGACGAACCAGACGCTGACCGATGACGGTATTGATCGTCGAGGCGATCAGGAACGGCTCCACCCCCATATCCAGTAGACGGGGCAAGATGCCGGCCGCCGAGTTGGTGTGCAGAGTCGAGAGAACGAGGTGTCCGGTCAGAGCTGCCTGAACCGCCAGGTTAGCCGTCTCGCTATCTCGGATCTCACCGACTAGGACGACATCAGGGTCTTGGCGCAGGATAGAGCGTAGCCCATTAGCAAAGGTCAGCCCAACGGCGGGATTAACCTGAATCTGATTCACTCCCTCCATCTTGTACTCGACCGGATCCTCCAGGGTGACGATATTGATCTTCTCGCTATAGATCTCTTGAACCAGAGCATAGAGCGAGGTCGATTTACCTGAGCCGGTCGGCCCGGAGGTTAGGATCATGCCGTTAGGCCGAGCAATCCCCCGTCGAATCATCCGGAGGGCTCGACTGGCATAGCCCATATCCTCTAGCTTAAAGGTGCTACCTGACTTATCCAGCAAGCGGATCACCACCTGCTCACCCCAGACGACCGGTGAGATAGCAATACGAAGGTCAACCTCTTTCTCGCCGACCATGACAGTGAACTGACCATCCTGCGGCTTGCGGTGCTCGTCAATCTTGAGATTAGATAAGATCTTGATCCGAGAGACTAGCGCCGCCTCAGTTGACTTAGGTAGAACCATCACCACTCGGAGTACGCCGTCAATCCGGCAACGAATGGTTAGCTGATTCTCGCTCGGCTCGATGTGAATATCTGAGGCTCGAACCCGCTGGGCATACTCAAGGAGCTGGTTCAGCACCTTAGAGATTGGCGAATCCTGGACGATCACCTGAGCGTTGCTGGTGATCTTAGGGGCGTTACTGTCAAGCGAAGCTCGGACGCCCTCATCAACATCCATCCGGTACTGCGACAAGACGTTATTGATACCCGATTCGCTCGCCATGTAGACTTTGATCGGACGACCAATGGTATTCGACAGGAAATCAACTGCCTGGACGTTATTAGCATCAAGCATGGCGACCGCCAAGCGCTCTGCCCCACCTTCGTTAGTCTCACCCAGCGGCACTGCCATGAAACGTTGCGCCACCTCCATCGGTAGAAGTGCCAAGACACTACTATCGATGATAGCGTGCGACAAGTTAACATAAGGCGTACCGCTGGTGCGAGCCGTCGCCTCAGCTAGCTGCTCGTCGTTAATGATCTCCTCTCGCATCAAATAAGCAAAGAGAGGCTCATTCTCTGCCTGTGCCTTGCGACGAAAATGCTCCAGCTGGTCATCGGTAAAAAGGCCTGCTTCTATAAAGTAGGCCTCAATCTTAGCACGAGACTCGTCGGTCAGGATTGCCATGCCACCTATTTGCTCTCCAGATTAAAGGGATGCTGGTTGGACTGGTCACCGATAGTTGTCCGAACGGTCGGATTGATGGCAGTGTCAGAGAAGATCTTCTTATCCGGCTCGTCAACCTTGCTCTCAATAGTCGGAGCTATCTGGACTGTCTGTAGGCTATCAGCCGGTGACGGCATGATCGCCCCGACCACGAAGTACGAAGTCAAGCCGACGATGGCCACGATTAAGATGATAGCCGCCCAATCACTTTTTCTCATACTGGATCTCCTTCTTACCTAGCTTAAAGTTAACCTTGCTAGAATAATAGGTCTGCGCCTCGATGGTGGCATTGAGCTTGTCGTCTGAGCCATCAATCGTCAGCTTGGTGATAGTGATCGGTCGAATGGTGCTCTCGATATCTTGCAGGGCAGACTTGACTGAGTCGAAGCTACCGACCAGGCTAACTCGGAAGGTGATCGGCTTAGCTACCGGGAATTGGATGTCGTCCGCCTTGCTGACACCGGATTTACCAGAGCCGGAGCTGGACGAGCTACTCGATGAGCTGGAGCTTGAGCTTGATGAACTCGACGAGCCGGATGAACTATCGGACTCGGTAGTATCTACGTTGATCTGCTCTATAGTCACGCCCGACTTAGACAAGATCTTGTTCTGGAGCGATGAGCTCAGTGCCACACTATCGTCCTCGGTCGGCAAGGCGTCGATCACCACCTGAAAGACCGTACTGTCGTCGGCTTTGAGGTTGGGCAACGACAAGGCGGCGTTGGCCTTGAGGGCGTTAACATTCTTGATTAGCTTGTCAGCCGCCTCGACATTATCGTGCATGGTCTGAGCAGTCTTACCGACGTCACGGTTAACCTTGTTCTGGTAGTTGATCCGCTGCATCAGATTCCAGCCCACCACCAAGCAAATCACTACCAAGGCTGCCGCTAATGCCACCCAGGTGAATACCTGCTTGCGGGTGTTAGTGATCTGCTGTCGCTTCTTGATACCGGTCAGGGCATTTTCTTCACTCATTGCTCGTCCTTCTTGTCATTAGACTTATCTTTGGCATCAGTATGGAAAGTCTCTTTCGGAGCATTGCGGTCACCATCCGAGGTGGTTTCTTTTGGTACTTCCAGCTTGATATTAGTCGACTTCGGACTGAAGGCGCTGTCGTTAAAGGTAACCGTCAAGGTGAAACTAACTAGAGCTTCGTTCTGGCTACCACCGGCAGAGAGGCTGCTGTCTTTGACATTGACGGCGGTAACCAAGTTCTCTTTCATCGCCTTCTTCTTGGTGGCAGATTTCTTCTTTTTCTTAGACTGGCTATCGCTATCGGAACTATCGCTATCTGACGAAGTCTCTTTACTATAGGTACCATCCGAGTTGGCTGAACTTTCGCTATCCGACGAGGTGTCTTCCTCCTCTACCTCATAGCTGAGCTGCGCCTTGGACAAGGTATTCTTATAGACGTCGAGTGCCGAGAAGTTGGTCGTCTTACCCTCAATCGTCATAGTGATACCGTCAGCACTAGCCGAAGAACTGCTAGACGAGGTGTCACCGCTACTACCGGCCGGCGCCTCGATCTTCGCACTGCTGATCTGAACGTTATTCGGCGCAGCCGGGTTAAGCTGAGTCAGATAATCCATCAGCCGAGAGTAGACCTGCTGGTCAGACTTGAGCTTGCCGATCTGCTTAAGCTGATTCTGAATAGTGATGTATTTATCAAGCTGCTTCTTCTTTTGAGCCTGCTTGATCGTCTGCTCGTCATTCTTGATGCTATTCTCCATCAGAGCCTTTGCTCCTATCAGTACGCCAAGCGTACCGCTAAGCAGGAGTAGGACGCCGATCGAAGCACCAACGACGACAACACTGATCGAGACGACCAGATTGCGCTCTCGCCTGACCCGCAGGAGATCTTTCTTAACGTCCGGCAGGAGGTTTAAGGAAATCATCTTACTCTGCCCTTTCTGCTAGCCCGACCGCTACGGCGAACTGCGAACTTATTGGTGCTAGGGTGGTCTGATCACCCATCGGGACATTGACATGCTGCCAAGGTGTCGCTAACTGAACCGGCAAATTGGTCTTCTCGCTCATGATATCGGTAAAGCCGGTCAGGCTGGCTGTATAACCGCTGACCAGCATAGCGCCGATCTGCATATTGTTGTACTTAGTGACGAAGAACTTGAGCGACTTGACCAGCTCGGCATTAAGCTGGTCAACCAGTGTATGTACCGCCCGATAGACTTGACCGTCCAAGGCATTCTGGTCGACACCGAACTTAAGCAGCAGCTGACGAGCTTGCTGGTCGTCAATATTGAGGTTCTGCTTAGCCATCCGTACCATCGAGGTCAGCCCGATCGGGATAGAACGAATCAGACGAGGAGCGTTACCGATGGTCACGATCACGTCTGTCGACGAGTCCTCCATATTGACCAGGAGTCGTCCATCAGTGATGCCGTCAGGTAAGAGAGCCCGGATCAGGGCGATGCTGTCCGGCTCGATAGCGATGACATTAAGCCCCAGCTCGTTCTCCAGCATGTCCAGCCTGGCCTCGGTAAAGGTATTAAGCACACTTGCCACCAATACCTCTGTCTTACCCTGCTCGACCGGTGACGGTCCGATGATTGCCCAGTCAATCTTAGCTTCATCAGGACGCATCGGTACGTAATTCTCGGCTTGGTACTTGATGGTGGCATTCAACTCTGCCTTAGCCACCGTCGGTACCTCAACGACGCTGGCGAACATCTTGCCCGAGGGGACGCCGATCGCCACGTCTTTAGTCTTGATGCCCGACTGATTGATCACCTCAGTGATCGCCATCCCTAGTGCCCGGCGGTCTTTGTCTGCGGTAGACTCGCTAAGGCGGGATGGTATAGCCTTAGTCGCATAGTGCTTTAGATTCCAGCCACTGCCGGAATGCCCCAACTCAACCACCCGGATCGCTGTTGTACCTATGTCCAAGGCGAAGAAGTTGCCCACCGTTTTATTTAACTTCATACTATTTTCATTATACATAACCAATTTGAAAATACAATGTCACGCCGAATCGACCGGTTTGTAACACAGCTCCGGCTCTAAGTATGCACAGCTTTCAGGAAGAAAGATGAGGCTCAAGGTGGGGTATGAAGAGTCTTCCAGTAAAATGCTTGTGCTATAATCAGCCTATCAACTCAAGAGGCTTGACATGGCAAGGAAAATTACGATCAACATCAATATAGAGACATTGTCTCACCATATTAAACAGTCAGGTGTGCCTCTAGGGCGACTACAAGAGAGTGTCCCGGATTACAATGAGATTGTAGCCGGCAATAAGTCGCCTACATATCAGCAGTTGGAGAAGATTAGTAAGCTCATAAGAGTGCCTCTAGGTCTTCTCGTCATAGAAAGCCCCCTAGATGTAGCTACACCCAGGATATCATTCCGCACTCGCAATTCCCGAGAGGTTGTCGATATGAGCTCAGAGCTACGTGAGACTATAATCGAAATGCAAGAGAAGCAGTCTTTCCTACAAAGCCAAATCGACGAAGATACGGACATTACAGATGATCAGGTCGCCGGTAGTACCGACCATCCGGTAATTGCGAAGTACATCCGCAATAAGCTGGACATCCCAGTAGATTACCTCCATGACACCAAGGGGAACTCTCTTTCGTATTTCCGAAATAGAGCATCGTCCATCGGCGTATTCATATTCTTTAACGGGAAGATCAAAGACAATACGCATCGACCGCTTGACCCCGATGAGTTCCGAGGCTTCTCGCTTAAGAGTTCCAGGGCCCCAATTATCTTTGTCAACCAGAGAGATAGTCAGAATGCCCAGCTATTTACTTTGGTTCATGAATTAACACACCTCTTCATAGATAACGAAGGGATATCTGATAAATATGAGCAGGCTGACTATGATCATGCAGGGACTGAAGCACTGGTAAACCGAGTGACTGCTGAGCTACTCGTCCCCAAGCAGCTGTTTATGGCAGAAAACACTCTCGACATAGAGCAACTGGCAAGCAAATACAGCGTCAGTCGATATGTAATAGCAAGGCGTCTGCTGGATTTCAGTAGGATTAGTAAAGCTAGATACGACAGTATAGTCCGGTCAATGCAGACAGAAAAGCTGCCATATAAACGATCAAGCGGTGGCAACTACATCAATAGTCTAAAATTCCGCACCGACAAAGTTTTCTTCGGTTTCGTCTACAACGCAATCATGCAGGACAGAATCTCGTATACGGAAGCATTTCGCCTCATAGGCACAGGCTACAAGGGCTTCAAAGCTCTGGAAGGGAGCCTGAGATAACTCCGTGCGAGAATATCTTCTCGATACAAATATCTACATAGATTCCTACGACAGGTACTATCGCTATAAAGAGAGCAGAGGCTGGGCAAACGAAGATATCGCTGACCCATGGATTATAGCGATATCCAAAGAGCTGGGATTAACTATAGTTACCGAGGAACAGAAAGTGCCAAACCTCGGTCAAGGTAACCCAGTGAAGTCGGCAAAGATACCTGATATATGTGATGATTGGGGCATTCGCTGTATTTCTCGAAACGACTTCTTTGAAGAGGTAAGGCTAACTGTCTAGATCGCAGTGCTAGTAGCAAAAGCCGTGCCGATAATTAGTGCTAAAATATTAGCAAGATGAGAGAGGAGGCGTTGCTATGCTAAAGATTGCCATCGTCGGGCTGCCCAATGTCGGTAAGTCTACCCTATTTAACGCTCTGACCAATGGCGACGCCTTAGCCGCCAACTATCCTTTCGCCACCATCGACCCCAATACCGGCATCGTTGCCATACCGGACGAGCGGCTGGAGGTACTTGCCAAGCTATACCGGACAGACAAAATCACTCCGGCGACAATCGAGTTCGTCGACGTGGCCGGGCTGGTCGCCGGTGCCAGCAAGGGCGAAGGGCTGGGCAATAAGTTTCTGGCACACATCAGGCAGTGCGACGCCATCTGCCATGTGGTGCGAGCCTTTAGCGATGATCGTGTCCAGCGAGCCGACGGTACGGTGACTATCGACCCTAAATCGGATATCGAGGTGATCAATACCGAGCTGGCCTTAGCTGATGTAGCAACGATTGAAAACCATTTACCCAAGCTCCAGAAGGAGGCTAAGGCAAATCCGAAGTTAACGCCTCGGGTAGCCCTACTCCGGTCAGTCCAGTCTCAGCTGCTAGCCGGCAAAGTGCCGACTGAGTTTCATGACCTCAGCTCCACCGAGCTCCATCAGCAGCTGGACGGTCTAGACTTACTAACTGCTAAGCCGGTCATCTATCTCTTCAACGTCGAAGAGACTGACCTGACCAACCAAGCCCGCCAAGCTGAACTCCGTCAATTAGCTAGCCAGGCAACCGGACAGCCACTGGACCGGCTCACTGCCGTCTTCGTCTGCGCCGAGCTGGAGAGCGAGATTCGCTCGCTCTCACCGGTCGAAGCGAGTGAGCTGATGGCCGACTATGGCGTGACCGAGTCGAGCTTGGACCAGCTGGCCAGGGTCGCCTACCATACACTAGGGCTACAGTCCTTTCTGACCGCCGGAGCAAAGGAGGTGCGAGCCTGGACGATCCATCGGGGCTGGACGGCACCCCAGGCCGCCGGTGTCATCCATACCGACTTTGAGCGAGGCTTCATCGCCGCTCAAGTAGTCAGCTACCATGATCTCGCTAAGCTCGGCTCCGAGTCGGCCGCTCGTTCGGCCGGCAGGATTCGGACCGAGGGCAAGACCTACATCATGCAGCCGGATGATGTAGTAGAGTTTCGTTTTAATGTCAGTAAATAATCTAGGCCAGCTTAGTCAGCAGGTAAAACCTCTCCCGATTGCCTCTCGCCCCCGCTACGGCACTATCGGCTTTGGCTCTCAGTAAAAAGTACCGCTTCGCCCACTGCTCGAAATCGTGTAGGATGCGTCGCCGCTCGGTGTCATTTTTGATCACACCGCAGTTCTTCAGTCGGTTACCTGTCTCAAACTGTGGCTTAACCATAGCTACGACTTGGGTCTGCCGAGTCGCCAGCCCGGCCAGATGGGGCAGTACCTCACGTAGCGAGATGAAAGAGACGTCGATCAATATAATATCGACCGACTGATCGGTCACAAAATCCCTGATATCCGTCTTCTCATGTAGCTCGACTCGTGCGTCACGCCGCAGCTGAGGGTGAAGCTGGTCAGTACCGACATCGACACAAATGACTCGCCGAGCGCCCCGACTGAGAGCGTAGTCAGTGAAGCCACCTGTCGATGAGCCGACATCCAGGACCGTCTTACCCCGAAAGTCTACCGCCAGTTTATCAGCTACTGAGGCCAGCTTCAGCCCAGCCCGGCTGACGAACTGCTCGGGCTGGTCCAACTCAACTAGGCTCAGATCATGGACGAAGTAGCCCGACTTAGTAACGAGGCGACCGGACACTTTGACCCGCCCCAGACGAATATAAGATTCAGCCTGCGAACGAGTGGTCACCAGCCCTAGCTGAACCAGAGCCTTATCCAGACGGACACCCTGCCCCGCCATACTCGATTAGTCCTTCATTCGTTCAATATAGCTACCATCCCGGGTGTCAACCTTGATCACGTCACCGTTCTTGATGAAGGCCGGTACCTTGA
>ERZ772993.725-NODE-725-length-14494-cov-14.961355_pt1 | contig 14494 bp, 13 predicted proteins | sample MGYA00580670_ERZ772993 | MGnify/ENA primary metagenome ERZ772993 (study PRJEB29015, sample SAMEA2737936) | human oral metagenome | biome: human oral; feature: human-associated habitat; material: dental | place: China | collected 2136 ... | reverse complement strand
GCAAGGCCGGGCCGCTGGTAAACCCCGCGCGAGCGGGGATGATCCCGGCTCGGGGCCCCTGGTCGTCGACGGCGACGCGTAAACCCCGCGCGAGCGGGGATGATCCGCCGTGCGTTGAGCGAGTCGGCGAGACCGTCATGTAAACCCCGCGCGAGCGGGGATGATCCTCCCACCTGAGGTGCGCCGCCCGCGGGCGGCGCGTGGAGGGACTTGACTTCGACGGCGAGGCCCGCCTGGCCCCGGGAGGGTGGAGGGTCGAGGCCCGCTCCCACGGCGCCGACCCGTGGGACGACTACGCCGATTCCCGTACGCGGCTGCCGGAGGAGACTGCGGCCTACCACCTCGCCCGCCTCTGCGAGCGAGTCCACCACCACATGGTCGAGCGGAGGGCGGTGGCCGACGCCGAGCAGCGGCTCCGCGCCGACCTCTCCCACGGCGCCCCCACCGACGAGGAGCGCCCCACCTGGGCGGACTCCTCCTGGGAGGAGGACTACGCCAGGGACCGGACCCGGGTGACCGCCCGGATCCAGTTCGGCCCATTCAGGCTGGAGCGGGTGCTGACCGCCCGCCACGACGCCCCGCCCGTCTGGGCGTGGAAGTCAATCCGCCTGACCACCTGGATGGGGTTCATCGCCACCAAATCGCCCTGGTGGACGTGGGCGGCCCGCCAGGTGGCCGACGGCACCATCCCGGCGGCCCTGTTCGCCGCCGCCTTCGAGACGGGGCGGCAGTTCGTCCCCCATCCCGGGCAGCACGTGTCCGGATGGTGGGAGGCTACCCTGATGGTGAGGCGCGTGGAGGCCGCCCGCCAGTGGGTGGAGCGGATCGACGCGGGCGGGCCCGGTGACCCCTCCTGGTGCGACCTGCCCGACCCCGTCGCCGCTGGCCGCGGCGACGGCACGATCAGTGGCCCCGCCGAATTTGACGTCCCGGCGGCGTGGGCGCGGATCACATCCGCGTTCCCGCGGCTGCGCGTGTACCTGGTCGAGCACGCCCCCACGGGGACAGTGCGGGCCATCGCCACGACCACTCAGGAGCGCGCCGACGAGCTCGCCGGGGAGAAGGGCGTGGGCTGGGAGATCCCCTCCTACCTGCCCCGCGGCGAGCAGGCGCGGCTGGCACAGGCCCTGACCGGGGCGCCGAATGTCGCATTCCCGTGATGCGCACCAGGTGCCCGTGACAGCACAAAAAGAGGTGCCCCTCCACCCAGTGCGGGTGGAGGGGCGCCTGTTCGTGGTCCTCGCCCGGGGGTCACCAGGTGAGGGTGGAGCACCCGGCCGACCCGGCGGCCCCGCTGCCCTCCTTGGCCTCCTTGCTCTCGCCCTTGACGATGATCTCGCAGGTCATCTTCTGGTCGTCGCGTAAACCCCGCGCGAGCGGGGATGATCCGCGGGCGCCACCACACCCGCCGGCGCCCCCAGGGTAAACCCCGCGTGAGCGGGGATACCACCTATAAGTTAAGTGCGAAGAAAGAGGAGACTCCATGCCCCGAATCAATAAAGATCCTCGGTCGCCGGCCGAGTTCCGAACCATGCGAGAAGTCCTCGGGATCTCCGGGCCCGTCCTCGCCGACGCGCTCGGCGTCAGCCCCCGCTCGCAGCGGGCGTGGGATTGCAAGACCACGGCCCCAGACACCGCGTGGGCCGTCATCGATCAGCGGATCGAGTGGATCGAGGATACGGCCGGCACCATCCTGAACGAGTCGGAAAACGCGTCGAACAACGGGGAGATCATTCTCGTCGTCTATCCGAACGATGATGCGGCCCGCCGAGCGGGGTGCTCGGTGCCCGCCTCCTGGCATCGGGCCGCAATGGGGCACGTCGCCATGATTCTCCGGATGAGGGGACGCACCTGCCGGATCGAGTACCCGCCCGAGGGGTGACACGGGAGTGATCGGCAGTGGCGCCGGCCGACCCGCCGGAGGAGTGACACGGGTCGTTCCACTCCTCGCCCGCCACGCGACTGCTCCCCCGTGCGGCTCCACTGCGACCGGCCGCCGCTATCCTCCTGTCATGACCACGCCCGCCGCCCCGGCCGCCACGGCCCCCCCTTCCGACGCGCAGCACCTCGTCCTCACGCTGTCCTGTCCGGACCGGCCCGGCATCGTCCACGCCGTCTCGGGGGCGCTGGCCCGCCGCGGGGGCAATATCACCGAGTCCCAGCAGTTCGGCGATCCCGAGACGGGCCTGTTCTTCATGCGCGTCACGGTCCTGACCCGCGTGCCCCGCTCCGAACTGGAGGCCGATCTGGCCGAACTCGCCGGAACCTACGACATGCGCTGGTCCCTCGACGCCGTCGACCGCCCCGTGCGCACCCTCCTCATGGTGTCCAAGGAGGCGCACTGCCTGTCCGACCTCCTCTTCCGCGCCACCAGCCAGGGCCTGCCCATCGACGTCGTCGGCGTCGTCGGCAATCACGAGGTCCTGCGGTCCGTCGCCGAGTTCTACGGCGTCCCCTTCCACCACATCCCGGTCGCCAAGGACACCAAGGAGGCGGCCGAGGCCGAGCTGCTCGGCCTGGTCGACTCCCTGGGCGTGGAGCTCGTGGTTCTGGCTCGCTACATGCAGATCCTCTCCCCCGCCCTGTGCGAGCGCCTCCACGGCGGCGTCATCAATATCCACCACTCCTTCCTGCCCAGCTTCAAGGGCGCCAAGCCCTACCACCAGGCGCACGACCGCGGCGTCAAGCTCATCGGCGCCACCGCCCACTACGTCACGGCCGATCTGGACGAGGGCCCGATCATCGAGCAGGACGTCACCCGGGCCTCGCACGCCGACTCGGCCCTCGCCCTGCAGCGCAAGGGGCAGGACGTCGAGCGCCGGGTCCTCGCCCAGGCCGTCAAGTGGCACGCCGAGCACCGCGTCCTGCTCAACGGCCGTCGCACCGTCGTCTTCGCCTGAGTCCCCGCCGCAGGCGGTCCGCGCCCCGTCTCACCGGCGGGGCCGACGCAGGTCGAGCCGCGCATCGGCCGCCGCGGCCAGCAGCTCCTCATCATGGGTGATGAGCAGGACGACGGCGCCGCCCCGGGCGCTGTCCCCGATGGCCCGCGCGATCGACTCCAGGTGCCGCCGGTCCACGCCCGAACTGGGCTCGTCGTAGATGACGATGCGCGCACGCGTGCACCGGGTGGCGGCGATGACGAGGCGCTGCTGCTGCCCGCCCGACAGCGCCAGCGGATGCTGCTCGGCGTGGGGCAGCAGGTCGAACTCGTCGAGCAGCCGGTCCGCCTCGGCGTCGTCCAGTGCGCCGGCGCCCGACCCCGCCTGAGAGGCGGACAGCCGGATCTCGGCCCGGGCGCTGTCGGTGAAGAGCTGGCGCTGGACGTCCTGCATGACGATCGCGGTGCACCGGAGGCGTTCGCGCCGGCTCAGCTCCGCCCCGTCGAGGCAGATGCTGCCGGAGTGCCGCTGGAGCCCGGCGATGGTGCGCGCGAGCGTCGTCTTGCCCGCCCCGTTGGGCCCGCAGATCGCCGTCACCCTCCCGGCGGGGAAGAAGGCGTCGTCGATGGAGAGCACGGTGCGTCCCCGGAGGGTGCAGCGCACATCCGCGAGTCGGAGCCCGCTCCCCGTCTCCTTCCCGCCGCACGCCGGCCGGAGCTCCGGAGTGGCGGGCGGGATCCCGGCACCGTCATCCGGGCCGCCGGCCGCAATGCTCGCCCCGTGCGCGACGACGGCGGGCAGCGTCGTCGTCGCGGGCGCTCTGATGTCGCGCAGCCCGTGGGCGGCCAGGTCGGCGTCCGATAGCGCGAGGATCTGCTCGGCGGACCATTCGCGGGCGATCCGTCCCCTTTCGAGCAGCACGAACCGGTCGACGACCGGGGCGAGGTAGTGGAGCCGGTGCTCGCTCAGGACGATGGTGATCCCGAGGCGGCGCAGCTCGCGGAGCACGCCGGCGAGGTTCTCGACGGCGTCGGCCGACAGGTTCGAGCTCGGCTCGTCCAGGAGCAGCAGACCCGGTTCGTGCGCGAGGGCCGCGGCGACGGCGACCCGCTGCTGCATCCCCCCGGACAGGTGCGCCAGGGGGCGGTCGGCCAGGTCGTGGATCCCCAGCCGCCGCATCACCGCGTCGACGCGCGCGCGGATGCGCTGGGGGGCGGTGCCGAAGTTCTCCATCGCGAAGGCGGTCTCCTCGACCGCGGTGGCGGTGAAGAACTGCCGCCGGGGGTGCTGGAGGACGGTGCCGGTCCGGCGTCCGATCTCCTCGAGCGGACTCGCCGCGACGTCCAGACCGGCCACCGTCACGCCCCCGCTCAGGCTCCCCTCGTGCAGGTGCGGGATGAGCCCGTTCATCATGCGCAGCAGGGTGGACTTGCCCGACCCGCTGGCGCCGCACAGCGCGACGGCCTCCCCCGGCTCGACGGCCAGGTCGATGTGCTCCAGGGTCGGCTCCGACGAGGCGGCGTAGCGCCAGGACGCGTCGGCGACGGCGATCACGTCAGTCCCTTGACGACCGGGCAGGCCGCCACGAGCACCGCGCCGATCCCGATCCAGAGCAGATCCGACCGGCCCAGGTGCAGCGGGACGCGGCAGGTCGGTCGCCGGTGGGATCCCAGGCCGCGCAGGAGGGCCGCCGCGCTCAGGTCGTCGCCGACCCGCAGCGTCGAGGCGATGACGGGAACCGTGAACCATCCGATGCTCAGGACCGGATGCCTCAGAACGGAGCGCCATCCGGTGAGCCCGCGCAGGCGCATCGAGTCGAGCACCGCGGACGCCTCGGCCGCGACGACGGGCACGAAGCGCAGCATGACGGCGATGGGCACCGTCAGCGCCCGCGGCACGCGCGCGGCCCTCAGCGCCGCGGTCATGGTGCCGGGCGTCGCCGTGCGGAACAGGTGCTGTCCCACCCCGTAGATGACGAGGAAGCGGAGGAAGTAGTTCGCCGCCAGGCCGATGGCCGCGGTGAGCATGGAGGGCAGGAGCCGCGGCAGCGCGCACCAGCCGAATCCGAGGATGCCGGTGCCCAGCGCGAGGGCGGCGGCGTGCTTCCGGGCGCCGTCGGCCAGAGCCAGGAGGAGTCCGAGCGCCGCGCCCGCGGGGATGAAGACCGCGCCTCCGGGCGCCATGACCAGGATGCTGATCACGAGGATCAGGAGCAGACTCGTGCGCGGATCGGTCCTCCCCCGCGAACCCGTCGGGCCCGGATGCCCGACGTCGGCCGACCGCGCGGTCGCGGCGGCCCCGAGCGACGTCGTCGACGCCGCGCTCAAGCCAGTCCCGCCCGCTCGAAGTTCTTGCGCAGCAGGTTGAGGGCGATGACGCCGCCGACGATGCCGAGGACGACCACGCCGACGTCGTAGCCGACGAGGACCCCGGTCGACAGGAACTCGTCGAGGCGGTGAACGTACGCCTCGCCCCTGCCGTTCGCGGCCATGGAGCTGAAGTAGCCGGCGCGGTCGTAGTACAGGGGCAGGAGCGGGCCCGCGTACCACATGGCGAAGACGATGTAGGAGATGACTCCGGCCCAGCGCGAGCGGTAGCCGGTGACCGCCTGAATGACCTCGATGACGACGGACAGGGCGATCAGGAGGACGACCGCCACCGGCGGGAACCCGAGGACCAGGCACACCAGGGCGACGATGAGCGTGAACAGGAAGACCATTCCGGCGTGCTTCACCCTGGCCAGGAACAGCATGAACGGGATCGCCCCGACTACGACGCTCAGACCCAGGGTCGCGATCATCATGACCGGGTTGAGGAACCCGAACATGGTGATGCCGTAGTACAGCACGAGGTAGATGGCCGCGAAGATGCCGATGGTCATGAGATCGCGGCCGCTCATCGCGAGGGTGAGGCGGCGCTGATCGTGATCGCTCATGAGAGTCTCCCTTCCCGCGTGGTTGTTCCCACGCGGTCGTTCCCGTGCGGCCGCCGCGGAGGGATCGGCCCGGCCGAGCGCCCCGTGCCTGCGGCGCGGTGAGGCGCGGCGCCCACATTAACACAGTGTCCGGATAGGTGCACCTAAGTTCCTTGACGATGGCTGTCGTCGCTGCTGTCACCGCCGCCGCGCGGCGCCTCAGTCTCGCCGCACCGCCGCGGCGGAACGGCCGCACCGCGCCGCGGCGCTCACCGCTGCGACGTCGTGAGGCCCTCGAGACCGTCCATGAGGCGCTCCAGGACGAAGCGGTAGTACTCGTCCTGCACGGAGGCGGCCGACTCGGCCGAACCGGTCAGGCGGCCCGCCAGGTCGCGCGTCAGCAGCGAGATCCCGGGGCTCTCGCGTCCCAGCGCCTCGAACTCGTCCATGAGCGCCTCATGGTCCCGCCCGGCCGACCGGGTGTGAGCGGCCCGGTCGTCCGCGGAGGCGATGGTCATCAGGGCCGTGTTGAACAGGGCCGCGTACGTCTTGGCCGTGTCCGCCCCGAACCCGGCCCGCTGGAGCGAGGCGATGCCGGCGTCGACGACGGGGATCATCGCGGGGAAGGCCGGACCGTGGAGCAGGAGCCAGCGGGCGGTCCCGGGGTGACCCGCCAGGACGGGGCGCGCGGGGAACAGGGCCGCGCGGAACCACTCCCGCCAGGGCAGGACCCGCGTCGGGAAGCCGACCATGGTCAGGACCCGCTCGACGACGCGACGGCGCAGCAGCTCCTGCCCGCCGACGTGGTGGTACAGCGAGGCGGTGGCCACGCCGAGGCGCCGGGCCAGATCGCGCACCGACCACGACTCGAGCCCCGCGTCGCGCGTGGCCTCGAGGGCGACGTCGATAATCGCCTCGGGGGTGAGGCCGATGTGGTAGGGCCTGCCGGCCCTGGTTCTGGTCATCGTCTCCTAAGCGGTCCGGCGCGCCCGCACCGGCCGCCGTCGGCCGGGACGCGGAACCGATGCTATCAGCGCCGCGTCTCACAGCCGACGGCGCAGCGCCCAGGCCCCCAGACCCGCGCCCGCGACGGCGGCCAGGAGCGAGCCGATCAGCATCGGGGCCGCCGACGGCGGGGCGACCATCCAGGCCTGCGCCTGCATCGTCTCGAACACGTGGGCGATCGGCCAGAACCGGTCGAAGACCTGGACGCCCCGCGGCAGGGTGGCCACCGAGGAGAAGCCGCCCGAGGCGAAGAAGGACCCCGCGAAGGTGATCATGAGCAGCGGCTGGACGGCGCGGTAGTCGCGCAGCCAGGCCCCGATGGCGATGCCGACCCCGGCGCAGGCGACCGACACGGGGCCGGCGATCGCGAGCAGGACGGGCAGACGCCCGATCGGGATGCGCACGCCGAAGACGGCAACGGCCACGGCGAGCGCGAGCAGGGCGGTGATCATCCCGGTGACGACGCCGGCCAGAATCGTGCCGACGGTCAGATCGGCCAGGGGCCGGGGCGCGAGCCGGATCTCCTGGACGGTCCGGTGCTCCCACTCGCGCGCCACCATGATCGCGGCGTTGAGCGCGGAGCCGACCATGATCGCCAGGATGACGGCGCTGTGGGCGATGAAGGTCCGCCGCCGCACATCGTCGGCCCGCGTGGTCGTCTGGGTCACGGTGACCGGAGCCGCATGCGGCGTGTGCGCCGCGGCGTAGTCCTGGACGGCGCGGGTCAGTCGCAGACGGGCGTTCTTCATCATGTCGGTGTTGATGTTGTAGACCCGCGTGCGCAGGACGGGGATCTCACCGGCCTCGATCCGCTCGTCGAAGTCCTCGGGGATGGTGACCGCCAGCTGGAGGCGCCCCTCGGCCACGAGCCGCCCGGCCTCGTCGGCGTCGGTGGTCACCACCCGGAAGTAGGGGCCGATGTCGCCGCGCAGATCGCGGATCTCCCGCTCGAAGGCGGCCGCATGGGGGCCGGCGCCCTCGTTCACCAGCCCGATATTCCACTCGTCCCCGCCGAAGCCGAACAGGATGCCGCACAGGAGCATGAGCACGAGCGGAATGAGCATGGGGCCGACGAGGGCCTGCCAGTCGCGGGCCCACTGGCGCAGATCCTTGTGGACGACGGCGCCGATGCGGTCCAGGCGCCGGGTCAGCCGGGTCGGCGTCGCGGTCGTTCCCGTGGTCGTCGTCATGGTCACTGCCCTCCGGTCAGTTGGGTGTAGGCGCGGCGCAGCAGCCGGACGCCCAGGGCGAGGATCGCGGCGGTCGAGACCAGCACAATGGCGAGGTTCCGCGTCAGGTCCGAGGCCTCACCGGTCAGGAAGATGCTGCGCGCGCTCATGAAGGCGTAGGTGGTGGGCAGGGCCCGCGAGAGCCGCCACAGTCCGGTCATGGGCTGGCCCCAGGCCAGCCCGCGCATGGACTCCTCATTGCCCGAGACGAGGAAGAACATGACGGCCAGGGTGATCAGGACCGACGCCGTGGCGAGGGTCTTCTTCGAGGCCACGCCGACGACGATGCCGACGCCCGCCCCCATGAGCAGCGCGGCCAGGATGATGCCCGCCATGGCGAGCGGATTGCCGGCGGGCCGGAAACCGAAGCCGACGACGAGCACGAGCAGGACGAGCGCCACCGAGGCCAGGGACTGGCCGAGTCCGGCGACCGCCTTGCCGGCCACCAGCGCACCGCGCCCCAGCGGGGCGAGCAGCAGGTTCTTCACGGTCCGGTCGTTCCACTCGGAGGCGACCTGAAGGCCGGCGCCCACCATGGCGGCGTACAGGCAGCCGAACAGGAGCAGACTGGTGGAGATGTAGCCGAGCATGGTGGGGTCGCGGGGGAACCGGCGCGTCTCCCGCACCGTCACGACCGGCCCGGTCAGCTCGTCGTCGAGGCTGCGGACGGCGGCGTCCAGGCGCAGGCGCAGGTTCTTGGAGTAGTCGGAGTTGATGTTGTTCAGGCGCAGCTCCACCTGCGCGCCCCCGTCCGCCGCGGCGGCGGAGAATCCCTCCGGGATGACGACGACGGCCAGGGCGCCGCCGCCGTCGAAGGCCCTCAGGGCGACGTCGGGATCGGTGGTGAGAACGTCGTAGTAGGGTCCCTCATCGGAGCGGATGGTCCGCATGGCCTCGATCAGGCGCGCGGAACCCGGCCCGCCGTCCAGGTCGGCGACCATGATCGGATTGTTGTTGGACACGGGGACGATCAATGAGTAGAAGAGGATGAAGACGAGCGGAATGGCGACGCCGATGACCATGAGGAAGGGCTGGCGCACGAATCGCGTCCAGTCCTTGACGGCGATTGCGACGACCGCTTCGAGACGCCTCATGCCGCGCCCCCGTCCCGCAGCGCCGTCCCGGTCAGGGCCAGGAAGACGTCGTTGAGGTCGGGGCGCCGCACGCCGACCAGGACGGCGTCGCCATCCCGCTCGACGAACCAGTCGAGCACGGCGCGCGTGGTGGCGGGCCTTCCGTCCGCGGCCACGGAGACAATGCCGTCGAGACCGTCGCGACCATCTCGATGGTCGCCGTCGTCATGGCCGTCGTGCCGCGCGACGCCGATGACGCCGGGCAGGCGCTGGAGCCCGTGCGCCGCCTCCGGGCGGGATGTGCGCACGTCGACGAAGGTCCGCCCGAGCCGGTCGCGCAGCTCATCGGGAGTGCCGGCGGCCACCAGGGCCCCGTGGTCGAGGATGGCGAGGTTGTCGGCGAGCGCCTGGGCCTCCTCCATGTAGTTGGTCGTCAGCAGCACCGTGCCGCCGTCCGCGGCGATGCGCCGCACCCGTTTCCACAGGGCGGCCCGGGACTGGACGTCGACGCCGAGGGTGGGCTCGTCCAGGACGACGACGCTCGGCTCGGTGAGCAGGGCGCGCGCCAGGGCCAGGCGGCGCTGCATGCCGCCGGAGTAGGTGCCCACCCGGTCGCGACGGCGGCCGGTCAGTCCGACGAGCTCGAGGACCTCGTTGATGCGGCCGCGCCGCTGGGAGCGGGGGACGCCGTACAGCCGGGCGTGGAAGGCGAGATTCTCGTCGGCCGACAGGTCGTTGTACAGGGCGGTCTCCTGGGGAACCACGCCCAGGCGGGCGCGCACCGCGGTGACGTCGGCGCGCACGTCGATGCCCTCGCAGACCACGGTTCCGCCGGTGGGGCGCAGCAATCCGCACAGGAGGTTGACGCAGGTCGTCTTGCCCGAGCCGTTGGGGCCGAGCAGCCCGAAGACCTGACCCTGGGCGATGTCGAGGCTCAGCGAGTCGAGGGCGACCAGGGGCTCGCGGCGGCGCCGTCGGAACTCCATGCGCAGATCGCGGAAACTGACGGCGGGGACGTCGGAGCCGGCAGGCGGTCCGGAGTTGCTGTGAGTGCTCATGGTTGCCATGAGACGCGCCGGGCGCGCACCATCTCAACCGTGGTGAATAAGCGTCCCGGCCGTCCCTCGCGGCCGTCGAACACCAGGGGGAGGATCCTCGAGGCGGCCCGCAGCCGGTTCGAGACGGACGGCTACACCCGGACCTCCCTGCGGTCGATCGCCCGGGAGGCCGACGTCGACCATGCCCTGATCACCTACTACTTCGGCTCGAAGGAGGGACTGTTCCGCGCCGTGGCCAGGCTCGCGCTCAGCCCGGCGCAGGGCTTCGACACGGTCGCCGCCAGGGTCGCGCCCGAGTACCTGGCGGAGGCGCTCCTGCGCGCCGCGCTCTCCCTGTGGGACAGGCCCGAGTACCGCACGGGACTGGTCCGGTTGTTCGCCGGCGCCCTCGCATCGGAGTCGGCCTTGCGCGTCCTGCGGGAATATTTGCACTCCGAGGTGGTGATGCACCTGACCGATCACATCAAGGGGCCCGACGCCGGACGGCGAGCGGGAGCGGCGGCGACGATCATCAGCGGCCTGTTCCTGACCCGGCACCTGCTGCAGCTCGAGCCGGTCGCCTCACTGCCCGCGGACGAGATCATCGCCCAACTGGCCCCGGCATTGCGCACGGCCCTTCACCCGAGGGCGGCGCTGGCATTGCGGACCGGAACGGTCCGGGCTCCCGACGCGCCCGCGTGAGTTGCGAGGCGACGACAACGGCGGCCAGCGCCCGCGGCGACATTCGGCAGGAGGCCACCGGGGCCATCGGGGCGCCGCCGCCGGGCCGTCAGAAGGCCGGGACCTCGTCGAGGAGGGCCGCCAGCCCCAGGGCGTGGAGGGCCCGGGGGTAGGGGCGGGTCTCGAAGGCGCCGGGCTGCTGGCCGGGCCGGGGTCCGCGGGTGGTCAGGGCGGCGGGGGCGGCGTCGGCCAGGCCCCGTTCGAGCCGGTCCAGGACGGCGCCGGTGACCGCGGCGGCGAGGTGGTCGGGGACGGGGCCGCCCGGCTCGATGAGGTGGCGCGGGCCCACCCGCCGGGGCAGCCGGAGGATCGTGCCGTCCGCCTCGCGCCGGTAGCGCGCGCCGGAGGGGGTCCGCCAGACCAGGGAGCCGTCGTCGGCGCGGCTCAGCGACCACCCCGGCGTGTGCTTGAGGCGGTGGTGGGCCTGGCACAGGCTGGTGAGGTTGGTCAGGGAGGTCGTCCCGCCGGCCGCCCACGGCCTGATGTGGTCGAGGTCGCAGCGGCGCGCGGGCACCTCGCAGCCGGGGTGGGTGCAGGCGCGGTCCCGGGCGCGCACCAGGTCGGCCAGGGCGGCGGGCGGGCGGTAGCGGCGGCGGCCGATGTCGAGCACGGCGCCGGAGAGCGGGTCGGTGACGAGTCGGCGCCACGTCCCGCCCGCGGCCAGGGCCCGGGCCGCGACCCCGGGAATGGGCGCACTGCGCCCTCCCATGGTCAGGACGGCCTCGCACCGGGCGGGTCCGGGATCCGGGGACCGGTGAGCGGAAGGCCCGCAGCCCGGGGGTCCCTCGGCCCCCGCGCCGGAATCCGGGCCCCGGCCCGGGGGCGCGCCCGGCGGCGGGTCCGGGGCCTGCGGGTCCGAACCGGGCGGTTCGTCCTCGAGGACCTGGACCAGGTGGTCCAGGGGGACGGTGACGTCGACCAGGACCTGCAGCCCGGGCGGCGGGAACACGGGCGCCGATCCCGACGGCGTCCACCACGGGCTGCTCGACCCGACGAGGTCGCTCAGGGCGGTGAGCATGCCCTCCAGGGGCACGCCGTCGGGCATGAGACGACGATCGGCATCGGCAACGGGCGCGGCGGCGTCGGCGGCGCCGGCGGCGTCGGCAGCATCGACGACGGCGGAGGCGGCGCCCGCCCCGGAACCGTCCGATGCGGTCGCGGAATCCGGGGCCGCGTCCGGGGACGCGGGGACGATCGCCGCCCTGGTCCCGCCCGGGGGCTCGGAGCGCTCCGGGGCCCGCCGGCAGGCGTCGCGCTGGCAGGTGCGCAGCGCGCCCAGGGTCATTCCCACCAGCGCGTCGGCGCGCAGCTGGGCGGGGGTGCGCTCATCCCCGGCGGCGCGCGCCGAGGCGGCCACGGCGTCGAGGGTGGCGTCCACCAGGAAGGCGTCGGCGGTGGGCATGAGCAAACGCATCTCGCTCACGCCCTCCCCCGCCGGCCGCGGCCGGCTCACGTGGCGCTGGGCGGTGTTGCGGCGACGGCGCCCCCGGGCGCCGTCGGGGTCCAGGGCGGTCAACGACCGGTCGAGGTCGCGCGCGAGCTGGGCGTGCGTGCGGTGCGGGGCGCGGGGCAGGACCTCGGTCTGGACGGCGCGGGCCGTCTGCGTGCTCACGCCGGTGAGTCGGCCCGCGATGACGGCCGCCTTGGCCTCGTCGATCAGACCCACGCGGTGCAGCGCCTCGGTGGGCGCCAGCACGCCCGACAGCATGGCCTCGCCGCGGTCCAGGAGCCGCTCCGCGCGGGAGCGCGAGACGCCCAGTCGGCAGGCGATCTCACTGGAGACGGTGAACCGGTTCTCCTGCGGCGTCACGAAGCGCGGGGCGTCGTCCTGCGGCCCCCGCGGGGCCGGTCCCGTGCGCAGCTCCGGGGTGCGCGCCAGGCAGGCGCTCGCCAGGGCCTCGGCCCAGTGCGCCCAGGAGGCCAGGCGCCGGCACGCGGCGACGACCTCGCTCAGCGCCCGAGCCCCCAGGTCCGCCAGGGCCTCGGCCGCCATCTCGCCGCCGGGACCCACCTGCAGGCGGTCCGCCGCCTCCAGCAGCGCCCGCTCGCCCGGATCGAGCACCCGCTCGACGAGCGCCCCCTCGCCGCCGGGGCCGAACAGGCGGAAGCACTCCCCCTCGTCCAAATCGCCGGAGTCCGACGGCGAGTTCCCCGCCGGAGCCGGACCCAGGAGCGGGCTCAGGAACCGTTCGACGACGTCGGCGAGTTGGGCGCCCGGGGCCATGGCGGCCAGGCGGTCCAGGACCTCCTCGTCCGCGTCAGGGTCTTCGCCGAAGTCCTCATCGAGAACCCCGTCCCGCCCCGGCGCACCGGCGGGCCCCGTCGCGCCGACTCGCGCGGAAGGTGCGGCCGAACCCAGGTGCTCGAACATGTGTACAGTGTACCATCGTTTCCGGCGCGAATCCAGGCCCACGGGGCAATTGCTCGGGGTTTTCCGGGGCTCCGGCCGGGGCCTCAGGCGCCCCGCCCGGAGGTCTCCCGCACTCCGTCCGAACCCCGGCTCCGTCCGACGATTCCGGCGCTCCCCCGCATCTTCCGCGTCCCCGTACTCCCCGGGCCCGCCATGCGCCTCCGTTCGCGGTGCATCGGTCTACCGTGGGGCGCATGAGCGAGACCCCCGCCTCAATCGCACCGACCGCACCGACCACCTCAGCCGCTTCGAACACCTCGACCGTCCCGACCCCCGCGACCGTCCTGCCGGCATCCGCCGCCGACCCGTGCGCCCTCCTCGCCGACGGCCTGGACCGCTCCCGCGAGCGCTTCGACCGCGCCCTGGACGGCGTCACCCTGGAGCAGGCCAATGCCCGGCCCGCATCCGGGCTCGCTCCGCGCATCGACTCACTCACCTGGCTCGCCTGGCACACGGCCCGGGAGATCGATCTCCAGATCAGCGCCCTGGCCGGGGCCGAGCCCCTGTGGACCGGCGCGGGATTCTCCGCCCGCTTCGCCCTGCCTCTGCCCGACGACACCGAGGACTGGCGACACGCCCCCGAGCAGGCCGCACTGGTGCGCGTGAACGACCTCGCGCTCCTGACCGACTACCTCGACGCCGCCTGCGCCCTGGCGCACGAGTACCTGGACGGCCTGGAGGCGGCGGCCCTCGACGAGGTCGTGGACCGCTCCTGGGATCCGCCGGTCACCCGCGCCGCGCGCCTGGTCTCGATCATCGACGACGCCGCCCAGCACTCGGGCCAGGCCGTCTACGCCCGCCGGCTGCTGGGTCTGGAGGGCTGAGAGCCAAAGGGCTGAGAACCGGCGGGCCGGGTCGGGCTCGGCGGGGACGGCGTCGCCGCCCGTGACGAGCGCCCCGATGGCGCCCGTACTCAGGCGACCGGCTCGCCGCGGCGCAGGACGTCCACCGGGACCAGGTCGGCGTCGGTGACGACGACGTCGCCCCAGCACCCGGCCTCCAGGGCGCCCACCGAGTCGTCCCCGAGGATCCTGGCGCCCTGGACGGAGGCGGCGTAGACGGCGTCGACCAGGTCCACCCCGCCCCTCCAGGTGGTGCGCACGACGTCGATGAGGCGGCTGGTCCCGCCGGCGATGGCGCCGCCCTCGCTCAGGCGGGCGACGCCGTCGGCCACGGTGACCGGCTGGGAGCCGAGCACGTAGTCGC
>ERZ772993.719-NODE-719-length-14578-cov-16.093782_pt1 | contig 14578 bp, 14 predicted proteins | sample MGYA00580670_ERZ772993 | MGnify/ENA primary metagenome ERZ772993 (study PRJEB29015, sample SAMEA2737936) | human oral metagenome | biome: human oral; feature: human-associated habitat; material: dental | place: China | collected 2136 ... | reverse complement strand
TGTTCCACCGCGCGATCATCTCCATCGACACCCTGAAGTCGGACCGCTACCTCAATCATCTGCGCAAGCAGCGCTGGTGTGCCTTTCATCCGGAGACTAGAATGCGCTCACCGTCTGAGCTGAGCTTGATAATCACGCGGATATACAGGCTGTCATCATGGAAGATGGGACACGTATGTATTGTGTGACGGCATGCTTCTTGAAATTGTTTTGTTCAACACCTGACATATCCTCCGAAACAGGCCGCCCACACCTCTCGCAAAAACACACCCTCAAGCGACTACCATAAGTCGCAAATAAGCCTCCGCCACGAACCAGGAAATCGCCACACTAGAGATAAGAGCACTAAAAGTCACACGCACCCATGTCGTCAGTTCCGAAAACCAGCACCTGCTCAGTAAGTACCATATTCCTTCCAATGGACCGTCACTCGCGCCAGCCATCTTTGCTGCGCACATTCTAAGTACGCTTTCGGCGCGACTACGACGGACACTCGCCGGCGTTCGGATAATATCGACAGCCAATGTGAAAACGAAATATAATAAACCAAACTCCAACGCCACACACATTGGCACAATAACCGCAGTCCGCATGATACTAGTAAACTGAGAGGCCGACGGATCGGCATGCTGCACATCAGCCCCAAGCACCGCCCCCCAGAAGGCACTAACCCCAAGCAGAAAAGCCGAGAATATGATGTGACCGAATTGAACCAGGCGCGCCACGAGGGCACTACGACGCGATAATGGCTCCGGAGGAGGAACTATGTACGCCATCAGCAGGAATAAGAGCGTCTGCACGGTTACCCACGCCAGCAGTAGAAAATAGATGACACGACCAAAGTTTAACTTTATAAGTATTCCAAAAATCATAAAGATCGCCAGCACTGTTGTGCCGATCAAAGCCCATAACCACCGCGGCCGATGACGACCAACCAGATGCACACATGCACGAGACGCCTTCCACACTTGTTGCAACCTGCTCTTCAGATGGACAACGTGCTTGACCATGATTCCTGCTCCTTCATGTCGAGAGTGCGGTGATACGACACTATCCACCGCCTATGACATGAATCCGCCCTCGCACCAGGAGACAAAGACGGACGACACTCCGCGCACCAGGCCCCTGAGCACCTCGCCACCGGCACTGCCCCACGACCGCCAGCGCTTCACCACCAGCGCACCGCAGGCTCACACAGATACTGCTATGGATCTGCTACGGATACCGCAGCCTCACTGGAACACATTGAGAATCTGATCAGAGAATTGAAAATCGCATGTCTCAGATTTAAAATGCATTTCCGTTTTCAGGAGAATCGGAGTCCAAGCCGCCTATAGATTCCGAACGGCTCACGGTATGGCACTCTTATGGCGTTGCAGGCATCGGGGATGAGAATGCGTCGGCGAGAGTTCGGGGCGGGCTGCTCGAACGTCACAACTTCAGCGCCCAGAGCATGCACCTGAGCGACAAGGAGATAGTCCGCAATCCCAAGAAATTCTTCCCGGGCGGCAGCTGAATACAGTCGATCAGGATGCATCACCCATGCAGTAAGGCGAGATGCGGAAGGACCCGTTTGGTCGTCCGGTGCGATCCAGAATGTCCTCGGCAACGAGGCCGCCCAGGTCCTGAAATGGCCTTCTCTGCCGTCGTCAATCTCCTCCTTGACACGAGCGATCGAGGCTATCGCACCAGCGGTGTGTTGGGCTTTGAGCCATTCCCAGAAGGTCGGCGCAATGTCGGGCGCGTAGTACGTCCTCGAAGCGTTGATGAGGACATTCGAGTCCAGAAGGAACATTCAGACCATTCCCAGATGGTCCGCATAGCCGTCGAAAACGGAAGTTCTCTTGAAGGACAGAAGCCGCAGGGCCTCGGTCATAGGAGTAGAGCCTCTGAGAGTATCGGCGATGAGCTCCCTACTCAGAGTCCGACCAACGCGGAACGCCTGGTTCGCATAGAAGGTGCCACCACCGGCGCGCTCCGTCCCTGCGTGGAGATGAAGGAGTCGGTCAACCTCATCAGCGTAAATGTCCGCGAAATGTTCACGTGGCACGTGCCCAGTCTCACGCAGTCTGATCAGAACGACGAGTGTGGAGCACCAGTAGCGGATGCTGAGGCGATCGAGCTCGGCGGTGAGGTCGGCGTCGGGGTCGAAGTTTCGCCGCAGATCATCTGAGGGGACGGCGATCTGGGCGGCGACCGCATCGCACCAGCGCTCGGTGGCGTGATCCCGAGCGACCATCGGGTCACCACCGGCGCTCACCGCGGACTCACCGCGCCACACATGCGCGAATTCGTGGAGGAGGGAGAAGATCTGACCACGTTTGGTGTCCTTGCCATTGACGAAGACGAGCGGCGCGGTCGCGGAATGGAGGGTGAAACCGCGGAACTCGCCAAGATCAAGGGGACGATGAGTGTTGTTCTCAACCATGGAGTTGACGACGACGAGACCACCGAGATTCTCAAAGGCCTCGATGAGATGGTTACGAGCCTGCTCCGCAGAGCCCATGGTCCGGCGTGAATGAATTCCGTAGTCGAGAGCATGGAGGATCCTGCTCGCCGCTTCCTCAACACCAGCGTTGCGGGCGGAGCCGACGAAGGGCAGTTGTGCAGCGGCACCGACCTCGGCAAGGTGATCCTCGTACCAGGCCTGGCGGCGCTGGTTGAGGTAGATGGTGTCGAGAAGCTCATCGCTTGCCGGTGCAGAGCCTCGCCCGGCGCGCAGGTCCGGGATCGGCAGATCCTCCTGGGGCGGCTCCGGGAGGAACAGGTACCCAAGGGGCACCCGAGTGAAGTGCGCAATGCGCGCGATGTCGGAGAAGTGCGGAGTCTTCTCCCGGGTGAGCCACTGATCCCAGTTGCCGAACCGGTTGCGCATAGCGCCGTCATCGTGACCACCGCGGCGCTGGGCCCATCGGAGAACGGGAGGCTGCACAACCGCCTCACTCATGCCGGCACCTCCTCTCATCGCGCCCCTTCAGTCTAGTCATCGCCGCGCGATGGGCCCGGGCTACACTCTCGCCCGTGGCACGCCTGACACGACGGATCGCACGCGCGCGCGATGCCTTTGCCCGGCTCGACGGCGGATACCGGGTGGCACTCATCCTCGCCGTCCTCACCGTGGTGCTCGCCGTCGTCTTCCTCGCGATGACGCCACTGTCACCCAGCATCCACGTCCATAAGGATTCGCGCGTCGAGGATGTCATCGCCGTGCGCCCCTATTTCATCCCCGGGGTATCCGGTGCGCTTCTCATCACCGGCATGTTCACCGCCGGCTGCGCGGTCATAGCCTGGATGGTCAGCCGAACGAGGCGCATGGGGCGCTGGGCCCGAGCCGCGGCACTCACGGTCACGCTCCCCATCATCCTTTACGCCCTGTGCACGATGTGGATCATGGGCATGTTCGGGATGCCGCAGCAGTCCGACGACAGTTGGGTGGCCGACGACGGCACCCGCATGATCGAGATCAAATGGGGCTTCACCCACTACGACTACATCACCTTCCGCGTCCATGGACCGTTCATGGTGCCCGACCCGGACCGCGCCGTGTCCTCCCGCTGAAGGCCCGCCGGATTCGGCATCTTGGGGTAGGGCTGCCCCTACCCAACCGTCCGGCTAGCAGGATGGTTGTGCGACAGCTCCCGGAACAGGCTGGAGGGTATGAGCACAGCAGCTGAGACACCGCCTTCTTCCCGCACAGAAGCCCCCGGGCGCAAATCCGGGTTCGCCCGCCTCGCCTGGCTTCCCGCCCTGGTGGCGGTGGTGCTGGCGCTGATCGCCGCGGCCAGCGTCCTCCTCCCACCCGCCCCGGCACCGGCCGACGCGCCCGTCACCGAGTTCTCTGCCGAGCGGGCCAAGACGGTCATCGACACCCTGGCCGACGAGCCGCACAGCGTCCTCGACCGGGAGGCCCACGATCGGGCGCGCGACGACGTCGTGGCCATGTTCACCGACCTGGGCTACGAGCCGCAGGTCCACACCCATCCGATGTACAACATGGACGACCCCGTGTCCCGCAAGGAGTTCGAGGCGAAACCCCCTGGGCTCCGGGAGCCGCTCAAGGACCTGCAGTCCGAGTCCGTGGTGGTCGAGGTGCCCGGCAAGTCCGAGCGCACCATGGCACTCATGGCGCACTACGACTCCGCCTTCTCAGTCGACACCAGCGCGAAGAACCCGGATGACTGGACCTTCACCCCCGGCGAGTCCCATGGCGCGGCTGACGACGGCTACGGGGTGGCCACCATCATCGAGACGCTGCGGGCCCTCAAGGCCGAGGGCCGCCAGCCGGAGAACTCCCTGCGCATCGTCATCACCGACGCCGAGGAGGTGGGCCTCATCGGCGCCTACAACGAGCTGGCCTACCACCGCGCCGAGTACGACGACGTCGAGCTGATCCTCAACCTGGAGGCCCGGGGCATGAGCGGCCCCGCCCTCATGTTCGAGACCTCCTCCAAGAACGCCTCCCTCATGAACTTCTTCCTGGGCAACACCGCCAGGCCAGCGACCACCTCGCTCGCGCCCGCCGTGTACCAGAAGATGCCCAACGGCACCGATATGTCAGTGTTCCTGCCCGAGGGCTTCACCGTGCTCAACATCGCGGCCATCGGGGAGGGAGACCACTATCACTACCGCACCGACGCCCCGGACTACGTCAGCCTGCCCACCGTGCAGCACTACGGGGACCAGGTGCTCGAGCTGACCCGGGCCTGGGTCTTCGATCCCGGCGGGCCGGACCTCAAGGCCGACGCGGATGCCCATTTCTTCCCCCTGTGGAGGGGGCTCACGGTGCGCTACCCGCAGGCGGTCGGGCTGGCCCTGGGCGCGGCGGCCGTGATCGCGGCGCTGGTGGCCGTGGGCCTGCGCGCCCGCACTCTGCGCTGGAAGCAGGTGCTGGGCACCGTGTGGGGCCTGACCTGGCGCACGGTGATGGCGGCGGCCCTGGCCTGGGGCGCCCAGCTCGCAGCGGCGGCGCTCGGGTGGGCGCCGCCGGCGCTCTACCCCATCGGGCCCAACCCACTGCGGTCCTGGATCTTCGCGGCCGGGATGCTGCTGGGGGCGGGACTGGTGCTGCGGATGCTCATCAAGCGCTGGCGCGCCGGTTCCGGGCCGGAGGCCATGGCGGCGGTACTGCTCCTGCTGGCGCTGGCGAGCGCGGCGCTCCTCGTAGTGTTCCCCGGGGCCTCCTACGTGATGGTCCTGACCACCCTGGCCCTGATGGCCGTCTGGTTGACGCCGGCCCGCGGCCGGGCATGGACCGCGGTCCCAGCGGCCTTCCTAATCGTCGTCGTCTTCGCACCCGTCCTGTGGTTCATGCACGAGGCACTGAGCCTGACGGCGATGTGGGCGACCGTCTTCATGGCGATCACACCGGTCGCACCCCTGACCCTGGTCCTCATGAGTGCGGGATGGCCGCAGGACGGCCAGGCGCCCCGAACCACTTCACCTGCATCAGCGGCGAAGGCGTTGGCGTGATCCTCGACGTCGGTGCCGATGCAGGTGGAGTGGAGGACGAGGCGTCCGAGCTCATGAGCGAGCATCCAATGACGGCGTTTGCCACCACCTCCGGCCCGCATCCTGGTCGCCATCGCCCCGGGGGCCAGCGGTCAAGCCGATCAGGCGGGCAGGGCCACGTGCATGACGAGCCTGTCCTTGTCCGCAGCCCGCTGCTCGACCAGCCCGGCGAGCCTGTCGGGCACGCTCTCGAAAGAGCTGGTCAGGCCGATGAGCCACATCCACGCGTCCTCCCCAAAGGTCTCGCAGTCCACCGGCATGTTCTCCGGCTCGTACGTGCCGTCGGGGTAGACGCCGTACCAGTAGGAGGCCTCGAAGGGCAGGGGCTCGCCACTCGTCTCGAGGATCATGCGCGACCCGTCCTCATCGTCTCGGTCCCCGTAGGGCCCGAAGCAGTCCTCAAGATTGGCCTCGACAAGGCGGCTGATGCCATCGCCGACCGCGTAGAAGCTGAAGGAGTTGACCCCTCCCCACACGTCCAGCTCGTAGATCTCGTAGATGGTGGGATCGCCGTCCTCGCGACGAGCTCGCAGGTCGCGGGCAAGAGCCTCGGTGCCATCGCCCTGGATGAGAGCGCTGGGCCCCCAGGTGCCGATGTAGCGGGCTCCCTCCACGCCCCGGCCGGTGAGCATGGAGATCGTCTCGCCCGTCAGCCTCCAGCCGGGCATCGACCGGTCGATGAAGACCTGCGCGCCCTCGGGCCCGCCCTCCGGATGCGCGAGGATGTCGAGACGCGGCACCGTCGGCGAGACGGCCACGAGGTGGGTCTTAAAACTCATACAGTCTTCCTGAGTCTCGCAGCCTCACCCGTAGTGATACCGCGCTTGGAGGACGACGAGGTCATCGCCGTCGACGAGTATGCCACTTAGTCCTACTGCGAATTCGTGTCGCACCCCTGCGGCACACTGTCCCCATGACAGACGGGACCAGACGCGACCTCACCGAGCTCCTGGAGAGCATCGGTGCGCGCGACGGCAGGCTCGTCCACCTCCAGCGCACCCCGGCACGGCCCGCACAACACAGCGAGTGGCCCGCCTGGGCGGACCCGCTGCTCGTCACCGCCTACCGGCACCTCGGGGTGGAGACGCCGTGGGTGCACCAGACCCGGGCCGCCGACGCCGTCCACACCGGCCGCCACACTGTCCTGGCCACCGGCACGGGCTCGGGCAAGTCGCTGGCGGCCTGGCTGCCGGCAATCTCGGACGTACTCGCCTCCCAGGGGGCCGGGCCGGCCAGCGGACCGGCCACTGAGATCACTGAGGCCACTGAGGCCACTGAGCGCCGCGCCGGAGGGCGAGCCCGCATCCCTGGATCCCGCATCTCTGAATACGGCCGCCACCCGACCACGCTTTACCTCTCCCCTACCAAGGCCCTCGCCGCCGACCAAGCGGCCTCCCTGGAACGACTCGTGGCCGAGGTCGAGGCCATCCAGCGCGCCGACGGCGTCCCGGCCGGGTCGATCCGCACCGTGCGCATCGGCACCTGCGATGGCGACACCCCCTTGCCCGAGCGCGATTGGGCGCGCGCTCACGCCGACGTCGTGCTCACCAACCCCGACTTCCTGCACTTCTCCCTCCTGCCGGGCCATGAGCGGTGGACCCGCTTCCTGCGCTCGCTGCGCTACGTAGTAATCGATGAGTGCCACGCCTACCGCGGAATCCTGGGCGCGCACGTCGCCCTCGTGCTGCGCCGCCTACTGCGGCTGGTGCGCCGGCTGCGCCCCGACGGCCCGGAACCGGTCGTGCTGTGCGCCTCCGCGACGGCGGGCGAGCCCGCCCTCACGGCCGCGCGCCTCATCGGGGTGGAGCCCGACGCCGTACTCGCCGTGACCGACGACGGCGCCCCCGCCGGCGAGCGCACTCTCGCCCTGTGGCAGCCCGCCCTGCGCGAGCCGTGGCTCCTCTGGGACAGGCAGAATCCAAGCACGTCCGCGCATACCGCAGCGGGCGGGGCCAGCACCTCCCGGAACGCCGGCCCCGACACGCTCGACCCCACCGAGGACCCCTCGGCCCGGCGCTCCGCCGTCGTCGAGGCCGCGGAACTGCTCGCGGACCTGCTCAGCGTGGGCGCGCGGGCCCTCGTCTTCGTGCGATCGCGGCGCAGCGCCGAGATCGTGGCCGAACACGCCAGGCGAATCCTGGGCAGAAGCCAGCCCGAGCTCATCGGCGCCGTCGCCGCCTACCGGGGCGGCTACCTGCCCGAGGAGCGCCGCGCACTGGAGAAGGACCTGCGTCGCGGACACCTTCGCGCCCTAGCGACCACCAACGCGCTCGAGCTCGGCATCGACGTGACCGGGTTGGACGCCGTCCTCATCGCCGGCTGGCCGGGCACACGCGTGAGCCTGGGCCAGCAGGCGGGCCGCGCCGGACGGGCCGGCACCCGCGGACTCGCCGTCCTCATCGCCAGCGACAACCCGCTGGATGCCTACCTCGTTCACCACCCCGACACGGTCTTCGCCGCTCCGGAGGCCACCGTCTTCGACCCGGCCAACCCCTACGTGCTGGCCCCGCACCTGTGCTCGGCCGCGAGCGAGGCGCCCCTGCGGGAAGCTGATCTAGCGCTATTCGGGCTGCCGGACGAATCCCTTCTGGCGGACCTGGCCGCCCGCGGAGCGCTGCGCCGCCGCCCCACCGGATGGTTCTGGAACACGAGCCTGCCCGGGCGCCCCCAGGACCTGACCTCCCTGCGCGGGGACGGGCCGCCGGAGGTACCGGTGATCGACTCCCCCACAGGCGCAGTGATCGGCACGGTCGACGGCGCCGCCGCGGACTCCACCGTGCACGAGGGCGCCGTCTACATCCACCAGGGCCGCAGCTACGTCGTCACCGAGCTCACCGAGGAGGCCGCGCTCGTCACCGAGAAAGCGGCGATCGGCTATCGGACCCGGGCGCGAGAGCACTCCAGCGTGCGCATCGTCGGCGAGCGCGACGCCCAGATGTGGAGTGACGGGATCCGCTGGTCCTTCGGGTCGGTGGAGGTCACCAGCCAGGTCATCGGCTACACCGAGCTGACCCTGCCCACGATGGAAGTGGTCGCCCAGCACGAGCTGGACATGCCCGAGCACGTACTGCCGACCGCCGCAGTGTGGTGGACGATCCCGGCCGACCTCACCCAGGCGGCGGGCATCGCACCCGGAGATCTTCCCGGCGCGCTGCACGCCGCCGAGCACGCCTCGATCGGCATGCTGCCGCTACTGGCGACCTGCGACCGCTGGGATATCGGCGGCCTCTCGATCAGCTCGCACCCGCAGACGGGAGCGCCCACCGTCTTCGTCCACGACGGTCATGCCGGCGGGGCCGGTTTCGCCGAGCGCGGCTACCGAGTCGGCGCACAGTGGCTAGAAGCGACACTCGCCGTCGTCGAAAGCTGCGCCTGCACCGCCGGGTGCCCGAGCTGCGTGCAATCCCCCAAATGCGGCAACAACAATGAACCGCTGGACAAGGCCGGGGCGATCACACTGCTGCGCCTGCTGACGCAGGCGGCGCCGAAGGCCCAGGCCGACAGCGACGGCGAGCCGCTCTAATCGCGAGATCGGTCGTACTCCGCGTCGAGATCGGTCCGGTTCCGCCTCGAGATCGGTCCGGTTCCGCGCCGAGATCGGTTCAGGGACGCCGCATCCCCCAACAGCCGCAGCGCATCAGCGCGCATCGGCCTCGGGAGCAACACGCCCGGACCGCTGCGGAATCAAGCCCTCATCAATTTCTGGACAACCCTGTCCATAAACTATAACCTGATCACGTTCACCCGCGAGCACTCCGAGCAGAAAAGGGGGCGGTGGCCGTGGCCAGGACCGCACAGCCGCTCGATCCGGAACGACGATCGCGCCTTCTCCGTCAGGCGCGTCTCGCATTCGCCGCCAATGGCTTCAGTGCGACCCGCCTGACCTCGCTCCTTGAGCAGGCGGCATTCCCGCGCAGCTCCTTCTACTACTTCTTCGGCACCAAGGAGCGGCTCCTCGACGAGGCAGTCGCCGACGGCCTGCACGAACTCGGTGCCCTTGTGCACATCCCCAGGGTCGCCGACCTCGACGCGGATTCCTTCTGGCCGTCCCTGACGGAGCTCACCGCGGACCTCTCTGCGGCGGCCGAGCGGCCGGATCTCGTCGCCGTCGGAGCCATATATCACCTCGACGACCTCCCGCCGTGCCGAAGTCTCGACACGTTCAAGGAAGCGCTCATCGACTGGAACATGAGCCTGGTCTCGCGCGGCCTGGAGCTCGGACTCCTCGACCCGCTTATTCCCGCCCAGATGCATGCCGAACTCGCCTATGCCGTCGTGAACTGCATCGACCGCTGGGTCATCCAGGACGCCGCCCACCGCGACAGGGCCCAGGAAATCGTCTGCACCATCCTTCCCCGAATGCTCGGCGCGCCGCGCACCCATACGTCACACACCCAGCGCACTCAACCCGTATCAGGAAAAAAACAGGACAACTCATGACCACAACCACCCTTGTCGCCGGATCGACCGGCTACCTCGGACGCTTCATCGTCGCCGAGCTGCACCGTCGCGGGCATCGGGTCCGCGCCATCACGCGCAGCCGCAGCCGGGCCGCCTCACCAGGTCCGTGGGAGGCGCCCGCCCTCGACGGCCTCGTCGACGAGTGGGCGGTCGGGGACGTGACGGACCCCGCCTTCACCGCCGATGTCGCCAAGGATGTCGATAAGGTCATCTCCGCGCTCGGCGTCACCAAGCAGAAGGCGAGCCCCTGGGATATCGACTACCGCGCCAACCTCGCCATCCTCCGCTCTGCCGAGCAATACGGCGCCCGGAGTTTCTGCTTCGTCAACGTCATTGGAGGCGACCGGTGCCCGGCCCAGCTGACGAAGGCCAAGACCACTTTCGCTCAAAAGCTCGCCGCCTCAACGATTTCAAGCCAAATCATCAACCCACCCGGGTACTTCTCCGATATGGCTCAGATTCTGACGATGGCCCGACGAGGGCGGGCCTACCTCTTCCGTCCGAATGCCCGGATCAATCCCATTCACGGGGCCGACCTCGCAGAATTCTGCGTGGACCGCCTGGTTGACTCCGAAAAGGGCGAATGGAACGTGGGAGGCCCGGAGGTCTTCACCTGGAAGAGCCTGGCTGAGTGCGCATTCCGCGCTCTCGAGCGGCCCGCGAAAACCACGACCGTGTCGCCCGCCATCCTGCCGCCCCTCATCAAGGTCGTCGGAGTCGTCAACCCTCGGCGAGCAGACACACTGCGGTTCGTCACATGGAGCATGCTCAACGACTGCGTGGGAGACCCCGTCGGAACCCACACACTCATCGACTTCTACAAGAGCCACGCCACCGACAAAAAATAAAGGCCGGCGCTCGCGCCAACTCGTATGCCTCATGTGCCTCATGACTATGGCCCGTGGGTCCGGTGCGGCGTTCCGGACCCACGGGCCTGAGTCATCGAGACCACCCACCGGGTTCCCACACCCGGCAGACAAGCCTCCTTCGCCGAAACGAACCACCCGGGCTCCCTTGGACCCAAGCACCTCTCGGAAACAAGCCCATCAACAGGTTCCCCAACCCTCATGACCCATCCCGTCCGGCGGCACACCCCATATAACCCCACCACCCTGGAGATTCACCCCCACCACACCTGACAAAACTCTGACAACACAACCCGGACACCAGAAAAGCCGCCGCCCCACCACCTCCCGCTCACACACCGACCTACCACACCGCAAACAGGCGCGGCGAAGGCCGGCATCAAGGGGCGTCCGCAGGGCCGGCGCGTGCGGCCGAGACGGCCTCGCGAACGACTCCCAGCACTCGTGTTCGGACGGACACCTCCACCACGACGTCCTCCCCGACCACGGTGCACACCGTCACCTCAGCGCCGTTGGCCCGCGCCACGCGCCCCGCCGTCTCGCACGGTTCACTCGGGGCGACAACCGAGGACAGCGCCGTCGCCCCGCCCAATGCCGCCAGATCGGCTGCGCTCCGTGCCTTCCCCGCGGCGGCCTGCGCCTGGATGAGACCACCGGCGCAGACCGCCATGGCCAGGAGCACGGCAATGATCCCCAGAACGAGAACAGTCCCGGAACCGCGCTCATCCACCATCACGACCCGTGCCGCGGGAGTGCCCCTGCACAGCATCCGCATACCCCGCACCCTCATCGCCGTCACTACCCGGTCGGCTCGGTATAGGCGCAGGCGGTGCTGCGCGCCGTCAGACCGAGCCCGCCGAGCGGCCCCGGGACCGGCCGGCTCACGTGCACGCAGGTCAGCTCGCCCCGCTCGACGTCGACGCGCACCGCTCCTCCGGCATGCACGGCCGCGCCCTCGACGTCGTCGGAGCCGATAGCGGCCTGCCTCGCCGCGACCCGGGCGGCATCCGTCACGCGCAGCTGAGTGACACCAGCGCACACTGCGGACAACACGAGCAGCAGCACCAGGACGACGGCGGGCAGGGCCACGGCGATCTCCGCGGTGACCATGCCCGCCTCACCGGGCGCGGCGGTTCGCGAACGCATCTCCATGGGACGGAGAAGGCCCTCTCTCCGCGCCATGACGTCTCAGCCCGCTGAGAGGGCGGACTCGATCAGCCCCTGCAGAACGCCCTGCAAGGATCCCGACCGTATGATGGCGAGCAGGAGCCCGGCGAAAGCGGCGGCTGCGAGGGTGCCGATGGCGTACTCGGCGGTTGCCATGCCGGCCTCGGCGTCGCCGTCCTTCGTCCCGTCCCGAGCGAGGCGATCCTCGCCGCGGACGTGCGCAAGGCTCCAGGCATCGCGCACGGTGTTCCAGATGAGCTTCATCATGTTCTCCTCGAGGTAGAGGGGCCCGACGGGCCGACGGTGAGCACGCCCGCCTGCCGAGCCTCGCGGGCGCGGTGCCCGCCTCACCAGGGTCGAACACCGGCCCAGTCGCGCGCATACGGGCCTATCGAGCCCGGTGGAGGGAACCTGCTCGAGCACAGGTGTGGAGCCCGGCAACCGGATGCCCGCGGGGCGCGAGGCAGGTGCGGGGGCGCCTCATAGCCTCACCCTCGCCGAGTCATTGAGGTCGACATTCTTGAACGAAGTTGGCGGCGGCACCGTCGATCTCGTTCGAGAATGTCGATCTCGACGGAAAGGAAGCGCGCCGGAGGAAGCGCGCGGGAGGGGGTGCCCCGCCCAGCCCAGCTCAGCGCCGAGCGCGGGCACGGCCCCAGCACCAGCCGGAGCGATGCCGCCACGTGCTTCATTATGACGGCTAAAATCGCCATAATTACTCTTATTGACTAGAATGATCGCCATAAGGAGGGTGAACGTGGCCGCTTACAGAATCAATCGTCAGATGGAGCACCTCGGGGCGCACATCCATGGTTGGCGCATGGTCCTCGGTCTGACCGCGCAACAGGTCTCCGAACGCGCCGGCATCACTCGGGATACTTTGCGGCGGATCGAGTCCGGAAGTCCCGGTGTCAGCTTCGGCAATGTCGCCCAGGTGCTGCGAGCCCTCGGCATTCTCGATCACGTAGTCGATGCCGCCGACCCCCTCGCCAGTGACATCGGCCGTCTCCGCGCCGGCAACCTCGGGAGGAAACGCGCACGATGACCGATCTCGACGTTTTCATCGACCCCATCGACACTGCAGGCTCCCCGCGCAGAGTCGGGACCGCCCATATCACCCGGTTACGCGGGCGGGTGTCCACGACCTTTCTCTATGACTCCGGCTATCTCACGGAAGGCGGAGCCGGCATCGACCCCTCGCCGAGGCCATCCGCGATCTCTCCCTGTCGCCACGCCGCGATCTTCATGAGCTCTTCAGACGCGTGATCGCCTCTGTGGCACTGGGCAACACCGACGACCACCTGCGCAACCACGGATTCCTGGCGAGCCGCGGCTCGTGGACCCTCAGCCCCGCCTTCGACGTGAATCCGAATCCCGATCCCATGGCCAGGCGCTCGACCTCCATCGCGGGGGCCGACACCTTTCCCGAAGAGACCGAAGGGCTGCTGGCCCTGGCGGAAGACTGCGACATCACTCGGGAATCCGCACGCGAGCGCATAGGTGCCGTCGTCGACCATCTGGCGCCATGGCGAGAGTGCGCTCGGAGCAATCGGCTCTCAGAACACGACATCACCATGATGGCGGAGGCGATCGCTCCGCGCCTGGAAGCGCTGGGGAAAGCCGCCCGAGCCCGTTGAGCCGCGTGGAACCGGAGGCACGGGGCAGGTGTGGGTGCGCCTCATAGCCCCGTCGAGATCGACATTCTGGAATGAGATCGACGGCGCCACCGCCAACCTCGTTCGAGAATGTCGACCTCGACAAAAAGGACGCGCGCCGGAGGCGGACAGGAAGCACGCAGAAGGGCGCCCCGCCCAGCACAGCTCAGCGCCGGGAGTCCTCGTCCTCTCCCGTGTCCTCTCCCGCGCCCTTGCGGCGGGCCTCCTGACGCAGCTCGCGCAACTGCTCGCGCTCACGACGACGCTGAGCTCGATCCTGCGCCCACAGCACGGCACGGCGCTGGCGGGCCTCCTCGCGCTCGAGCCTGAGCTGACGACGCATCTGCTGGCGCCAGTGCGTCCGCTCGGCCTCGATCTGCTCCAGACGCTCCGCCAAGCGGCGAGCCTCGGTCTGCGACAGACCATGGTGATGGAAGAGAAGATCACGGCCGCGGCGCGGCAGGCCGTTGACAGGCGTCGAAATCGCAGCAGACGCGGGAAACGGCGAATCGGCGGGAAGCGGCTCTGCGGAGCCGGCGGGCGCCGCGTCACCGCCGTCGTCGGGCGACGACGCCCCCAGACCGGCGGGCCGCCGCGGCTCGCTGACGAGCATCTCGCCGGTATCGCCTGAGGCCTCGATCAGGCCGTGCCCGTGCTGCTCGCGCGGCCCCTGGACGACGGCGAGCGCCTCGACCGCGGGGGCGTGATCGTCGTCGGAGGACAGAGCCAGCCCCAGAGCCGGCATGACGAGCACGCTGACGGCGCCGGCCAGCACAAGAGTGGAGGCGAAGGACGCGCTCATCGCGTCGGCACTCACCGCCACCTGGGTGACGGCCACGATGATGGGCAGAGCAGTGGTGGAGTAGACGGCGATCTGCAGGGACTGGCGCATGGAGTAGGCGCGCGAGCCGTTGCGGCGCC
>ERZ772993.718-NODE-718-length-14625-cov-13.152986_pt1 | contig 14625 bp, 11 predicted proteins | sample MGYA00580670_ERZ772993 | MGnify/ENA primary metagenome ERZ772993 (study PRJEB29015, sample SAMEA2737936) | human oral metagenome | biome: human oral; feature: human-associated habitat; material: dental | place: China | collected 2136 ... | reverse complement strand
CCGAGCAGGCCCAGGCGGAGCAGGCCGCCGCTGAGCAGGCCCAGGCCGCCCCCGCCGTTTCCACGGAGGACGAGGCCGCCGAGTCCACCGCCGTCCCGGCTTCGAGCGCCGTCCCGCAGGGGGTCGGCTCCGACGCCGTGGCCATCGGCTCGAACTACCTCGGCACCCCCTATGCGTGGGGCGGCGGGGCCCCGGGCGGCTTCGACTGCTCCGGCTTCGTGTCCTACGTCTACGCCCAGATGGGCATCTCGCTGCCGCACCAGTCGGGCGACATCCTCAACAGCGGGACCGTCATCTCGGCCTCCGAGGCGCGTCCCGGCGATATCCTGTGGTGGCCCGGTCACGTCGGCATCTACGCCGGCAACGGCCAGGTCCTGCACTCGACCCCCGGCCCCGGTGTGAGCATCACCAACATCTGGGGCAGCCCCACCTACCTGCGAGTCAGCTGACCGAGCCATCGGCCCAAGAAGAGTCGGAACCGTCTCCTCCCAATGGAGGAGGCGGTTCCTCCTATCAACCGATTGACAAGGCGTGATGGGCGTCACTTCAGTGTGTGTTATTTGATTGTGACGGCGCGCCTTGCTATCGGGTACTGTTCATCTTGTCGCGAGGACAGGCCTCGCGGTGCCCCGAGCCGGTGCTCAGTCCCGCCGTCCGGTTCTGGGGAGTTCCCATCATGAGCGGCGGGAACGGGGGAACCAACCACGACTTCGATCACGGAGTCTCTGGGGTGAAGCCCGCATCGCGCGGGCCGGGCTTCTCCAGCCCGAACCCGACAGCTCACCCCGTCGGCAGCACTAGGAGACGCACACCCAATGACCACCCGCAGTTCGGCACGTCACCGCAAGGCGACTCGTCCGCTCACCCCGATCTCTCACATCGCTCCCGCCACCCGTCGCGGTCTGGTGGTCGCAGCCTCTTCCGGTCTGGCCCTGACCATGCTCGCTTCGGGCGCGAATGCCGCCAGTTCCACCGAGGTCGCCGCCTCCGCCGGCTCCCTTCAGCAGGCCGCCGGCCTGGGCGGCCTCACGGCTGACGCCCGCGAGGCGGTCACCGTCAACGACGCAATCGTGACCGGTGACGTCGCCGCCCCCGCTGACGTCACCGACGTCTCAGGCGTCACCACCGAGGCCCCGCCCGCCGTCGAGCCCCCCGCTCCTGCCGTGGCCGACGACTCCAACGCCGCCACGGCCGACTCCAGCGCGGACACCGCCACGGCCAACGCCACCGCCAGCTCTGACTCCGACTCCAGCGCTGACACCCAGGCCTCCAACGCGTCCAACGCCTCCGCCACCGTTGCGCCGCCCTCGACCGCGGGCGGTGCCGTCGGCATCGCCATGCAGTACGTCGGCTCCCCCTATGTGTATGGGGCCAGCGGCCCGAACGCCTTCGACTGCTCCGGCTTCGTCCAGTACGTCTACGCCCAGATGGGCATCTCCCTGCCGCGCACCTCCGGCGCCCAGGCGGCGGCGGGCACCATGGTGTCGGCCGCCGAGGCCCAGCCCGGCGACATCGTCTACTTCGGCGGCCACGTGGGCATCTACGCGGGCGACGGCAAGATGATCGACGCCGGCAACGAGTCCACCGGCGTCGTCTACCGCGACATCTACGAGACCCCGATCGGCTTCGTGCGAGTCGCCTGATCCCCCTCATCCCTCTTCCCACCGACGTCCCTCGCCCCGCCCCTGCCGACCAGGCGGCGGGGCGCCGTCGTTCCGCCGCCGGGGACGGGCTTCGTGGCGGGACGGGGCGGCCGGTTCCGGGCCGACGACGGCGCAACGGATCGGGACACGGGCGTTCACCGGGCGCGAGTGGTTTGAAGCACACCGCCCTCCGGGGTCAGAATGGGACATGTCGGACTCCCGATGCCCGCAGAAAGGGGCAGAATCCATGGCGGAAGACAAAGTAGTCCTTGTTGGGGTGGACGGTTCACCGGAGTCCCTCGGCGCGGTGGACTGGGCCGTCGCCCGCGCGGCCCGCAGCGGCTGGCGCGTTCACATCCTGTGCGCCTACTCCCTCCCCTCCTTCACCACCGCCTCGCTCGACGGCGGATACGCCGCGCTCGACGACACCGCGATCCGCTCGGGCGCGCAGGCCGTCGTCGACGAGGCCGTCACGCGCGCCCAGGGCAAGGGCGTGACCGTGACCAGCTCGCTCGAGACCGGGGACCCCGCCGGGGTGCTGGTCGACCTGTCCGACGAGGCCACCCTCGCCGTCGTGGGCACCCGGGGCGGGGGAGGCTTCGCCGACCGGCTGCTGGGCACCGTCTCCTCCGCGCTGCCCGCCCACGCGCACTGCCCGACGGTCGTCGTCCCCCGTCACGTCGAGGGCGCCGAGTACACGCCCGTGGGGCGCATCGTCGTCGGCGTCGACGGTTCGGACTCGGCGCGCAAGGCCCTGCGCTGGGCGGTCAGGGAGGCCGAGGTCTGGGGGGCTGAGCTGACCGCCATCGCCGCCGTCCCCATGGCCTCGGGCGCCGGGGCGCTGGCCTGGCTGCCGGCCGCGGTCGACCGCGAGCAGGTGCTGACCGACGTGCGCAGCGGGCTGGACCGCGCCGTTGCGGCCGCCGTCGAGGGCCACTCCGGCGTCACCGTGCGCCGTCACGCCCTGGACGGCAACGCCGCCCAGCTCATGAGCGAGTTCTCCACCGCCGTCGACCTCGTCGTCGTCGGCTCCCGGGGGCGGGGGGGATTCTCCGGCCTGCTGCTGGGCTCCACCAGCCAGGGCGTCCTGTCCCACGCCGCCTGCCCGGTCATGGTGGTGCCGGCCCGCAGCCGCGACGAGGCCTCGACATCGGAGCGCAACAGCGGCACCCCGTGGGGCCGGGCCTGACCCCGCGGGGCCGGGCCCGAGGTCGCGTCGGCGCGCTCGGCCGGCCGTCGGGGCCGCGGCGGACTCGGCCGGAACCGGACCAGCGGTGGCTTCGGCCGGCCGCCGTCGGGCCGGCGTCGGCGCGCTCGGCCGCTCCTGGTTCGAGCGGCTCGTGCTCTCCTGGTAAGGTTGCGCCTCGCAGGCCCTCGTAGCTCAGGGGATAGAGCACCGCTCTCCTAAAGCGGGTGTCGCGCGTTCGAATCGCGCCGGGGGCACGCGCCGTGCGCCGCACGGTCCCGCGCCGCCCGCTCGGCGCGGGGCCCGCGGGACGCGCCGAGGGCGACGGGCCCGCGCCACAGGCTCCTGATCATCCTTCGTTCGGGGCGTCGGCGCGGTGTGCCGTCTCATCGCCGTTATGTTGGGGATATGACGCCTCCATTCTTCTCATTCGGCCGCCGCCGCCGCAGAAGCGCCTCGCCTGCCGACGAGCCGAAGGACGTCAGCCCCGTCTCCTCGGCCCCCGAGCCGGAGGAGGATGACGAGCCCGGGCCTCCGCCCGCCGTGGAGGCGGTGCCCGGGTTCGACGGCCCGCCCCCCTCCGAGCGCCGCGAGGCCCTCGTCGAGGAGGCCCTGAGCGCCTGGCGGGAACAGCTCATCGAGCTCGGCGGCACGGCGAGCCTGGACGACATCACCCAGCTCGACGGCGTCGTCGACCTCACCGCCGCCCACCCCTCCGGGCTCGCCCAGCTCTACGCCGGCCGCCCCACCCACCTGTCCAGTCTCGTGCGCGAGCGCGGCGCCCTGGGCGTCGCCCGCCAGTGCCTGCGCAAGGTCGCCGGACGCACCGACCAGCTGGCCCGCCAGTTCGGCGTCGCCCCCGTCTACCTCGCCATCGGGGTCGCCTCCTGGGTGGAGGTCGTCCCCGCCTCGCCGGACTCGGAGTCGCAGGAGGCGGAGGAGGCCGGTCCCGTCGCCATTGAGCCCGCCCCGGACGCCCCCGGCGATTCCCCCGCCCCGCGCAGCGGCGCGAGGGCGGGATCGGGCCCGGACTCCCTCAGATCGGCCGCCTTCCAGGCCGACGACGTCACCGTCCCCGTGCCCCAGGTCCCCGGCGACGAGCAGGAGCCCCGGAGGCGGACGCGGACCGTCAAGGCCCCGGTCCTCCTGCGCCCGGTCCGCCTGTCCTCCTCCAGCGCCGACGCCACCCTCGCCCTCGACCCCTCGATCGAGGTCAACCCCGTCCTCACCCGCGCCCTGCGCCAGGCCGGCTCCCGCGCGGACATCGAGGCGGTGGCCCACGCCGCCCTGGGCGCGGAGGGGTTCACCCCGCGCACCGCCCTGAACCGCATCGGCACCCTCGGCCGCGAGTACCTGTCCGGCTTCCTGGTCCGCGAGAACCTCGTCGTCGGAGCCTTCGTCCACCCCGGCCAGGCCCTGATCGAGGACTTCGACGCCACCATGGAGCGCGCCCGCGCCTCCGCCCTCGTCGCGGCGCTGGCCGGGGACCCCGACGCCCGCGCCGCCCTCGACGTCCCCCTGCCCCAGCCCGACCCGGAGGACCGCGCCCCCGAGCGCGAGCGCGGCGCCGGCGACCTCGACGTCGGTCAGCTCGACGCCGTCGAGGCCGTGAGCTCCGGCGCCTCCATCCTGCTGGACGCCCCTCCCGGATCCGACGTCGCCGCCACCCTGGCGGCCGTCGTCGCCGACGCCGCCGCCTCCGGGCGCACCGTGCTGCACGTGCCCGCCTCCAGCGCCGACGGCCACGCCGTCGCCGAGGCGCTGCGCGAGATGGGTCTGGGCGGCCTCGTCCTCGACCTCACCGAGGACCCGGCCTGGCGCCGCCACGCGGCCGAGGAGATCAAGGAGGGCCTGGGCGCCCAGCCGCCCGAGCTCGACGTGCCCGCCATCGTGGATCTGCGCGAGCGGCTGCGCTCCGTGCGCGAGCGGCTGACCGGCAGCATCAACGCCCTCCACCTGCGCCGCGAGCCCTGGGGCGTGTCCGCCTACGAGGCGCTCCAGCACCTGGCCGAGCTGACGACGGGGCGCCAGCGCATCCGCACCACCGCCCGGGTCGCCCCCGGGTGCCTGGAGCGCCTGGACGGGGCCGGCATGGCCCGCGCCCGCCGCCTGCTCCACCGCGCCCACGACCTGGGCGTCATGGAGCCGCAGACCTCCACCTCCGCGTGGAACGGCATCGACGTCGCGGACATCGACGAGGCCACGGACGCCCTGACCCAGCTCAGCCGCCTGGCGGACGACCTCCTGCCCGCGGTGCGCGACTACAGCGTCGACATCGCCGACGCCACGGGCATGTCGCGGGCCACGACCCTGAGCCAGTGGTGCGAGCAGCTGGAGGTGCTCGACGGCGTGCGCGAGTCCCTCGACGTCTTCGTCCCCGAGGTCTTCGAGCGCTCCGCCGCCGACATGGTGATCGCCACGGCCTCGCGCCAGTGGCGCGAGGAGCACGCCGTGGAGATGTCCGGGGCGGAGCGGCGCCGCTTCCTCAAGCAGGCCAAGGACCTGGTGCGTCCGGGGCGCCCGGTCGAGGACCTGCACGCCGAGCTGGTCAAGGTCCAGCAGCGGCGCGAGGCCTGGCGCACCCACGACCCGGACGGCGGCTGGCCGCGCCTGCCGCAGGGCCTGGACACCATGCAGGCCACGGCGATCCAGGCCCGCGACGCCGTCGAGGACCTGGAGCCGATCCTGGGCGCCGGCTCCGGCGCCCCCGAGCTCATGGACCTGCCGCTGGAGGACCTCCTGGCGCGCGTGCGCGCCCTGGCCGAGGACGACGACACCGCCCAGAAGATGCCCGAGCTCAACCGGGTCGTGGCGGACCTCGACGAGCTGGGCCTGACGGCCTTCGTGGCGGACCTGGCCGAGCGCCGCGTCGCCGACGACGACCTGGACACCGAACTGGCCTACTGCTGGTGGTCCTCCCTCCTGGCCCAGGTGCTGCGCGAGGACCCGGAGCTGGCCGATCTCCACGCCGGCATCCTGGGGGAGCGGGCGGACGCGCTGCGCGAGCTCGACTCCGCTCAGGCCGACTCGCTGTCCGGACCGGTCTGCCAGGCCTACGCGCGGCGCGTGCGCGCGGCGGTCGAGGCGGACAAGGCCTCCGCCCGCGCCCTGTACGTGGCCCTGTCCCGCGAGGACGGGGTGCCCCTGCGGGAGATCGTCGCCGCCCACCCGGTGGCCTTCATCGCCCGCCCCGTGTGGATCGTTCCGCCGACCCTCGTCCCGCAGGTCCTGACCCCCGACGCCGTCATCGACCTCGCCGTGCTCGACGCCAGCGCCCACATGCCGGTGCCGCAGGCCCTGCCGGCCTTCGTGCGGGCCGAGCAGGTGCTGGTGGTCGGCGACCCGCGCCGGGCGACGACGGGGCTCGCCTCCGAGCTGGGGCCGCTGCTGCCCTCGGTCACCCTGCCGACCACCCGCAACACGCTCGACGCCCGCATCGCCGCCTTCCTGGCGGCCAACGGCTACGAGGGCGTCATCGAGGCCATCCCCGCCCCGCCCCGCGACTCGCGCCTGACCCTCACCCTCGTCGAGGGCCGCGGCATGCCGGCCCCGGGACGGGCGGCGGTGGAGTCGGTGCCCGCGGAGGTCGAACAGGTGGTCAACCTCGTCGCCGAACACGCGCTGACCCGCCCCGAGCTCTCCCTGGGCGTCGTCGCCCTCAACGCCCGTCACGCGGAGGAGATCCGCTCGGCGGTCTCGGCGGAGGCGGCCAAATCCCTGGCCCTGGAGAAGTTCTGCGCCGCCGGCATCGCCGAGCCCTTCGTGGTGGTGGACCTGGACGGGGCGCGCTCGCTGCGCCGCGACCACGTCATCCTGTCGGTCGGCTACGCCAAGACCCCGCACGGGCGCACCATCCACACCTTCGACTCGGTCGCCGGCACCGGCGGCATGGTGGGTCTGGTGGAGGCGCTGTGCGCCTCGCGGGACTCGACGGAGGTCGTCTCCTGCCTGGCCGCCGAGGACCTGGATCCCGAGCGCCTGCACTCCCCCGGGGCGCGCCTGCTGCGCGAGATCCTCGTGCGCGCGGCCGGGCGCGCCGAGGAGATCCCGCAGGACGGCGATCAGGCGCCCGACCGCCTTCTGATCGACCTGGCCGAGCACCTGTGGCGCAAGGGCCTGACGGTCATCCCCCGCTACGGGGTCGAGGGCGGGGTGCGCATCCCGCTGGCGATCGGGCACCCGGACTACCCGGGCGAGCTCTTCGTGGCCGTCCTGACCGACGACGCCGACTACATGGCCGAGCCCAGCCTGCGCCGTCGCGACCGGCACTGGATCGAGCGGCTCCAGCAGCGCGGCTGGCGGGTTCACACCGCCTACTCCGTCGCCGTCTTCGTCGACCCGGAGGCGGAGGCCACCGCCATCGAGGAGCAGGTCCTGAGCGTCATGATCGCCCGCGAGGCGGCCGCGCAGAAGGAGGCCGAGCCGGAGCCGGCCCCGCCGCCGGTTCCCGCGGTGGCCGAGCCGGACCCGGAGGAGAGCGGCTCCGTTCCGGCTGTGGAGCGGCTCAGTCCGCCCGCGCGCGGGCCGCGGCCGCCGATCGCGCCGGCCCAGCCCCTGCAGGCCTACTCCGACGACCAGCTCGACGAGCTCGTGACCTGGATCCGCTCCGACGGCGTGGAGCGCGAGGAGGCCGAGGAGGTCGAGGAGCTGCGGATGTCGTTGGCGCTGATCCGGCGCGGCTCGGGCATCGATGCGGTCCTGACCAATGCGGTGCGCCGGAACCGATGAGCGGGGCGGAACCGGTGGACGGGGCGGAACCGGTGGACGGGACGGGGGAGTCAGAACCGATGAGCGGGGCCGGCGGTCCCAAGGGCACGGGCCCGATCTCGTGCTGCGCGTCGGAGCCGGTGAGCGGGGCTCCGCCCCGGCGCCGCCGCCGGGTGGTGGCGCTGTCGGCGGCCGATCGGGAGCGGGTGGCGCGCGGAGAACTGCCGGAGGCGGCGGCGGAGGAGGCGCGGCGTCGGCGTGTCGACGCCCTGACCGACGCCCGCTCGCGCCCGGACGGCGACGCGCGCGCCAATGACTCGCGGCTGCTGCGCGACGTGCCCCCGCACTGGTGAGGCTCTGGCGCGCGCTCGCCGTCGACGTCGAAGACGCGGGCGAAGCGCACATCGGGCTGGGCGGCGAGGCTATCGGCGTGGACGCGGCCGATGAACCCCGCGCCCAGGAGGGCGAAGGTCTGCATAAGGGCTCCTTTCGGGTGCCCCGGCCGCGGTCGGGGCCGGGGCTGTGGTGCGTCGGCGGCCGAGCGGCGACGTTGCCGGACGGCTGAACCCACGGGATTCACGCGCGTGAATTCACGGCCCCATCCTCTCGCGTTCGTCGCGTCACGTCAATATCCCTGTGCCGCCGCAAGGCGCCGCTGCGGGGCTGCCCGGTGCCGACCGCGCGCGGCGTCGAGCGGGTCGGCACGTGCCCTTAACCGGGCCGGTACGTGGCGCTCCCGTCGTCCAGGTGGCGGGGGAGGACGTTCACACGACGGAGGAGGTGCGCACGACGAGGTGCCCCGCGGCACTGGTGTCCTGCGGCGCCGGCAGGGCGTGAGGGTCTCGGACCAGGGCGGCGGCGCGCGCGGTCAGCAGCCGTACCGCCTCGTGGGCCAGGTGGTGCACGGGTTGATCGAGGCTGGTGAGCGAGAACTCGGCCCGCCGGGCCAGGTAGGTGTTGTCGTAGGACACGAGCGCCGTGCGATCGGCGCCGGCCCGCCCCCGCTCGCGCATCACCGCCACCGCGTCAATGGCGAGCATGTCGTTGTGCGCGACCAGGGCCGTGCCCGGGGGGCCGGAGCTCAGCAGGCGACGGATGGCGGCGCCGGCGTCGTCGTCGCTGACCTCCTCCGTGGTGAAGGCCAGCCCGGCCCTGCGGGCCGCCCGGGCCAGGGACCGCTCACGCACGAGGCGTGAGGCGTCGTCGCGGAGCCCGGGGGCGACGTAGCCCACCGAGGAGACGCCCCGGGTGAGAAGGTGGGAGACGATGGCCTCGGCGGCGTGCCGCTCGTCGATGTGCACCGCGTCGACGCGGCCCCCCGGGGTGCTGCGGCCGACGACGCACGTGGGCGTCTCCTCTCCCAGCGCCACCAGCTGCCCGTCCGTCAGCCAGGGGGAGACGAGGATGATGCCGAGCACGCGCACCCCCAGCAGGGAGTCGATGGCTCGCCGCAGACGCTCCTGGTCCTCAGCGCCGACGGTGACGAAGGTGGTCAGCCCCCGCTGGGCGGCGGCGTCGTCGAGTGAGCGCGAGACCTGCTCGAAGAAGGCGTTGCGCAGGTTGGGCAGGACCAGTCCGATCGTCGTCGAGCGGCGCCGCGCCAGAGCCGAGGCGGCCGTGTTGGCGCGGTAGCCGAGGCTGGCGGCGACGGAGAGGATGTGCTCGCGGGTCTCGGCGGCGACCTTCGGCGAGCCGGACAGGGCGAGGGAGACCAGGCTGCGTGAGACGCCGGCGGAGTCGGCGACATCCGCCTGGGTGACGTTGCCGGGGTGGGCCATCTGGGTCCTCTGCTCGATCCTCTGTCCACGTCTGCGGCCGGCATGGTGATGCTGCGAGCGCAGCCTAGCAGCCCGGCCGCGACGGAGGGCATGGGGGTGTGCGGGCGCGGGCCGCAGGAGGAAGAGATGGGTATTTTGTCCTTACAAATCGGCTGGTTCTCCGCTAGGCTGGGTCATGTCGAACGAGTCACGGGCGCGGCCGGCGCCCGCTGAGAGAGGTTGAGACATGACGAGCAACGACGCTTTCCACATTCCCGAGACCATGCGCGCCGCCGTGCTGCGCGACCACGACAAGGGCCTTGAGATCGAGACCATCCGCACCCCCCGCCCCAAGGCCGGCGAGGTGCTCATCAAGGTCGCCGCCTGCGGCCTGTGCCACTCCGACCTCCACGTCATCGGCGGCGCCATCGCCTTCCCCCTGCCCGCCGTGCTCGGGCACGAGGTCACCGGCACCGTGGTCGAGCTCGGCCCCGGCAACGAGCACACCGGCCTCGAGGTCGGCGACAACGTCGCCGGCGGATTCCTCATGCCCTGCGGCCAGTGCGAGGCCTGCGCCGCGGGCCGCGACGAGCTGTGCGGCCCCTTCTTCGACCTCAACCGCCTCAAGGGCCTCCTCTACGACGGCACCACCCGCCTGGCCGCCCTCGACGGCGAGCCCATCCACATGTACTCCATGGGCGGCCTGGCCGAGTACGCCGTCATCCCCTCCACCTCCGTGGCGCCCGCGCCCGCGACCATCGACCTTGTGCCCGCGGCCATCCTGGGCTGCGCGGCCATGACCGCCTACGGCGCCGTGCGTCGCGGCGCTGACCTGCGCTTCGGCGAGACCGTCGCCGTCGTCGCCACCGGTGGCGTGGGCACCAACATCGTCCAGGTCGCCCGTGCCTTCGGCGCCGGCCAGGTCATCGCCATCGACGTCTCGGACGACAAGCTCGCCCCCATGCCCGGCTACGGCGCCACCGCCGTCGTCAACTCCGCGACCCATGACGCCCGCGAGGAGGTCCTGGCCCTGACCGGCGGCAAGGGCGTCGATGTCGCATTCGAGGCCCTGGGCGTTCCGGCCACCTGGACCACCGCCCTGGACGTGCTGGCCGACGGCGGACGCATGGTGCCGATCGGCCTGGGCGCCGGCGTCCAGACCGCCGAGGTGGAGATCAACCGCACGGTGCGCCGCTCGCAGTCGATCCTCGGCTCCTACGGCGCGCGAACCCGTCAGGACCTGCCGGCCGTCGTCGACCTGGCCGCGCGGGGCGTCATCAACTACAAGGACGTCGTCTCCCGCCGCTTCCCCCTCGCCGAGGCCGGCGCCGGCTACGAGGCGCTGCGCGGTCGTCGGATCCGGGGCCGGGCCGTGGTCGATATGAGTCTGTGAGACCTCGGTGAGCTCCGCCTCGTGACGTCTTGTTGTCGCCGGGGCGGCCGGGCGCGGCTGCGACGCCGTCCGGCCGCCCCGGCGGCGCAGGGGGCGGCCCCACCGGACCGATCTCGGTGCGGAACTGAACCGATCTCGGCGATCAGCGCTTCAGCAGCGCGCTCTCGATGTAGGCGCGGGCCCTGGCGGCGTACTCGTGCGGGTTGGCGACCGCCGGGTCCTGCTCCGCCTCGACGAGGATCCAGTCCCGGTAGCCGTGATCGACGAGGGCGCCGTAGGGCTCGGTGAAGTCGATCATGCCGTCGCCCGGAACGGTGAACATACCGGCCAGGAACGAGTCGAGGAAGGAGCGCTCCGCCTCGCGGGACTCCTGCATCTTGTCCGGGCGCACATCCTTGAAGTGCACGTGCTTGACGCGGTCGATGGTGGCCTCCAGCAGTCCCATGACGTCGCCGTCGCCGACGAGGGCGTGACCGGTGTCGAACAGGAGCGAGACCCTGGCCGGGTCGGTCATCTCCATGAGGCGGATCGTCTCCTCCTTGGTCTGGACGACGGTGCCCAGGTGGTGGTGGTAGACCAGCTCGAGCCCGTGGTCGTGGGCGATGCCGCCCAGGCGGCCCAGGCCCTCGGCCAGGACCCGCCACTCCTCCTGGCCGAGCACCGGCTTGTTGGTGAAGATGCAGACGTCGCGGATGCCCTGGACCGAGCCGGTCTGCTCCGATACGACGATCCTGGTGGCGTTCAGGTACTGGAGGTACTCGCAGGCGGCGGTGAAGTCGGGGACGACCGCCTCGATGCCGTCGCGCACGATGAAGGAGGAGAACCACTGGGCGACGATCGTGATGCCGCGGGCGTCGGCGCGCTCCTTGACGATCTCCCTGGGCGGGAAGAAACCGGCGCACTCGGTGCCGCGGTAACCGACATCGGCCAGGTCGAGGAGCATGTCCTCCAGGGTGTTGAAGGCTCCGACCTCGGGGATGTCGTCGTTGCGCCAGGTGATGGGGTGCATGCCCCAGGAGATGCCGCTCGGGTCGGTGATGGCGGTGGCGGGGTCGAGTCGGAACGTCATGAGTATTCTCCTTCGAATTCTCCGGTTCTGCGGGACGGGCGGTGATGCGTCCGTTGCGGGCCCGGACCGACGGGCTCACTGCGGATGATCGTAATTGTCAGGACTAAGTCGAGTCCAGTGTCAGGATTGGCGGGCCTCCGCGTCGGCCTCGATCCGCTCCAGGGAGCGCCCGGGGGTCTCGGGCGTGATCGTGAGCAGGACGACGGCGATGAGAAGGTTGAGCGCGCCGCGGGTGGCGCAGGCGTGGTCGGAGCCGAGGTCCTCGACGGCCTTCCGCCGGGTCTCCTCGATGGGGTTCGCCGCGGCCGCCGGGTGCGCCGTCGCGCCCGGCTCGGGGAAGCGCTCCGAGACGGAGCGGTAGCCGCGGGAGTGGAGTCGGCTCATCCACCCCGGGGAGAGGTCCCCGGGCGCGCAGGACCCGCCATGTCCTGTGCGAGAAGCCTCTGGTGGACACGCAGGTCCCCCAGGGACGCGCAGGACCCGCGGGGCGGGCTCGTGAGTCGGGCGTTGAGCGCGGAGGCGTTGCGGGTGCGCTATCCATCCTCCGGGTGCGCCGATGGGCCTCGGACCACAATAAGGGGCGACGGGGAGGGGGACCGATCGATGACGACTGCGACTCGTTCCGCCATGCGACGGCGTCTGGTCGCGCATCTGGCCTGCGTCGGAGCCGCCGCCGGGGCCGTCTGGGGCGCGCTGGGCGTCTCCCTGGCCGACGACGGCGCCGCGCGGGCCGCCCTGTCGCAGGAGTCGGACGGCTCGGCCGGCCGGATCGCGCTCCTCGTGGCGCTGCTCTCCGCCATCCCGCTCGGCTCCCTGCTGGGAGCCCCGGTGCTCGACCTGGTCTCGCACGTCGCGGGGCGCCGTTCCGCCGTTCTCGCCGCGGGCGTGCTCGTGGCGCTGGGTGCGGCCGTCGGCGTCGCGCCGGGGTCCTGGACGGCGGTGCCGTCGGGGGCGGTCACGGGGCTCGGGATCGGCGGATACGCCATCGTGGTGCCCAAGCTCGCCCACGAGCTCTCCGTGCGCGGGCACCGTCGTCTCGTGCCGCGCGTGCGCGCGCTGGCGCCGGCCGGAGCGGGACTGACCCTGGTCGCGGGCGCGTGCGGCGGGGCGATCGCGCCCGGCCAGTCGAGGGCGTGCGCATGGGCGGTGCCGGCATCGCTGGCCCTCGCCGGGAGCGCGCTCGCCATGGGTCTGCCGGAGACGCCCCACTGGTACGCGGCCCGTGGCAGGCTCGACGCCGCCTACGAGGCGCTCAAGCGGATGCACGGAGTGCTGGAGGCCGCGGTCGCCATCGACTGGGTGAGACTGGACGCCGGCATGCAGGGGGAGCAGCATCCCCTGGCGGTCGATGACCTGCGCATCGCGCAGGTGCGCCGCACGGTGCTCGCCGGCCTCGTGCTCGAGGCGGTGCAGGCCCTGCCGCTGGGTCTGACGGCGATATGTCTGGCACCGTGGGCGTTGGGCGACGGGGGAGGGCCGGTGCCGGTGCGGCCGCTGATCGTGCTGGGCTTGTCGTGGACGGCTCTGGCGGTGGTGGGCGCGCGCAGGCGCTCGGAGAGGCTCCCGCTCGCCTGGGTGCTCGGTGGCACGGGCGCGTCGGCCTGCGCCGTCGTGCTGCTGCTTCTGCTGGATGGGCTCGACGGCGGCGGGGCGCTGGTCCTGCTGGTCGTCGTCGCGAGTCTGCTGGTGGGCGGCCAGTACGTCGCCGTGGTGCCCGCGTGCACCGGCTCCATCGACCCGATGGTGCCGCCGTGGCTGCTGCGCTCCCAGCGCCGCGCCAGCGCGGTGATCCGCCCGCTGGTCCAGATCGTGTCCGTGCTCGGCCCGACGGCCCTGCTGCTCGTCTCCGCAGAGGTCGCGATCGCGGTGGTGCTGGCCTGCCAGGTCGCCAGCATGCTGCTGGCGCTGGCGGCCCTGCCGCGTGCGCTGGCCGTGCTGCGATGAGCCGGTCCGGGACGAGGCGAGATGATGCGGGGTCCGCGGTGACGAGCGGGAGGAGTCCGGGGCCGGCGCCCCGGAGACGACGCGAGCGCCGACCCCGGTGGGGTGGCGCCCTCAGGTGATTCTCGACGTGATGCGTGCAGTCGCGGCGGAGCGACTGGCTGCGCGGTCCTCGTCGCCCGCGCAGCTCGGGAAGGCTCGGCCCGTCGGAGGCCGGATCCTTCCGGGGCGATGCCCGCGCTCAGGCGGAGAGGTTGGTGCCGGTGTAGACGCCGGTCAGCACGCCCGCGGTGCCGATGATGCCGGTGGCGATCAGCAGCGCGGGGGAGGACGCGATGACGCCGACCACGGCCATCACGAAGACGACGACGGCCAGGACGCTCATGCCGATCTTGAAGGTGAGCAGGTCGGTGGACCTGGTCCTGGACTCCGCCTGCGAGGGGACGGGAGCGGTCGTCGTGCTCGCAGTGGTCGGAGCCGAGGTGGCGGGGGCGACGGCGTCGATGGTGGGAGCGGTCATGGTTGGTGTCCTTTCGGTTCCTGTGCGGAACCGAAACGGGAGGCCCCGCACGGCGGTGTGCCCGACTCCGTGGAGTCGGTCCGACCGCGATCCGGCCGGTGCGACGAGACTAGGAGGGTGAGGCCTCTTTGTGTAGACAAAAAGGTGATAGTCGCGTCACGTGCCCCGAGGTGCCCTGGAGCGCCTCGGAGTGCTGTCGGCATGCGGCCGAGTCGCGGGTGGGTGCGCGTGTCGGGGCCCTCGCCCCGGAGGGCGGCGCGCGCATGAGGACCACTATCCTGAGCTCGTGATGATCACCCCCACCAGCATCCTCGCTAGCGCTGCCGCCCCTGGGGCGGCCGGGGACGAGCCCGTCGGCCCGGTCCTCGTCGTCGACTTCGGCGCCCAGTACGCCCAGCTCATCGCCCGC
>ERZ772993.716-NODE-716-length-14637-cov-16.399602_pt1 | contig 14637 bp, 10 predicted proteins | sample MGYA00580670_ERZ772993 | MGnify/ENA primary metagenome ERZ772993 (study PRJEB29015, sample SAMEA2737936) | human oral metagenome | biome: human oral; feature: human-associated habitat; material: dental | place: China | collected 2136 ... | reverse complement strand
GACTTCCACACCCGGGCGCTGCGCCTGGGCAGCGTGGGCCTGGACGTCCTGCGCCGGGCGCTGGCCTGAGTGGCCGGCCCCGCCCCCGGCGCGCCGCCGGGCCTTCTCAGGCGCCGGCGCCGGGACGCGGCGGCCTACTCGGCCAGGGCGTCGAGGAGGGTCTCGACCTCGTCGATCACCGCCGCCGCGACCCAGACCCGGTCCCGCTTGCGCACCACGGCGATGCGCAGGACGCCGTCGGCCACCAGGCGGTCGAGGGCGCCGTAGGCGGCCGACGACGACGCACCCGTGAGCGCCTGCGCATCCTCGGCGTCCAGGACCGGATGCTCCAGGAGGGAGTCGAGCAGCCGCTCCTGGGCGGATCCCCGTCGTGCGCCCGTCCGGGCGCGCCACGCCTCGGGCAGCGCCAGAATCCGGGCGCTGGACTCCTGCGCGGCCGCGGTGGCGCGGCCGACCGCCCGGGCCACGAGCTCGATAATGGGGTCGGGGTCGCCCGCGCGGTACAGATCGAGTGCGCGCGTGTACCGCTGCCCCTGGGCCATCATCGCGGCGGCGACGGGGACCGTCACCTGCCGGGTGAGGCCGCGCCTGCGCACAACGGCGTGGATGAGCGCGCGCCCCACCCTCCCGTTCCCATCGACGAAGGGGTGGATGCCCTCGAATTGGGCGTGGGCGATGGCGGCCTGCGCCAGGGCGGGAAGGTCCTGTCGCCGGAGGAAGACGATGAGGTCGTCGACGTCGGCGGCGATCTCATCGGCGGGAGGAGGGACGTGGAGGGCGCCGCGGGGCGAGTAGTCGGAGCCGCCGATCCAGTTCTGGACGCTGCGCAGACGACCGACCTGTTCGTCGACGTCGGCCGCGAGCGGCGCCAGGAGGGTTCTGTGGGCCGCGAGGAGATCATCCGCTTCGAGGTGGCGCCGGTCCGCGACGCCGCTGAGTGCGCGGGTCGCGTCCCCCGCGGCGGCGACGAGGCGGGCGTTGACATGAACCCGGACGCCGAGCGAGGCGGCCGCAATCATGTCGAGGGGGGCGTTGACGGACTCGATCCTGGAGGAGGCGACCATCTCGCCCCGCATGAGGAGGTCCGCGATCGGCGCCAGGACGGTGCCGCCGCGCGTCGAAGCGCCTTCGAACCGGGCGAGCGCGAGCGAGGCCTCCTCGACGGCCCGCTGGACGGACTCCCCCAGTGCCGGCGTGCAATGGGCGATGCGCGGGGCGACGGCGGCCCGGTAACTCGTCAGGGTGCGATCGGCGCGCGGTCCCCGGCTGCGCGACACCCAGGGCAGGGTGCGGGTCGTCCACATCGGCCAGGTCACCGCCGTCCTCCTCTCTCCGCGCGCCAGGCCCCGCCAAGGCGGAACAGCGGGGCCGCTATTCCAGGTTAATGCACTCAACCTGGAATAGCCCCCCGATTTCCCGCATGATTGCGTGCACACCCGGCCCGGAGCCGGATGCGACTCGGGCGCGCCGGCCCGCCGCGCCCGCGGAGCGGATGGTGAAGCGCGTCCGGCCCGGGCGCGCCGCCCGCCGACGCGCTTCAGTCCCGGAGGATGCGCCACCTGGAGGCGGCCGTGGACGCCTCCAGGAAGTCCCGGAAGGGCCCGGGCTCGGCCGCCAGCTCGGCGGGGGCGCCCCGCTGGGCCACGCGCGCGCCCCGCTCGGCGGGGGCGAGGAAGACGACCTCGTCGGCCCGGCGGATCGTGGACAGGCGGTGGGCCACGACCATGACGGTGCGGCCCGCCGACAGCTCGCGCACCACCTCGGTGATGGCCGACTCGTTCTCCCCGTCCAGGGCCGAGGTGATCTCGTCGAGCAGGAGGATGGGGGCGTCCTTGACGAAGGCGCGGGCGATGGACACGCGCTGGCGCTCCCCGCCGGACAGGCTCAGCCCGCCCGGGCCGACCCGCGTGTCCCACCCGTGCGGCAGCGCCTCGATGACGCGGTCCAGGCGGGCGCGGCGCGCCGCGGTCTCCAGTTCGGCGTCGGTGGCCCCGGGCCGGGCGATGCGCAGGTTCTCCCGGATGGTGGTGTCGAACAGGTAGACGTCCTGGAAGACCATGGAGGTCATGGCCATGATCTGGGCGGCGGGCAGGGCGCGCACGTCGGCGCCGCCGATGGTCACGGTCCCATCGCCCGCGTCCCAGAACCGGGCGGCCAGGCGCAGGATGGTGGACTTGCCGGCCCCCGAGGGCCCCACCAGGGCGGTGACCCGCCCCTGCGGCGCGCTCAGCGACACCCGGTCCAGGACGGGGCGGCCCTGCTCGTAGGAGAAGGAGACGCCGTCCAGGGCGATCGCGGTCCCCTCGGCCCGCGCCCGCTCGCCGGGGGCGGGCTCGGGCAGGGGCTCGGCGTCGAGGATGGCGTTCATGGCGGTCAGGGCGACCCGCGCGTTGTCGGCCTCGCTGGACATCATGGCGGCCTTGGTCAGCGGCATGAGCATCCGGGAGGCCACGACCATGACCGCCAGGTACCCGACGACGTCGAGGCGGTGCCCGCCCACGAATGACAGGCCCGCGGCCATGACCGCGGCGAAGGCGGCGTTGGCGATGATGTTGAAGGCCTGGCCGGGGCGGCCCTTGATGCGCAGTCCGGCCAGGGTGGCCTCGGATTCGGCCTCCAGGGCGGCGCGCGCGGGCTCCCAGCCGGTCCGGGTCGCGCCCGTGGCGCGCAGGACCGGCTGCAGGCGGGCGAACTCGACCAGGCGCCCGGCGGCCAGGGCCGAGGCGCCGTCCTCCAGCTCGTTGGCGCGGGCGGTCGCCGCGGACATGCGCCGCCACACGAGGTAGAGGACCACCGCCGTGACGGCCATGATGAGCGCCAGGGGCCACTCGACGACGGCGGTGGCCGCGATCATGACCAGGGGCACGATGAAGGCGTTGCACAGGCCGGGGATGACCATGGAGGTCAGGTGCGACAGGGTGTTGACCTCCTTGGAGGTCGCATTGACGACGGCGGCCTCCCGCTGGGCGTTGAACCACCCCAGGGGCAGGGCGAGCACGTGCTCGGCGACGCGGTCGATCATGGCGTCGCAGACCTCGAAGACGCTGACCCGGTAGGAGCGGAGCATGGCGACGGTGTCGACGACGACGGTGAGGACCCCGAGCACGACGACGGCCGCCAGCCACGCGCCCAGGTCGGCCGAGCGGGCGTAGAAGGCGCGCAGGAAGGGGACCATGAGGGCCAGGGTCGCGCCCTGCAGGACGGCGGAGGCGACGAACCAGCCCAGGATCCTGCGCATCTCGGCGGCGTTGACCAGGCGCAGCAGCATCTTCCACATGGCTCACTCCCCCTCCCCGGCCCCGGCGGGGGCGGCGCTCGGCACGGCCCCGGCGCGCTCGGCGCCGCGAGCGGGGCCGGCGTCCCCGGCGCGGCCGCCGGCGTCCCCGCCGCTATCGTCCCCGCCCCCGCCGTCGGGGGCCAGGTCCTGGCTGCGCCACATGGCGGCGTAGCGGCCGCCGGCCGCCAGGAGGTCCTCGTGGCGGCCGCGCTCGACGATGGCGCCGTCGTCGACGACGAGGATCTGGTCGGCGTCGCGCACGGTGGACAGGCGGTGGGCGATGACGATGACGGTGCGCCCGGCCGCCAGGCGGGACAGGGCGGCGTGGATGTCGCGCTCGGAGGCCGGGTCGGCCTGGGCGGTGGCCTCGTCCAGGACCAGGACCGGGGCGTCCTGGAGGTAGGCGCGCGCCAGGGTGACGCGCTGGCGCTCCCCGCCGGAGAGGAACCCGCCCTCCTCCCCCAGGACGGTGTCGTAGCCGCGGGGCAGGCGCATGATCCGCTCGTGGATGCAGGCGGCCCGCGCCGCGGCCTCCACCTGCTCGCGCGCGGCCCCCGGGCGCCCCAGGGCGATGTTGTCGTGGACGGAGCCGTGCGACAGGGCCACGTCCTGCAGCACGATCGCCACCCGCGAGCCCAGCCAGGGGAAGGTCGCCTCGCGCACGTCGACGCCGCTGACGCGCACCGCCCCGCCCTCGACGTCGTAGAAGCGGGCGATCAGGCGCGCCAGCGTCGACTTGCCGCCGCCCGAGGGCCCCACCAGGGCGGTCACGGCCCCGGGCTCGGCGGTGAAGGACACGCCCTTGAGGACCGGCGCGCCCGGCTCGTAGGAGAAGGTGACGTCGTCGACCTCGACGCGGCCGGGGGCGGGGCCGTCGCCGTCGTCGAAGGACCCCTCGGGCATGGGCTCCTGGGACAGCAGGTCGGCGGTGGCGCGGGCCGCCATGCGCGACTCGTAGATCTGCTGCATCATGGACACGACCGTGAGCAGCCCCTCGGGCAGCCCCGGGGCGAGGAGGAAGAAGACCAGGGTCGCGGACGGCTCGCTCCAGCCCCGGGCCACGAACAGGGCGGCCAGGGGCGCGACCGTGGCGAAGACGACGGCCGGGCGCAGGAGCGCCCCCATGAGGCTGATCATCCTCCCGGAGGCGAGCACCCACTCGTAGGACAGGTCGGAGAAGCGCCTGCGGGCGGCGTCGAAGCGGGTGCGGGTGATGTCGGTGGCCTGGAAGCTCTTGATCTCCTTGATCCCCTCGAGCATCTCGACGGTGGCGGCGGCCAGGCCGGTCTGCGCCACGGCGAAGCGGTCGGTGATGTCCCCCAGGCCGCGCATGGCGGTGGCGGCGACGGCGCCCAGGACCAGGCACCACGCGCCCACCAGCGTCAGGGCCAGCCGCCAGTCGGTCCACGCCAGGTAGACCGCCCCGGCCGCGGCCCCGACGAGGGCGTTGGTGACGTCCCCGGGCACGTGGGCGACCAGCGTGTGGATGGAGGAGGTGTCGTCGCACACCATCTTGCGGATGGCCCCGTGGGGGATCTGGGCGACCCGCCCCAGGGGCAGGCGGCCGATGGCGTCGACGAGTCGCGCGCGCAGGTGGTGGCGCAGCCTCGCCTCGGCCAGGTGGGTGATGGCCAGGCCCCACAGGTAGAGCAGCTGGGCCGCCAGGAGCGAGCCGACGGCGAGCCCCGCCCAGGCCCACGGGCTGCCCGCCCACCCGGAGCGGTCGGACTCCCCCAGCCAGATGGCCGCCATATTGCGCAGCGCCACGTAGGGCCCGATGGACAGGACGGCCCCGGCGGCGGTGAGCGCGCCGGAGGCGATCATCGCCCGGCGCGCGGGGGCTATGAGAGTGGTGACGGTGACCGTCATCCCTACCTCCTTGACATGACTGGGCGAGGCGGGGCCGCCGGCGGGATCCCCGCAATGGTTGGGAAGCCTAACCTAATGAGAACAGTTTTCACAGGGATGTTCCTCACAGGGCGGGCCGGAAGGCCGCTAACCTGGGCCCGTGACGACCTACGGCTTCATCGGCGCGGGCAATATGGCCGGCGCGATCGTGCGCGGGGCGATCGCGGCCGGCACCGACCCCGCCTCCCTCCTCCTCACCAGCGCCCACGACTCCGCCGCCCGCCTCGCCGCGCAGACGGGCGCCCGTCACGAGCCCGACGCCGGGGCGCTCGCGGCCGCGGCCGACGTCGTCGTCCTGGCGGTCAAGCCCCGCGTCGTGCCCGCGGTCACAGTCCGGATCTCCGACGCCCTCGCCGCCTCCCGCCCCCTGGTCGTGTCCATCGCCGCCGGGATCGGCCTGGCCCGCCTGGAGTCGCTCCTGCCCGAGGGCGCGCGCGTCGTGCGCGCCATGCCGAACATGGCGGCCGGGGTCGGCCAGTCCATGACCGCCCTGGCGGCGGGCGCGGCGGCCGACGAGTCCGACCTGGCGACCGCGCGCGCCCTCATGGACTCGGTCGGGCGCACCGTCCTCATCGCGGAGGAGGACTTCCCGATCTTCGTCGGCCTGGCGGGCTCGGCCCCCGCCTTCGTCTTCACCTTCATCGACGCCCTGGCCCGCGCCGGCGTGCTCGGCGGGATCCCCAAGGCGCGGGCCGTCGAGATCGTCGCCCAGACCGTCCTCGGATCGGCCCGCGCCGTGCAGGTCGAGGCCGCCGCGCGGGCCGACGGCGGCGCCGGGCGCACCCCCGCCGACCTCGTCGACGCCGTGTGCTCCCCCGGCGGGACGACGGTGGCCGGACTGGTGGCCATGGAGCGGGCGGGCTTCTCCAGCGCGGTCATCGAGGCCGTGCGCGCCGTCGTCGCGGCGGACCGCGAACTGGCCGGCTGAACCGGCGCGCCGGCGGTCACACCATGTCGATGACGCGGTCGGCGCACTCGTTGAGGAACTCGACGTCGTGGCTGATGACGATGACGACGCGCCCCTCGCGCGCCAGGTCGCGCAGCTCGGCGGCGATGGCGACCAGATGGCGGTGGTCCACCCCCGAGGTGGGCTCGTCGAGGATGAGGACCCTGGCGTCCTGGTCGATGGCGGTGGCGATGACCAGGCGCTGCTTCTGGCCGCCGCTGAGCGAGAGCGGGTGCCTGTCGGCCAGGGCGGCCAGGTCGAGGCGCTCGAGCTGCGGGGCGCTGGCCTCCTGGGAGACGGACTCGGTGAACAGCTGGCGGTGGACGTCCTGCATGACCAGGAAGGCCCGGCCGCTCCTCAGCTCCCGCCCGCCCAGGCTCATGCGCGCACCGCGGCGGGCGCGCTGGAGGCGGCAGACGGCGCGCGCCAGGGTGGTCTTGCCGACCCCGTTGGCGCCCACGACGCCGGTGACGGCCCCGGCGGGGAAGAACAGGCGGGGGATGTCGAGGACGAGCCGGCCCGAGCGCTCGACCTGCAGGTTCTCGATGAGCAGGCCGTCGGCGCCGTCCCCGGCGGCGTCATCGGCGTCATCGGCGTCGACGGCGCCGTTCCCGACGGCGTCCTCGGCGCCGGGGCGCCCGCCCGGGCCGCCCGCGATGGCGGCGAGCCCGGCGGGCCGCACCGCGAGGCGGGGGCGCTCCAGGGCGCGCAGCCCCAGCTCCTTGCGCCGGGCCTCGCCGATCCGCCACAGCTCCTCCCCCGCCATGCGGTGCACGACGCGCCCCCGCCCCATGATGACGACCTCGTCGACGAGGCCGCGCAGGAAGTAGATGCGGTGCTCGGCCACCACCAGGGTCCGCCCCGCCGCCTTGAGCCGCCCGATGGTGGCGCGCACGTCGTCGATGGCCCGCGGATCCAGGTTCGAGGTGGGCTCGTCCAGCAGGATGACCGGGGTCCGCTGGGCCAGGGCCTGGGCGCAGGCGACCTTCTGGACCTGCCCGCCGGACAGGGTGCGCAGGTCGCGGTCGGCGAGGTCCCCGATCCCCAGCTCCTCCAGGGCCCCGGCCCGACGGCGGCGGATCTCGCCGGCCTCCACCCGGTAGTTCTGGGGGGCGAAGGCGAGCTCGTCGGCCACCGTCGTCGTGAAGAACTGGGAGGCGGGGTTCTGGAAGACCGTGGCGGTGCGCAGCCCGGAGCGCTCGATCGGGGCGGAGGACACGTCCTCGTCGTCGATGAGGACCCGACCGCTCAGTTCGCCCTCGTGGAAGTTCGGGATGAGGCCGTTGAGCAGGCGCAGGACGGTGGACTTGCCCGAGCCCGAGGCCCCGCACACGAGGGTCAGGGCGCCGGGGGTCACGTCCATGTCGACGTCGTCCAGGACCTGCCGGCCTCCGGGGTAGGAGTAGGAGACCCCCCGGATCGCCAGGCGGGCCCGGGCCGCGGCCGTCACAGCCACCGCCCCCAGACCGGTTGGGCCGCCAGGGCCGCGGCGAGGACGAGGAGGACGGCGTCGGCCGCCCCGAACCGCAGGCGGTCGACGATCGTGGGCCGGCCGCCGGAGCCCAGGCCGCGGATGAGGGCGGCGGCCGAGAGCTCGTCGGCGCTGCGGGCGGAGGCCGCCAGGACCGGTACGACGAGCTTCTCGATGCCGTCCAGAGGGTGGCGCCACAGGTGGGAGCCGCTGTAACCGCGCAGCCGCATGGCCTCCATGACGCCGCGGGCCTCGTCGAGGGCCACCGGGAAGAAGCGGAAGAGCACGGCGAGGGGAATGGTCAGGAAGCGGGGCAGGCGCATCCGGCTCATGGCCGCCAGCAGCGCGCTGACGCGGGTGGTGGTGATGAACCAGGCCCCCAGCGACAGCGAGACGGCGAAGCGCAGCAGCCAGTAGGAGACCACGCCCAGGAACACCCCGAGCCCCGTGGGCCGCCAGTGCGGCAGCTGGACGCAGAGCCACATGACCCCGACGATGAGCGTGTAGAGGGCCAGGACGCGCACGGGCTCGTCCAGGGCGATGAGCACCCCCACCACAAGGGCGATGAGGCCGACGGCGCGGGTGGGGGCGACCCCCATCACCAGCACGTTGCAGACCAGCAGCACCAGGATCTTGCTGCGGGGGTCGGCCTGGATGCGGGGAAGCGGGGAGCCCGCCCGCGAGCGCGGCCCGGGGGCGGCGTCGAGGAGCGTGCGGGGACGGCGGGTGGGCGCGTCGGACATGGGGTCGGACATGGGGCGCTGCGCTCGGGGTCTGCTTATCCGCTGGCCGGGGCCGCCGCTCAGGCGACGCCCGCGCGCTCGAAGTGCTTGTGGAGCACTCTCATCCCCAGCAGTGCGCAGCCGTAGGAGATGACGGCGACGACGACGGCCCAGCCGGCGATGACCGGAACGGTGACCAGCGAGCGGTAGCCGTCGGCGTACTCCTGGCCCATGGACCGGCTGATGTCGGCGAAGTAGGCGTCGGAGGCCCAGATGATCGGCAGCAGCGGGCCGATGATCCACATGGAGAAGATGCTGAAGCCCAGGGCGTTGGCGGCGGTCCTGGTGTATCCGCCGCTGCGGGTGACGGCGTCGGCGGCCAGTCCCAGGGGCGTGGAGATGAGGGGCGTGATCCAGGCGTGGCCGGTGGCGACCATGAGCACGCCGACCACGAGGCCCATGACGGTGTACGCGCCGAATGCCCGGGTGCGGGCGATGTAGAGCATGCAGATGATGGCGCACACGACTATGCCCAGGAGCCAGCCCGCGAACATCATGGCCGGGTGGAAGATGCCGAGCATGCCGGTGCCGAACAGGGCGATGAAGTACAGGGCCGTGAAGACCCCCGCATTGATGAGGTTGCGCGGCGAGGTCATGCGCGCCGCGCGGGCGGTGCTGGTCATCGTCACGGGGGTTCCTCTCCATCGGTGGCACCGTGAACTTCGGTAAGGCGTACCTAAAATTATCTATATCATTCCCGCCCCGTCCCGCAAGCCCCGCCCCGCGAGCCCGGTCCGGCCGGCGGCGGCCCCCCGCGGCCGGGCCGCCCCGCCCGTAGCCCACCTCACAGCCGGGCCCGGCGGCCCCTGCCGGCCGCGCCGTCGGCCCATGACAGAATCGGGCCCATGTCTGGATCCCCCGCCGAGCGCTCCCCCCGCCTCCTGCCCTCCGAGCTCCACAGCCCCCGCGTGCCCGCCAGGGTGAGCACCGACGGCCTGGAGACCGCATGGGGCGAGCGCTGGGAGTCCGCGGGCACCTACGCCTTCGACCGCACCGCGCAGCGCCACGAGGTCTTCTCCATCGACACCCCGCCGCCCACGGTCTCCGGGTCCCTGCACGTGGGCCACGTCTTCTCCTACACGCACACCGACGCCGTCGCCCGCTTCCAGCGCATGCGCGGCAAGGCCGTCTTCTACCCCATGGGCTGGGACGACAACGGCCTGCCCACCGAGCGGCGCGTGCAGAACTACTTCGGGGTGCGCTGCGACCCGTCCCTGCCCTACGACCCGGACTTCGAGCCCCCGCACGCCGGCGGCGAGGGCAAGTCGATCAGGGCCCGCGACCAGGTGCCGGTCTCGCGGCGCAATTTCGTCGAGCTGTGCGAGCGCCTCACGCTCTCCGACGAGGCCCTGTTCGAGGAGCTGTGGCGCCGCCTGGGCCTGAGCGTGGACTGGTCCCAGACCTACCAGACCATCGGCGAGCGCGCCCGCAGGGTCGCCCAGGCCGCCTTCCTGCGCAACCTCGAGCGCGGGGAGGCCTACCAGGCGGCCGCCCCCGGACTGTGGGACGTGACCTTCGGCACGGCGGTGGCCCAGGCCGAGCTCCAGTCGCGCGAGTACCCCGGCTTCTACCACCGCATCGCCTTCCACCTGGTCGACGCCGACGCCGCCGCCGCGGCGCGGGCGGCCGGCGCCCCCGTCGAGGAGGGGCCCGGCGGCACCGCCGACATCTGCGTGGAGACCACCCGCCCCGAGCTGCTGCCGGCCTGCGTGGCCCTGGTGGCCCACCCCGACGACGAGCGCTTCAAGCCCCTGTTCGGCACCACGGTGACCTCCCCCGTCTTCGGCGTGGAGGTGCCGGTGCTGGCCCACCCCGCCGCCGAGAGGGACAAGGGCGCCGGCATCGCCATGTGCTGCACCTTCGGCGACACCACCGACATCGACTGGTGGCGCGACCTGGGGCTGCCGCTGCGCGCGGTGCTGCGCCGGGACGGGCGCCTGCAGGCCGAGGCCCCCGAGTGGATCACGGACCGGGAGGGGCGCCGCGTCTACGGCGAGATGGCCGGCAGGACCGCCTTCACCGCCCGGGCGGTCCTCGTGAAGGCCCTCGCCGCCGGCGGCGAGATGCGCGGGGAGCCGGTGGCGACCGTCCGCCAGACGAATTTCTACGAGCGCGGCGACAAGCCCCTGGAGATCGTCACCTCGCGCCAGTGGTACATCCGCAACGGCGGCGGGCCGTGGGTCAACCCGGCCTCCGGCGCCGATCTGAACGCCGAGCTGCTCGAGCGCGGGCGCGAGCTGGACTTCCACCCCGACTTCATGCGCGTGCGCTACGAGAACTGGGTGCGGGGCCTCAAGGGCGACTGGCTGGTCTCGCGCCAGCGCTTCTTCGGCGTGCCCTTCCCGCTGTGGTACCGCGTGGGCGCCGACGGCGAGGTCGACTACGACGCGATCCTGACCCCCGACGAGTCGGCCCTGCCCGTGGACCCCTCCTCCGACGTCCCGGCCGGCTTCACCGAGGACCAGCGCGGCGAGCCCGGCGGCTTCGTCGGCGAGCCCGACATCATGGACACCTGGGCGACATCCTCCCTGACCCCCCAGCTCGTCTGCGGCTGGCTCGACGACGAGGACCTGTTCGAGCGCGTCTACCCCATGGACCTGCGCCCCCAGGGCCAGGACATCATCCGCACCTGGCTGTTCTCCTCGGTGGTGCGCGCGGACCTGGAGTTCGGGGCCCTGCCCTGGAGGCACGCGGGCCTGTCGGGGTGGATCCTGGACTCCGACCACAAGAAGATGAGCAAGTCCAAGGGCAATGTGGTCACGCCCATGGGCCTGCTGGAGAAGTACGGCTCCGACGCCGTGCGCTACTGGGCGGCCTCGGCCCGCCTGGGCCTGGACGCCGCCTTCGAGGAGGCCCAGATCAAGGTCGGCCGCCGCCTGGCCATCAAGATCCTCAACGCCTCGAAGTTCGCCCTGTCCATGGGGATCCCCTGGGACGCCGACGAGGCCGCCCGGGCCGCCGCGCCCGCCCCCTGCCTGGACGCCGCGGTGGTGGTCGAGCCGATCGACCGGGCGGTCCTGGCCGCCCTGGCCGAGGTGGTGGACACGGCGACCGCCGCCTTCGAGCGCTTCGAGCACGCCCGCGCGCTGGAGGCCGCCGAGTCCTTCTTCTGGACCTTCTGCGACGACTACATCGAGCTGGTCAAGGACCGGGCCAATGACTTCGACGGCTCTCACGAGCCCGCGGCCGTCCGCTCGGCGCGGGCGACGCTGGCGATCGCCGTGGACACCTTCGTGCGCCTGCTGGCCCCCTTCCTGCCGTTTGCCACCGAGGAGGTGTGGAGCTGGTACCGCAGCGGCTCGGTGCACCGGGCGGCCTGGCCGCAGTCAGTAGGCCTGCGTGAGGCCTCCGCCGGGGCCGACGCCGAGCTGGTCGCCCGCGCCGGGGCCGCCCTGGCGGCGCTGCGCAAGGTGAAGTCGGAGGCCAAGACGAGCCAGAAGACGCCGATCCTCTCGGTGACGCTGGCCGTCGCCGCCGACCGGCCCGAGTACGCCGAGGCCATCGAGGCGGTGCGTGCGGACCTGACGGAGGCCGCCAAGGTCACCGGCCCCTTCACCGTGGAGCAGGCCGCCCAGGCAGCAGACTCCGAGTCGGCCGACGGCGCCTCCCCGGTGACGGTGACCGCCACCGAGCTCGGTGAGGCCCCGGCCAAGAAGAAGTGAGCCGCTAGCAGCCGGTCTTCTGACGAACGGTGGCGCCATCCCAGGGCGGGGCGGCGCCACCGTCGTCGTTCTAGGACGCACCGGGCAGGCTCACGCGATCGGTTCTCGCCTCGAGGCTCAGCAGGATCCGGTACTCGATGAGGACAATGGCGATGGCGGTCAGCAGGGCTGCAAGAACGTCGATCCGGCTCTGAGTCACGCAGTCGTGGGAGAAGAAGGGGATGAGCCGGGAGTCGAGCGAGTCGAAACGCTCCCCGTTACAGCTCAGTGTGCTGCCCCCGAAGTCGTCCAGGATGCGGGCATTGCCCACCGTGTACGCCCAGGCGAAACCGACCGCTAGAGCGAAGATACCGCTATACCACGGCCAGGCGAGGCAACGGGGCAGGTGGGCTCGATTCCGCCGGGACAGCACCACCGCGATGACGGCGATGGCGGCGAACACGATGCTCACCCCCAGCCCCATGAGGTCAGCGCGGTGCTGGATGTCATCGGGAGGGCTGGGATGCGCCGGATCAACGATCTCGTCACGAACCACGGTGTAGCCGTCAGCATCGTTCCCGGTGAGGGCGAGGGCGTGGAGGTTCGTCTCCACACTGGTCGTGCCGGAACCGTCTGCGTAGGTCTTGGACGTGGAGACCTCAGCTATCGCATGGACGCTGCCGTCATCCTGGTAGGTGGCCCTGATGCGCTTGACCTCGCTCGTTGCAGAGGTCACCGGAATGCCGTCTTGAGCCAGCCGCTCACGCAGATCGCGGATGGTCGTCTCGGCCCGCGTGGGCGGAGAAGCCCCGGTGGAGGCCTCCGTATCGGTCCACTCGGCGTCCAGCGCCGCCTGATGCTCCCTGATAGCCGTCAGGACCTGGCCGGGGTCGGGTTTGTCTCGCGCCGCCTCCTGAATCCTGGGGACCAGCCACGGGAGTAAGGCCAGGCAGACCACGGCCACGGTCAGAAGGACGATCAGAGTATTGACCACGCGGATCCTGCTCAGCGTCATCCCTTCTCCTTCAACGCCGCACGCTCACCGTCGAGTCTGGCAGATCGTGCGATGATCCGGGTGGTTTCGCATCTGCCCCTCGGCTCCGGTAGCGCGCCGTGGATCCGCGGTCCCTGAGGAAGGCGGGCATGAGCCTCCGACGCTCAACCGGATCCGGTTCTCCCCTCAGACGCGCCAGCAGCAGAGAGCCCGCTGCGGCACCCATCGCCTCACGGTCCACGCTGAGCTCGCTGAAGGACTCCCCCTGCCGTCCGCGGTACTCCGTGACCCCGAGGGTGAGTACGGACAGGTCGGCGGGAATCGAGAGCCCGTGAGCCTGCGCCGCGCAAGCGAGCCCCACCACGGCGGCCGGGTTGTTGGAGATGACGGCGCTGCACCCCTCCACCAGGCCATCGGCTCCTACGATGTCACCGCAGGCCAGCGCCAGCTCCGGCACCTGGCGCACCAGAACATCCACCCCCAGATCACCCGCGGCGAGCAGAAGCTCATGGGCCTGATCCTGGCGCGCGTGGGCATCGTCGTAGGTGGTCTCCCGCATGAGCGCGATAATGCGCCGGTGCCCGAGCCCGGCCAGATGCTCCACGGATGCGTGCGCCATCTGGACGAAGTCGGTATCGACACCCGGCGCCCCAACGGCACGACCAGAGGATCCGATGAGGACGGTGGGGATCTCCTCATCCAGGAGCATCACCTCCCGATCATCACCCTGAGCCACGTCCATGAGGACAACGCCGCCCAGGGAGCCCGAGCGCACGAGCGAGCGCAGCTCGATCAGCGGTGCCGAGGAGGTCATGACCGGGATGACGACCTGGATCCCGCTGGGTTCCAGGGCCCGGCGCACTCCGTCGACATAGTCGAGGTCGTTGGCGTCAATGGTCGAGCGTTGCCGTCGAAACAGCACCCCTGCGGTGCGTAGCCCCGGCGAGGCCAGTGAACGGGCGGCGGTATTGGGGTGGTAGTCAAGCTCACGCACAGCCCGCATAACCCGTTCGCGTGTGCTCGAGCGCGTCGAGCGCTGGCCGGACAGGACGTAGGTGACGGTCGAGGGCGACACACCCGCCGCTCGGGCTACGTCAGCACGGGTCGCCGCCATCGGGTCCTCCTTGCGGAAGGTCCAGCCAACAGGCGCCGTTGGGCGGCAGGACGACGGTGCCCGCATCACCCCTGTCATCCTGGTGCCAGGAGGTGAGCAGCAGGCTACCGGAGCCCTTGAGAGTCACCGGCTGCTCGGTGGTGTTGAGGGCGACGCCGGTGCTGCCGTTGCGCAGGTGCAGGACCCCGGGCTCGGCCGGAAGCCACTCCACTGAACCACGCCCGAGCCGGCGCTCTCGGCGCAGGGCGATGGCCCTCCGGTACAGGCTGAGGGTGGAGTCCTCGTGTCCCTCCTGGGCCTCGGGCGAGTAGCTGCCCCACCCCTCGGGCTGGGGCAGCCAGGTGCGGCCGGTGGTGCTGTAACCGTAGGAGGCCCCGTCCCGTGTCCAGGGCAGGGGAACCCGGCAGCCGTCACGCCCCGTCACGAGGTGGTTGGTGCGCTCCCACAGGGGGTCCTGGCGGGCCTCGTCCTCCATGGTGGTGTGCTCGGGCAGTCCCAGCTCCT
>ERZ772993.715-NODE-715-length-14668-cov-14.185588_pt1 | contig 14668 bp, 9 predicted proteins | sample MGYA00580670_ERZ772993 | MGnify/ENA primary metagenome ERZ772993 (study PRJEB29015, sample SAMEA2737936) | human oral metagenome | biome: human oral; feature: human-associated habitat; material: dental | place: China | collected 2136 ... | reverse complement strand
GCTGGGTGAACTCGGGCTGGCGGTCGGCGCGGAAGTCCTCGTCGCGGTAGCAGCGGGCGATCTGGTAGTAGCGCTCCATGCCGGCGACCATGAGCAGCTGCTTGAACAGCTGGGGGCTCTGCGGCAGGGCGTACCAGGACCCGGGCACCAGGCGGGCGGGCACGAGGAAGTCGCGCGCGCCCTCGGGGGTGGAGCGCGTGAGGGTCGGGGTCTCGATCTCGATGAAGCCGTGGGAGTCCAGCACCCGGCGGGCGGCCCGGTTGACCTCGGCGCGCAGGCGGATGGCGCGGCTCATGGGGCTGCGGCGCAGGTCGAGGTAGCGGTACTTCAGCCGCGTCTCCTCGCCGACCCGGCCCGCGTCCTCGGCGTGGTCGGAGACCTGGAAGGGCAGCGGGGCCGCGGGGTTGAGGATCTCGACGTCGGTCACGACGACCTCGATCTCGCCGGTGGGCAGGTTCGGGTTGGCGTTGCCCTCGGGGCGCCGCGCCACCTCGCCGGTGACGGCCAGGACGTACTCGGCCCGCAGGTCGTGGGCGATCTCCTCGCGGATGACGACCTGGGCGATGCCCGAGGCGTCGCGCAGGTCGATGAAGGCGACGCCGCCGTGGTCCCGGCGCCGGTCCACCCAGCCGGCCAGGGTGACGGTCCGGCCGATGTCCGCGGGTCGCAGGGACCCGGCATCACGGGTTCGCAGCACGGTGATTCCTTCCGTTGGGGGCACTGCTCCGGTGCCCGGCGGTGCGCGCCGCGAGACGAGCGGGCGCCGGGGGCGATCCTACGCGGCCCCGCCCGGGCGCGCCCCGGCGGTTCAGCAGGTTCAGTAGTAGTAGTCCTGGTCCATCCGGCGGCGTCTGAGGACGACGGCGACGGCCAGTCCCGACAGGATGGCGGCGATGCCCAGCAGACTCGCCCCGATGACCGGGAAGCGGGGCTGGCGGACCTCGGTGGCGTGCAGTTCAACGCCCGCCGCGGAGGTGTCGGCCGGAACGTACTGGAGGGAGGGCGTGGCCCCCGGCGTCGGCGAGGGCGTGGCGGTGGCCTGGTGGGCGGCCGGGTCCGTCTCGACGCCGGGCCCGGCCGGGGTCGCCCCCCCGGTGGCCGGATCCGGTGCGACGGTCACGGGGGCGCCCCCGATGACGGTGAAGGCGCCGACGGTGAAGAAGGGGCTCTTATTGGTGTAGTCGAGCGTGCGGATCTGCGAGGTGGGCACGTCCGCGCCGGCCACGGCCCGGAACCGCAGCCAGTGCGTCCCCTCCGTGACGTAGACGGGCAGCTCGACGGCGCCCGAGAACGTCCCGTCCTCGGAGACCGAGATGCGCGCCACGACTCCCGCGTCCGAGGAGTCCTGCTGCACGAGGCCGCCGTCGTCGACCAGCACCTCCACGGTGGATGACGGCGGGAAGCCCGAGAGGGTGTAGGCCAGGGAGCCGCCCACGGCGATGGTCGAGGGGCTCACCGTCGAGGCGGTGCCGGTGGTCGAGGCCCCCGTCGTCGTGTCGGCGCTGGCGAAGGCGTCCATGAGGACCCCCGCGGGTATGACGACCCACAGCACGAGGGCCAGGCCGAGGGCGAGTCGGAGCAGAACCGACGGTGCGAGGAACCGGCGCGCGTCCTCGCGGACGTTCGCCGGACGCCGCAACCGGCCGCTGCCCCTGGCTCTCATGCTCCTCGCTCCTGTGGATCTCCCGGGATCAGCGCCTCTGTGCCGGCCCGGGGCGCATGAGGACGACGAATGAGGCGGCCCCGAGCATGAGCAGGCCGCCGGCCGCCACGAGCATCCAGTCCGCCGAGCCCAGGTTGGACGGAGTGGAGGTCTTGGTGTCGACCAGGACGCCGCCCTTGGCCGCGGCCAGGGACTCCGGGAGGTCGAGCTGGGCCCAGCCCAGGAGCTCGTTGTCCCGCCCGGCCACGGCGACCTGGTAGGTGCCCGCGTCCAGGCCGCTGATGTCAATGGTCACGGAGTGGTCCGCGTCGACCTGCACCCAGCCCTGGGTGGAGGCCGGGGGGAAGAAGTAGACGGAGACCCAGTCCCCCTCCTTGACCTTGGCCGACGGCATTCTGAGGGTCAGGACGCTGCCCTCGCGGGTGCCGGACAGCGACCCGGCGTTGGAGTCGTTGAGCTGGCCCGGATCGGCCACCGGCGCCGACGGCGCCGCCTGGGGCTTGACGGTGCGCGGGTCCGGCGTGGCCGAGGGGCTCTCCTCGGGCGTGGGCTCGGGCGTCGGCGTGGGCTCCGCCGTGGGCGTGGGCGTGGGCTCGGCGGTCGGGGTCGGCTCCGCCGTCGGAGTCGGCTCGGGCGTGGGCTGGTCGGTCGGCTCCGCCGTCGGCTGGTCGGTGGGCGGGGCGGTGGGCTCCGCCGTGGGCGTGGGCTCCGCCGTGGGCTGACCGGTGGGCTCCGCCGTCGGCTGGTCGGCGGACGGGGCGGTGGCGGCCGGGGCCGGGTTGGCCGAGGGATCCGTCGAGGCGGCCGGCGGGGCCGCCGTCGTGCCGTTCCCGTCCCCCAGGACGAAGGCGCCGGTGGAGGCCGTGTTGCCCCTGAGCCCCAGCCGCAGCGTGTACTGGCCGGCCGGAAGGCCCTGCAGCTGGTCGGTCAGGGACAGCTGCGCCTGGAAGGCGCCGTCGGTGAAGGTCAGCGACACCCCGTCCCGCTCGGCGACGACCTTCCCGTCGGAGTCGAGCACGCTGAGCGTCGTGGCGTACATGCCGTTGAGGGCGTTCTGGCCCTCGCACCAGCCCCCGCCCGCGACCCGGATGCGCTGCGAGGCCTCGACCCTGGCGGCGCCGCCGGTCCCGTCGACGATCGCCCAGCTGGCCGGGGCGGCGCAGCTCTGGCCGGGATCGGGGGTCGGGACGACGGGCGGGCGGGCCGGGCCGGGGCTGGCGCTCGGACGCGGGGCGGCGGTGGCGGTCGAGCCGGTGTCGATGGTGAAGGGCGACGTGGTCTCGGACAGGCCGAGGGGCCCCGAGATGGTCAGGCTGTAGGTGCCCGTCACCGACACGGACGGCGTCGCGGCGCGGGCCGCGTCCACGATCGTCCGGGCGCTGAGCGTGATCTGCGCCGAGCCGCCGCCGGGGATCGGGGTGCTCGCGGACAGGGAGTAGGAGCCGACGACGGCGCCCGAACTGGGGTTGACCACGTTGACGGTGTAGACGGGATCGGCGATCTGGACGCCGTCGAGGGTGGCCCAGCCGCTGTAGTCCAGGGTGATGTCGTCCCCCGCGGAGTAGGCGTCGCCGGAGGCCAGGGTCGCGGAGGGGGCGAATCCGACGGACGCCGAGTCGATGACGTCGCCCTCGGCGCTCAGGGCCCGGATGCCGTAGACCCCCCCGGACGGGCCGAGATCGGTCAGTCCCGAGGCGTTGAGGGAGAAGACGCCGTCGGCGAACTCCACCGGCACGACGACGTCGGTCTGCCCGCCGCCCGCGTCCAGCAGGCGCAGGCGGATCTTGTACTCGCCCGTGATGCTCCTGTTGCCGTCGAAGGCCCAGCCGCTGCCGCTGAGCACGCCGTCGGACAGGGTGAGGATCGCGTCCTTCGCCGGCTCGGCGAGCTGGACGTTGAGGGACAGGGTGGCCGCCGTGGAGAAGTCGCCGGTCCCGGCCACCCGGTAGCCGATCTCGTACTGGCCCTGGTGCGGATCCATGCCCTCGGTGAAGTACCACAGGGACATGTCGTAGTCCGAGCGCCCGTCGGTGAAGACGGGGTAGATGGTCTTCACCTGGCCCTCGGCGCCGGGGGCCCCGACCCTGATCTCAATGGGCAGCACCGTGTCGGCGTCGCCGTTGTTGGCGTTCAGGGGCTTGCCGGACCCGTCCTTCCAGCCGTCGAAGGAGAGCCGGGGGCGGTCGGTCCGACTGGAGGTGTTGAAGGTCTGCCCCGAGTTGTTCCCGACGCTCATGGAGCCCGGCTTGACGGTCGAGACGAAGCCGGCGTCCCCCTGGGAGGTCTCGGCGGGGACCTGGCTGACCGCGGGCGGCGCCGCCACGACGCTCGCGCCCACGGCCAGCGCCCAGCAGGACAGCACGATCCCGGCGACCGTCATCAGGGCCTTGAACCACCCGATCAGGGCGGCCCTTCCACGGTGCGCGGTGCGGGCGGGGGTGCTGTGCATCAGGACATCTCGTATCGGGGGCAGTCGTACCGTCGGCCGCAGGGCTCGCCTCGGCGGTCTGCGGCCATTGACGGTGAGGGCAGGCCGGTGGGGCCCGGAAATCCTGCGTCTGTCTCCTCCGATGGTATAGGTCCAGGTGGGTCGTGAGGGTCACTATCCGCATGCCGCGGGGGTGCCCCGGCTCACGATCATGGGGGCGGCGGCCGAGCGGCCGGCCGAGGGCCCTCCCACTTTCCCCCTGGATTTACAGGAAGTATTGAGGGCGTTCCGGGGCGTCCGCGGACGATCGGGGGCGCCGGAACCCAAGGTCTCACTTTCATCACAATATTGAATTGTGATTTCAACCACACCTTCGGCGCCGAGGCGACTCCGCCCGACGGTCCGGGTGATGCACGGCATATGAGACGGCGTTGGGCCGCCCCGGGTCCGCGGCGTAGGGTGCCGCCCATGGCACGCATCCCCGAGGCCCTCGTCACCGCCGGCGGCACCCCTGTGCCCGCGGTCATGGGCGGCTCCCGAATGTGTCGCTGCTGTCAGGCTCTGTGAAGCCCCGTCCGTGAGGCGCTGAAGCCCGCCGACTCCGATTCCGCCGCCGCGCCGCGCGGCCTTCTCGCGCGTGCGCCGCGGTGCGCCCGCCACCGCCGCCGCGGCCTGCGCGAGGACGATTCGGGACACGCGGCGCGCCACCGCCTCGAGCCTGACAGCACCCCCGCCCGCGGACGCCCCCACCCAGCACCGGCCCAGGAGGCACCCATGACCGCGCCCACCAACCCCGACGCCCCGAACACCCCGAACACCCCGAACACCCCGGACGAGCCCGCACCCGCGCCCGGGGGCGCACCCGGAGACGCGCCCGAGCCCGAGTCCGAGGAGGTCACCGCGGACAACGCCGCCGACATCCTCGCCGCCGACGACGAGGCCCCCGCCCCGGCCGCCTCCCCCGGGCCGTCGCGCCGGAGCCTGCTCATCGGCGGCGGCGTCGCCGCGGCGGCGCTCCTCGCCGGCGGGGCCTGGCTCACCATCCGCCGTCGCCACCAGGGCGTGACCGGGGCCGCCAGGGCCCTGCCCCTGGTCATCGGCGGCGACATCTGCGCAGCCCCGCTCTACGCCGCCTACTACCAGGGCTACTTCTCCGACGCCGGCCTCAATGTGACCCTCGCCCGCACCCAGCGCACCGAGGACACGAAGGACGCCGTCGGCGCCGGCAAGTACATCGGCGCGCCCGGCATCTTCTTCTCCTGGCTCGAGCCCATCTACAACGGCCTCAACGCCAGACTCACCGGCGGCCTCCACTCCGGGTGCCTCCAGCTCGTCGTGGCCAACGACTCCCCCGTCGCCTCGCTCGCCGATCTCAGGGGCAAGAGGATCGGGGTGCCCTCCCTGTCCTCCTCCGCCTTCGCCTACTTCGCCATCGGGCTGAGCCGGGCGGGCCTCGACGTGGACCCCGAGGGCGGGGACATCACCTGGACCACCATCGACGAGGACTCCCTGGGGACCCGCCTGACCAACGGCGACGTCGACGCGATCATGGGCTCCGACCCGGCCCCGCTGCTGCCGGTCCTGGACGGGAGGGCCCGGGTGCTCGCCTCCAACAAGGACGAGCCCTTCTGCTGCTCGGTGGCGCTCAACGGCGACTTCGTCAAGGACTCCCCCGAGCAGGCCCGGGCCCTGACCGAGGCGTGGTTCAAGGGCTCGGACTACCTGGCCGCCGACGAGGCCCACCTCGACGAGATCGCCAGGATCGAGGTCGACAACAACTACGTGGCCGCGGATCTGGACGTCGTCAAGAAGCTGCTGCGCACCTACGGGTGGAGGGCCTCCGCCGTCGACTTCCGCGCGGCCATCGAGCCGGGCATCGAGGACTTCAAGGGCACCGGCTTCATCCGCGCCGACGTCACGGCGGCCGAGCTGGCGGACGCGGTCTTCGCCGATCTGGGCATCACCCGATGAGCGCCGCCGTCGACGCCGGCCCCGCGCGGGCCGGAACGGCCGGGCCCCGGCGAGAGCGCGCGCTGCGCGTCTGGGGCCCGACGGCCGTCTCCCTGTGGGCGGCCCACCTCGCCGTCGTCCTGCTCGTGCCCGACGCCGCCGGGGCGCGCACGGCGCCCGCGGCCCCGCTGGTGGGGGCCGTCGCGCTCCTGCTGGCGGGCCTGGTCGTCTGGCTGGCCGCCGCCCTGGCGCGCCCGGCGTCGTCGGCCGCCAGGGCCCTGGTCCGCCGCCTGCCGTGGTTCGCCCTCTGCGGGGCCTGGTTCATCGTGTGGCAGCTGACCACCGTCAAGACGAACCTGCTGCGGCCGCCCTACTTCGCGGCGCCCGAGGTGCTCATCGCCGCCCTCGTCGAGGACTGGGGCCTGCTGCTCAAGTGCCTGGCCTCCTCCGGCCTGCTCTTCCTGACCGGTTACGCGATCGGCTCCGCGACGGGCTTCCTCACCGGCTTCTACATGGGCTGGTCGCGCCGGGGCGACTACTGGCTGCACCCGGTGCTCCAGACGGTCGGCCCCGTGCCGGCGGCGGCCCTGCTGCCCCTGGCGGTGCTCGTGGTGCCCACGACGTACCTGTCGGCCGCCTCGATCGTGGCCTTCGGCGCCTGGTTCCCCATGGCCACCATGACCCGGGCCGGGGTGCGCGCCGTGCCGCGCAGCTTCATCGACGTGGCCCGCACCCTGGGGGCGGACGAGTCCTTCCTCGTGCGCCGCATCGCCATCCCCTCGGCGCTGCCGGACATGCTCACCGGCCTGTTCACGGGCCTGGGCACGAGCCTGGCCGCCCTCATGACCGCCGAGCTGGTCGGCGTCGACCAGGGCCTGGCCTGGTACATCAACTGGGTCAAGGGCTGGGCGGACTACCCCAAGATGTACGTGGGCCTGACGGTCCTGGTGCTCTTCTGCCGCGCCCTCATGCTCCTGCTGTTCAAGATCCGCTCCTCGCTGCTGGCCTGGCAGCGCGACCTCGTCAGGTGGTGAGTCCCATGACCCCGACGTCTCCGGAACCCCGGCCCCCCGCCGGCCCGACCGCCGTCGCAGCCGGCCGGACCACTGGCGCGACCGGCCCGACCGGCGCGGCCAGGGGCGCGGCCGTCGCCCTGTCGGGCGTCACGCACCGCTACCCCCTGTCCCACGACCTCGACCACGGCTGGGTCCAGTTCGCGCTCCGGCTCCTCTCACCGGCGGCCCGCGCCCGCCACGACGCCGAACGGGCCAAGGCCGCGAGCCTGCAGGTCCTCGACGACATCGACCTGCGGGTGCGCCCCGGCGAGTTCATCGCCCTGGTGGGCCAGTCCGGCTGCGGCAAGTCGACGATCCTGCGACTCCTGGCGGGCCTGGAGGCGCCGAGCCGGGGCGAGATCCTCGTCGACGGCGAGCCGGTCGCCGGTCCGGCGCCCGAGCGGGCCCTCGTCTTCCAGGACGCCACGCTCCTGCCGTGGCGGACCGTGCGGGACAATGTCGCCCTCGGCCCCCAGGCCAGGGGGCGCCTCCAGGTCGATCGGCGCCGCATCACCGCGGCCCTGGAGCTGGTGGGGCTGCGGGACTTCGCCGACGCCTACCCGGCGACCCTGTCGGGCGGCATGGCCCAGCGCGCCGCCCTGGCCCGCGCCCTGGTCAACCGGCCCCGGCTCCTCCTCCTGGACGAGCCCTTCGGCAAGCTCGACGCCCTGACCCGCCTCACCCTCCAGGACGAGATCCGGCGCCTGTGGCTGTCCCAGGGCTTCACCGCCGTCCTGGTCACCCACGACGTCGACGAGGCGCTGCGCCTGTCGGGCCGCGTCGTCGTGCTCTCCGAGCGCCCCGCGCGCGTCGTGGAGGACATCGCCGTGCCCGACGGCGTCGGCGCCGACGAGGCCGGCGAGGACTTCCAGGCGCTGCGCCGCCGGATCCTGGGGCTGCTGGGGCGGTGAGGCGCCGGTCAGCCCCCGGAGCCGGAGGCCGGATCCGACATCCCGAGCCGGCTGCGCACGTCGGCCATGGCCGAGCCGATGGTCGAGATGGCGCAGGAGAGGTGCAGGTCGAGCTGATCGTCGGTGACGCCGTGCTCGTAGTCGACGGCGACCGCGCCGCCCACGGAGAAGGTCAGGCCGGCGTCCTCGTTGTCCCGCCAGAAGCACGTGGGCCACAGGTGCGCGCGATGCCACTCCTCCAGGGCGTAGCGGACCTCGTCCAGCTGCCCCATCGGCAGGTCCTCGTACATGTACCCGAGCACATTGAGCACCTCGCCGTTGTCGCCGCGCAGCATGAACGTGATGAGGTCATCGTCCCAGCGGCCGGTGATATCGCCCTCGTCGTCGATGCGGTAGCGCCAGTCGTGCCGGTCCAGCGCGGCCCGGAGCCGCTGCTGCGAGAGCGGGGCGACCCGGGCGCGCGGCTCCGGGGGAGCGGCCGGCGGCCGCGGCGCCGGTTGCGGGCGGGTTCCGTCCGACGCGGGGCCGGACGCCTTTCCTCTGCGGGAGAGCCAGGACATGGTGCATGCTCCTCTCAGCGGCCCAGGGCCTCGGTGAGCCTGTTGAACAGGCCCGTCGCCGAGGCGATGGCGCCGTAGACGTGCTGGGCGAGCTGATCGTCGGTGACGCCGTGCTCGTAGTCGACGGCGTGCTCGGCGTAGACGCGGATGTCGCCGCCGTCGTCGATGCGGTAGTGGGCCATGGGCCAGGGACGGCGCCGGTGCGAGTCCTCCAGGACGTCGCGGACCACGCCCAGGCGGCCCGCGTCCACGGTGCCGGGGTACTGGGCGTGGATCCAGAAGACCTCCTTCATCTCGCCGTGGAAGAAGAAGTAGAAGGTGGCGTCGTCCCAGATGCCGCCGAGGTCCCCCTCGGAGTCGATGAAGTAGCGCCAGTCCCGTTTCTTGAACAGGGCGATGACCCGCTCCCGCGTGAGCGGCGTGGGCACCGCCGGATCGGCGGGGACGGGTGCTGCCGGACCGGGCTCGGGGCTCGGATCGGGCCGGCGTGAGATCAGGCCCATGGCGGGACCGCCTTTCGCTCGAAGAACGGACGGGACGCGGCGACGCGAACCATAAGGGCTCATTGTAGAGAACCTCCTGGGCCCCGCGGACCGCCGCCGGCCATCCGGGCTCATCCGACCGGGTCGGGCCAGGACTCCCCAGTCCTCGTCCGCCGCCGGCCATCCCGGTTCGCCCCCGGGCGGCGGGCGGCGCCGGAGGCTCGGGGCGACCGGGCGGGACCACCGGGCGGGACGGCCCCGGCCGCATTGCGCCGCTGAGGCCAGAGTCACGTGTGACCTGGTGCGCCGGCGGGCCGCGGACCTCGCGGCGCCCCACCGGCGCCCGTATCCTGTGGGCAGGAGCGATCCGCATTGTGAACCCCGTTCGGGACCGTGACCCGGGCCTGCCCCGCAGACCGGCCGGAGCCCGTGAGTCTGTGCGTGAAGCCCGTCAGCCGCCGCCGTTCCGAGGGACGCCCGCGGCGCAGGGCGAGTGTGGTGGGTGCGATGCGGCAAGAGCGGAGGCGGACCCGCCTCCCCCACACTCCGCAACGGGTCCCCACCGGGACCGGATACGGGAACATCACCGATGAGCAACAACACCGGGGCCACTGCGCCCTCCGAGCAGCCCGCCGACGGCCCGCTGAGCCTCGACGACCTCTTCAACGCCGAGCTGGCCTCCTCCGGCCAGTCGGCCGACCGCCCCGACTCCCCCGAGGACCTGGCCGCCCCGCACCGCGTCGGGCCCGGCTCCCCGGTCTCCGCGAACTCCTTCGACACGCCCGCCTCCTCCGACTCCCCCGAGGACCCCGAGGGGATCGAGCACGAGGACGAGGCCGACGACGTCGACCTGGCCCTGGACGAGAGGGACCCGGAGGACGAGGACGAGGAGGCCGACGACGGCGCCGACGACCCCGAGATCGACGAGGAGGACGTCGACGGCCATGCGCCCTTCGCCGACACCGGCGACGAGGGGGCCGACGGCGCCGAGCCGGACGCCAAGCCGGACGAGGAGGTCACCTTCGCCGACCTCGGCCTGCCCGTCGACCTGCTCCGGGCCGTCACCGACATGGGCTACGTGACGCCCACCGACATCCAGCGCGAGGCCATCCCGGTCCTGCTGGCCGGGCGCGACGTCGTGGGCATCGCCCAGACCGGCACCGGCAAGACCGCCGCCTTCGGCCTGCCCCTGCTCGACGCCGTCGACGCCCGCGAGCCCGTCGTCCAGGCCCTGGTCCTGGCGCCCACCCGCGAGCTGGCCCTTCAGAGCGCCGACGCCATCGCCGACATGGCCCACCGCTCGCGCGGCCTGGACGTCGTCGCCGTCTACGGCGGCGCCCCCTACGGCCCGCAGATCGGGGCGCTGCGCGACGGCGCCCAGGTCGTCGTCGGCACGCCCGGGCGCATCATCGACCTCATCGACAAGGGCGCCCTGGTCCTGGACGACGTCACGTACTTCGTCCTCGACGAGGCCGACGAGATGCTGCGCATGGGCTTCGCCGAGGACGTCGAGACCATCGCCGCCTCCCTGCCCGAGGAGCGGCGCACCTCCCTGTTCAGCGCGACCATGCCGCCGGCCATCCAGCGCGTGGCCCGCCAGCACCTGAACGACCCCGTCCGGATCGAGGTCTCCCCCCAGGCCTCCACGGTCGACACCGTCCACCAGACCTACGCCGTCGTCCCCTTCCGCCACAAGATCGGCGCCGTCGCCCGCGTCCTGGCCGTCACCGACGCCGAGGCCGCCCTCGTGTTCGTGCGCACCAAGTCCACGGCCGAGGACGTCGCCATCGAGCTGGCCGGGCGCGGCATCCAGGCGGCCGCCATCTCCGGCGACGTGCCCCAGCGCGAGCGCGAGCGCCTCGTCGAGCGCCTGCGCACCGGCACCCTCGACGTGCTCGTGGCCACCGACGTGGCCGCCCGCGGGCTGGACGTGGACCGCATCGGACTGGTGGTCAACTTCGACGTGCCCCGCGAGGCCGAGGCCTACGTCCACCGCATCGGCCGCACCGGCCGCGCCGGCCGCCACGGCGAGGCCGTCACCTTCCTGACCCCCAAGGAGAAGCGCAAGCTCCGCCAGATCGAGCGCCTGACCGGCACCCGCCTGGAGGAGATCACCCTGCCCTCGCCGGCCGACGTCTCCTCCCACCGCGCCGGCAAGCTGCTGGAGCGGGCCGCCGCCCGCCACGAGCGCGGCCGCCTGGCCATGTACACCGAGCTCGTGAGCGCCAAGGCCACCGAGCTGGACATCGACGAGACCGCTCTGGCCGCCACCCTGCTCGCCCTGGCCGTGGGCGACGAGGGGCCTCGCCGCCGCGAGGGCGGCGAGGGGCGCGAGGGGCGCGAGGACCGGCCGCGATCGCGGGGTCGTCGCGAGGAGAACCTCGACGCCGAGGGCGACTTCGTCTCCGCCTCCTTCGAGGGCGGGCGCGACCGGGAGGACCGCGGCGGGCGCCGTCGGGACCGCTTCGAGGGCAAGCCCGGGGCGTCCCGCGGGGGCCGTCGCCACGAGGAGGGCACGGGCACCGTCTACCGGGTCGAGGTCGGCCGGCGCGACCACGTCCAGCCCGGCGCGATCGTGGGGGCCCTGGCCAACGAGGGCGGCATCGCCGGGTCCGACATCGGCAGGATCGACATCCTGCAGTCCTTCTCCCTGGTGGAGATCCACACCCCGCTCAGCCCCGAGCAGCTCAAGACGATGGGCCGGGCGACCTTCAGCGGCCGCGAGCTGCGCATCCGCCTCGACGAGGGCCCCGGCTCCGGCTGGGACGGCCCGAACGACAGCCAGTCCTCCGGGCGCCGCCCCTTCCGCTCCTACGGCGAGCGCGACGGACGCGGCGGTCGCGACGAGCGCGGGGGCTTCCGGGGCGACCGCGACCGCGACGGCGAGCGCGGCGGGCGCTGGTCGAACCGCGATGAGCGCCGGGGCGGCTTCCGCGACGGCGAGCGCGGCTTCCGCGGCGGTCGCGACGAGCGGCGCGGAGGCGCGCGCGGGGGCTTCGGACGCGGCGAGCGCGGCGGACGCGACGGCGACTTCCGGGGCGGGCGCAAGGACCGCTGGTGAGGCTCCGGGCCCGGCACCGAACCGAACGGTGCCGGGCCCGGCCCGTTGCCGGCGGGCTCATCGGCATCCCGCCCCACCCCGCCCCGGCGGCCCGCCGGAATCCCGGCGTCGGCGGCCCCGTCAGCACCGAGGCGTCCCGGACCCGACGGCCCCGCCGAAGGGCGCCATCCGGTGGAATAGTCCGACTCCGCGCGCGGTTACCAGCGTTGATAACAGACTCCGATGACGCCGAGCCCGGCAGAAAGAGGCGCACGTGGTCCCAGCCGTCTACCTGCTCGCCGTCGTCGTCCTGGGATTCACCGCCACCCTCCTGCGCCTGCCCCCTCTCGTCGGCTTCCTCACCGCCGGCTTCCTGCTCGGCTCCTCCCCCCTCCCCAGCCTCGAATTCATCGATGTCCTGGGCGACCTGGGCGTGGCCGTCCTCCTGTTCACCATCGGCCTCAAGCTCGACCCGCGTGTCCTGACCCGCCGGGAGGTCTCGGGCACCGCCGTGGTGGCCATGGTCGTCCTCACGGGGCTGGGCAGCGCCCTGGTCGGCGGACTGCTGCTCCTGGGCCTGCGGGTCGACGCCGTCACGCCGACGGGCGTGCTCATCCTCGGCTTCGCCCTGTCCTTCTCCTCCACCGTCGTCGTCGTCAAGCTCCTGGAGGAGCGCGGCGACACCGGCTCCCTCTACGGGCGCATCGCCATCGGGGTCCTCGTCGTCCAGGACATCGCCGCGGTGCTGTACATGACCATCGCCTCCGGGCATGTCCCCAGCCCCTGGGCGCCGGCGCTCGTGGCCCTGTGGCCCCTCTCCGGGCTGCTCGGCAAGATCCTCAACCGCATCGACCACGGCGAGATGCGCACCCTGTTCGGCATGTCCATGGCGCTGCTGCCCGGCTACCTCCTGTTCAGCCTGCTCGGCGTCGACGGCGACCTCGGCGCCCTCATCATGGGCGCCCTCTTCGCCTCCCACCCCGCCGCCAAGGAGCTGTCCCATTCCCTGTTCACCATTAAGGAGCTCCTGCTCGTCGGCTTCTTCCTGGCCATCGGGCTCGACGGCGTCCCCGGCGCCGGCTCCTTCGCGCTGGCCGCCCTCCTCCTCGTCCTGCTGCCCGTGCGCGCCGCCGTCTACACCATCACGGTGCGGATCTTCCGCATGCGCCGGCGCACCTCCGCCATGACGGGTCTGGCCATGACGGCCTACTCCGAGTTCGCGCTCATCGTCGTGGCCGCCGCCGTCGAGCACGGCGCGCTGGGGCGCGAGTGGAGGGCGGCGATCAGCCTGGCCCTGGCCCTGTCCTTCATCGTCTCGGCGATCGTCAACCGGCATCCCGCGGCGCTCATCCGCTGGGCCGCCGGCCTCATTCCGCTGCGGCCCTCCCCCGCCCTCCACCCGGACGAGCAGCCCTTCGACATCGCCGGCGTGCGCACCGTCGTCTTCGGAATGGGGCGCGTGGGCCGCGCCACCTACAACCGCCTGTACGCCGACGGCGAGACCGGGGTCCTGGGGATCGACAGCGACGCCTCCAAGGTCGAGGCCCTCGCCGAGCGGGGCTTCAACATCCTCGAGGCCGACGCCACCGACCAGGAGTTCTGGGACCGCCTCGACGCCGTCCACGCCACCAAGGCCGTGCTGGCCATGTCCGATCCGGGGGCCAACGTCCGCATTCTGGAGTGGCTCAACCGCTCCGACTTCGAGGGGCGGGTCATCGCCGTGGCCACCTACGACGACGAGGCCGACGCCCTGCGCCGCGCCGGCGTGGACGCCGTCATCAACCTGTACGACGGGCTGGGCGACGCCCTCGCCCGGGCCGTCGAGAAGCTGCCGGAGACGACACCGTCCGAGGAGCTGCCCGCGCCCCCGTCCGCGGCGCGGCCCTCGACGGCCCCGTCCGAAGGCGACTCCCGGGAGGCGGCGCCGCCCGCGGCCCCGCGGGCCGACGCACCGGCGGGCTGACGCCCAACCGCCCCACCACCGCTGCGCCACGCGCGTCGGGCCCCGGGAAGCAGCCGGGTCCGCCGCGCTGGTCCTCGGTGCCCGGCGCCGCGCGCGAGAACCCGTCAGACCCCGGATCCGCCGGCGGCCAGGACCCGCGGCGCGAGGTCGGCGTCGTCGTCGGGCATCCAGGTGTCGGCGTCGGCGTCGACCTGCTCGCCGGAGCGGATGTCCTTGACGGAGTCGGCGGCGCCGCCCATGCCGGGGAACCAGACGAAGGGGATGCCGCGCTTGTCGGCGAAGCGGATCTGCTTGCCGAACTTGGCGGCCGTGGGGGCCACGTCGGCGGCGATGCCGCGCGCGCGCAGGGCGTCGGCCACGGCGTCGGAGTCGGCGCGGTGCTCCTCGTCGACCACGGCCACGAGCACGGCGGTGGGCACGGCCCGGCTCACCTCCACCAGGCCGGAGCCCAGGACGCGCGAGAGCAGGCGCGACAGGCCGATGGAGATGCCCACGCCCGGGAAGGTGCGCTTGCCGTTGGAGGCCAGGGAGTCGTAGCGCCCGCCCGAGCACACGCTGCCCAGGTCCTCGTGGCCGGCCATGAAGGACTCGTAGACGGTGCCGGTGTAGTAGTCCA
>ERZ772993.712-NODE-712-length-14703-cov-11.964159_pt1 | contig 14703 bp, 11 predicted proteins | sample MGYA00580670_ERZ772993 | MGnify/ENA primary metagenome ERZ772993 (study PRJEB29015, sample SAMEA2737936) | human oral metagenome | biome: human oral; feature: human-associated habitat; material: dental | place: China | collected 2136 ... | reverse complement strand
TCGACGAGGACACCGTCGACTTCTCCCCCAACTACGACTACACCCTCACCGAGCCGGAGGTCCTGCCGGCGGCCCTCCCCAGCCTTCTGGTCAACGGCGCCTCGGGCATCGCCGTGGGCATGGCGACCAACATGCCGCCGCACAACCTCGTCGAGGTCATCGGGGCGGCCCGACACCTCATCGAGCATCCCCGGGCCTCGCTGGAGGACCTCATGGCTTTCGTGCCCGGTCCCGACCTGCCGGCCGGCGGCATGATCGTCGGCCTGGATGGCATCCGCGAGGCCTACCGCACCGGGCGCGGCAAGTTCCTCACCCGCGCGACCGCCCGCATCGAGAACGTGACCGCCCGCAGGAAGGGCATCGTCGTCACCGAGCTGCCCTATCTGGTCGGTCCGGAGAAGGTCATCACCCGGATCAAGGAGACGGTGGCCTCCAAGAAGCTCCAGGGCATCACCGACGTCGCCGACCTCACCGACCGCAAGAACGGCACGCGCCTGGTCATCACGGTCAAGAACGGCTACAACCCCGAGGCGGTGCTCGCCCAGCTCTACAGGCACACGCCGCTGGAGGACTCCTTCGGCATCAACAACGTGTGCCTGGTCGACGGCCAGCCACGAACGCTGGGGCTGCGCGAGCTGCTCGAGGTCTTCGTGCGCCACCGGCTGACGGTGGTGGAGCGCCGCACCCGCTTCCGCCTGGGCAGGCGCAGGGAGCGCCAGCACCTGGTCGAGGGCCTGCTCATCGCGATCCTCGACATCGATGAGGTCATCCGCGTCATCCGCTCCAGCGAGGACGCGGCCACGGCCCGCACCCGCCTCATGCAGGACTTCGACCTCACCGAGCCGCAGGCGGGCTACATCCTGGAGCTGCAGCTGCGGCGCCTGACCAAGTTCTCGGTCATCGAGCTGGAGAAGGAGCGCGACGCCCTGGCCCGGGAGATCGCCGAGCTCGAGGCCGTCCTGGCCGACGAGGCGCTGCTGCGGGACGCGGTCTCCCGTGAGCTGGCCGCCGTGGCCGAGGAGTTCGGCACGCCACGGCGAACGGTGCTCCTCGAGGCTCCCGACGGCGCGCGGGCCGGTGGTGCCGCCGCAAGGCGATCCGCGGCGACGGGGCTCGCGGCCGGCGCCTCCGAGATCCCGCTGACCGTTCCCGACGACCCGTGCCGAGTGATGCTGTCGGCCACGGGCCTGGTGGCGCGCACGGCGGGGGCCGAGCCGCTCCCGCGCGCAGGCGAGCGCCAGCCCCACGACGCGGTCACGAGCCAGATCGCCGCGACGGCGCGCGGGACAGTGGGAGCAGTCACGGACACGGGTCGCCTGGTGCGCCTCGACGTCGTGGCGACCCCGGAGGTGCCGCGCCGGAACGGCGCGCTCTCGCTCGCCGGGGGGCAGCCCGCGCGACTGCTGGTGGACATCGAGCCGGAGGAGAAGGTCGTCGGGCTGGTGCCGATCGGCTCCCCCGACCACCCGCCGATCGTGCTGGCCACGGCCGGGGGCGTCATCAAACGCGTCAAGCCCGGCGATGAGCCCGGTCGCGGGGACGCCTGGGACGTGATCGCGCTGGCCGACGGCGACCGCGTCGTCTTCGCCGACACCGCCGAGGACTCCGACATCCTCGCGCTGGTGTCCTCGGACGCGCAGCTGCTGCGCTTCGAGGCCTCCAAGGTGCGCCCCCAGGGGCGCGGCGCGGGCGGCATGGCGGGCATCTCCCTGCGCGCGGGGGCGCGCGTCATCGCCGGGTCCGCGGTGCCCGCCGAGCTGCTGGCCGAGGCCGTTGTCGTCACGATCGCCGGCGCCGAGGGGGCGTTGCCGGGCACCGGGACGGGTTCGGTCAAGGTGACTCCGCTGGACCGCTATCCCGCCAAGGGGCGGGCGACCGGCGGCGTGCGCGCACAGCGCCTCCTGCGCGGTGAGAGCGAGCTCATCCTCGGCTGGGTCGGCGTCGGTCCGGCCCGGGCGGTCGGCCCGGACGGCCGGAGCGTGGGACTGCCCGATGTCGACGAACGCCGTGACGGCTCCGGCTCGCCGCTGTCGGCGCCGGTGGCCGGAATCGGGTGAGCACGGTGGGCCCGAGTCAGTGGGCCCGGGGCGGGCACGGGGCGAACGCGAGAAGGGTTCGCCCCGCGCGCTACACCGCGCCCATCGGCCCGGGCCGATGGGTCCACAGCCGCATCGCGGTGGCGACCGCCCGTTCGGTGCTCCGCGGCGCGGTGCGGAGCGCCTCGGCGAGCGGGACGACCTCCCCCGACGAGGTCGACATGATCGCCACGCAGCCGCTGGCCAGAAGCGCCTCCGCACCGGGACGCACCCGGCCCGCCACCACGACGGTCGGCGCCCCGTGGGCGGCGGCGATCCTGGTCACGCCGGCGGGCACCTTACCGGCCGGCGTCTGAGCGTCCACCGAGCCCTCACCGGTGATGACGAGATCGGCCCCGTCGACCGCCTCGGCCAGGCCGACCGTGCGTGCGACCAGGTCGATCCCGGGCTCGAGTCGGGCCCCCAGGAAGGACATGAGCGCGAAGCCCAGCCCCCCGGCCGCCCCGGCGCCCGGCTCGCCGGCGAGCTCGGCATGCCCGCTCAGGTCCGCCCAGTGCGACAGCACCGAGTCGAGGCGATCGATGTCCTGCGGCCCCGCGCCCTTCTGCGGGCCGAAGACGGCGCTGGCGCCGCGATCGCCCGACAGGGGGTTGTCGACGTCGCAGGCGACGTCGATCGTCAGGCCCTCCAGCCTCGGGTCGAGACCGGAGGCATCGACGGATGCGAGCGCAGTCAGCTCTCTCGGCGTCGTCCCGATGACTCGGCCCGTGCGATCCAGGAAGCGGACGCCGAGCTCGGCCAGCATGCCGGCGCCGCCATCATTGGTGGCCGAACCGCCGATGCCCAGCAGCAGACGGCCGATACCGGCGTCCAGCGCCGCGCGGATCATCCGGCCGACACCCCGGGTGTCGGAGCCGAGAACGTCGCGCTCGCCCTCGGGAACGAGCTCGAGCCCCGCGGCCGAGGCCATCTCGAGCACGGCGGTGCCGTCGCCGATCGCCAGACGGCCCGTGACGGGACGCCCCAGCGCGTCCACGGTCCCCACGGCGCGAACCCGTGCGCCGAGAGTCGCCGCCACGGCCTCGGTGAACCCTTCGCCGCCATCGGACATGGGCACGTCGACGACCTCGGCGTCCGGCACGACGGCGAGCACTCCCCGGGCCATGGCGGCCGCCGCCTCAACGGCCGTCATGGCCTCCTTGAAGGAGTCGGGGGCGATGACGACCTTCATCGCGCGCTCAGCGCCCACGGCTCGGTTCATGACTCGACTCACGGCATTCCTTCCGCTCGGTGCGCCGATGGAGCGCGGAGAATACGGGACGTGATGCACAGGACTCCCTCCCGGCGAGGCACGGCCCGCCCGGAGAACCCGTCATCGCCCCATAATCTCCCATGACATCGCTCCTCCTGCGTCACGTCCGCCCCGTCCTGTTCCGAAGCCGCCGCCGTCTCGGGCGTCTGCGTGCGGCCACTCGAACGGCGCCATCGATCGCCCCCGATCGAACGAGGCCGCCGCTCGAGCCCATCGACATCAGGGTGACCGGAGGCGCGGTCACCGAGATCGGCTCCGACCTGGAGCCGCGGGGCGAGCGCGTCCTCGATGCCGAGGGCGCCTTCATCATCCCCGGTCTGTGGGACGCCCACGCCCACCTCGACCTGGAGGCGGCGAGGCGCTCGCGCCTCGACACGACGGCGACCCGCTGCGCGGAGGACGCCCTCGCCCTGGTCGCCGATGCCGTCGCCGCCCTGCCGGCGGACGTCCCCGCCCCCACGGTGCAGGGTTTCGGGCACCGCCTGTCGAACTGGCCCCGCGTTCCCACCGTGGCCGAGCTCGACGCCGTCACCGGTGCGATCCCCACCGTCCTCATCTCCGGGGACGTCCACTCCGGATGGCTCAACTCGGCGGCGCTGAGCGCCCTGGGCCTGACCGCCGCGAGCGCGGCCGACCCGGGCGCCCCCATGCAGGAGGCCCCGTGGTTCGCCGCCCTGGACCGGCTCGACGAGATCCCGGGCAGCCGCGAGCTGCGCGAGGCGGGCTACCGCGACGTGCTCGCCGACATGCTCGCCCGCGGTGCGACCGGAGTGGTCGATATGGCCTGGGGCGACGAGCCCGGGGACTGGCCCCGGCGCCTGGCGGCCATGGGGGCCCAGGGAGGTCCGCCCGAGGTCCTCCCCCGCATCCGGACGGCCGTCTACCGCGACAAGCTGGAGCGCTGGATCGCCGCGGGCCTTCGCACCGGGGACGCGCTGCCGGGCTCGCCCACCGGCGGCGATGGCGCCGCCGTGCTCACACAGGGGCCGCTCAAGGTCATCGCCGACGGCTCCATGGGCACGGCCAGCGCTCACATGTGCGAGCCCTACCCTCCCGAGCTCGGCGTGGAGCACTCCCACGGCGTGGCCAACATCGAGCGCGCGGAGCTCACCGAGCTCATGTCCCGCGCCCGCGAGGCCGGCTACGACGCGGCGATCCACGCGATCGGGGATGCCGCCGTGGAGGACGTCGCGGCCGCCTTCGCCGCCTCCGGAGCAACCGGTCGTCTCGAGCACGCCCAGCTGCTGCCCCGCGACTCGCTCACCCGGGGAGACGGCGCACTGGCGTCCCTGGTGTCCCACGGTGTGGAGCTGTCGGTCCAGCCCGCCCATCTCCTGGACGACTGGGAGGCCGTGGGACGGGTGTGGCCGGGGCTGGAGGAGCGCGCCTACGCCTTCGCGGACATGGTGGCCGCCGGGGCCCTGCTGCATCTGGGCTCGGACGCCCCGGTGGCGCCGCTGGACCCGTGGCTGGCCATGTCGGCGGCGGTCGGACGGCGCACGCCCGACGGGGACGTGTGGTCGCCCTCGCAACGACTCAGCGTCGAGGAGGCGCTGGCCGCCTCGACCGACGGCGCCGGGCCGGTGGCCGTCGGCTCCCGGGCCGACCTGGCGCTGCTCGCCGCCGATCCGCTCATGATGAGCGCCGAGGACCTGGGGCGGGTCATGCCCCTGGCGACCATCGTCGCGGGCGCCCTCGCCCATGCCGGCTGAGGACGCGACTCCTCCCGGCGGACGGGCCCCGGGACGCGCTCCCGTGATGGGATGGATCCATGCCTTCGCCATCGACCCCATCGAGCCCATCGCCGCCCGCCGCACCGCTGATCCTCGATGCCGCCCTCGAGCCCGGGGAGCACCTCGTCGAGGCGCAGGGGCTGTCGGTCGGGTACAGCGGTGGCGCCGTGTGCTCCCCGGCGACCTTCCGGCTCGATCCGGGCGAGGCGCTCTTCCTGGTCGGGGTCAACGGGGCGGGCAAGTCCACGCTTCTGCGCACCTGCTGCGGCCTGCTGCGTCCCCTGGACGGGCTCGTGCGGGTCCTGGGACTCGACCCGAGCCCGGCTTCCGCCGGCCTGCGCTCGGCGGTGGCCCGCGACACCGGGGAGGAGACGTTCTTCCCCGCGCTGAGCGTACGGGAGCATCTCACCATGGTCGCCCTGGGCCACGGCCTGGTCGATGCGGACGACGTGGTCGACTCGGTTCTCGAGAAGATGGGCATCATGCGGGTGGCGAACGCGGTTCCCGACCGCCTCTCCTCGGGTCAGCGCCGTCGTGTCGTTCTGGCCTCGGTACTCGTGCGGCCGCGCAGCCTGCTGGTGCTCGATGAGCCGGAGCAGCGCCTCGATCACACGACACGGCTCGCGCTGGCCGAGAGCATGGTGGCCGAGCGCGCGGCGGGCGGTGCGCTGCTCGTCGTCTCCCACGACCCGCTCCTGGTGCGGGAGGCGGCCACCGCTGTCCTCCTCGTCGGCGAGGAGACGCGGATGCTCACCGTGCCCGAGGGCGTGCGGGCCGTCGAGGAGGGCCGATGAGCGGACGCCAACCGGGAATGCTCGACGCGAGCCGGACGGATCCGCCGGATCTGGAGCGCATCAGGCGCCTGGCCAAGCAGTGGGCCGGGCGCCGCCGCCGGCTCACCCGCTCGGCGATGGAGGACTTCACCGACATCTACATGATCATCCTCGGAACGGCCATCGTGGTGATGATGACGATCCAGGGACTCGGGGTGATGGGCTCGACCGGATCCGCCGCGCCGTCCGGGTCGGCGCGGCTCGTCCCGGGCGATGCGGTGGGCCAGCCGGTCTGGCTCGCGGTCGGCGCGGTCATCGCGCTCATCGCCATCGGGCTCGGGCCCCTGCGACGACTCGGTCCGCTGTTCCTGCGTCCCGAGCAGGCTCAGTGGTGGTTGCCGCTGCCGGGCGACCGGTCGGCCCTGCTCCGACGGCTGGCGCGTCGTGAGCTCGCCGTCGTGTGGGCGCTCTCCTCGGCGGCGGGTGCGGTCATCGCGCTCATCGAGCGCAGCGGCGTGCTCGGCGCGGCCCGCTGGTCCGTGCTCGTGGGCGGCGTCGCGGGGCTGTCCCTGGCTGCTCTCCTCGCCGCGCAGGCGCACGGCGGGCCCGTTGTCGTCGTCAGGGCGCGCACGACGGCGCTGTCGGCGGCCGGGGCGTGCGCCGGTGCGAGTCTGCTCTCACCGCTGTCGGACGCGCACGCCGCGCTCGTGCCCGTCATCATCGGGGCCGTCCTCGTTCTGGCGACGGCGATCTGGTGGCGACGCGGGCCCGGCCGGCACCTGGCGGAACTGGACGACGACTCGCTGCTCCAGGCCAGTGCGCGCGCCTTCGGGGCTCACGCCGCGGCCCTGGCGATGGACACCCGCGCCCTGGGCCGGATGATCTCGTCTCCCCCTCGCCGGCCGACTCGGCCCGCCGGACTGCGTCTGGCGCGCGTCTGCGTGAGACTGCCCGGTGCGCTCAGGACGGTCCTGGGAGTGGGCGCCGTGGACTGGCTGCTCCTGGCGCGCCAGCCCTGGCGCCTCGCACGGGTCGCCGCGAGCGCGCTGCTCGTCGTCGGCGTCGTCGTCACGACCCCATCGGGGCTCGTCACCGCGGTCGTGTTCGCGGCGGGAGGGTGGTTCGCCGCGCTCGCGGTCGCCGAGCCCGCGCGCCGCGCCCATGCGGATCCCGGCCCCGACGAGTCGTGGGCCGCGCGCCCGGTGTGGGTGCGCGCCGGGCACCTGCTCGCGCCCACGGGGGTCATGCTCCTGTGGGCGCTGAGCGCATGGGGCGCTCTCGTCCTCCGGGCGGCCCCCGGGCAGGGCGTCGTGAGCACGCTCCCCCTCGCGATCGCATGCGGGGTCGGCTGGGGCGGGGTGGCGCTCCGATCGGGCTTCCGTCGGGATCCCGACTTCTCGACGCTGATCCTCACACCGCTGGGGGCGATACCCGCCGGGGCGGTGGGGATGGTCGTCTCCGGTCCTGATGCGGCGGTTCTGGTCTGTCTGCCAGCGGCTCCGGTGGTCGCGGGACTCCCGGTGACCGGCACCCTCGTGGCCGGGCAGGTGCTGGCCAGCGCACTGGCCCTGATATGGGCCCTGCGGGTGAACCGCGCGCGCTGAAGAGCCGGACGCCCGGTGCGGCCCGCACGGCGCCCTCACACGTCCAGGGCGTAGAGGATCGTGCCCCGCGTGGGCGTGTATCCCAGATTGCGGTACAGGTCGACGGCTCCGGTGGGATTGTCCGAATCGACGCCGGCCGCGGCGTAGTCCATGCCGTCACGCCGGTAGACGCGCATGGCGGCCGTCAGGAGGGCCGGGGCCACTCGCCGGGTCCGGTACTCGGCGAGCACTCCCAGCACATCCGTGTACCCCTCGCGCCATCCCAGTGCCGCCCAGTCCTGCTCGTAGCGCCCCGACCGCAGGAAGCCGGCCACGCGCGCCCGGTCCCCCGAGCGGTCCATGGCGACGAAGCTCCACCCGGGGGCGAAGTAGGCGCGGCCGGCCCTCCACTCGTCCCGCGTCATCTCACTGGCCTCGTACTCGCCGTCGGCGACCTGGTTGTGCGCGATGCGCACGACCTCATCGAGCTCCTCGCTCCACGGCTCGATGGTGAGGAAGCCGTCGATGTCCACCTCCGGAATGTCATCGGTCAGGCTGCGACGCACCTCGCGGTACCACCGGCGGGGCTCGAAGCCCAGATCGCTCAGGTGGTTCTTCATGCGCTCGTCGTCCTCCAGGACGGTGGTCACGATGTGGGCCGGTGCCGCGACAGCCGCCGATCCGGGCGCGGCCGCCGCGCGCTCGGTGCCGATGAGGTGACGGGCGCGCTCGGTCTGCCAGTGCAGGAGCGCTCCGCCGATGCCCCGCTCGCGGAAGTCGGGGTCGACGACGCCGATCATCGAGGCGTAGATCTCGGCGGCGGGCCGCAGTCGCACCAGGGCGAAGGCGCGCATGACTCCCAGGGCATCCCGTCCGGCCACGCCGGAGTAGGTCGGATCGACGAAGTAGTCCGCCGTCTCCTCCGCCGTGGTCCGGTAGGGCGGGTCATCGACGGACTCGGCACGGGCGATGAGCGCGGCCAGCGCCCCGTTGTCCAGCGGGCTCAACGGGGCCCAGAACAGGTCGCGGGGGAGCGCCGAGCGCGGGCCGGGGCGCAGCATCGACCAGGGACCGACGACTCCTGCGCGACGCGAGGATCCGTATACGGGGGCCATGAGCGCCTCCTTGCGCGGTTCGGGGCTGCCCGGCGGCGACAGCGGGTTACCGGGCACCATACCCGATGCGGATGACGCCCATGCACCCGCGTCAGGCGTCGATGCGCTCGCGGTCGATGTCGGCGGCGCCCTCGACGATGAAGCCGCGGCGGGGCTCGACGGCCGAGCCCATGAGCAGCTCGAAGACGTTCTCCGCCTCCATGAGCTCGGCCTCGTCGCTCAGGGTGATGCGCCGCAGGGTGCGGTGCTCGGGCTCCATGGTGGTCTCGGCGAGCTGGTGGGCGTCCATCTCGCCCAGGCCCTTGTAGCGCTGCGGCTCCTTGAAGCTGCGCCCCTGCCCCTCCAGCGTGCGCAGCGTGCGCACCAGCTCGTCGTCGGAGTAGGTGTAGATGACCTCCTTCTTGCGACGTCCCGAGCCGGAGACCTCGATGCGATGCAGCGGCGGGACGGCGGCGAAGACGCGACCGGCCTCGATCATGGGCCGCATGTAGCGGAAGAAGAGCGTGAGCAGGAGGGTGCGGATGTGGGCGCCGTCCACGTCGGCGTCCGTCATGAGGATGACCTTGCCGTAGCGGGCGGTCCCGATGTCGAAGGTGCGCCCGGAGCCGGCTCCCACCACCTGGATGATGGCGGAGCACTCGGCGTTGCGCAGCATGTCGGCCTGCGAGGCCTTCTGGACGTTGAGGATCTTGCCGCGGATGGGCAGCAGCGCCTGGAACTCGGAGTTGCGGGCGTTCTTGGCGGTGCCCAGCGCCGAGTCGCCCTCGACGATGAACAGCTCGGAGGCGGCCACGTCGTCGGAGCGGCAGTCGGCGAGCTTGGCGGGCAGGGTGGAGGTCTCCAGGGCCGTCTTGCGCCGCGTGATCTCCTTGTGCATGCGGGCGCTCACCCGCGCGCGCATCTCCCCGACGATCTTCTCCTGCAGGGCCCGGGACTGGGCCTTGAGGTCGCGCTTGGTCGAGGTCAGCAGCGCCGTGAGCTCGGTCTCGACGACCTTCGCGACGATCTGGCGCACCGGGGCGGTGCCCAGCACCTCCTTGGTCTGCCCCTCGAACTGGGGCTCGGGCACCCGCACGGCCACCACCGCGGTCATCCCCGCCAGGATGTCGTCCTTCTCGATGCGCCCGTCGCGGCTGGTGACCTTCAGGGCGCGCGCGTTGGACTCGATCTGCCTGCGCAGCACCCTGGTGACGGCCTGCTCGAAGCCGGTCAGGTGCGTGCCGCCCATGGGGGTGGCGATGATATTGACGAAGGACCGCTCGGTGGTGTCGTAGCCGATGCCCCAGCGCAGGGCCACGTCGACGGCGCAGGTGCGCTCCACCTCCACGGGGCGCAGGTGCCCGCTGGCCCGGTCGAACTGCTGGACGGTCTCGGTGTAGGCGCCCCGGCCGGTCAGGCGGAAGGTGTCGGTCACCGAGCCGTCGGAGGCCAGGAAGTCGACGAAGTCGCGGGTGCCGCCCTTGGCCAGGAAGGTCTCGACGCCGCCGGCCGCGCCCCCGGCGGCGCCGTCGTCGGCGCCCGGCTCCGCCGCCCGCTCGTCGGCCAGGGTCAGGGTCAGGCCCGGCACGAGGAAGCTGGTCTGGCGCAGGCGGGACCGCAGGGCGGCGGCGTCGTACTCGTCGGGGCGCGGGAAGATCTGCGGGTCGGCCCAGTAGCGCACCCGGGTGCCGGTCACGCCGCGGCGCACCCTGCCGATGACGCGCAGCTCGGAGGCCTCGGTGTACTCGGTGAAGGGCGAGCCCGGGCTCGGGCCGCCGGGAGGGTCGGCGAAGACCCCGGGCACCCCCCGCCTGAAGCTCATGGCGTGGGTCCGCCCGCCCCGGTCGACCTCGACGTCCATGCGGGCGCTGAGCGCATTGACCACGCTCGCGCCCACGCCGTGCAGCCCCCCGGCGGCCCCGTAGGAGCCGCCCCCGAACTTGCCCCCGGCGTGGAGCTTGGTGTAGACCAGCTCGACGCCGGTCAGGCCCGAGGCGGGCTCGACGTCGACGGGCACCCCGCGGCCGGTGTCGCGCACCTCGATGGAGCCGTCGTCGTGGACGACGACGTCGATGCGGTCCCCGTGGCCCTCCAGGGCCTCGTCGACGCCGTTGTCGATGATCTCCCACACGCAGTGCATCAGGCCCCGCTGGTCGGTGGAGCCGATGTACATGCCGGGCCGTTTGCGCACGGCCTCGAGCCCCTCCAGGACGGAGAGGTGTCGGGCGGAGTAGGAGGTGGAGCTGTCGGGCACGCCGAAAATCTAGCCGATCCGGCGGGCCGCGGACGCCTTTCGCGCCGACGCCGGGATGTGGCCTTGGCCCGGCGCCGCGCCGGGGCCGCCGCCGGCGCATTCCTGGCGTTCGCCGTCGGCTCAGTGGCTGCGCCGGGGGCGGAAACGGGGCCTGCGCGATACGCGCACGTCATCGGGGCGTGATGAAGTACAGCCATGAGTTACACGTCCACCCCCGCTGTCGCCGAGCCGATCGCCGACGCGGCCGAGCAGGCCGCCGCCCAGTCGCGCCCGAGCACGCAACGCCCGCTCACCACGGCGGACCGCTGCGATGTCTGCGGCGCGCAGGCCTTCATCCGCGTCGTCCTGTCCGCGGGCGAGCTGCTCTTCTGCGCTCACCACGGGCGCGCCCACCGGGACGCCCTGGACAGGCAGGCGCTGTTCGTCCAGGACGAGACCGACCGCCTGGCCCCCGGGGCCTGATCCGCCGGCCCCGCAGTCCCCGCCCGTCCGCTCCCCGCTCCCCGGGCCTCGCCCCGCGAGCCGACCATCCCGCCCGATCCGTCCCGATTCCCGCATGATGCCGCGCCGCCGGGCCCCGCGACCGTCAGGGCCGCGGGGCCCGGCGGCGTGCGGGCGCGGTTCCTAAACGGGCCAGTCCTCCATGCGCCAGGCGGCGTCCCAGAACATCCACTCGTACCTGCAGGCCGTGGCGAAGGCCTCGTGCATGCGCCCGCGCTCGTCGTCGACGGCGGCCGCCGCCAGCCGGTCGGCGACGCCCCTGGCCCGCGCCGTCGACTGCTCGAAGGCGGGGTCCGCGTAGGTGGAGATCCAGTCGCCGTAGGGGTGCCCGCTCAGATCGCCCGCCCGGGCGAGCAGTCCGGCGCCGACGTCCTGGTAGATCCAGAAGCAGGGGAGCACGGCGGCGACCGCCACGCCGTAAGAGCCCAGGGCGACGCCGGCGTGCAGGAAGTCGGTGTAGGCGCGGCACGTCGGCGACGCCGTCGCCCCGCTCATGAGGTCCACGTGCGCGGCGTGCAGTTCGCGCTCGGCCACCAGGGCCTGCTTGGCGCAGTCGCACCAGAACGCGAACTCGTCCGGCTCCCCGCTCAGCGACGCGACACCGGCCAGCACCCGGCCGTACTCGACGAGGTACAGCGCGTCCTGGGTCATGTAGTAGTTGAAGCGGTCCTCGCTCAGGGTTCCGTCCCCCAGGCCCCGGACCAGCGGCTGCTCGTCGATCGCGGCGCGGATCGGGGCGGCGCGCCTCCACGCCCGAGTCGTGAACGCGCCCGCCGCGCCGGCGGCGCCGGCCCCGTCGTCCCCCGCCGCCCGGCTGTCAGTCATGATCATTCCCCTTCGGAGGTCCAGATTCGGTAGAAGTGGTGGACGGGCCCGTGCCCGTGCCCGACGCCCAGGGCGTCGGCGTGCCCGATGGCGCCGGTGAGGTAGTCCTTGGCGTCGCGCACCGCCTCCAGCCAGGTCGCCCGGCGCGGGCGCAGCGAGGCGATCGCCGAGGACAGCGTGCAGCCCGTGCCGTGGGTGTTGCCCGTGGCGACCCTGCGGGCGCGCAGGATCTCGACGCCGTCGGCATCGGCGTAGACGTCGACGGCGTCGCCCGCGTCGCCGATCAGGTGCCCGCCCTTGACCAGCACCCTGCGCGCGCCCAGATCCCTCAGGCGCTGCGCCTGGGTGCGCAGCCCGTCGAGGCTCGCCGCGGGCTGCTCGTCCAGCAGGACGGCCGCCTCGTGGAGGTTGGGGGTGATGAGGTCGGCCCCGGTGCACAGGCGGCGCACGGCGCCGACCGCCTCCTCGTCCAGGAGGCGGTCCCCGGAGGTGGCCACCATGACCGGGTCGAGCACCGTGCGGGCGAGCCCGGGCAGGTACTCCCCCACGGCGTCGGCCAGCTCGGCGGTGGCGAGCATGCCGATCTTGGTGGCATCAGGGACGATGTCCTCCAGCAGCGTGTCCAGCTGGAGGCGCACGAAGTCGACGGGCACGGCGTGCACGCCCTTCACGCCGCGCGTCGACTGCGCGGTCAGGGCCGTGATGACGCTCATGGCGTACGCGCCGAGCGCGCTCATGGCCTTCATGTCGGCCTGGATGCCGGCGCCCCCGCTGGGGTCGGAGCCGGCGATGGTCAGGGCGGTCACGGTCGCCGAATGGTCCGGTGAGGGGCTCATCGCCGATCCCCCTCGTCCCAGGCGCGGCGCAGAGCGGCGGCGGCGCGCCCGGGATCCTCGGCCAGGCAGATGGCCGAGACGACGGCGGCGCCGGCCAGGCCGCCCGCCCGCAGGGCCGGCAGGTCGCCGGCCGTGACGCCGCCGATGGCCACCGCCGGCAGATCGGTCAGGGCGGCCATGCGCGCCACGCCGTCCACGCCCAGGCTCTGCGGGGCGTCGGTCTTGGTGGCGGTGGCGCGCACGACGCCGATGCCGACGTGGTCGCAGGCGCCCTGCTCCCGGGCGGCGCGCAGCTCGTCGGGGGTCGCGGCCGACAGCCCGAGGTAGGCGTCGTCGCCGATGAGGCGGCGGGCGACGTCGGCGGGCAGGTCGGACTGGCCCAGGTGGACCCCCGCCACCGGCGCGCCCAGGTCGCGCGCCGCCAGGAAGACGTCGACGCGGTCGTTGACGATGACGGGGACCCGGTCGCCCACCGCCTCGGCCACGTCCAGCACCCGGGTCAGGAAGGGGCCGCCGTCGGCGTCCTTGGCGCGCAGCTGGACGCAGGTGACCCCGCCGTCGACGGCGGCCGCAACGGTGGCCAGGACGTCGCGTCCGCGCGAGCGGCACTGGTCCTCGTCGGTGACGAGGTAGACCGACAGGTCCGGCGCGGCCCTCATGACGGTTCCCCCTCCGCGGTGCGGGCGGCCTCCGCGGCGCCGCCGGCGGCGCTGACAGTGACGGTGACGGCCCGCAGGTCGCCCGCCTCCAGGGCGTACAGGGCGTCGAGGAAGGCGGGCTGGAAGGAGCCGGGACCGGCCGACCGGGCCTGTGCGCGCTTCGCGGCGGCGCTGTAGACGGCGTGCGCGGCCACGACGGCGGTCAGGTCGTCCAGCCCCTCCTCCCGGCCCGCCCCGAGGAAGGCCGCCACCACCGCGCCCAGGGCGCAGCCCCCGCCGGTCACCCGGGTCAGCAGCGCGGAGCCGCCCCGCACTCGGACGACGCTCTCGCCGTCGGTGACCAGGTCGACGGGGCCGGAGACGGCGACGACGCAGCCGTGGCGGCGGGCCAGGTCGCGGGCCGGGGCGAGCGCCGCGGCGACGTCGTCGGCGGTCTCCACGCCCCGCCCGCCGCTGCTGACCCCGGCCAGGGCCAGGATCTCCGAGGCGTTGCCCCGCACGGCGCCGGGCCCCCGGCCGAGGAGCTCGTGGGCCAGGGCGGTGCGGTGCGCCAGCACGCCGATGGCCACCGGGTCCAGGACCCACGGCGTGCCCGCGTCGTGCGCCGCGGCGGCGGCCTCGCGGGCGGCGGCCCGCTGCTCGGGCTGGGGCGTGCCGAGGTTGATGAGCAGCGCGGAGGCGACCCGGGCGAAGGGGCCCGCCTCCCCCGTGATGTCCACCATGGCGGGCGCCGCGCCCAGGGCCAGGAGGACGTTGGCGGTGACATTGGCGGCCACCGAGTTGGTGATGCAGGACACCAGCGGAGCGCGGCGCCGCACCGCCTCGAGCGCCGCCGGGATAGACGCCTCCCAGTGCATGTGACATCCCTTCGTCAGTACTAGCTGGACAGGTTCGACGGGTGTGTTCTCAGCCATGTGGCACCCCGTGTCACGATCGAGACACTAGCATCGACGGCGTCGGCCCCGGAACCCTTTCGGTTCCGGGGCCGACGCCGTTGAGATGAGCGAGCCGGTAGCGCTCCCCGCCTGTCCGGTGAGTCCGGTCAGTCCAGGTAGTCGCGCAGGACCTGGCTGCGCGAGGGGTGGCGCAGCTTGGAC
>ERZ772993.707-NODE-707-length-14822-cov-55.357215_pt1 | contig 14822 bp, 10 predicted proteins | sample MGYA00580670_ERZ772993 | MGnify/ENA primary metagenome ERZ772993 (study PRJEB29015, sample SAMEA2737936) | human oral metagenome | biome: human oral; feature: human-associated habitat; material: dental | place: China | collected 2136 ... | reverse complement strand
AGACCCAGTCCGCCCTGCTGGAGGTCATGGAGGAGTCCACGGTCACCGTGGACGGTGTACGCCACGAGACCGGACGCCCCTTCATGGTCATCGCCACCCAGAATCCGATCGAGCAGGCGGGCACCTACCGCCTGCCCGAGGCCCAGTTGGACCGTTTCCTGATGAAGACGACCATCGGCTACCCGGACCGGGCGGCCCTGACCCGAATTCTCGCCGGCTCGGCCAATCCGGACCGCTCGACGTCGCTGAGCACCGTCATCACCGCCTCGGCGGTCGCCCAGATGGCGGACCTGGCCGCCGGCAATCACGTGGACGACTCGGTGCTGGACTACATCGGCGCCCTGGTCGAGGCCACCCGCGAGTCCCCCGACACGCGCCTGGGCGTGTCCACCCGCGGGGCCATCGTCATGACCCGCACTGTCCGAGTGTGGGCGGCCTCCCAGGGACGCGCCTACGTCCTGCCCGACGACGTCAAGGATCTCGCCGAGACCGTCTGGGCCCACCGCCTGGTCATGGATCCCGATGCTGAGTTCTCCGGCGCCACCGCCCGCGGGGTCATCACCCGCGCCCTGGAGGAGACGCCCGCGCCCACCACCCGACTCTAGAACCCGGAACACGCCGCATGACCATCCCTGACGCCACGCCAGCACCGCCGCGCACGGAGCGCGGGCGCGCCCGCCGGCGCGGCATCGCACCCGCGTGGCACGGGTCGATCCCACTGCGGCGCATTATCAACGGGGTCCCGGCCTCGGGCCGCGCCCTGGGTATCGTCACCCCCACTGGATGGGCCTGCCTGGCGCTCCTGGTCGCCACCGGCCTGGCCGCGCTCCGCCTGGGCTGGCAGGAGGCGCGGGCCGCGGCCGCCGTGCTCGCCGTCATCGCGGGCACCTCATGGCTGTGGCTCCTGCCGCGCGGAGCCCACCGCGTCCATCACGAACTCCTCGAGCCGCGGGTGACGGTCGGCGACGAAGCGATCATCCACCTCTCCGTGCTCAACCCCACCTCCCATCCGCTTCTGCCGGCCCGCATGGAGATGCCGGTCGGCCCCGGCACTGCCGTCTTCGCCGTCCCCACCCTGCGGCCGGCCGCCGTCCACGAGCGCGGCTTCGTCCTGCCCACCGCTCGTCGCGGCGTCGTCACCGTCGGCCCCGTCGTCTCGGTGTCCGCCGATCCCGTCGGGCTGCTGCGCCGCGAGCGCGAGCGCACCCGGGCCCAGCTCGTCCACATCCATCCGCGCACCGTTCGCGCGGGCTCCACTATGCACGGCCTCATGCGCGACGTGGAGGGGGCCGTCACCCAGGAGCTGTCCAGCTCCGACGTCTCGTTCCACGCCCTGCGCGACTACGTGCCCGGCGACGACCGCCGCAACGTCCACTGGCGCACCACTGCCCGCATCGGCCGCCTCATGGTCCGCCAGTTCGAGGAGACGCACCGTTCCAGCCTCCTGATCCTTCTGGACTGCCTCATCGACGACTACGAGGTGGAGGAGGACTTCGAGACGGGGGTGTCGGTGGCCTGCTCCCTGGCGCTGGCCGCCGTCGGCGACGGCCGCGAGATCGCCCTGGCGACTCAGAAGGAGGAGCTGCCGGTGACCACCGGGCTTCGGCTCCTCGACGCCTCGTGCCTGGTGACACCGACCGCCGAACAGGGCTGCGACGATCTGGCCAGCCGGGCCTGCGCCCGGCATCCGGAGGCCTCCGTCGTCATCCTGGTCACCGGTCAGCGTTGTCAGGAGCGGACGCTGGCGCGCGTGCGCACCCTCGCGCCGTTGGACGCGCTCGCCCTGGCTCTGCGCTGCGGTTCGAACGCCGCGGGTCGCCGCTCGGTGGGCGGGCCGGCCGGACTGACCGCCTACGACCTGGACCGGGTCGAGTCCCTTCCCCGCATCATGAGGAGGGCGTCGTGAGCGCCCCCGCCGGGCGGGGAGGCCGGAGCACCGCCGGCCTGCGGGAGCTGCCGCCCGCGCGGTGGGTCGACTTAGGGCTCGTCGTCATTCTGGAGCTCGTCGCCGCAGTCCTGTTCGTGCCGCCCTTCGGATCCCCCGTCGGGGCGATGGCGGCCGCCGGCGGGGTCGGGGCCGGAACCGTCGTCGCCCTGGTGTGCACCGGCACCCGCCAGGGGCCGGCCCCCGCGCTGGCCCTGGCCGCGCTGGTCCATGCGGGCCTGGCCCCGTGGGTGCTGCCGGACACCGGCAGCGGCCGGCAGGCGGTGCGCGCGGTGCTGGCGGCCACGGTGACGGTGTGGCGCGACGCCCTGACCCTGCCGGTGCCGCTGACGTCCTTCCCCGCCATGACGGTGCTGCCGTGGCTGGTGGGCATGGCCGGCGGGGTCGTGGCCGGCCGGGCAGCCCTGTCGGGCCGCGTCCTGGTCGCCGGCACGACGGTGCTGGCCCAGGCGGCCCTGGCCATCGCCTGGGGCGATGGCACCACCCTGGCGCCCACTGGGGTGGGCGCGGTCCTGATGACCGGAGTGCTTCTGCTGTGGGCGCTGACGGCCCAGCGCGGTCGGCGCGAACGCGTCGCCGAGGCGCTGGAGTCGGGGGACGCCGGCGTGGGACAGGGCTCGCGGCGCGGGCTGGCGCGGGTGCTCGCACTCCTGACGGTCACCGGCGCGGTCGTCGCCCTGGCCGCCCCGACGGTCCCCCGCGAGCGGACCGTGCTGCGAGACCTGTTCGAGCCGCCTCTGGATCTGACTCAGTACGCCACGCCGCTGTCCCTCGTACGGACCCTGGAGACGGACCTGGCGTCGACCACTTTGATGACCGCCTCCGGGGCCGACGACTCCACCCGCATCCGCCTGGCGGCCCTGGACTCCTACGACGGGCTGTCGGCCCGCATCGGCACGCCCACGTCCGGGGCCGCCCGCTTCCAACGCGTCGGCCGCGACACCCCGCTGGCCGCCTCCGGGGGGACCCGCTCGGAGTTCTCGCACGAGACGAGCGTGCGCATCGACGGCTATACCTTCCCGTGGGTGCCCACGGTCTCCGACTCCCTCGGGCTGGAGGTCTCGGGTCCGAGGGCGGACGCGGTCTCGCAGAGCCTGTACTACGACGCCTTCTCCGCCACCGGTATCGCCACCGCCGGCCTGACCGACGGCGACGTCCTGACCGAGCAGGTCGACGCTCCGCCGACGGCCTCGGACACGCGACTGACCGAGCTCGGCGTCGACGATGTCGCCCTGGGACCGGTCGAGGACGTGCCGCCCTCCGTGCAGACCCTGGCCACGACGCTGGTCGGTTCGACCTCCGAGCCCCTGGCCCAGATCCGCATCCTCCAGCAGGCGCTGCGCACCGGCTACTACTCCGACGGCACCAAGAGCCCCTCCCAGCCCGGGCACGGCGCGGCCCGTCTGACGGCGATGGTGGAGGCCGGGGCGCTGGTCGGGGACGACGAGCAGTACCCGGTGCTCATGATGCTCATGTGCCGCTCGCTGGGGATCCCGGCCCGCGTCGTCATGGGCTTCGAGCCCGCCATGGACGGCGACGCCTCCAACGTCACCGGCCAGGACGTCAGCGCCTGGGTGGAGGTCCCCTTCCGCTCGGTGGGGTGGATCGCCGTCGACGTCGTCCCCGACCGCGACCAGGTGCCCCAGCAGCAGACGACCGAGAAGGTCTCCAACCCCGAGCCTCAGGTGCTTCAGCCCCCTCTGCCCCTGCAGGACCCGGCCGAGCTACCGCCGACCTACGAGGATGAGGACCGCAACGACTCCGACGATGACAGCCGGCACCGCAGCGCCGCTCTCGTCCTGGCCGTGGCCGGCGGGCTGGGGGCCGTGCTGCTGCCGATCGCGGCGGTGCTGGCGGCCAAGGCGCTGCGTCGGCGGGTGCGCCGACGGCGCAGCGGGGTGGCCGGCGTGCTCGGCGCCTGGGACGAGGTCGTGGATCGGGCGCGCGACTTCGGACGCCTCGCGCCGCCGCGCGCCACCCGGCGCGAGGCCGCTTCGAGTCTCGCGCCGGCCTTCCCGACCGCCGATCTGGGCCGCTTCGCGGCAGCAGTCGACGCGCAGGTCTTCGGTCAAGGCGTGCCATCGTCGTACGCTGTGGGCACAATCTGGGAATCGGCCGACGTCATGGTCCCCGCCATGGGTTCGGAGCGCTCCCGACCGCGACGCCTTGTCGCACGCCTGTCGCCGCGCTCCCTGCGGCGCTCGGGCAGATCCCGATCCCGCTCATTCCGACGATTCGCGAATCGTCCCGCATCCAGGAGGAAGCGCCAGTGACCTCGACGCCGTCGCCCCGCGAGGCCGTTCCCCCGCCCGCCGCGGTGCGCGATCGCATCATCGCCGGGGTGATCGATCTCGTCAGCGGCGGCGTGCTCTGGGCCGGTCTCGTCCTCCTGCTGACCGCAGTCCTCTCCAAGGATCTTCTCGTGTGGGGCGCGGCGACCGTCGTCATCGCGGCCCCCCGCGAGCTGGTCTTGGCCCGCACCGGCTGGAGCCCCGGCGGCCGGCTCATGGGGGTGCGCCTCGTGGACGCCTCCACCGGCGGTCCGCCCATGACGCGCCTGTTCGTCCATGCCGATCTGCTGTTCTTCGCGATGATCTCCACGGCGTGCCTGGGAGCGATCGCCTTCATGCGCTCGTCGGCCGCCGACCCGAACGGGCAGGGCTGGCACGACCGCATGTCCGGGATGATGGCGGTGACGACGCGGTCCCGTTCCGATCAGCGGCCCGAGCACCAGGGCCATCAGACCCCTCGGAGGCAGTCCCCCAGACGGCAGGTGCCCCGGCGTCAGGTGCTGTCGCATCAGGGGCCCCAGCACGCGGCTCCTCGGACGACCGGGCGCGACCGCGTCTTCCCCGAGAACACGTTCTTCCTCGCCCCAAACGATTCCACCGCCTCGGACATCGGCAACACGGTCGACACGACGAGCATGGTGGCTCCCCCTCCCAGCGCCGACCGTGCCATTATCGACTCGGTGCCCTGGTCGTCCGTGCCGACCCACCTCGACACGCCCACCGGGGACGAAGCTCCTCTGGCATCCGCTGCGGCCGAGCCCCTCGCCGTGACGACGGAGACCATCAGGTCCGTCCCCGGCGGCGTGTCGTCACCGTCGCCGCACGAGACCGTGGTCACCTCACCACTGACCGCATCCGCATCATCCCCCCATCCACCATCAACCGAGGAGCCCGTCACCGTGTCCCCGTCGTACGAGCCCACGCCCTCCGTCCCCCGGACGCGCGGCCGGCGCGCGTCGTCCCACTCGTCCGCGTCATCACCCGAGCTCATCAGTACGGACTCCGTCCCGGTCGCCCCGCCGGTGATCTCCGCCTCCTCCCCCGCGGCCGCTCGGGGCCGGCACCGTCACACCGAGGATCCGCGCGCGAGCCGACTGATGCCGCTGACCGGTGGCACCCCGATCGTGCTGGACTCGACCACCGTCGTGGGCCGCGACCCCGATAACATCTCCGAGTACCGCGACGCCACCTGCGTGGCCCTGGGCGACGCGAATCGATCCATCTCCAAGACGCACGCGGCATTGGCGCCCGTGCCGGGCGGATTGTGGATCACCGACCTGCACTCGACCAACGGCACCCGGGTCGAGGAGGAGGACGGCTCCGTGACCACGGCTAAGCCCGATGAGCCGGTTCCCGTGCCCACCGGCGCCACGATCGTCCTGGGCAGTGCCGCCTTCCGGGTGGAGGACTGACTGAGCGGCTGGGCGGTCCGGCCGGTCAGGGCCGGTCAGGGGGTCGGTACGCAGGTGCGGGTCGCCGCCGAGATCTTGCCGTCCTGGCGCACGCTGAAGACCTCGATGCAGGTGGAGCCCGACTGGGCGGGCAGCGATGCGCTCGTACTCCCCGTCGGCTCGAGGGTTTCATCGTCCTCACCAGCGATATCGCCGCGGTAGAGGTAGGTGCCGGTCCACCCGTCCTCGGGAACCTCCCATGTGAAGGTGACCCGTCCGTCCGCGCCGAGGGCGCCCTCGAGGTCGCGCGGTTCGGGGACCGTGGCGCCCAGGGGGTCCGAGCGCGCCGGAGCCAGCGTCGCGAAGGACGACGCCGGGCGGGCCTCGTCCATGGACCGTGAGGCGATCACGGCGCCCGCGACCACGGTGGCCAGGACCGCGACGGCCGCCGCGCCGATAAGGCGGGCGGGAACCCGGGAGCGATGGTCCTCGGCGCCCGCCTCCGGCTCCGCGTCATCGGTCGTTCGGGGCCCAGCGGGCACGACGACGGGCTCCTCGACGCGGGAGAACACGCCCAGGCGGGTCGCCTCGGGGTCGTCGACGTCGAGAGCCGGCCGGCCGGCGTCCTCGTCCTGCCCGTCGTCGTACAGGTCGACAGCGGTGGTGGGCAGCTCGAGCTCGGCCTGGATCTGCTGGAGAGCCCGTGCGAAGGACAGCATCGTCGGGTAGCGGCGGGCGGGATCCTTCTCCAAGGCGACCGTGAGCACCCGCCCGAGGGAGGGGGGCACATCGGGCCGCCCCAGCGGCGGCACGGCGTCCTTAACGATGCGCCGCGCCAATTCGTAGACGCCCTCCGAAGCCCCGGGCGTCTCGAAGGGGCTGTGCCCGGTGAGCATCGCGTAGACGGTGGCGGCCAGAGAGTAGACGTCAGTGGTCGGCTCGGCGTTGCGGGACCCGATGAGCTGCTCGGGCGGCGCCCAGGGCACACTCATGCCGCGCAGCTCGCTGCCGTCCGAGGCCCGCCGCGGACCGCTCATCGCCGAAATCCCGAAGTCGGCCAGAACGGGCCGCCGGTAGACGGTGAACAGGATATTCGCAGGTTTGATGTCACGATGGATGATGCCCGCTCGGTGGGCCGTCTCGACGGCGCCGGCGATGCGGATGGCCGTATCCAGCGTCTCGGGGATGGACAGCGCCTTCTGCCGCAGCCGCATCTCCAGCTGCGGGGGCGGGCAGTACTCCATGACGATGAAGGGCCGCCCGTCGGCGGAGACGCCGGCGCCGTAGACGGACAGGATCGCCGGGTGGGAGGAGACCTTCGCCATGAGATTGGCCTCGGACTCGAAGCGGGAGGCCGAGCTGCCGGCGACGTCGGTGTCCATGACCTTGACCGCCACCTCGCGGCGGGGCATGTGCTGCTCGTAGAGGTGAACGCGCGAATAGCCGCCCGCCCCGAGCTCGTGCAGGTAGGTGTACCCGGGAATCTCGGGGTGGGCGGCGCTGGTATCTCCGCTCACGGAAGATCCTCGAGCACGAGCGACTGGTCGTCGCCGAGATCGAGGATGTCACCGGTGCGCAGCACGACGGAGTCGGCGCTGGGGAGCTTCTGGGGGGCGGCGCCGTCGCGCATGAGCATGGTGCCGTTGCCCGCGGAGAGGTTGCGCGCGAGGACAGACCATTCGTCGAGTTCGATGAGCACGTGGTTGCGGGAGACGAGTCGCTCGGGGCTGGGCAGCGTGACCAGGGTCGGTTCCTCGTCCTTCAGCTGAGCCACGTCCTCCGGCGTGGGACGGCGACCGACCAGCACCGGTCGGTCGAGGGGGATGGCCTGCCCGGAGGGAATGCGCAGACGGCCCAGGGGCGGGCAGGTGATCATGCGGGCGGGCTGGGACAGCTCCGCGCCGCAGGTGCGGCAGCGCACGTAGTTGGTCGGGTTGGCGTGGCCCTCGGGGCAGAGCACCGACAGGGCCTGGCGGCCCGACACCGGCTCCTCGGGCTCCTCGACGACCACGGCGATGGACAGCGGGGTGTCGGTCGAGGACTCCTGCTCCTGGGCGGAGGTTGTGCTCCCGGGGGCCGACGGCGCACTCACCGAGCTGAACGGCACGCTCCCCGGGGTGACCAGCGGGCCGAGGTCATCGACTAGGTTCTCGGGCAGGGCGGCCCTCGTCCAGCCGTCGTGGTCTCCCGGGAGCGGGCGGCCCGATCCCGTCAGCGCGGCCATCTCGGCCTCGTCGTCGAGCGCGGAGCCGAGCCCGGGCCGGTCGTCGGACGCCATCTCGTCCTGGACGGAGACGCCCGGGACGGAGGCCGGGTCGTCCTGCGCGACGGGGCCATCCGCCTCCCGGGCCTCGTCGGCCTCGGCGGGGTCGTCCGAGGAGATGGCGGGCTCGGCGGACTGGGCAGACCCCACGGGCTCGGCGGACTGAGCAGGCTCGGCGGACCGGCCGGGCTCGAGGGGCACGGAGTCGGAGTCGACGGGTTCGGACCACTCGGCATCGGTCATCTCGACGACCTCCGAACCGTCCACCGGCACGTCATCGACGTCGATGTCGGGAGCCTCGGAGACGAGCTGCTCGTCCGCCTCGGTCATCTCGACGACCTCGGAGGCGTCGGAGGCGCTCACGGCGGGGGCCTCGCGCTCGGCGAGGAGCGTGCGCCCCGCGGCGGGCGCGAAGGACTGCGATCCGGCCGAGGCCAGGCCCCCGGGAGCGGCCTCGCGCTGCCACCCGAGCGGAGCGGCGCCGGTCGCCTCATCCACCGGGGCCGGCGCCGCGGCGGGCGCGGACGCCGAGGCGACCGGGGCTGCGGACGCGACCGGCGCGTAGGAGGCGTCGCCCCCGCCGGGGGCGTCATCCACCGGGCCCGGCGCAGCGGTGAACGACGAAGTGTAGGAGGAGGGTCCGGGTTCCTCCGGGGCGGGGAGCTCCTCGTGCTGGGCGGGAGCGGCGTCCGTCATCGTGTCCCCCACGAAGACGGCGGAGGCCGCCAGGACGGCGTCGGCCGCGGGGCGCAGGACCGAGCCGGTCCGCTCGGGCGCGCGCAGGATGATCGTCGGGGAGCCGGACAGGAAGATCTCCCGCCACGTGGCGACCCGGCGGGCGTCGACGGACTCGCCGTCGATCTCCAGACCGACCTCCCCGCGGGCGGCCACGTGCACGCCGTCGGGAACGGCCACGACCAGGGCGAAGTCCGGGATGTCCGCCAGGCGCCCGCCGGCCCCCACGACCAGCTGATCCAGGACCGCCGTCAGACTGGCCCGGGAGGAGCGCATCTCCTCCCACAGGCCGGTGACCACTTCCTCGGACAGGCCGGGGGGCAGCAGAAGGACGCCGTGCGGTGCGACGACGCTCGTCCAGCTCCCCTCGGCCCAACGGTTCCAGCGTGCGACGCCGTGCTCGGACACGGTCTCCTCCTTCGCGACTCACCCAGCGGGTTCGGGGCGGCTCTGTGGTGACTGACGGTGGATTGCGGTGGATCGGTGACTGCAGTGGGACGGGGTGGATCGGGGATCGGGATGGGATACGGCGACCGAGCGACAGCCCCGCGGCTGTCCCGGACGGGCCCGGCAGCCGCTCGCCGGCTCCTCGCCGACTCGGTCTGGGACCCTGTTCCCGTCTCACCGGACGCGGCACTCGGCCTCGCCGAAGTATATAGCCCCACCCCGGGGCACTGTCTCGGCCAGTCCGGGGGCCAGCTCATGGCTGCCGCGGAAATCGACCAGGTAGGTCCCGTTCGTGGAGCCGAGATCGGTCACGGCCAGCCCCTCGGGGGTGGGTTCGAGCAGCGCATGCGTCTTGGAGACCGTGGCGTCGTCGGAGGGAACCGAGACCAGGCGCACCCCCTCGCGGCCGGGCCCGCGCTCAGGGGCCCGGCCCAGGAGCACCGCGGCGTCCACCAGCACGGAGCGCCCTCCGATGACCAGGGTGTAGACCGTCTGCGAGCGCCGAGAGACCAGCACCGTCCCCGAGATCCGGTCGAACCAGGTGCGCCGCATGCCGGTCGCATCCGCGCGCATGACCATGATCAGGGGCGCGATCCCCAGGGTCGCCGCACCCGCCATCGCCATCAGGCCCGCGCGTCCCACGGCCGCCGCCCCGGGCGGGCCGCTGTCGTGCGAGACCCGGTGCAGACGCATGCCCACCACGGCGCCGCCGGGGCCGGCGCCCGTGACGGCCTGCGCCGCGACGAGCACGACCAGGACGAGCCCCGCGCACAGGACCCTGCCGGCCGCGGACACCGGCAGGAAGCACGAGACCCCGGTCACGAGCAGGACATCGATCCCGCCGGCGAGGAGGCGCTGCACGGGCGAGGCGGGGACGGGCACGGTTACTGGCACAGCCACAGCATAGAATGGTGAATCCTACAAGTGCCGACTGTCCGTCGACCGTCTTTGAGACCGTCTCGACCAGCGCGGCACGCGTGTCGCACAAGAAGTCCACAAGGAGACTGAAGGATGCAGATCGCCGTCACCCCGAAGGCCTCGGCGTGGATCGTGGTGCCCGAGTTCCCCCCGCCGGGCTGGGAGCGCGCCGAGGCGCGTCGCCGCACCTATGGTCCGGCCGGAGGGGACCCGCGGCGGCGCGCCAGCCTGGAGGATCTCCTCATCGCGCTCAGACGCATCGAGCGCCGCTCCCCTCTGGCGCGGCTGCTGCACGTCGGGGACGGCGAGCGGGGGCTGTTCGCCGTCGATCTGAGCCTGGTCGTCGTCCATGACGACGGCTCCAAGGAGGGCCGCCACGCCACTCAGCTCGGCCTGCTGGATGAGAACCTGCCGGGCGCCGAGCCGCACCGTGTGCGCCCCAACCTCAGCACGGCCGGCTACTGGGCGCTCGCCGAGGGCGGGGAGATGGGGTCGACCCTCAGACCCTGCGCCGTGGTCGTCCTGCGCAAGGCGGGGCTGCCCACGGTGCCCGTGGACCTCCTCATGCGCGTATGGGGCGCTCCCCCAGCGCAGGTCGCCCCCCTGATCGGCGAGGTCGTCGCCCTGGCCGACGACGTCGCCCCCGCCGACCTCCAGCGCTCGCCGACCTCGCCCGGCCCGGTGAGCACCGCCGCGACGCCCTGAGTCCGGGCGGCGGTGAGGACCGCGGCGGCCTTCGCGCAGCGCCGGCGCAGCCTCTCCGGGCCGTGTCCGCCTGACGGACCGGCCGGGCCCGCGGAGGCGTCGGACCGCCGACCCGACGCGTCGGCGGTCCGGGGCGCCCGCGCGCACGTCGGCCAGGAGGACGACCTCGCCGAGCGAATGGTCGGGCCGGAACCATCGACCGCGCGGAGAGCCTCCCGCGATCGCCGCTTCTGGGACTCATGTCCCAAGACACATCTCCTGCTTTCCTCTACGCCACCCGGGCGGGCATGGCATGATCGGGGCGTTCCCGTCGTGCGCGCAGGCCCGGCACCGGTGCCCCCGCCCCGCGATTGGGCCCGCCCCGCCCCCCCCGACACCGGAGTCAGAGTCATCATGCCCTTCGACATGCCATCCGACGCCCTCCCGCTCCTCGGCCCAGCGCCGGCGTCCTTCACCCCGTCGACGACGGCGGTGGGCGGCAACGTGCTCCTCACCGCGGTCGTGGGCCTGGCGCCCCTGATCGTCTTCTTCATCCTCATGGGCGCCTTCAAGGTCGCCACCCACTGGTGCGCGATCATCTCCCTGGCGATCTCGGCGGCTATCGCGGTGGTCGCCTTCCGCATGCCGGTGGGGATGACGGCCATGTCCGCCGCCCAGGGGCTGGCCATGGGCTTCGTCCCGATCATCTACATCATCGTCGCGGCGGTGTGGCTGTACAACCTGACCGAGACCTCCGGGCGCAGTCGGGACCTCAAGGCCGTATTCAACACGATCGGCAGAGGCGATCAGCGGGCGCAGGCCCTCATCGTCGCCTTCTGCTTCTGCGGTCTGCTGGAGGGTCTGGCCGGTTTCGGGGCGCCCGTGGCGATCACCGGCGCTATGCTCGTCACGCTGGGGCTGCCGCCGGTCAAGGCGGCCATCACCACGATCGTGGGCAACGCCATCAACGTCGGCTTCGGCGCCATGGCCATCCCGGTGACGACGGCGGCCAAGCTCGGCGGCGCCGAGTCCGTCGCCGTCGCCCGGGACATGGGCCGCCTGACGTGGATCATCTGCCTGCTCGTCCCGCTGCTCTTGCTCGTCATCCTCGACGGGGTGCGCGGCGTGCGTCAGCTGTGGCCGCTCGCGCTCGTGGCCGGAGCGGCGGCGGGCGTCGGCCACGTCGTCACCCCGGGCGTCTCCTACGAGCTGACGGCCGTCGTCGGCTCCCTGCTGGGCCTGACCGCCTGCTACCTCTTCCTGAGGGTGTGGACGCCGACGACGCCGGAGGAGGACCGCACCGCGGTCGACGAGGCCGACCGACCCGATCGCGAACGCGTCGTCATGGCGCTGGCGCCCTACGTCCTCGTCGTGGTCATCATCGCGATCACCAAGCTGTGGAAGGCCGGGGGAGACCTGGCGGCCCTGCTGGCGAGCACGGACGCCAAGATCCGGTGGCCCGGTGTCTACGGCGGCCTGCTCACCGACAGGGGCGAGCCGGCGTCCTCGGCGGTCTACACCCTGCAGACGCTGTCCAACCCGGGCACGTGGATCTTCCTGACGGCGATCATCATCGCGGTGCTCTACGGGGTCCGGTCCTCCGGCGGCCGGTATCCCACGAGCGTGCGCGCCATGTTCGCCGTCCTGCCCAGGACCGTCCACACGCTGCGCATGTCGATCCTGACCATCGCCATGGTGATGGCCCTGGCCTACGTCATGAACTTCTCCGGCCAGACCACGGCCGTCGGCGCCGCCCTGGCGACCACCGGAGCCGCTTTCGCCTTCCTGTCCCCCATCCTGGGATGGATCGGCACGGCCGTGGCGGGATCGGCCACGAGCGCCGGCGCCCTGTTCGCCAACCTTCAGTCGACAGCGGCGGCCGGCGCGGGCCTCGACCCGCGGATCCTTCTGGCGGCCAACACGATCGGCGGCGGCCTGGGCAAGATCGTCTCCCCGCAGAACCTCGCGATCGCGGCGACCGCCGTCGACGCGGAGGGGATGGACGCCGAAATCCTCAAGAGGGCGGCCCCCTATTCGATCGGCCTGCTGGTAGTCCTGTGCTGCCTGATCTTCGCCGCACCGCAGGGCTGGTTCGGCCCACTCATGGTCTCCTGACTCCCGCGGAGCCGTTCCACCGCGGCCGGCTCCGAACGTCCGCGCCGTCGGCGGCGCGGACCACCTCGGGCGAGCGCCTTGGTCGTCCTGCCCGTGCGGCGCGCACTCTGGGGCATCGACGAAGGAGCAGCGATGACGCGCAGCGCACGGCAGGCCGGGGATCCCGCGCTGGCCAGGATCGAGCGGGTCGTCTCCCGGATCCGGGAGGTCTACGGCCGGGAGGCGATCGCCGTCGACCTGGAGCGGGACGCATCGCCGGACGTCACCGACTCCTCCGTCTTCGGCCCGCCCTTCCTGCCCGACGGTGAGGAGATCCCGCGCGACTGGCGCGGGGAGCAGCTGACCCTCCTCGCCCAGGTCAACCTGACCCAGCTGCCCGCCAACAGCGTGTTCCCCCCGGCCGGCATCCTGCAGGTGTAGCTGGAGTGCACGGAGGACGACGGCGCCTACGGCATGGGCGATCCCGACTTCAGCCCGACCGCCCAGAAGACTTTCCGCGTGCGCTTCTTCCCCGACGGCGGGACCTCGCTGACCTCGCGCCCCCGCGCCGAGGTGGAGGCGCTCTACCACCCCGACTGCTCGCAGCCTCCGATTGAGATCGATCACTGGGATGATGTCACTGCGCTGCGACCGGGCTTCAGGATCATCCACGACGCTCCGTCTCCGGCCGGCTACGACTTCGAGCCGCTCTTCGTACGGACCTGGAACACCTGCTTCCCCGATGAGCCGTTGGCGAGGGCGGCGGATCTCAACGTGATGCCCTACGACGACTACATGCGCGATATCCGGGGCATGCTCGACGCCTCAGGGCACCGGCTCGGCGGCTACCCCGGCTTCACGCAGCAGGATCCGCGGCTGCGCGAGGACGGCGGCACCGACTTCGACCAGCTCCTCCTGCAGCTCGGCTCGATAGCCGACGCCCCCCTCTGCTGGGGCGACTGCGGCGTGGGCGTCTTCCTCATCCCGTCCGAGAACCTGAGCCGAGCGGACTTCTCGCGGGTGTTCTACACCTGGGACTGCGGGTAGGCGGTCCGACCCGGCTCACCCGGGGAGCGACCGCGCCGATTCATCCCGCGCCGCGGCTCGAGCGGTCCGAGCCCGCCGGGCCCCGACGCTCGTGACGGCACTGCGTCATAATCGCAGGCGCCGCTTGCGCAAACCGGAACGACGGGCCGCTGCGGCGAGCGCTTCCGCCCCGCTGCCCGACCATCGGACGATCCTCGTCTTCCCCCGGAACGGCACCACTCCCGCATCCCCGCCCCGCCCCCTCGGACGCATCCGTCCACGCGGTACACCACGCGCGTCTACGGTGAGCATTGAGACAATGACGCCGACGAAAGGTCCATCCGTGCGCATCGCACTCTTCGCGACCTGCATCGGAGATTCGATGTTCCCGCAGGCGCCGCAGGCGACCGTCACCATCCTGGAGAGACTCGGCCATGAGGTCGTCTTCCCCCAGAACCAAGTCTGCTGCGGCCAGATGCACGCGAATACCGGGTACTTCACGCAGGCGGCCTCCCTCATCCGCAACCACGTCAGGACCTTCGAGCCGGTTCTGGACGGCGAATGGGACGCCGTCGTCGTGCCGTCGGGCTCCTGCGCGGGGGCGACCCGCCACGAGCAGGCGCTCGTGGCCGAGCACGTGGGCGATGACGCACTGGCGCGCCGTTCCAAGGAGGTCGCCGCCAAGACCTACGAGCTCTCCGAACTGCTCGTCGACGTCCTGGGCCTGACCGATGTGGGCGCCCACTTCCCCCACCGGGTCACCTACCATCCGACCTGCCACTCGCTGCGCATCGCCAGGGTCGGGGACCGCCCCTACCGGCTTCTGAAGGCCGTCGACGGCATCGACCTGACGCCCCTGCCCGACGCGGAGGTGTGCTGCGGGTTCGGCGGCACCTTCGCCATGAAGAACCACGAGACCTCCACATCCATGCTGGCGGACAAGGCCGCCAATGTCATGTCGACCCGGGCGGAAGTGCTGTGCATGGGCGACTACTCCTGCCTCATGCACGTCGGCGGCGGCCTGTCCC
>ERZ772993.706-NODE-706-length-14853-cov-17.211447_pt1 | contig 14853 bp, 12 predicted proteins | sample MGYA00580670_ERZ772993 | MGnify/ENA primary metagenome ERZ772993 (study PRJEB29015, sample SAMEA2737936) | human oral metagenome | biome: human oral; feature: human-associated habitat; material: dental | place: China | collected 2136 ... | reverse complement strand
GGCGCGCCACGGGAACCCCCCGACGGGTCACCTCGAGCACCTCGCCCGCCTCGACGCGGCGCAGCACGGCCCCGCTGTCGTTCCTCATCTCCCGCTGACTGATCTGTGCAATAGTCATGCACCAAGTGTAGCGTGGCGTAGCATCCATGGTCGAGGGCGGTGGCCGAGAACACTTTCGGACCCCGATCTCCCCCGCCGTTCCCGGCGCGATCCCGCTCATCCGCGCGGGCCGGGCGTCGCCTCCCGGCCCCTCGTGGTGAGAGAACGGAGGGGCGCCGCCCGTTCGCGTCAGGCCGCCCCGGGCCGGTCCCAGGTCAGGCGGTAGCGCCAGTACATGCGCCGCCGCAAGCGGCAGCCGGGCAGGACGCGCGCCGCGACGGCGCGGATCTCGCGCAGCGACTCGCGCGGCGGCGCGACGGGCACCCCGATGTCCCGCACCTCCCGGTGCCACCGGCTCGCGACCCAGTTGGGGAGGACGCTCAGGGCGCTCAGCGCCCGGTCCCCCAGGCCCTCGTCCGCGGCGAGCCCGACGACGCACAGCCGTCCGCCCGGCGCCACGAATCCGGACAGCGCCCTGAGCCCCTCCTCCAGCGGCAGGTGGTGGAGCACCGCCACGCAGGTGACGGTCCGGAAGACGCCGACTTCGCCGCGCAGCGTCGGGTCGAGGACGTCGGCCCGGCGCACGACGGCGCCCCGGACACCCGCCAGGCGCGCCCGGGCGCGCTCGACGGTCGCGGGATCCGCCTCGATGCCGACCGCCTCCTCGCACACCGCCGCGAGCCGCTGAACCAGCAGTCCCTCCCCGCAGCCGACGTCGAGGGCCCGCCCGCCGCGCCGCGCGGCGTCGGCCACGAGCTCGCCGTGGAAGGCCGAGTTGTGGTTCCAGTAGGTCGCGGCGCTCGTCCCGCTCACCGGGCCCTCCTCCGCCGGGGCGCGGCGGCCCTGTAGGGGGAGACGGTCGGCTCGCCGTCGATCCAGAAGCGCCAGGGGAAGGCCGCGCCGCCGCCGGGCCCGGCCACGCCCGTGCGCGGGCCGGTGCGGATGAGCGAGTCGGCCACGGGCGCATCGGGCAGCGCGAGGCTCAGGCGGGCGCCCCGCTCCCCCAGGCGGACCCCGTCGTCATCCCGGGTCAGTCCCAGGGCCCGGCACAAACGGGCCGGTCCGCGGGCCAGGTCACGGTCGGCCCTGGCGGCGGGCCGACGGCGCCGGGCCAGTTCCGCCCCCGCGGTCACTTCGCCCGCGCGCAGGAGCACGGCCCGCGACAGCCCCTCGGGCCCGCACACGATATTGGCGCAGTGATGCATGCCGTAGGTGAAGTAGACGTAAACCGCCCCGGCCGCCTCGAACATCGTCGCATTGCGGGCGGTGCGGCCGCGGAAGGCGTGAGAGCCGGGGTCCTCCTCCCCGCGGTAGGCCTCCACCTCGGTGAGCCGCACGGCGACCGCGCCCTCGGAGTCCTCCGCCCGCAGGACCGCCCCCAGCAGGCGGGGACACACCTCCAGCGGGTCGCCGGCGAGGAGGTCGAGGACCTCCCCCGGGGCGTCAGGCGCACCGGTGGGAGCGGGTCCGGCCCGCCGGGACGCAGTCACGTCAGGCCCTGGCCGAGGACCCGGAGGCGCCGTTCCCGGAGGGCCGGGAGCACGAGGGGCCGACCGGCGCCGCGGGGCGGTCGAGCACGGAGCCCTCCCGGGAGAAGACGCGCAGCCCGGCGGTGCGCTCGATCGCACGGGCCAGCTGCTCGGCCACCCGGACCGGCGCGGTGCCGCCGTGACCGCGGCGCGCGGACACGGAGCCCTGCGCGGACAGGACCTCGCGCACGCCCGGGGTCAGGCGGGGGTCGATGGCGGCGAAGTCGTCGTCGGTGAGGTCCCACAGCTCGACGCCCCGCTCCTCGCACCGCCTCACGCAGGCGCCGGAGATCTCGTGGGCGCTGCGGAAGGGCACGCCCCGCTGGACCAGCCACTCGGCGACGTCGGTGGCCAGGGAGAAGCCCTGGGGGGCCAGCGCCGCCATGCGGTCCAGGTGCAGGGTCATGGTCTCGATCATGCCCGCCACCGCCGGGAGCAGGACGGCCAGGGTGTCCACGGCGTCGAAGACGGGCTCCTTGTCCTCCTGCAGGTCGCGGTCGTAGGCCAGCGGCAGGCCCTTGAGGACGGCGAGCAGGCCCGTGAGGTCGCCGATGAGGCGGCCCGCCTTGCCGCGTGCGAGCTCGGCGACGTCGGGGTTCTTCTTCTGCGGCATGATCGACGAGCCGGTCGAGAAGGAGTCGTCGAGGGTGACGAAGTCGAATTCCTTCGTGTTCCAGATGATGATCTCCTCGCTCAGGCGCGAGACGTCCACCGCGGTCATGGCCAGGACGAAGGAGAACTCGGCCACCACGTCCCGGGCCGAGGTGGCGTCGATGGAGTTCTCCGCGGCGGAGTCGAAGCCGAGGTCGGCGGCGACGGCGTCGGGGTCCATGCCGAGCGTGTTGCCGGCCAGCGCCCCGGAGCCGTAGGGGCAGACGGCGGCGCGCGCGTCCCAGTCCTCCAGGCGCTCGACGTCGCGCATGAGCGGCCAGGCGTGGGCGAGCAGGTGGTGGGCCACGAGCACCGGCTGGGCGTGCTGCATGTGGGTGCGCCCGGGCATGATCGCCCCGCCGGCGCGGGCCGCCTGCCCCGTCAGGGCGTCGACGACGTCGAGGACGAGGCCGGCGATATGACGCGCCCGGTCGCGCAGGTACATGCGGATGAGGGTGGCGATCTGGTCGTTGCGGGAGCGGCCGGCGCGCAGGCGCCCGCCCAGGTCGGCCCCGGCGCGCTCCATGAGGCCGCGCTCCAGGGCGGTGTGCACGTCCTCGTCGGCGGGGGCCGGGGCGAAGGCCCCCGACACGACGTCGTCCTCGAGCCGGTTCAGGGCGTCGAGCATGCCGGCCAGCTGGGCGTCGTCGAGCAGGCCCGCGGCGGCCAGCGCCCGGGCGTGGGCCCGCGATCCGGCGATGTCGTAGCGGGCCAGGCGCCAGTCGAAGTGGGTGGACGCGCTCAGCGCGGCCAGCGCGTCGGCGGGACCGCCGGTGAAGCGTCCGCCCCACAGGCTGACCCCCGCGGGGGCGTCGGGCCGGACGGGCTGGGCGCGGCGAGTGCCGGACTGGCTGCTGGACTGAGTCATGACCCCATGATGGCCCATGGGCCCGTCGGCGCGCGCGGACGGCGGAGAAGCGGCGGGGCCGCCGCGCCCCGCGGACCGCCCGGCCCGGAGGAAGGAGACCCTGTTCCGTTCGTCACGTTTCCCGCCGTGTTCCATGTCATCATGGGGCATGACCACCACTGCATCAGACGCCCTCTTCCCCGGCAAGCACTTCATCTCCACCGTGCTCGAGGCACTGGACACCAAGACCCGCATGACCGGCGCCCTCGCCCAGCGCTACCTCATGCGCGCCGCCATGGCCGGCATGATCGTGGCCGTCTTCTACATCGTCAACTATGCGATCGTGGGAATCTTCGACGGCCTGCACCTGGAGGGGACCTCAATGGCGGGCGTCGGCAAGACGCTCGGGGCGCTCTCCTTCGGCCCCGCGCTCGTGTTCATCTACTACACGAAGTCCGAGCTGCTCACCAGCAATATGATGGTGGTGGTCATCGGCTACTACTACAAACGCATCTCGGCGTGGAGGGGACTGCGGGTCCTGCTCATGTGCCTGGCCGGCAACTTCATGGGCGGTCTGGTCTTCGCCATTTTGTACCGCTTCTCCACGATCGTCGAGGGGGCCACCGGCGAACAGGCCGTGCACTCGGTGGAGGCCAAGCTCGACTACCTGTCGTCGGCCTCGGGGGTGGCCGACCTCTTCATGCGCGCGATCCTGTGCAATTTCATGATCAACCTGGCGATGCTCCTGATCTACAACGGCTTCATCCACGAGGACTGGTCCAAGATCTTCTCAATGATCATCGCGGTCTTCGTCTTCGCCTTCCTCGGCTTCGAGCACTCGGTGGCCAATACGGTCCTGTTCACCGTCGTCGGCCTGACCCACGGCATCGACGTCCTGCCCGCACTGGGCAACGTGGTAGTCGCCCTGCTGGGCAATTTCGTGGGCGGGGGCCTGCTCATCGGCGCCTACTACGCCTACGCCAACGACGACTCCCACTGGACCAACCGCAGGGACCGGAGCCCGGACCTGAAGGCGGAGTCGGCCGGGGCCGCCGAGTAGCTTCACGCCGCCCGCACCGGCGCCGCCCTGAGGATCGGCGCCGAACATCGGTCGCAGCCCGGCGGCGCGCCGGTCACCGCCCCCGCGGGGTGAGCGGACTCGCCCAGGGCTCACTGCGCTCGAGCTCGATCATGCGGTGCAGCCCGAACCAGGTCTCCAGGGCGCACACCACCACCCAGTTGCCCTCGCTCAGCAGCCGCGACTCGGTGAAGGACTGCACGACCAGCGCCGTCATGAGCAGCGCCGGCAGGAGCACGGAGGCGTCGAAGTCGAGATGGTCCGTGGCGAGGCGGAAGGACCGGTAGACGAGCGTCACCACGAGGACGGCGATGATCGCGCCGCCGACGACCCCCGTCTGGAAGAGCGCCTCGACATAGGCGTTGTGGGCGCTCATCGTGGGCGTCCCGTCGGGGCGGACGACGAGCGTGCGGAACAGGGGCATCCACGGGGGCCAGTACATGATCCAGCCCCAGCCGAGAATGGTGTGCTGCTCCCACAGGTCCATCACCCTCGTCCAGATCTCCCACCGGCCGCTCAGGTCCGAGCTGCGGCCCAGCAGGTCCGTCACCTGCGAGTGCAGGCCGAGGCCGGCGGCGGCCAGGGCGACGCCCAGTGACAGCGCGACGCCGCTGACGAGCCGTCTGCGGGCGACGGGGACGTGGCGCATGAGCCACAGGACGGCGGTGATGACGACGCACACGACGACGGCGACCAGGACCGTGGCGGAGGCGGTCAGGGCCAGGACGAGGACCGACAGGCCCGACCACACGACGAGGCCGAAGAGCCGCACGCGCCGGTCCGCCCACCTGACCGCCGTGCACAGGAGGGTGAGCAGGGCGATGAAGGCGAGCGGGTTGCGGTTGCCGACAATCCCCTGGATCGGTCCGCCGCGCAGGATTTCGCCGTTGACCCAGTAGTAGGAGATGGGCACCGAGTCCCAGCTCTTCATGTACACGGGAATCAGAGGATGGCGCAGGACGAGGCCGACGTACAGCTCCAGCAGGATGCTCAGAACGAGGATCGCCTCCAGGGCCCGGCTGAGGGCGTCCGTCATCTCCCGCAGGGACAGGCCGCAGGCCAGCAGGACGCCGGCCGCGGTGGTGGCCAGCATGAGGGCGCCGGCGAGGGCCGTCGCAGCCGGGTACTGGGACCACAGGACGCTGACCAGGCACAGAACCGTGTATGCGCCGGTGAGGGGCGGCAGCGACCGCCGGGGCACGCGGTGCCCCTCGTACAGGAAGACGAGGAGCAGGGCGACTTCGCTGAGGGCGGCGATGAGCCCGAAGGCCCACCAGCCGACCACATTGCGCACGCCCTGGCCGGCGAAGGTGAGGAAGAACGCCCACGTCCCCAGGGCGGGCAGAAGCCGGCGCCGGGATCCGCCGACGGTCCTTCTGCGCGCCCGATCGGCCGTAATCGGGTCTCTCATACCACCTCCTGCGGATTGGAACGATTCGCCACGGCCTTCCTCCCGCGAGTGGGTTCGACCACGGCGGGAAGCACGGGTGTCAACCGAACTGATCCACGCATAATGAAAAACTTAGCATCTGCCCGCGCCCCTCACGCCAGTTACCGCAACGCAACCGGCAATGAGCACGCGACTCGCACCCGAGGATGACGGTCCGGCAATGGATCAGCCCCCGCGGCGCCGTGTCCACGGGGGCTGATGTCGTCGACCGGGTTCGATCCGGCCGGAGGCGGCGGGCCGGCTCAGAAGCCGACCCCATTGCCCGCGCGCACGTCGCGGGCGGCCGCGAGCTTGGACTGCATGCCGTAGATCTCGATGAAGCCGCGCGAGGAGGACTGATCGAAGGTGTCGCCGGTCTCGTAGGTCGCCAGGTTGAAGTCGTACAGGCCGGTGCCGGTGCGGCGCCCGTCGACGGTGGCCCGCCCGCCGTGCAGAACCATGCGGATATCGCCGGAGACGTACTTCTGGGTGTCCTCGATGAAGGCGTCCATGGAGCGCTTGAGCGGGGAGTACCACTGGGCCTCGTAGACGAGCTCGGCCCAGGTCTGCTCCATGCTCCGCTTGTAGCGGCTCTGCATGCGCTCCAGGGTGACGGCTTCGAGCGCCCGGTGCGCCTCAATGAGGGCGACGGCCCCGGGGGCCTCGTAGATCTCACGGGACTTGATGCCCACGAGCCGGTTCTCCACCATGTCGATACGCCCCACGCCCTGGGCCCCGGCCCGGCGGTTGAGCTCCTGGATGGCCTCCAGCGGGGTGACCTCCCTGCCGTCGATGGCCACCGGGATGCCCTCCTTGAAGGTGAGGGTCACCTCGTCGGGCAGCGGCGGGTAGGTGGGGTCATCGGTGTAGACGTAGACGTCCTTGGTGGGCGCGTTCCACAGGTCCTCCAGGTAGCCGGTCTCGATGGCGCGGCCCCACACGTTCTGGTCGATGGAGAACGGGTTGTGCTTGGTGGTCTCGATCGGCAGGTTGTGCTTCTCGGCGTAGTCGATGGCGACGTCGCGAGTCAGCGCCAGGTCTCGCACCGGGGAGATGCAGTCCATGTCGGGAGCCATCGAGGTGATGGAGACCTCGAAGCGGACCTGGTCGTTACCCTTGCCGGTGCAGCCGTGCGCCACCGTGTGGGCACCGAACTCGCGGGCCGCCTTGACCAGGTGGCGGGCGATGACGGGCCGGGAGAGCGCCGAGACGAGCGGGTAGGTTCCCTCGTAGAGGGCGTTGGCCTTGAGAGCGGGCATGCAGTAGTCGTTGGCGAACTCATCGCGGGCGTCGGTGACGTAGGCCTCGACGGCGCCGCAGTCGAGGGCTCGCTGACGGATCACCTCGAGGTCCTCGCCGCCCTGGCCGACGTCAACGGCGACGGCGACGACCTCTCGGCCGGTGGCCTCGCCGATCCAGCCGATGGCAACAGACGTGTCCAGGCCTCCGGAGTAGGCCAGGACGACACGGTCCTGATGAGTGCTCATGGGATCTCTCTCCTCTTCTTGATGGCACTAGCGAACCAGTGGTGAGGTGATGGAGGTATGAAGGGCTCTGGGGAGAAGTCAGGTTCGGGTCGAGGGGTCGGCCAGCGCGAGCAGGTGCCCGGCCACCTCGGCGGCGACCTGGGGACTGCGGGTGATGACCAGGACGGTGTCGTCTCCGGCGATGCAGCCCAGGACCCCGGGCATCATGGCGTCGTCGACGGCTCCGGCGAGCAGCTGAGCGGCTCCGGCCGGAGTTCGCAGCACAAGCTGGGACCCGGCCCACTCAGCGGTGACGAGCAGCTCGGCGCACCACCGGGCCAGGCGAGGAGTCGTGTGTGCGGGCAGGGAATCGTCAGTCTCCTCACCCCCGGCGAAGCCGCCGGCGTGGACCTGACCGGGGGCCCCGGCCTCGGGCATCGAGTAGATGAGCTCTCCGCCCGGGGCACGGATCTTCGTGGCCCGCAGCTCCACCAGGTCCCGCGAGAGCGTCGCCTGAGTGGTGCTGATGCCGCGCAGAGCCAGGGCCTTGCGCAGCTGGGCCTGCGAGCGGATGCGCTCACGGGAGAGGATCTGGACGATGCAGGCGTGCCGGGCGGTCTTGGTCGCGGGCGCCAATGGTGCCGCAGCTGCCGAGTCGCGCTGGGAGACCTCGATGGCGGCACTCATGAGCCGGCTTTCTCTGACAGCGCCTGAGCAAGGACCTCGGACAATGTGGTGGTGAAGGCGCTCGCGTCGTCGTCGGACAGGATGAAGGGCGGTGCCAGGCGGATCGTGTCGGGACGCGGGGCGTTGACGATGAAGCCGTGTTGAGCCAGGGTGGCGGCGATCTCGCCGGCGGGAGGGAGGCCCGTGGCCAGGCCGACGCCGATGAGCAGGCCTCGGCCGCGCACCTCGTCGACGCCGTCGACGGCCAGCAGCTCTCGGGCCCAGGCCGAGCCGAGTCGCTCGACCCGGCCGAGCAGGTCCTGTCCACGGATGGTGTCGATGACGGCGAGCGCGGCCGCGCAGGCCACCGGGTTACCGCCGAAGGTGGTGCCGTGCTGACCGGGCCCCAGAAGGCTTGCGGCCTCACCGGTGGCGACAACTGCGCCGATGGGGATGCCGCCGCCCAGGCCCTTGGCGAGGGTGACGACGTCGGGCACGACGCCGGGGGCCAGCAGGTGGTGCGCCATCCAGGCGCCGGAGCGGCCCATTCCGGTCTGGACCTCGTCGATGATGAGCAGTGCGCCGGCAGTCCTGGTCAGCTCACGAGCGGCCTCCAGGTATCCGGCCGGCAGCTCGCGAACCCCGGCCTCGCCCTGGATGGGTTCGACGATGAGTGCCGCCACGTCCGGTCCCAGCGCGCTGCGCAGCGCCTCGGTATCACCGGCCGGAACGAACTCAACGCCGCCGGGCAGGGGCTCGAAGGGTTCCCGGTAGGCGGCCTTGTGGGTCAGGGCCAGGGCTCCCATGGTCCGCCCGTGAAAGGCGTCCTGAAGAGCCAGGACACGAGGACGGCCGGCGCCACCGTGCCGGCGGGCGATCTTGAAGGCGGCCTCGTTGGCCTCGGTCCCGGAGTTGGCCAGGAAGACCCGGGAGTCGTGTGCGGGCCGGCCCGGGAAGGTCAGGGAGATGAGCTCCTCGGCGAGACGGACCTGTGCGGGGGTGGTGAAGAAGTTCGAGACGTGTCCGAGGGTGGAGATCTGGGTGGACACGGCCTCGACGATTGCGGGATGAGCGTGCCCCAGGCAGTTGACGGCAATCCCAGCCAGCAGATCGGTGTACTCCTTGCCGTCGGCGTCCCAGAGGTGGGCCCCCTGCCCGCGCACCAGGACCCGGCCGGGGGTGCCGAAGGTGTTCATGACGGCGTCGGTGTAGCGGTCCAGCCAGGCGGCGCCGGCCCTGTCTGCGGCGGGAGCCGGTGCTGGCGAGCCCGGTTCTGAGAGGTCGGTCATAGGCTCTTTCCTCCGTTCAGTGGCGGTACCGGGGCGTCCCCGGGGTGGATGACGGTGCCGACTCCCTGGTCGGTGACGATCTCCAGGAGCATGCTGTGGGCCTGACGCCCGTCGACGACGTGGGCCTGTGCGACTCCCCCGTAGACGGCTCGCAGGCAGGCCTCCATCTTGGGGATCATTCCCGACTCCAGCGTGGGCAGGAGCTCCTCGAGCGCGGCTGCGCTGATGAAGGGCACCAGGGAGTCACGGTCGGGCCAGGCGGAGTAGAGCCCCTCGACGTCGGTGAGCATGATCAGGGTGCGGGCCTTGAGCGCCACGGCGATCGCGGCGGCGGCCGTGTCCGCGTTGATGTTCAGGACGGTCTCGGAGTCCGTCGTCAACGGGGCGACCGAGGAGATGACGGGGATGCGGCCCTGGTTGAGCAGGTCGATGATGGGCTGGGGGCTGACGTCGACGACGTCGCCGACCAGCCCCACGTCGACGCTGCGCCCGTCTACTGTGGCCAGGCGCTGACGGGCCCGCAGAAGTCCGCCGTCCTCACCGCTGATACCAACGGCGGCGGAGCCGTCGGTATTGAGCAGGGAGACGAGCTCGCGCTGCACGGAGCCGGTGAGGACCATGCGGACCACGTCCATGACCTCGGGCGTGGTCACGCGCAGGCCGCCGCGGAACTCGGACTCGATGCCCAGGCGCTCGAGCATGGCGTTGATCTGGGGGCCGCCGCCGTGGACGACGACGGGGCGCAGGCCCACCTGGTGGAGGAAGAGGACGTCGGCGGCGAAGGCCCGCTTGAGGGAGTCGTCGATCATGGCGTTGCCGCCGTACTTGATGACGATGGTCGCCCCCTTGTAGGCGCGCAGCCAGGGCATGGCCTCCAGCAGGACGGAGGCCTTCTGCGTGGGGGTCAGGTGGGCGGGGACGGCGATGTGTGCGTGATCGGCGGAGTTCATGGCGCTCATGTGGTGTAGTCGGCGTTGATGGTGATGTATCCGTGGGTGAGGTCGTTGGTCCACACCGTCGCCCCGGCGCCGCCGGCGGACAGGTCGATGTCGATGCGGGTCTCGCGCGGGGTCATGTCGACCGCGTCCCGGTCCTCGCCCGGGGCCCCGTGCCGGAAGACGACGACCCCGTTGATGGCCACGTCGACCTCGTCGGGGTCGAAGGGGCAGGCCTCGGCGGGGACCGTGCCGAGCTGGGCCAGGACCCTGCCCCAGTTCGGGTCCCCTCCGGCCACCGCGCACTTGAGGAGGTTGGAGGCGGACACGGCGCGGGCCGCGGCCTCGGCCGCCGCCTCGCTGACGGCGCCGGAGACGGTGATGGCGATGTCGTGGGTGGCGCCCTCGGCGTCGGCGACCAGGCGCCGGCCCAGGCGGGCCAGGAGCTCGGTGAGGGCCCCGCCCAGCTCGGCGGGCGAGGGGCGCGCGCCCGAGGCCCCGGAGGCCAGCAGCAGGACCGTGTCATTGGTGGACATGCAGCCGTCGGAGTTGATCCGGTTGACGGTCCGGGCCACGGCCCCGCCCAGGGCCGCCCGCGCCGCGGCGGCGTCGACGACGGCGTCGGTGGTGATGACGCACAGCATGGTGGCCAGGCCGGGGGCGAGCATGCCCACGCCCTTGATCATGCCGCCCGCGCTCCAGGCGACGCCGTCGGCGGTGCGCGAGACGGCGTCCTCCTTGGGGACCGTGTCGGTGGTCATAATGGCGCGGGCGGCGTCGTGGCCGGCCTCGGGCGTGGGGGCCAGCGCCCCGGCGGCCCGCCCGGCGCCGGACAGGAGGGCGGGCATGTCGAGGGGGACGCCGATGACGCCGGTGGAGCACACGAGGACGTCGTCGGGGCGGGCCGGGCGGTGCGGGTCGGAGGCGGTGAGCAGCTCGGCGACGCGGGCGGCGGTGGCGGCGGCGTCGTCGGCCCCCCGGGCGCCGGTGCAGGCGTTGGCGGAGCCGGAGTTGAGGATGACCGCGCGCGCTCCGCCGTCGGCGACGGCGGCGCGGGACCACACGACGGGGGCGGCGACCACGCGGTTGGCGGTGAAGACCCCGGCGGCGACGTCGAGCGGGCCGTCGTTGACGACCAGGGCGAGGTCGGGCCTGCCCGAGGCCTTGAGGCCCGCGCGCACGCCGGCGGCCCGGAATCCTGCGGGGGCGGTGACGCTCACGGGGCGACTCCTTCGGTGACGACGCCGGTGGTCTCGCCCAGGCCGAGGGCGAGGTTGAGGCACTGGACGGCGGCCGAGGCCGTGCCCTTGCCGAGGTTGTCGATGGCGCACATCATGACGGCGACGCCGGCGGCCCGGTCGTAGGCGACCTGCACGGCGGCCAGGCCGGAGCCCGCGACGGCGCCGGTGGTCGGCCAGACGCCCTCCGGCAGCAGGTGGATCAGGGCCTCGCCCTCGCCGGGCCCGCCGTAGGCGCGCTCCCAGGCGCTGCGCAGGACCTCGCCGGGGTGCTCGGTGCTCAGCACGGCCTCGGTGACCGGCGCCGTGACGGTGGCGAGGATGCCGCGGCTCATGGGGACCAGGACGGGGGTGAAGGACAGGCGGACGGCGCCGGGCCGGGCGCCGGCGACCTCGAGGTTCTGGACGATCTCGGGGATGTGGCGGTGCGAGCCCCCGACGGCGTAGGGCCGGGCGGAGCCCAGGGCCTCGGCGGCCGTCAGGTGGGGCTTGAGGGCCTTGCCCGCCCCGGAGTAGCCGACGGCGAGGACGGCGGTGACCTGGCCGGCGTCGATGAGTTCGGCGGCGACGCCGGGCTGGGCGGCCAGGGTCACGGCGGTGACGTTGCACCCGGGCACGGCGATCCGCCCGGTGGCGGCCAGCAGGCCGCGCTGCGCGCGGGCCTCGCGCTCGCCGTCGTGCAGGAGCTCGGGCATGCCGTAGGTCCAGGCGCCGGCGTGCTCGGTGCCGTAGAAGGCGCGCCAGGCGGCGGGGTCGGTCAGGCGGTGGTCGGCCCCGCAGTCGATGAGGAGGGGGGCGCGGCCGGCGCTCGCCGCGCGGGCCTCCAGGGCGGCCGTGATCTCGCCGGAGGCGCCGTGCGGCAGGGCCAGGACGACGATGTCGTGATCGGCCAGGCGCTCGACGTCGGTGGGCTCGATGGGGCGGTCCGCCAGGGCGACGAGGTGCGGATGGTGGCGGCCCAGGAGCGTTCCGGCCGAGGACCCGGCGGTGAGGGCGCCGATCTCGATGCCGGGGTGGGTCGCGAGGAGACGGAGGACCTCGCCCCCCGCGTATCCGGTCGCACCGGCGACCGCTGCTGTCCACGTCATGCGGGAAGCATACGTGCGGGTGCATAGAAATACGAAATAGGCGGGCGGGCCCGTGCCGTCGACTTGCTCACACGCCGCCCGCGCCGGAGCGTCCCGCCGCGGCCCGGGCGGCCGGAGCTCCGCCGTCGGACCCGGGCGGTCAGGCCTGGGAGGTCAGCGTCGTGGCAATGGCGTCCGCCCACCCGCGCACGGCGTCGAGATCGAGGAAGTCGCCCTCCGAGGCTCCGCCCATCCTGGCGATGGAGCGCTCGCGCCACGACAGCTCGGACGGGTCGAAGCGGCCGGGGAAGGTGATGTGGTCCTTCGGCTCCATGGACAGCAGGACGGGGCCGATGCGACGGGGATCGGCGATCCTCCCCTTCGGAAGACCGGACAGCCCGACGGAGAAGGCCCAGACCGGGTGGGCGATCAGCGCCTTGTGGAAGCGCTCGGTGAAGTCGACGGCCTCGTCGGTCCAGCGCGTCATGTAGATGGCGCTGCCGATGACGAAGGCGTCGTAGCCCTCGACGCTCGTCACGTCCTCGGGGCGCGCCCGGTCGACGTCGATCCCGGAGGCGCGCAGCCGCTCGGCGATGGCCCCGGCGACCTCATCGGTCGCGCCGTGACGGGAGGAGGAGGTGAGGAGGATCTTCATGGACCCAGTATCGCCAAGCGCGGGCCCGCACGGGTCGAGACGAGGATCGCGGATCCAACAGTGAGCATCACCACACGGCCTTCCCGCCGGGTCCGCCTCCCGCGAGCGCGCAGGTCTCGGCGACTCAGGCGCGCAGCTCGGCCCCCAGGCGCTTGGCGGCGCGCTTGACCACGCGCTTGCGCACGCCCGCCAGCTCCCCGGCCGTCAGGGTCCGGTCGGGCGCGCGCAGGCGCAGGGAGAAGGCCAGCGACTTGCGGCCCTCGCCCAGCTGGGGCCCGCGGAAGACGTCGAACAGGCGCACCTCCTCGAGGAGGTCCCCCGCGGCCTCGCGGATGACCGCCTCGACGGCGGCGGCGGCCACGGCCTCGTCGACGACGAGCGCGATGTCCTCCTTGCCCGCGGGGAAGGTCGACACCGCCCGCACCTGGAGCACGCCCGCGGCCTCGACGGCCTCCAGCAGCGGCTCCAGGTCGATCTCGAGCGCGCAGGCGCGCTCGGGCAGCCCGAGAGCGCGGACGACGCGCGGGTGGAGCTCGCCCGCGTGGCCGACGACGGCCCCGGGGACGACGTCCCGGCCCCGGCGCGCGCCCGGCAGGCGCACCTCGGCGGTGCGCCCGGGGTGCCAGGGCGCGCGGGGCTCGGCGGGGGCCGCCACCTCGACGGCCACGCCCAGGGCGCGGGCCGCGGTTCGCACGACCTCGACGGCGTCCGACCAGGTCCACGGCCGCGCCGGGCCGAGCACCCCGGCGCGCTCGCGCTCCCCGGCCAGGACGGCGCCCACGTGGGTCGGCTGGGCGGGGATGCCCGCCTCGAGGGCGGCGATCTCCTCCTCGCTGGGCCGGCGGTCGACGCCGGGGATGGCGGCGGGGACGGTGCCCGCCGGGAGGGTCACGGCGCCGATCTCGTAGACGGCGACGTCGTCCAGACCGCGCGAGACATTGCGCCGGGCGGCCTCCACGAGGGAGTCGAGCACGGACGTGCGCAGGTACGGCGCGTCCTCCGCCAGGGGGTTGGCCAGGCGCACCGCGTCGCGGCGCGGGTCGCCGGCGGGGATCTCGAACACGTCGTGCACGTCGCCGATGAAGGGGTAGGACAGCACCTGGGTGAGGCCGGCGTCGGCCAGGGCCCGCACCACGTCGCGGCGGGCGCGCTGGCGCGGCGTCAGCCCCCTCCCGGCCGGCGCGGCGGGCACGACCGCGGGGATCGCGTCGTAGCCGTCGAGGCGGGCGATCTCCTCGACGAAGTGGGCGGCGCCGACCAGGTCGGGCCGCCAGGTGGGCGGGGTGACGGCGAGCAGCTCGCCGCCGTCGGCCTCATCGACGCCGGCGGGCTCCACGGCGCAGCCGATGGTCTCCAGCAGCTCGCGCACCCGGTCGGCGCCGTGGGCCACGCCCGTCAGGCGCTGCGCGGCGTCGGCGCGGATGACGATCGGCTCGGGCGGGCGCGTGCGGTCCACGTCGGTGGCGACGGGGTCCGCGGTGCCGCCGCCGTACTCCACGAGCAGGTCGACGGCCCGCTGCGCGGCCACCGGGGCGAGCGCCGTGTCCACACCGCGCTCGTTGCGCCGGGAGGACTCGGTGGGCAGCCTGTGGCGCCGGGAGGAGCGGGCGATCGACACGGGATCGAAGTGGGCGGCCTCGATGAGGACGTCGGTGGTGCGCTCGTCGACCTCGGTGTCGGCCCCGCCGAAGACGCCGGCCAGCACCAGGGCGCGCGAGCCCTCGGAGCCGGGCGAGTCGGAGATGACCAGGTCCTCCACGTCCAGGGCGCGCGTGACGCCGTCGAGGAAGGCGAGGGACTCCCCCGCCCGCGCGCGGCGCACCACGATCGGCCCGTGCAGCTTGGCCAGGTCGAAGGCGTGCAGCGGCTGGCCCAGGTCGAGCATGACGTAGTTGGTCACGTCC
>ERZ772993.705-NODE-705-length-14864-cov-10.139780_pt1 | contig 14864 bp, 12 predicted proteins | sample MGYA00580670_ERZ772993 | MGnify/ENA primary metagenome ERZ772993 (study PRJEB29015, sample SAMEA2737936) | human oral metagenome | biome: human oral; feature: human-associated habitat; material: dental | place: China | collected 2136 ... | reverse complement strand
CATCACCACCCACCCCGACCGCACCGCCCTGGGCACCTCACCCCGATACCACAAAAAGGGAGGCTCCGACTGACGGCCTCACGTCACCGCAGGGCCGCAGCCCGCCTCAGCCGCCCGCGAAGGGCGGGAGCACGTCGACCCGCGCACCCGGGGCCAAGGGGGTGTCCAGCGTCGCGGATCGCTCGTTCACCAGGTAGCTCGACACGTCCAGGACCGGCGCCAGCGCCGGATCGGACTCGCGCAGGAGCCCCACCAGCGCGCCCAGCGTGGCGGGCGCCTCGTCCGACGGGATCTCCCGCGTGTCGCAGCCCGCCGCCTCGGCGGCCCCCCCGAAGAAGCGGAGGGTCGTCGCCAGCGGCTTGGGACGGGGGCCGGCCGCGGCCTCCAAGCGGACCACCAGGACCATCGGGTCCGCGTCGTCCTGCTCCAAACGCCACGTCGCCACGCCCGTCGCCGTGCGCTCGAACACGCGCTCGACGATGCCCCGCCGCAGCTCGAAGGCCAGGCCGTCGGGGGCGTCCGCCTCCGCGAAGGGGCACGCCGTGAGGACGACGGCCAACGGGTCGTCGACCCTCGGCTGGGCGCCGAACCCCATCGCCGTGAGGAAGAGGCGCACCTTGCCCATGTGCCCGGCGATGCTGAACCCCTCGGCCACCTCCCGGTGGTTGTGCTCGGGGACGTTCATCTCGCTCAGAGCCGCGTCGGCCCACCTGTGCCCGATGGAACGGGCCGCGGCCGCCGGCTCCCCCACGTCCGCCCGCAGCCACGCGAACACCGAACGGGCGAACTGGCCGAGCATCTGCGCGGCGAACGCCGGATCGGCCGGCATCGAGGTCGAGTACCCCAGCGCGGGGCGCCCCCGCCCCTGCGCGGGCAACTGCTCCCTTTCGATGAGGCCCAGTTCCAGCAGGCCCTCGAGGGTCTCGCGCACAGAGGAGACGTGCAGATCGGACTCCTGCGCCAGTTGCGCGACAGTCACCGGCTGGGCGTGGCGCGAGATGCGCTCGAGCAGCGCGTGCTGGGCGGGCGTCAGGGACACCATTGCCGACAACGTGTCCGCGAGGCGCCTCGGCCGGGCCGTCTCATTCGTCATCATTCGTCCTTCGTCTCGACTGCGTCCATACGCCCGGTCGGCGGCCCGCCGGGCCCGCCCGCGGAGCGCCGCCGACACCCCATCAGTTACTAATTAATCTTGGGATAGTCTACTCGCAAGCGCCCCCGCCCCGCACGGCCAGTCCCCCTGCCGGACTCCGCCTGTGGCCCCGTGCCCACAGGGCCACGCGCCCAATGCTGGGCCCCGCCCGCGCCCGGCAGCGCCAACGCGCGGGCACCAGGGCGCACAACGAAAGGCGGGCGGGCCGCACCAGAACCCGCGATCCCGCGTACGCACCACACCGCGGGGCACAACGAGAGGCGGGCGGGCCCAGCCGCCCGCCGGACCGCCCTCAGTCGGACATCCCCCCGCGCGTGCGCGCGGCCTCGCGGCGCCCGTCGCGCGCCCTGTAGACCACGGGCGGCCGGGCGACGTAGCCCACCGGCACCGAGACCGCGTGCACCAGCCTCGTGAACGGCCACAGGCCCAGCAGCAGCAGACCCGCCACGACGTGCAACTTGAAGGTGAGGGGCACGTCCACCATGAGCTGCGCCTGCGGCTGCAGGTAGAAGATCGAGCGGAACCACACCGAGATGGTCTCGCGGTAGTCGTAGCCGTCGTGGCCGCCCAGCACTTGGTTGACGACCGTCGCCACCGCGCCCAGCGCAACGGGGACCGACAGCATCACGTAGGTGACGATGTCCATGCGGGTCGTCGCCACCCGCACCGACTTGACGACGACGCGCCTGTAGACCAGCGCCACCAGGCCCACCACGGTCATCAGGCCCGCGATAGTGCCCGGGACCGTCGCCACCAGATGGTAGGTGTGCTCCGAGATCCCCACCGCGCTCGTGAACGACTTGGGCACGGCCAGGCCCAGGACGTGCCCCAGGAACACGAAGAGCACGCCGAAGTGGAACAACGGAGACGCCCAGCGCAGGATGGCCGGCTCGTTCCACTGGGAGGAACGGGAGGTCCAGCCGTACTGGTCCGTCTTGTAGCGCCACACGAGCCCGACCACCAGAAGCGTGAAAACGACATAGGGCAGCACCACCCACAGGACGATATCGACGAGGCCCAGGGCCGCAGGGGCCCCCGCGGGCGCGCTCGCAGGAACGAAGAACATGGCGTCACCTTTCCATCGTGGTGTCCGAGGCGGGGGACGGCGTGGCGCTCAGATCGCCGATGCCGACCAGTTCCGTTGGGGGCCCCTGGCTGACGAGGCGGTGGAAGCCCTCCAGGGTCTTCTCATCGGGCTCGGGCAGGGTCGCCACCAGCGCGTCCAGCAGGCCCGCGTAGGGCGATTGCGCGCTGCGCAGCGCCGTGCGGATCACCTCGATGCCCTCGCGGTTGGACCGCAGCAGCGCCTCCGCCGTGCCCGTCTCGTCGAAAGCGGCGAACTCGAGGACCACGGGAAGGTGGTCGGGCAGCTCCTCGCGCCTCATCTCGAAGCCCGCCCGCCGCAGGACCTCCTTGAAGGCCAGGATCGCCTGCCCGCGCCCGCGGGTGTCGCCGTGCGTGTAGTAGGTCAGGCCCAGCGCGCACCGGCGCCTCTGGTCGAAGGTCTCCACGTAGTGGATCTGCATGGCGCGCACCCCGGCCCCCCGGGCGGCGCGCGTGAAGGCCCCCAGGGGCGCGGACGCCTCGTCGGGCAGCGCCGCCAGCTCGGCCTCCACGGCGCCCACCTTCTCCAGGAAGTCCTCGCCGGGGTAGTCCAGCAGCAGCGACACCGCCATGCGCACGGCTCGGCGGTCCGCTTCGGGCATCTCGCGTTCCGGAGCAGCGGCGGGGATGCGGGGGATCCCGACGAAGGTGCTCATCTGACGACCTCGAGGGGCAGCATCGTGCGCCCCTCAGGACTGGATCCGCCCATCGGCCGGTTCGACGTGGCGGGCGCCATGCCGTGGAAGGCCTCGGCGTCGTAAGACACCGGGCAGCCCTCGAGTTCCTTGATGCCGCGCGGCATCTCGGGGTGGGCGGTGGGGATGACGTAGCGGTCGTCGTACTTGGCGATCGACAGCAGGCGGTACATCTCCTGGATCTTCTGCCCGCTCATGCCCACGGACGCGGGGATCGCCTCGTCTCCCTCCCGCCCGACGTACACGTCGCGCATGTAGGAGCGCATCGCGGCCAGGCGGCGCAGGCTCAGCTCCACGGGGGCCGTGTCACCCGCAGAGAACAGGCCCGCCAGGTACTCCAGGGGGATGCGCATCTGCGAGATCGCCGAGAGCAGCACCCTGTGGTCCTCGCCGTCGCTGCCCGAGGCGGTCACCTGGTCCACGACCGGCGACAGCGGGGGCACGTACCACACCATCGGCAGGGTGCGGAACTCCGGGTGCAGGGGCAGTGCGACCTCGTACTCGGTGATCAGCTTCCAGATGGGCGACTGCTGTGCGGCCGTGATCCACGAATGGGGAACGCCGTTGGCCTGGGCCTGGGCGACCACCTGCGGGTCGAACGGATCCAGCAGGATCTCGCGCTGGGCGCGGTACAGGTCGCGCTCGTCGGCCTGCGAGGCCGCCCACCCCACGCGGTCCGCGTCGTAGAGCAGGACGCCCAGGTAGCGCAGGCGCCCCACGCAGGTCTCCGAGCACACGGTGGGCTCGCCGACCTCCAGGCGCGGGTAGCACAGGGTGCACTTCTCGGCCTTGCCGGTGGCGTGGTTGAAGTAGACCTTCTTGTAGGGGCAGGCCGATACGCACATGCGCCAGCCGCGGCAGGCGTCCTGGTCCACCAGGACGATGCCGTCCTCCGTGCGCTTGTACATGGCGCCCGACGGGCACGCCGACACGCACGTGGGGTTGAGGCAGTGCTCGCAGATGCGCGGCAGGTAGAACATGTAGGCGTCTTCGATGGTCTTGGCGACCTGGATGTTCATCTGGTGCAGGACCGGGTCCTGGTCGAGGGTCTCCATGGAGCCGCCCAGGTCGTCGTCCCAGTTCGGGCCCCACTCGGGCTTGTCGATGTGCTCGCCCGTGATCCGCGACTTCGCGCGGGCGGTGGGGATCGCGCGCGAGCCCGCCGGCGCCTGGAGCAGCTTGTCGTACTCGTAGGTCCACGGCTCGTAGTAGTCCGCCATCCCCGGCATCGTCGGGTTCGCGAAGATCTTCGCCAGCGACGCGACGCGCCCGCCCTGGCGGGGCACGAGGCGGCCCGTCGCGGTGCGCTTCCAGCCGCCCTTCCACTTCTCCTGGTCCTCCCAGCCGCGCGGGTAGCCCACGCCCGGCCGGGTCTCGACGTTGTTGAACCAGATGTACTCGGTGCCCTCGCGGTTCGTCCACACCTGCTTGCAGGTGACCGAGCACGTGTGGCAGCCGATGCACTTGTCCAGGTTCATCACCATCGCGATCTGGGCCATGACCTTCATCAGAATTGCACCTCCTGGGAGCGGCGGCGGATCACCGTGACCTCGTCCCGGTTGTTGCCCGTGGGGCCGTAGTAGTTGAACGCGTAGGAGAACTGCGCGTACCCGCCGGCCAAGTGGGACGGCTTGATGAGGATCCGGGTCAGCGAGTTGTGCGTGCCGCCGCGCTTGCCCGACCCCTCGTTCAGCGGCGTGTTGATCTGGCGGTCCTGGGCGTGGTGCATGAACACCGTGCCCTCGGGGATGCGGTGCGAGACGACCGCGCGCGCAGTCACCGTGCCGTTGCGGTTCTTCGCCTCGATCCACTCGTTGTCGCGCACGCCGATCTTCTCGGCGTCGGCCGGGCTCATCCACACGGTCTGGCCGCCGCGGCCCAGCGTCAGCATGTACGGGTTGTCGTAGTACTGGGAGTGGATCGCCCACTTGTTGTGGACCGTCAGGTAGCGCACCGCGACCTCGGCCTGGCCCTCCCGGCCCGGACGGTGGTCGCCCACCGGGCGCTCGCCGTACAGGTGCGCCAGGTCCACCGGGGGGCGGAAGACGGGCAGCGCCTCGCCCATGTCGAGCAGCCAGTCGTGGTCGACGTAGAACTGCGGGCGCCCGGTCAGCGTGTGCCACGGCTTGCGGCACTCGAGGTTCTGCACGAAGGCGCTGTAGCGGCGCCCGCCGTGCTCGGAGCCGGACCACTCGGGGCTGGTGATGACGCTGCGGGGCTGCAGGACCGTGTCCTGGTAGGTGATCTTCTTCTCCTCGTCGCCCTCGGCCAGGAACGCCATCTCGTTGCCCACGCGCTTCTCCAGCGTGCGGAAGCCCTGCGCCGCGAGCGCGCCGTTCGTGGTGCCCGAGAAGCGCAGCGCCATGTTCGCCGCCTTGATGGCGGTGTCGCACAGGGGCATGCCCTCGCCGGCGTTGCCGTCCATGGGGGCGCGGCCGTTGAGGTCGCCGAGCTGCTCGTACTCCGCCTCGACGTTGAAGGCGACGCCCTTGGAGGCCAGGCCGGCCTTGACCAGGAGCGGGCCCATGCGGTCGAACTTGTAGCCGATCTGCGTGTAGTCGCGCTCGATGGGGACCAGCTTCGGCATGGTCCTGCCGGGGGTCCACGTCTGCTCGGGAACGGCTCCCCCCACCATGGTCATGGCGTCCGGGGAGTCGTGGCCGAGGGGAACGGCCACCACGTCCGTCTGCGTCCCCAGGTGGTCGGGGGCCAAGCGGGCCACCAGGCGGGCCAGCGTCTGGAACACCTCGAAGTCGGTGCGCGCCTCCCACGGCGGGTTCACGGCCTCGTCGAAGCAGTGCATGTAGGGGTGCATGTCCGTGGAGGACAGGTCGTGCTTCTCGTACCACGTGGCGGCGGGCAGGACCACGTCCGAGTGCAGGGTCGTCGACGTGTTGCGGAAGTCCGCGACCCACATGAGGTCCAGCTTGCCGGGGTGGGCGTCGCGCCAGCTCACTGACGCCGGGCGGTTGCCCTCGGACAGTTCCTCGGCGTTGACCTCGTTGCCCGTCCCCAGCATGTGGCGCAGGAAGAACTCCGTGCCCTTGGCCGACGAGCCGAGCAGGTTCGTGCGCCAGTTCGCGAGGATCTTCGGGACGTTGTGGTGGGCGTCCGGGTCCTCGATCGCGAAACGCAGGCGGCCCGCCCGCAGCTCCTGGGACACGTACTGGGCGGGGGGCACGCCGACCTCGGCGGCCTCGCGGCCCAGCTGGGTCGAGCCCTTGGAGAAGGTCGGGTAGCAGGGCATCCAGCCGCGCTGGACGGACTCGACCAAGGTGTCCACCAGTTGCTTGCCGTCCAAGTGCGAGGACTTGATCGGGTTGGCCATGGCCGAGGCCGGGGCGCCGTCGTAGCGCCACTGGCCGGTCGTCATGTAGTACCAGCCCGTGGAGATCATCTGGCGCGGCGGGCGCGCCCAGTCCAGGGCGAAGGTGAAGGAGCCCCATCCCATGATCGGGCGGACCTTCTCCTGGCCGACGTAGTGCGCCCAACCGCCGCCGTTACGGCCCTGGGTGCCGCACATCTCGGTCAGGGCCAGGAAGGTCCGGTAGATCTCGTCGGAATGGTAGTAGTGGTTCGTTCCCGCGCCCATGAGGATCATGGAGCGGCCCTCGGTCTCGACCGCGTTCTGCGCGAACTCGCGGCCGATCTTGATGGCGGCGCCGGCGGGGACGGAGGTGAACTCCTCCTGCCAGGCGGGGGTGCCCGGCGTGGAGGCGTCCATGTAGTCGGTGGGCCACTGGCCCGGCAGGCCCTCGCGCTCGACCGCGTAGTTGGCCAGCAGGATGTCGTACACGGTGGTCACGAGGCGCCCGTTGACGCGGCGCGCGGGCACGCCGCGCAGCACGTGTCCGCCGCCGATGGAGGCCTGGCCGGGGGCCGCGGGCAGGTCGAAGCGCGGCAGGGCGATCTCGACGCCCTCCCACTGGTCGGTCTCCATGATCGACAGCGCCGGGGTCACGCCCTCGAGGTTCAGGTTCCAGTGGCCGGCCCCCTCCTCGCCGAAACGGTCGGCCAGGGTGCCGCCCGGGTCCTTGACCGTGCCGTCGGCCTCGATGACGAGGGGCCGGAACTGGTTGTTCTCGGTGCGCCCGGTGGTGCCCTCGGGCATCTTGTCGGCCGTCAGGAACTTGCCGGGCACCAGGGTCTTCGGGTCGATGCCGTCGTGGGCGCCCTCGCCGACCTCGTTGATCTCCACCAGGAAGGGGGAGTCCGTGTAGCGCGTCATGTAGTCCAGGAACATGGGCTCGCGCTTGCCGACGTGGAACTCCTTGAGGATGACGTGGCCCATGGCCTGGGCCAGGGCGCCGTCCGTGCCGGGCTGGACGCGCAGCCAGTCGTCCGCGAACTTCGTGTTGTCCGCGAAGTCCGGGGACACGACGACGACCTTCTGGCCGTGGTAGCGGGCCTCGGCCATGAAGTGCGCGTCGGGGGTGCGCGTCAGCGGCAGGTTCGTGCCCCACATGATCAGGTACTGGCTGTTGAACCAGTCCCCGGCCTCGGGAACGTCGGTCTGGTCGCCGAACACCTGCGGGCTGGCCGGGGGCAGGTCCGCGTACCAGTCGTAGAAGGAGAGCATGGTGGCGCCGATGAGCTCGTGGAAGCGCGCTCCCGCGCCGTAGGAGATCATCGACATGGCGGGGATGACGGAGAAGCCGGCGATCCGGTCGGGCCCGTACTGCTTGATCGTGTGCACGTAGGCGGCGGCGACGATCTCCATCGCCTCCTCCCACGACACGCGGACCATGCCGCCGCGGCCTCGCTGCGTCTTGTAGGCGCGGGCCTTGTCGGGGTCCTCGACGACGTCCGCCCACGCGTCCACCGGGTCGCCCAGGCGCGCCTTGGCCTCGCGGAACATGTCGAGGAGGACGCCGCGCACGTAGGGGTACTTGATGCGGGTGGGCGAGTACTCGTACCAGCTGAACGCGGCGCCGCGCGGGCAGCCGCGGGGCTCGTACTCGGGCATGTCGGCGCCTGTGGACGGGTAGTCGGTCTGCTGGGTCTCCCAGGTGATGACGCCGTCTTTGACGTAGATCTTCCACGAGCACGAGCCGGTGCAGTTCACGCCGTGGGTGGAGCGCACGATCTTGTCGTAGCTCCAGCGCTTGCGGTAGAAGGCGTCCCCCTCGCGCCCGCCCTCGAGGAAGAGCTGGCGGGCGTCGGGCGAGGCCTTGCCGCGCCGCAGCCACGAGCCGAGTGCGAACAGCGCGGCTCCTGTGGTGGGCGTGGACTGGCCGTCGTAGGTGGGGAAGGCCATCTGCGGGGGTTCGGTGGACGTCATGGGAGCTCCTGGGAGTCGGTCGACGAGGCGGGGGACGGTCGCGGGGAAGCGGGCGCTGCGCCCGCCATCAGCCCGGGTAGGGGGCGCCCTTGCGCGCGTACATGACCCAGCACAGGACCGCGCACGCGACGCAGAATACGGCGCAACCCAGGAAGAAGAGCCAGGCGCCCCCGGTGCCCACCGCAGACAGGGCGACGCCGACCAGGAAGGGGCCCAGGGAGGCGACCGCGGAGGTGAAGCCGATGGCGCCGCCCGCCTGGCGGGCGGGCATGATCATGGGCATCTGCTTGAAGGTGCCGGCGTTGCCGAAGCCGGAGAAGAGGAACATGGTGAGCATGAGCGCCATGAAGATGTAGAAGTCCGTCCAGCCGGTGGGGTTGCGCAGGACCCAGGCGACGCCGGCCAGGGTGATCGCCATGCCGACGGCGGAGATGAACGTCCAGATGGCGCCGCCCATGCGGTCGCAGAAGACGCCCCACGACATGCGGATCAGCGAGCCGATCAGGGGGCCCAGGAAGGCGAAGGTCGCGCCCAGGACGGGCAGGGCCAGGGAGGACTCCCGGCCGAACTGGTTGTTGATGAGCAGGCCGAAGACGGCGGAGAAACCGGAGAAGAGGCCGAAGGTCATGACGTAGAGGATGGTCATGTACCAGGTGTTGGGGTTGGAGAAGATGTCGAGCTGCTGCTTGATGTTGGCCTTGACGGGAACGTCGCGCAGCCAGATGAACGCCAGGATCGCGGCCAGGACGCACCACGGGACGAAGAAGACCGCCGCGTTGTAGACCCAGATCTGCTCGCCGGCGTGATCGCCGGTGACATGGGTCTGGGGGGCCAGCCACGTCATGCCGAACAGGCCGAAGCCCATGAGGACGGGGCCGACCAGCTGGATGACGCTCATGCCCAGGTTCCCAATGCCGCCCTGCAGGCCCAGGGCGGTGCCCGACAGGCGCTTGGGGAAGAAGTACCCGGTGGAGGGCATGTAGCCGGAGAACGAGCCGCCGCCGATGCCGCACATGAAGGCCAGGGCGAGCAGGACCCAGTAGGGGGTCGTGTTGTCCTGGACGGCGTAGAACCAGCCCAGCATGGGCAGGATGCACAGCAGGGAGGTGATGCCCACCAGCTTGCGGGTGCCGATCAGCGGGGGCAGGAACATGTAGACGAGGCGCAGGATGCCGGCGGCGAGGCCGGGCAGGGCGGTGAGCCAGTAGAGCTGCGACTTGTCCAGGTCGAATCCTAGGAGCATGAGCTTCGGGGCGATCGCGCTGGGCAGGAACCACACGCAGAACGCCAGGATCATCGAGTAGGTCGTGATCCACAGGGTGCGCCACGCGAGCGCCGAGTCCCACTTCGAATCGTCGTTGGGGTTCCAGTCCTTCAGGACGTAACGGCTGGCGGTCTTGGCGCCGTCGTCGTTCGCGCTCATGGTTGTCCTCGTGTGTGTGGGGTGTGGCGGGCCGGTGGGCCGACCCGCCGCAACTGTTTTAGTCGGAGACTACCAATACAAATGCTCTGACGGCCCTTTTACGGGCTGAACGGGGGTAACGGGCACTTTTCGTTGCGCTGCCGCGACAGCGGCACGCCCGGCATACCCCATCCCCGGGGCGCGCGCCACGGACTTTCGTCACAATGGTTTTGCGGAATTAAAACGGGATCATCCCCCGATTCTGCTCATCGTGCGCGACGGGCGCGCGAAAGCGTCCGTGTCCAGGCCGTGGGCGGCGGGCTTGGCCCACATCGCGTCCGCCCACGCGCGGGCCAGCTCCTGGTCGCTGGCGCCCCCGCGCAGCCGGGCGCGCAGGTCGAACTCCTCAGTGGAGAACAGGCACGAGCGCATCTGCCCGTCCGAGGTCAGGCGGGTGCGGTCGCACGCCCCGCAGAAGGGCTCGGACACCGACGCGATGACGCCGACGGTCCGGCGGGGGTCGCCGTCGACCATCCACCGCGCCGCGGGGGCGTGGGGGTCCTCGCGGGGGAGGGGGCTCAACTCGTGGCGCGCCGACATGATGTGGAGGATCTCGTCGGCCGTGAGGATCCTTCGGCGGTCCCACGTGTCGGGCGGGCCGATGGGCATCTGCTCGATGACCCGCAGCTCGATGCCCCGCTCCAGGCAGTAGTCGACCAGGTCGGGCAGGCCCGCCTCGTTGACGCCGCGCAGCACCAGGGTGTTGACCTTGATCGGCGCCAGGCCGGCCTCGATGGCGGCGTCGATGCCCGCGAGCACGTCCCCCAGGCGGTCGCGGCGGGTGATCGCGGCGAAAAGCGCGGGGTCCAGGGAATCGAGGGAGATGTTCACGCGCCCCAGCCCCGCTGCCCTCAGCGAGCGGGCGCGCCTGGCCAGCCCCAGCGCGTTCGTCGTCATCGCGAGGTCGGGGGCGCACCCCTGGTCGGTCGTCAGCTCCGCGCAGCCCGCGATGATCCCCTCCAGGCCCCGGCGCAGCAGCGGCTCGCCCCCGGTGAACCGGACCTGCCGGATCCCGAGCTCCTCGACGCCGATGCGAACCAGGCGGACGACCTCCCCGTCGGTGAGGGTGGCCTCGGAGGGCAGCCAGTCCAGGCCCTCGGGCGGCATGCAGTAGGAGCAGCGCAGGTTGCACCTGTCGGTCAGGGACACGCGCAGGTCGCGCGCCACGCGCCCGAAGCGGTCGACGAGGCCCGGGCGCGCGGTCGAGGGGGCCCCGAGGCGCGCGGAACCGGGGGACTGGAGTTCGAGGGGCATGGCGCAACCCTACCGCGCTCCGGGGCGTTCCTCCGGGCAGCGCCCCTGTGCGGCGCGGCAAGCGGTACGGACCGGCTGCGCCCCCGGAACGCTGGAGGACAGGGGCAGGGCACCGCTCCCAAGCAGCCGGTCCCGCATGTCCGAGACGAAGGACTCCGGATCCCGTGGGCCGCCTGTGGATCCAAGGCTGGTGCAGACGTCGATGCCGTCCTGGACGCTCATGGGCCAGGGGCGGTGGGCCCACGCCTGCATGATCTGGCCGGCGCGCTCAGGGGTCACGGCTTCGAACCCGGCGGTCATGGCGCGTGGGGCTGCATCCGTTCTCGCTGCGAGTCTGGGCGCGGGGTTAGAAGTAGTCGGCGCCGATCTCCCCACCGTTGGCCTCGGCCTCGAGGTCATCGAGCAGGTACCCGGCCTGCTTCGGGGATTCAATCGTTAGAGTGATAAACGCTTCGTTTCCTCCCAGTCTCACAGCGTTACGGTGATTGAGTATCCACCGCGTGGAATAGTCTGTCCCTTCCTCCGTCACGGTTAGAGGGCTCCCAGCTATGCCAATAAATGAATCCACATATCTTGAAAAGCGCAACCTGAACTCAGGTAGAGATTTCTCCCAGTATTCTTCAGAGATCCAACTTGATAGACGAAGAACACATTCGTCAATGATGCCGTCTGTGCTCACGAGGTATGAGTCTGGTTTCGCGGGCGACATGCCAGAAGTGAAGGATTCGGGATCCTGTGGGTCGCCTTTGAATCCGAGGCTGGTGTACACGTCGATGCCGTCCTGAACGGTCATGGGCCAGGAGTGGAACGCCCAGGCCCGCATGATTTCGACTGCGCGTTCGGCTGTGACGGCTTTGAATTCGGGGGTCATGGTGCGGTTCCGTTCGTTGTGGGCAGGGAGTTGAGTTCAGTGTCGAGTGCATCAGGGTTGTCGACCGTCAGTTGGGGGAGGTTCTTGTCGGCGGGTGATGCGGTTCGAACACGCCGCCGCCCCCTGCTCCAACACCCCCCTTGCTCCCATCGGACAGGACGTTGCGGGCATGGCCCAGTTCCCCACCCGCCCGCCTCCGGGACCATTCGGGGGCGCGCGTTGTCGTGTTCGCGCTCAGGGCATCGCGTCGGAGTCGTCGAAGATCGATTTGCCTGTGCGCAGTTCGGCGAGTAGTTCGTCGGCGGACTCGGGTGAGGACACGCCGAGGAGGATGATGGCTTTGTTCGCGGTCAGGGAGACGAGGGCGCCGCCGGGCACGATCCAATCGTAGTGCCTCGTTCCTCTTTCGCTGACTGACTCGCGCAGCGGCTCGCCCCACTGCTCGCGCAGGGCTGTAGCGTAGAGGTCGCAGAACTCGCCGATGGCACTGCTGCACGCGCTCCTGTGGGGCGGGGGAACGATTGGTGACACGGCGATTGAAACGGATTCGACTTTCCCTTTCTCGACGTAGAAGAACGACTCGGCCTCCCCTGCGGTGCAGTCGGTGGTGAAGGACTCGATGTCGTCGTCGGCGCGCACCCAGCCCAGCGCCTTGTAAGTGGCGATGCCCTGGGCCCGGGTCATGGGCCAAGCGTGCAGGGCCCACGCCCGCACGATCTCCATGAAACGCCCCACCGCAGGGGCGCGGAACTCGAAACTCATAGGATGCCTCCCCTCTCACGCGCCTCAGATGTCGAGGGGGCGCAGCAGGGCGGGATCGGGCAGGGTGCCGCCCACGATGTAGTCGCGGAAGACGGGCGCGGCCTGCTCCCCGGTGAAGACCTCCTCGGGGTGGACGCGGGTGGTGGAGGGCTGGTCGGCGCTGGTGTCCCATTCGATGTCCACCCACTTGTCGGGGTCGGCGACGGGCTCGCGGGCGACTGCCCAGTGCTGGTAGGAGCCGTCTGGGTGGGTGAGGCGGATCTCGATGGCCATGGCGCGCGTGGAGCCCGCGCATTGGATGTAGGTCGAGCGGGCCGGGTGGCCCTCGGGCGCGTCCTCGGGGTACGCGGCCCCCTCGGGCAGGGCCCAGACCACCATCGCGAACGCGAACGCCCCATCAAAGTAGCGCGGGGCCCTGAGCCGTTTGCAGACGTAGTCGGCAGTGGACTCGGGTGTTTGCGGGAGGAAGAACTGCTCCACTTCCCCCACATCCGCATGCAGGACCGAAGTCGCGAACCGTTTCACATCCGCCTGCCTTTCTGTGTTGTGGCGCCGCCCCCGATGCTACTGGCCCGTCCGGGCGCCCCAACACCCCGGTGGAAGCGGCCACGGTGGCCAACGCCTTCGCGGCCGCATGCCCGTGGTCCTTTCAGCCCTCCAGTAGTGGGTCGTTTGCGGGGCTGTAGTCCACTATTCCGCGGCGCAGGTCGTCCTGGTGGATGTCCGCCATCTCCGGGGACTCGAAGGACAAGGAGATGAGCCCGTCATTGCCGCCGACGCGCACGCCGACGCCGTTGTCCAAGAACCACTGCGAGGAGAACATAGCATCGTTGTCCTTGGTCGTCTTCGGGCGGCCCAGCACCTCGGTGAACGCCGCCACGAACCGGGCGTAGGCCGCGCGCACCTGGGAGCGGAAAGCTGAACCCTCCTCCTCGGGAACAACGTTGGACAAATACGTGCGCACACTGTCGATCATGCCACCGTCGCCGACGAAGTAGGAATCGGCCTCCTCGGACGATATGTCCGACGTGAACATCTCCGGATCCTCAAGATCCCCAGTGAATCCGAGGCTGGTGTACACGTCGATGCCGTCTTGGACGGTCATAGGCCAGGGGTGGAACGCCCAGGCCCGCATGATCTGGACGGCGCGCTCGGGGGTCACAGCTTCGAACCCGGTGGTCATGGTGTTGCTCCTCCTAGGATGGACTCGATCGCCTTGTCGATCGCTTTCACGGTGTCGTCAGTGAATTCGAACTCGACCGACTTCTCCCGAACTCTACCCAGCACCTTGTCGGGGTCGCAAAGCGGGGTGCGGCACACATCCGCGCTTAGTTTCACCTCGCCCTTCTTGATACTCTTCCACAAGTCGGTGTTCTCAGCCAAGAAGCGGTGGAAGTCGGAGTCCTTGGTCGCGATGTGGTTCACATAACCACCACTGCCCTGACGCAGTTTTACCTCTGTGCCGTCGGACTTGGTGATCGTCACCGTCCCCAATCGCCCGCGCCCGCCCTTGGCCTCCACGAAATGCAGAACCGGCTGCCCCTCCTTATTCGCTCCGATGGACAAGAGGTCGAAATGCCCCTTCCCGACACCCGCCCCGCCAACGCCGGGAATCAGGTACCGCCCGTCCCGCTGCTGGGCGAACTCGGCGCCAATCTGCCCCAGCTTCTCCCCAGACTCGCAAATAGTGCGCCGAGCACGAGCAAGCTCATCCGCCTTCCGTTGAATACGGAACACTTCTATTGGAGATGCGCCCTCACGCAACAATTTGTTGCGGGTCTTGGTGATATTCGCTCGTGAAACCTCGCTCGGTTCCAGGCCACGGTCTGTGACCCATTGCAGGAGGCGGTCGCGCTTGGTTTTGGCATTGTTGCTGGCTTCGATCGCCTCGGTGGCCTCTTCCTTGAAAGTCTTGTCCGTCCATTTGTTCGGCCGTTTGAACCTGCTGAGGAAAGGGATGTCGTCCTTCCCGCCTTTGGCGTGAGAGGCCGCGTCGGCGATAGTGGACTTGAGCGACCCCGCGGTGTTCTTGGCGCGGGTGAGCATGCCGCGGAGCATGTCGAGCAGGCCGGATAGGTGGGTGAGGTTGTGGGCCAGGGCGCGCGCGGACTTGAGCACCCCGGTGATGTGGGCGGCCATCTCGGTGGCCTTGGCCCCCACTTTGACTTGGACTTGGGCGATGATGAGGGGGATGGCCAGGCCGAAGGTGGCGATGGCCTCGATGATGGCCGAGGCCAGGGTCCCCACGATCGCCGATATGGCGTCGCGCAGCAGGTCGTGGA
>ERZ772993.704-NODE-704-length-14885-cov-13.365678_pt1 | contig 14885 bp, 12 predicted proteins | sample MGYA00580670_ERZ772993 | MGnify/ENA primary metagenome ERZ772993 (study PRJEB29015, sample SAMEA2737936) | human oral metagenome | biome: human oral; feature: human-associated habitat; material: dental | place: China | collected 2136 ... | reverse complement strand
TCGGCATCTGGGGCGGCCTGTCCGAGCGGGAGCGTCGCAAGCTCAAGCGTCGCGCGGTATGAGCCCGGCGGGACCCGGCGCCCCGGCTGCTCGTACGACCGGGACCGAGGCGCTCGCGGTCGTGGTCACCGCGGGCGTCACGCCCTACCTGCGTCGGACCCTGCGATCCGTTGCCCGGCAGTCCGTGGAGCCCGAGGCCGTGATCGTGATCGACGTGGCCTCGCGTCACAACGGTCTGGGTGACGGAACGCCCGTCGAGGAGGTCGTCGCGGCCTCGGGGATCGATGCGCGCATGCGGGTTCGCGTCGTGCGCGCCCCCGACGCCAGGGGCTTCGGCGACGCGGTCGCCCGCGGCCTGGCCCTGTACTCCGAGCTCAGCGGGACCGGGACGCGCGGGCCCCGGGCCTCGTCCGATCGGCCCTCGGGCGCCGCGAACTCGAAGCGCTCGCGCGGCACGACGCGGCGCAGGGGGCGGGTCGCCGATCGCGAGGGCGGGAACGCCGGGAGCAGCAGAGCGAGCAGGGGCGGCAGGGGCTGGTTGTGGCTGCTCCACGACGATGCGGCGCCGGCCCCGGGATGTCTCGAGGCTCTTCTGGCCGCGGTCGCGGAGGCGCGCTCGGCCGCGCTGGTCGGGCCCAAGCAGGTCGATTGGGATGAGCCCGAGCACCTCCTCGAGGTCGGGCTGCGCACCACCGCGTCGGCGCGCAGGGCCAATGACGTCGTCGCGGGCGAGATCGACCAGGGTCAGCACGACGACCGCTCCGATGTCCTGGCGGTCGGCACCGCGGGCGCTCTCATCGACCGCGCCGTATGGGAGGAGTTGGACGGCACCTCCCCCGAGTTCCCGGTCTTCAACGACGGCCTCGAGCTGTCTCGCGCGGTCCGCCTGGCCGGTCATCGCGTCGTCGTCGTCCCGCAGGCCGTTATCCGCCACCGGCGTGCCAGCTACTTGGGGTTGCGCCCATCCCAGGGCGGGGCTCCCGAACGTCCCGCGGCGGACGCGGACCCGCTCCCCTCGGCGCCGTGGGCGCGGGCGGCGGATCCCGACCCGGACCGCTCCTTCCGCGCGCGCCGCATCGCCCAGCTCACCGCCTGGGCGACCTTCTCCGGCCGGCCCATCGGTCTGCTCCTGATCTGGTTCCTCATCCTGGGAATCGCCCGCTCCGGGGTGCGCCTGCTGACCAAGTCCCCGGCCTTGGCCCGTGCCGAGCTCGGGGCCGCCCTGACCGTCCTGCGCCGTGGCGGCGCCATCAGGCGGGGTCGCAGGCGCCTGGCCTCCCACGCCACCGTGCGCCGCTCGGTCCTGACCCGGCTCTACGTCCATGCCGCCGACATCCGCTCGGTGCGCCGCGACCGCCGGCGTCAGGAGCGCGAACGGGCCGTGCGCGCCGCGGCCCCCAGCGAGCTGGAGCTGCGCGAGCTCGCGGTGCTGGCCCGTCGTCGCCGCCTGTCGCTGACCGGCGTGCTCCTGGCGGTGGTCGTCGTGGCGGGAGCCGGCCTGAGCCCGCTGCTGGTGACGGGCTCCATCACCGGCGGCGCCTCGGTCGGCCTGGCCACCACCGGGCGCGCCCTGTGGGGCGCCGCCTGGGCGACCTGGGCCGCATCCGGTGACGGCTACACCGCCGTCGCCAACCCTCTGCTCGCGCTGCTCGCGCTTCCAGTCGCGGTGGCGAGCCGGTTCGGGCTCGACGGAGACGGATTGATTCGCCTGCTGATCCTGGCGGCGGTGCCGCTGGCGGCCCTGGGCGCCTGGTTCGCCGCGGGGACCATCACCCGACGCGTGGGCCTGCGGGCCTGGGCGGCGCTGACCTGGGCGCTGGCCCCCGCCCTTCTGCTGGCCGTGGGCCAGGGGCGGTTGACGGCCGTGCTGGTCCATCTCGCCCTGCCCTGGGCGCTGCTCGCGCTCGCGCGGGCCGTCGGCGCCGATCGGCGTGATGCGGTGCTCTCCGGTCTGGTCGATGCTCACCACGCCACCGAGCGGGAGAAGGCCGATCTCGACCGGTTCGCCTCGGAGCGCGTCGAGGACCTGGCTGCTCTCGCCGACGACTCGGATGACGCCGCGCAGTCGGACGGGACCGGTCCCGACAATGAGGTCGCCGAGGCTGACGAGGGCGCCGACGAGGGCGACGGTCCGGCCTCCTCCGCGACGGATGCTGCGGCGACTGCGGCGACGGAGGGTACGGCGGACTCGGCGGCTCCGCGTGAGCGCGCCGTCGCCCTCGCCGCGACCACCGAGCGCTACGGGCCCGGCTCGCCGACGGCCGCAGCCGTTGCCGGCATCCTCCTGACCCTCGTCGTCGCCGCCGCTCCGAGCACGGCGGTGGTCGTGCTCGGCTGCCTGCTGGTCCTCATGGCGGTGGTGCGGCACTCGGCCCTGCGCCTCGTCCTGACCCTTCTGCCCGTGGCCGCCACCGCGGCGCCCGCATGGTGGCACGCCGGGCGCCTCGTCTCGGCCGAGGGGATCGCCTCCGGACTGCGCTACCTGCTCACCGATGCGGGCGGCCCCGTGGCGGTTCCGGCGCCCTCGCCCCTCGATACGCTCCTGGGCCTGCCCGTCGGCATGACCGCGCTCGTGACCGATCCCGCCGTCGCGCTGGTCGCCGGAGCGCTCCTGGCGATCCTGCCCGCGGTCGCGCTGTGCGGCCTGGTCGCCGGGGGACGACGCGGGCACCGGGCTCGGGCCGGCCTGCTCGGCGCTCTGGGCGGTCTGGGGCTCGCGCTGCTCGCCGTGCGCTCGATCACCGCGGTGGGCACCCTGCCCGACGGGACCGGATCGGTGACCGTCACCGGCTGGGCGGGCACTGGCATCACGCTGGCCACGGCCGGGCTGCTCGCGGCGGGCCTGGCCGGTGCCGACGCCGCCGGCGCGAGTCTCGTGCGACGCGCCGGCGGGTGGCGTCACCTCGTCCTGGCCGCGGTCACCATCGTCGGGCTGGTCGTCCCGCTGACCGTCGGAGTCTCCTGGGCGCTGGCCGCTCGCAACTCCACCGGTCTCGGCGCCGACGCCACCATCATGGCTCTGCGTCCGGGCGCGCAGCAGGTGCCCGTCATCGCCAGGGAGACCCAGCGCTCGGCCAGTGCCGGCCGCGTCCTGGCGCTGACCTCGACCCCGGAGGGCATGATCGTGCGCACCTGGCGCGGAGCGGGCACCCAGCTCACCGACGTCGTCCCCGACGTCCTGGCCGCACAGCTGCGCGACCGGCTCGCCGAGGCCACCGGCAGCACCGCCTCGACTGATTCGGCTGATTCGGTCGACCCGGTCGACCCGGTCGACCCGGTCGACCCGGTCGACACGGCCCTCGTGTCGGCGATCGCCTCCCATCCGTCGGGGACGACGCTGCGCATGGCGCCCGCCGATCCCGCCGATGCGGAGCTGGCGGACATCGTGACCCGTGCCACCACGGGTCAGGACGAGAGCGCCGCCGACGACCTGGCCGCCCACGGCATCGCCGTCGTCCTCCTGACCGACGCCCCCGGGGACGAGACCACCGCGCTGGCTCGCGCGGGCCTGGAGTCCACGCCGGGTCTCGACCAGCTCGCGCAGACGGCCGCCGGCAACTCCTGGCGCGTCAGCCCGAGCGGGACCGCGGAGTCCTCGCGCGTCACCCTTCTGACGGCCGACGGCGCGCAGGAGGCCCTGCCGACCTCCGCCGGCGCCGGCATCGGTGTGACCGCGGACATACCCGACTCCCCCGAGGGACGGGCACGCACCCTCGTCCTGGCCGAGCGCGCCGACGCGGGCTGGTACGCCACCCTGAACGACGAGCCCCTCGAGGCGGTCGGCCTCCAGGACGCCACCGGCGGCTGGAGGCAGGCATTCGCCGTGCCTCAGGGCGGAGGGGAGCTGGTCGTCTCCCATCGGACCACGGCGGGCACGGTCTCCGCCCGCCTCATCTGGGCGACCTGGGCCATCACCGCGCTGGCCGCACTGCCTCTGCGGCGCAGGAGGACCGTCGCATGACCGAGATCCCCTCCGCCGCTCGCAGGGCTGCGCGCCGTCGCCGAGTTCTCCGCCGCTCGGCGACCCTGATCGCCTCGGTCGTCCTGGTCGTCGGCCTGGCCGGCCTGACGTGGCTGGGCGGTCGCGTCCCGGCGCACCGGAGCGCCGATGTGACCGCAGTCGGTGTCCCCGCGCCGGCCGGAGAGATCGTCTACGCCTGCCACGCCGCTCCCAACAACACCCTGGGCGCGATCTCCGTCGGCAGAACGACCGCCACCACGACGCTGAGCAGTCTTGAGGAGGGGGCCGGCCTGACGTACAAGGGCGAGGCGCTGAGCAAGCCCGTCACCACGTTCTCCGAGGCCACCGGCGGCGTGCTGACGGTCGACCCGGCCGGGCGCAGGCCCATGGGCGCCGTGGGCGCGACGACCACGCTGAGCGCCGACGGGGACCTGCGCGGGCTCACCGCGGCCCCCTGCACGCCTCCGGCCGCCATCTCCTGGATCGTGGGAGGATCGACCGCGCTCGGATCGTCGGCCGAGCTTCGTCTGACCAACCCCGGCACCACATCGGTGACGGCCACCGTCCGCCTCTACGGCTCGGTGGGCGAGATCCCGCTGCCCTCGGGCGGCCAGGTGGTCGTGCCCCCGGGCAAGACCATGGGAGTCCTGCTGGAGGCGGCCGGCAATGATCCCCGCCTGGCGCTGAGCATCGAGTCCGTCGGGGGGACTCTCGTGTCCGCATTGGCCACCGAGTCCCTCGATGGCGAGACCGCGGCCGGCACGGAGATCATGACGGCGGGCGCCGCCCCCGCCGCTGAGCTGACCATTCCCGGCGTCGTCCTGGTCGACGCGGCCGATCAGGGGGAGAGGACCCTCGATGCCGCCGCCGACGCGCCCGACTCCTCGGACGTCCCGGTGGTGCGCCTGGTCAATCCCGGCAGCGAGCCCGCGACCGCGTCGGTATCGATGATCGGCCCGGACGGCGCACGGGCCCTGCCGGGGGCGGACTCGGTGGTCGTGGATCCGGGCGCGGTCTTCGACGTCTCCCTCAGCGGGGTGCCGGCGGGGGCGTACGGCGTGCACGTCAGCTCCGACATGCCGCTGGCGGGCGGTGTCCGGCTCGTGCGCAGCGCGGGCGAGTACCCCCAGCGCTCGGGCGCGCTGGTCCACGATGTCGGCTGGTCGCAGGCGGCCGCGCCCGACGCCGGGGAGGCCGGCTCCATCGCCCTGCCCCGGGCCGAGGGGCTGACCCCCCAGCTGGTGCTCACGAACTCCGGGAAGACCTCGACCACGGTGACTCTGTCCTCGGCCGACGGCACCTGGACCCAGGAGACGGAGGTCCCGGCCGGCAGCACCGTGACGCCCCGGGTGCCCGAGGGCGTCGCGGCACTGACGATCGCGGGTCCGCCCTCCCGGGAGGTGACGGCGGCCGCAGTGGTGACGGCGAAGGTCGACGGGGACGCCGCCGGCACTCTCATCGCGGTCGTACCGGCTGTGGCCGACTCAACGGCCCTGGCGGAGAGCCGCCTGCTTCTGCGCTGAGGCGCGCATCGGCTCGCCTCCCGCTCCGCTCGCCGATCATCTCGGTTCGGGAGCCGCACCGAGATCGGTTCGGGTCCGTCCCGGCCGAGGCAACGACGGGAGCGCCCCGGCCGGTCGTCTAGGCTGAGGCCGTGCCGATCCCGTCCCGCAGCGCTCCAGCTCCCGTGACCGCCTCCATCCGTCGCCGGGATCGTCATGGACGCGGCCTGCGAGGTCCGCTCCTGCCCCCGCACCTGCCCGCCTGGCGCACGCGCGCCGAGCGCTTCGACGAGCTCGTCGTCTCCGCCGCCGAGGTCCTGACCCGTCGGTGGCCGCAGGTCGGCTCCATCCAGTTCGCCGTGGAGGAGGTGCCTCCCTCCGATCCCGCTCCGTGGGAGCACGGCGTCGTCCTGGGGCGGGGTTTCGCCGCCCGGCCGCGCGCCGAACTCCCCTCGCGCATCGTCGTCTACCGTCGTCCCCTCGCCTCCCGCGCCCAGGACGATGCGGAGCTCACCGAGCTCGTTCGGCGCGTCGTCGTCGAGCAGGTGGCGCTGATGCTGGGGCGCAGCCCCGAAGAGATCGATCCGGAGGCGTAGGCCTCGCCCGCCTGGAGCGAGCAGGAGGAGGCGAACGTGTGCGTTGAGTGCCTCATGCGGGGCTCCGCGCGATAGCCTGCGCACGTGAGAAGAGTCCGACGCTGCCGCAGGCCCGGCTGCGAGAGTCCCGCCGTCGCCACACTGACGAGCGTCTACGCCGACTCCACGATCGTGCTGGGCCCTCTGGCCACCGAGGCCCAGCCCGAGGCGTACGACCTGTGCGCCAAGCACGTGGAGTCCTTCACCGCCCCGCGCGGTTGGCAGGTGATCCGGCTGGCCACCGATTTCGAGCCGGCTCCGCCGTCGGACGACGACCTCACCGCCCTGGCCGACGCCGTGCGCGAGGCCTCGCGCGCCCCGCGGCCCAAGCCCCAGCCGGCCGAGCACTCCGGTCGGCCCGGCGGTATCCTCCCCGCCTCCCTCACGCAGGCGCCCGACACGCTGCCCGACCACCTCGTCGGCCTGGGCGATGGGGAGATCATGCGACGGGGCCACCTGCGCGTCCTGCGCGGTGAGAAGGAGGACTGACGCGTGCCCGCTCGACCCGTCCCCACCGTCATCGAGCCCTGGGCGCGCAGTCTCCTGCGCTGCCCCGTGACCGGCGGAGAACTCGTCGATGGCTCCGGTCCCGACGGCGCCCCGCGCCTGGAGTCGCCGTCCGCGGGCCTGGCCTATCCGGTGCGCGACGGCGTGCCCGTCCTTCTGGCCCGCGAGGCGGTCCCGCTCCGACAGGGCCCGCGCCCGGACGCCGACGAGCGGAGGGTTTCGAGCCGGCGGTGACGGCTCCCTACTCCTGGTCGGCTCGTCTGTCCCGCAGCTCGAGCATGAACTCGCGGTCCCTGCGCTCGGCCAGCACCGCCGCCAGGAAGCGCTCCGGATGAGTCCCCGCCGGAGCCGGCGGCGCCACGTAGGGCTCGACCTCCGCCGCCAGCCGTGTCGCCAGGTGCACTCGCGGTGCGGGCTGCATGGACGAGCCGCGCTGCAGAAAGGTTCGCGCGACCAGTGCGAGATCGCCGGGCAGGGCGCGCAGGTCCGCTTGCGATGCCCACGCGGCCAGCTCCGGAGGCATCAGGATAGGAGGAGCGGCCCCCGCCGCCGAGCGCTCGTGGACCACGTAGGTGCCGGCCAGCAGATCCCCCAGCCGTTTGCCACGGCGCGTCGCCACGCATGCCAGGCTGGCCACCACGCCCAGAGTCATCCAGATCTCCACCGTCGTCAGCAGGACGCGCACGAGGCTGTGGCGCAGCCGTATCGAGCCGCCGTCGTCGCGCACCACTCGCGCGCCGGTGATGAGCCGGCCCGCGGATCGCCCCCGGGAGAGGGTCTCGACCGTCAGAGGCACCAGCAGAACCCAGAGCAGCAGGATGAGCGAGGCCTCGACCATCATCGCCGCCCGCGACGGGCTCTCGTCGTCGGACGAGGAGAGCCTGCTCCAGGTGATCAGGCTCATCACGAGTCCGCTGCTGTACAGGATGTAGTCGATCAGGCCGGACAGGATGCGCAGCCCGGCCGAGGCGGCGCTCACCTCGAGGGCCACGGCCTCGCCGGTGATCACCACGTCGGGCATCATCATCCGCTCGGACGAGGCAGGGGCCTCATTCATCATGTCAGACTCCTTCCGTGGACATCGACGCGTATGCGGCTGCGCACCGCGACCAGTGGGACCGGTTGGACGAGCTCACGCGCAGACGCCGGTTGAACGGGGCGGAGACCGACGAGCTCGTGAGCCTCTACCGCGCCACTGCGGGGCACCTCTCGCGCATCCGCACCGGCGCCCCGGACCCCGAGCTCATCGCCGAGGTCTCGGCCCGCGTGGCGGCCGCCCGCGGTCGGATCACCGGTGCCCGGGAGACCCGTCTGAGCGACCTGGCCCGCTTCTGGCTCCAGTCGGCGCCGGCGGCCCTGTACCGGGTGCGCTGGTGGACGGTGGGCGTCATGGTCGCGGAGATCGCTCTCACAACGGTCATCGCCCTGTGGACCCTGCGCAGTCCCGAGGCCATGAGCGCAGTGGGCACCCCGCAGGAGCGAGACGCCTACGCCCGCTCCATGTTCGAGTCCTACTACAGTCGGTACGAGCCGAGCGAGTTCGCAGCCCAGGTGTGGACCAACAACGCGCGCATCGCCGCCGTATGCGTCGCGAGCGGCATCACGGGGGTCCTGCCCGCCTACGTGCTGTTCGCCAACGCCCTGGGCGTCGGCCGAGCGGCGGCCGTCATGGCCGACCACGGCGCGCTGGACCTCTTCTTCGCACTCATCACCCCCCACGGCCTGCTGGAGCTGACCTGCATCTTCATCGCCGGTGGTGCGGGGCTGCGCCTGTTCTGGACGCTGCTCGTCCCCGGTCCCAGGTCCCGCGGGACGGCGCTGGCCGCGGAGGGCCGGGCTCTGATCACGGTGGCGGTCGCGCTGACGGCGGCTCTCGCCGTCGCGGGCTTCATCGAGGCCTTCGTGACACCGGCCCGGATGCCGTGGTCGATCAAGCTCGTGGTGGGGGTGCTCGCCGTCACGGTGCTGTGGGTGTATACGCTCATGCTGGGAGGGCGGGCCGCCAGCGTCGGGCGGACCGGGGACCTGACCGAGGACGAGGCGGGGGTCGTGCTCGCCGAGGCGGGCTGACCCGCCGTGCGGGAGCGGTCGGGGGCCGGCGTGCGTCCCCATCACAGCCTCCCCGCGGCCTTGAGCGACAGGTAGGCGTCCGCCAGCGCCGGGGCGATGCGGCCGGGCTCGGCCTCGACGACCTCGATCCCGTAGCGTCGCAGCCTGCGGCGCATCCGGTCGAGCTCGATGACATCGTGCTCGGCCGCCGCCGCGGTGTACACGGCCTCGCTGTCGGCGCGGTCGGCGCGCAGATCGGCGAGCTCGGGGTCGGTGGGAGAGGCGAGGATCACCGTGTGATCCCGTGCAACGGTGCTCAGCGCACGCACCATCGGCGCCTCACCGCCGGACCCGTCCAGCGCGGTGAGCACGACGACGAGTGCGCGCTGCGACAGGGCGCCGTGCACCGTGGAGGCCAGGAGCGCCCAGTCGGTCTCCACCAGCTCGGCGTCGAGGGGCGCCAGAGCGTCGGCCAGGGCGCTCATGAGCGCGGGTCCCGTCCGCCCTCGCACCTGTGCGCGCACAGCGACGTCGAGGGCCACGACATCCACTCGGTCCCCGGCCCGTGAGGCCAGGGCGGCCATGAGCAGGCAGGCCTCGATGTGAGAGTCCAGACGCGGGGCGTCGCCCAGCCGTGCCGCGGACATGCGTCCGGTGTCGACCACGATGAGTACGCGTCGGTCGCGCTCGGGCCTCCAGGTGCGCACGACGACCTCGCCCCGCCGTGCCGTGGATCTCCAGTCGATCGAGCGGACGTCGTCGCCGACGACGTACTCCCGCAGGGAGCCGAACTCGGTTCCCGCCCCCCGGATCATGACGATGCTGCGACCGTCCATCTCCCGCAGGCGCGCGAATCGGGAGGGCAGGTGCCGTCGCGAGACGAACTCGGGCAGGACTCTCAACCTCGCCGGTGCCAGCAGGGACGCCTGGCGGCCGGCCAGCCCGAGGGGTCCCGCCAGCCGTACCGTGACGAGGTCGGCCCGGCGGTCGCCACGACGCGTCGGAGTCAGCGCCGTGCGGGTTCGACGGCGCTCACCCGGCGGGATCGACAGCGACGCCCGCTCGTGGGAGGCCCCGGCCGACGGGGGCCACGCGTCGCGCACCCGCGCCGTCGCATGACGGCGCCCGGTGTTGGTCACGGTGAGGGTCGCCGTCGTGGATCCCCCCAGGCGGACCGACCTCTCGACGGAGCGCCGCACTCGCAGGCCGCGCGGTGAGGGCGCGGCGACGACGTCGCCCACGACGAGGAGCACGACGGCGCCCGCGCATCCGACCACGGTCAGCGGGCGGGGCGCGGCGAGCACGATCAGGCAGCAGGCGGTCAGCAGCCAGACGGTGCGCATCGTGAGGTACACGCTTCCTCCTCCCAGTTATGCGCCCGGTCGCGTGCCCGGGGCATCCGGCCTCCTCGCGGGGGCTCGCAGCGTTCGTCGAGCGGTCCGCGGACGATCGGCGGACGATCGGCGGACGATCGGCGGACGATCGGCGGACGATCGGCGGACGTTCAGCGGGGCACGGGCACGGCCCGCAGCACCCCGTTGATCACGGACTCGGTGGTGACGCCCTCCATCTCCGCCTCGGCGCGCAGCCGGAGGCGGTGCCGCAGCGCCGGCAGGGCGAGCGCCTTGACGTCGTCGGGCGTCACGAAGCTCCGCCCCGACAGCCAGGCCCATGCCCGTGCGGTGGCGAGCAGTGCGGCGGCCCCGCGGGGGGACACGCCCAGCGCCACCGATGGCGACACGCGCGTGGCCCGCACCAGGTCCACGATGTATCCCAGGACCTCCGCGGACGCACCGACCGTGCGCACCTGGGCGCGCGCGACGGACAGGTCGTCGGGGCCCGCCACCGCCCGCAGGCCCGCTCCCGCCAGGTCGTGCGGGTCGAAGCCGGCGGCGTGCCGCGAGAGCACCTCGATCTCCTGGGCGCGCTCCGGCAGGGGCAGGATCAGCTTGAGCAGGAACCGGTCGAGCTGCGCCTCGGGCAACGGGTAGGTGCCCTCGTACTCCACGGGGTTCTGCGTGGCGATGACCATGAAGGGATCGGGCAGCGGGCGCGGCTCCCCGTCGATCGAGACCTGGTGCTCCTCCATGGCCTCCAGCAGGGCGGCCTGCGTCTTGGGCGGCGTGCGGTTGATCTCGTCGGCCAGGAGCAGGTTGGCGAACACCGGCCCCTCCCGGAACGAGAACGCGCCGGAGCGGGCGTCGTACACCAGGGATCCCGTCACGTCGCCCGGCATGAGGTCGGGGGTGAACTGGATGCGCTTGGCGCCCACGTCCAGAGCCCGGGACAACGAGCGCACGAGAAGCGTCTTGGCGACTCCCGGCACGCCCTCGAGCAGGACGTGCCCCCCGGCGAGCGCGGCGATGACCAGCCCTGTGACCGCCGCATCCTGACCGACGACGGCCTTGGCGACCTCCGCGCGGACGGCCACGAGCCGTTCGCGCGGGTCGTCGACCTCGGTGGCGGCCGGCGGCGGATTGGGGACGGCCTCGGGCGAACCGGAGGCGGTGGGAGTACTCATCGTGGAAGGACCTCGCTCTCGAGTCGATCGAGCTGGACGGCCAGGCCCGCGAGGGCCCGGTCATTGGAAGGGACGGGACCGCACAGGAGGTCGCCGACGAGCCTGGGCGGCCACCCGGTGGCCCGAGCGGCCGCGTGGGCGACGGCGTCGCGCTCGGCGGCGCGGGGGAGACCCAGTCTGCGGGACAGGCGCAGCGCGGTCGCGGAGCGCAGCGTCTCGGCGGCGCGATCCCGGGCCCCTGCGCGCCGGTACAGGCGGCCGCGCCCGCGCGTCGTCTCGGCCGCGTGCACGACGACGGGCAGATCCTCGGCGACGATCCGGCCGAAGCGCCGCCCCCGGACCACGGCCAGCGCGCAGACGATGACGACGCCCTGCGCCAGCAGGACCGGCATCCAGGGGGGCGTGGACACGGTGTCCCACACCGTCGGGATCTGCTGCTGGGAGGCGTCGAACCAGACCACGTGCTCGTGGTGGCCCAGCGCGCGAATGGCGAGGGCCGCATGGCCGGCCTCGGCCAGGCGAGAGTTGGTGATGACGTCGGCGTCCGCGATGACGCGCAGCGCGCCGCCGCCGCCGGTGGCGTCGATCGCGTAGGCGTAGCCGGTCCGGTCCTCCCCCTGGGCGATGGGGAAGCAGCCGGTGGCGTCGGTGCCCTCGCCCAGCTGCACGGAGCCGCGCGAGCCCGCCATGGATTCCGCCGCCGCGGCGTCCGCGTCGGGGCACTGGGAGGTCAGGACGGTGTCGGCGGGCGCCGACTGGCCCGAGGAGGTCAGCTCGACCGGGTCGGTCAGCCCGGACAGGTCCTGGTACAGGGCGCCGACGACGACGACATCGGCTCCGGTGCGCGCCAGCTCCGAGCGCTCGTCCTCCGTCAGGAGCCCGGCGTCGAGCAGGGCCACGGTCGTGCCCGGTTCCGCGGCGCGCACGGCCGCCTCCTGGGAACGGACGGTCTCGACTGAGACGCCCTCCTGGCGCAGAAGCCGGGCGAGCGCCTGCGTTCCGTCGTGCTTGGGATTGTCGATCGCGAACGGCGTCTTGGAGTGCTGCGACTCGGTCAGGGTCCCCACGACCGTGACAATCAGGAGAAGCCCCACCGCCAGGATGAAGGGACGCCACCGCCGCAGCCTGACGGACAGGGGGACGCCGGTGACCTGGTCGCCTCCCGAGGCGGCGCCCGGCCGTGCGCCGCGGGAGGACGAGGAGACCGTCACAACGGGCCTCCGCGTCCGTGGACGGGGACCTCCGCGAGGGCGGGCTCGACAGCCGGCTGCGTGCGGTGGATCGCGTCGGCGAGATCGCGCATCCAGACATCCTGCTCGAAGGTGGGGTCGATCTCCCCGTAGCGCACCGCGTCGAAGAGAACCCCGGCGCGGTGGAGGTCGTCGGCGTGACCGACGACGACGGAGGCGGCGACGGTCGCCGCCTCGTGAGCGGTCATCCCCGGATAGTCCTCGAGAGCCCCGCGCTCGTCGAGCGAGCGGATGATCGCTCGGAAGCGCTCGACGACGGCGGTGGTCCAGTCCCCCCTGTCGGCGGCGTCGTCCGCCGCCCTGGTCAGCGCGGTCGAGTCGCGGTCGTCGCCGGCGAAGAGGCTGCGGTTCATGCGGGCGCGCTGCTGCCGGGTGACGCGCCCGAGCAGGAGGGCCAGGACGACCAGGAGGGCGAGCAGCACCACGACGACGATGAGGGTGGACGTCCAGGAGGGGATCCCCGGCACGGCGCCACTGGGGTCGAGGTGCTCCGAGATCCACCGCCACAGCCGGGTCCACAGGCTCTCGCCCCCCTGGTACTCCCGGCGCGCGAGCTCGCGTTCGGCGGCCTCGCGGGCCTGGGAGGCGTCGGGCGTGGCGGGGGCATCGGCCGCCCGCGCCGTGCCGGCGCACCGGCGCAGCACCTCCGGCGCGCACGGGGCGTTCGCGTGGAGGAGCGGGAGGAGTGCGAGCAAGCCGACGATGGTGCGCATGTGCTGTGCGATCCCCTCGGCCTCAGACGGCGGCCGCCTGGCGCAGCTCGACGTCCAGACCCTCCTTGCGCATACGCAGGTCGATGTAGGTCAGTGCGGTGACGGCCGAGGCGAAGGGCAGGATCGCCGCCTGGAGGAGGGAGGAGATGAAGGACGAGCCGGCCATGAGGGCGGAGTAGGCGCCCGGCCCGCCCCCCAGCGTCGCGAGCGCGCCGAGCATGCCCACGGCGCCCGAGACGATCCCGGTGAGGGTGGAGGTGATGAGCAGGCTGAGCAGCAGGATGCCGAGCACCCGCCAGAAGCTGCCCCGGGTCAGGCGCCACGAGCGGCGCATGCCCTCCCACACGCCCACGTTCTCCAGGATGAGGGCGGCGCTGGAGAACTCCAGGCGAACGGTGAAGTAGACGGCCGCGATGGTCAGGGCGATGGTCACCACGAAGATAGTCAGAATGGCTGCGAGGACGCCCGCGGCGCTCCACTCGCCGCCGCCAGTGATCGACGCGATGACGACCGCGCCGAGGCCTACCGCGACGACGAGCACGACGACGGCCGCCACGATGCCGATCAGCCCGATGAGCAGCGACTGGCCGATCAGCGGCCAGATACGGGGCCGAACCCGATCCCAGACCTCGCCCGGTGTCGCGACGCGCCCGAGCACGGAGCGGGAGACCGCCACGATGATCAGACCGGTCAGGATGATGGAGGCCAGCGACAGGAGAAGGGAGACTCCCGACTGCGCCACGAGCGTTGTGCCGGTGGTCTGGAACGAGCTCATGACCTCGTCCACCGACGGCTCGTTCGAGGCCTGGACTCTCTCGAGGGCGGAGAACTGGGGCTGGGCCATCACGAACGTCACGGCCGCGGAGATGATTCCGATCACGCTCGTCACGACCAGCGCGGGCAGGAACATGGCGCGGGGATTGGCGCGCAGCGCCTCGAACGCGCCGCTGATGATCTCCATGACGCCCAGCGGTCGCAGGGGGATGATGCCGGGCTTGGGCGCGAGGAAGGAGGGCCTCTGCGCGAGGTACGGACCCGTTGATCCCTGGGCGGGGGCTCGGCTCTGGAATGCTCCGGTCCGAGCCTCCCCGGACGACGGCATGCCCGGTCGCTCCCATGCCCGGCCGTCGGCCGGGCCGGCCCCCCCCGTGCTCTCCGGCGCCTGCGGATGCTCGGATGGCGGTTGCCACGACTGATTCGAGGGCCCGTCGATGTCACTGGTCATGGGGCAACTGTGGCACGTTGCGACGGCGACTTCCTCCCTCCCGAGGAGGAGATGGGTCCGAGGAGGGGGAGGCGGTGACGTCGGTCGGCGGTCCGCCGCTCCCGGCCGTGACGATGCGGAGGCATTATGACGGAAACGATACGAAGTGAATGCGCAGACGCCGTGGAGAGAATGCGCAGATCACTCATCCACGACTCGCAGATAGCACGTGGTCGACGGGGAGGTAGCGGACGACTAATGCGGAAGAGACGGGAAGAGGATCCGGAGATGATGAAGAGGCAATGCCTTGATAATAGGAAGATGATATAGAGCCGATACGGGGAGGGCACGAAGTTGTCACGGAGGTGGCACGAAGGTGTCACAATGGTGTTACGGGGCTGAAGTGCAAGCGATGGCGCGGACGACACGTACCTGGAGGCCGGACGCCAATGCCTCATCCGGAGCATCTTCATGTCAAGATACGTTCCATGAGCACCCGCATCCTGGTCGTCGATGACGACACGGCCCTGTCAGAGATGATCG
>ERZ772993.702-NODE-702-length-14926-cov-10.758591_pt1 | contig 14926 bp, 2 predicted proteins | sample MGYA00580670_ERZ772993 | MGnify/ENA primary metagenome ERZ772993 (study PRJEB29015, sample SAMEA2737936) | human oral metagenome | biome: human oral; feature: human-associated habitat; material: dental | place: China | collected 2136 ... | reverse complement strand
AAAAACTTTGAAAAAATACTTGGTATATTGATAATAATTAATAAATTTGCGCATAAAATACCTCGTGAAGAGCTGTAAAATTATAAGATGATGAAAATCAATAAATCCGATTTGAATATGAAGAAGTACTGGCTGTATGTAGTAGCGCTACTGCTGCCTATCTTTACATTGGCGCAGAGTCTTCCTGCCTATACCCTTACGGGGGAGAATACGGTATGTGGAGGAAATATAAAGGTAGACTGGTCAGCTGCGGTTACCGCAGGTATTCCTGTGTCGCTTTGGCATGTGGAACTCTATAATAGTGCAGGGGTCAAACAATCTCAAAAGGATTTTGACGCAGCAGGGAAGACACAATTTGCCTTCCCTACAGGCACCTATAAGGTAAAGGTCATTAGAAAAGATGGTTCTAAGACCCACCCCACACAGGGCACCCAAACGATTACTTCCACCTATAGAAACTTTATCGTGGTAGAACCCTACGAACAGGCCGATGCTGAACGTGCCGTAGGGGAGTGTACCTCCGATGGGAAAATGACCTTTAAGATAAAAAATGGGGCTGGCCCCTTTGTCATTAAGCTCTATGAAGTAGGCCAAGCTACACCTGCGGCCACCTCTGCGCCTACCACTAAGTCAGGCAATGAAACTACCGTACAGATTACCACAGGCCTTAAGGCCAATACCAAGTACGAGATAGAGGTAACCGACCAGGTAGGAGGGGGTACTTGTGCTAAAACAGAAACCCGCAATGTCAGAAGCTTCACCACCAAGCCTGCTTCGGCCTCTTTCCTTAGAAGTGTTACCTTAGAGAGTTGTAAGCAGAAAGGGGTATTAAGGGGGTCTCGTGGAATGATTACAGTAGAGATCAACAACCCCAATGCCGTAGGCCCCTTTCAGGTAGAGGTACGCCGAAAAGATAACAACCAAGTGGTGGTATCCGCAACCAATGCCGATGCCTCTTTCCCTAAGGGAGGCGCTACAGGTACTACCCAAAAGGAAATAGAACCCGATGCAGGCAAGCACTTGGAGGTAGGGAAGGACTATGTCATTAAGGTAAAGGACATAGGTGGGAATTGTGTGGCCGAACGTACCCAGACCAACCCGCTCCGCTTCTCAGCAGAGGCCGTACGACTTCACTTGGCACATACCTGTGCCGACTGTGGCGAATATGAGTTTGCGGTAGCACCTAAATTCCCAAATAGAGCAAGTAATCCCAATCAGGTAACCCGTGATAAGTTCTATACCTATAACCTTAAGGTTGAGGTAAAGCGTGGGGGGGTAATGCTCCCAGGCTTTCCAGAACAATTCACCAATACCGATGCCCTTCCACAATCCAGGGTAGATGCCCACGGGATCGTATATGGCAACAATGAGTTTAGGCTTAGTACGCTTTATGATGCGATGGTGCATAAGTCCGCCTATAAGGTAAAAGGAGGCGATGTGATTACTGTTACCTATGAGGACTGTGCCTTGGCCACCCCTATAGTGCTTACCCATACGGTTGTAGCGACGCCTTATAAGCCTTACACCGAGATAGGAGTACGCAAGAAAATAGGTGGAGGCAATTGCGATAGAGAGGTAGTGCTTACCACTACTTTCCAACATGGAGGAACACCCTCTTATACTGATTTTTGTAATTTCACGGGAATGAAAGCTCGTGTAAAAACTTCCAATGTTTGGCAGGCAGCTACCACAGTAAGCGATGTGATGTATAAGTTCTATGACGAATACGATGTCAATCGCCATAGGATGTATGTGCCTGTCTCTACAGTAACCAACAAATATCAGGTAGAATATGCTGATGCCTCTACGGCTCTCAACGCCACGGCGCCTACCGATTGCAAACACTATGTCTCCTCAGAGCTGACCCTAACTAAGCCTGACTTGATTGACAATGTAGGGGTACATGCCCTCTATGATGGCTATGGAGCAGTTCTACAATGGGAACATAGAGGAAAAAGGGTACAGCTATACGGTGTGAGAGATGTAGTAACCGATGCCAATCCCTTGGAGGTTACTATCCATCGCAAGGATGGCTTCCAAGGTGTTAAGACCTATACCGCCACTGGGCCTGAAGGCTTGGCAGGTACTTATCAGATAAAATTCCCAATAAAGGGTATCTATAAGGAAAACGATATACGTACTGGCTATATACTGATTATGGACGTACCGCCAGGAGAATATATCGTAAATATTAAGAATAATTGTGCTACCCGTAACCTCCCTCTTACCGTAGCGGAAACCCCTTCCCCTTATATACAGATAGATCCCTTGAAGGTAGAGGTAGAATGTAGTAAAAACGGACAAGCAGGAAGAGGAAAGCTTATCTATAGGGCAGTAGATGAGGTAGAGAATAATGTGCTGGGTTGGCTATATGTCTTTAGAGACCCAGGAGGATCACAACCACTTTACAAACGAGTTAATACAGGAAATTTGGTAAGACAATCAAGATATTCAGTTACCAAACTTTCATCGGATCCTTCCAAATATGAGAAAAAGGCAGAGATAGATAACTTGCCTGCGGGAGACTATATCCTAGGCATTCAGGCTGGAGGATCTCACCATTATACCGCAGTCTATAAGCCAGGGGACAAAGGCTATACTTATGGATTTAAACCTGATGAACAACAAGGGGTTGGTTTGATGTCTCATACTTATATATATATGCCCTTCACCGTGAAGGAGGTAACGGATGTAGTACCACTTTCTGCGGTAGGTATGTGTGACCCTTCTAATCCTAATACGGGTATGATACGTGTAGAGATGCCTGCAGGGGCGGAACCTAAGTATCCAATCACTTATACTCTCTATAAGGTATCAGGAGGCACCAAGACCGTAGTTACTCAAGGAGGTAATGAGGTGAAGAAGGTAGTGACAGTCAAGCCTACTAACATAGCGGATGCTAATGCAACTTTTAACAATATACCTAAGCTCACTGGCGGCGATACCTATGAGGTGAAGTTCGAGTCTGGTTGTTTTGATCGCTGGGTGCCTATCCCTGATTTTGGTAACTTGACCGCACCACAGGTACGTACACAAGCGGCAAGTGTCTGCTATGGTGTTCCCACTATCCTTAGTGTAGACATCTCAGAATCCCTTTATGATATACAGTGGAAGGCTGATCCAGCTAGTGCTTTAGATGGTATAGCAGCTGCTGACCTCAAGCATCCATCCCTAACTATAGCCCCTAAGGAAGAGGCTGAGTATTGGGTTACTTATAAAATGAAAACAGGCCTAGGCTGTGGTACCCCTGTAGAGAAAAATACAGACAGAAAGCGCTTACCACTATTGGGTGAAAATTTCACCGACGCAGCGATAGGCGCGCTACCGGATGTATCGGAGACGATGCCAACGAATCAGTGTGCGGCCACGGCTACATGGACAGCGCCGACGATTACGGATACTGAGGGCTGTGGATACAGGCTTACGTGGGAGGTAACTAGGGCTGATGGCAGCAAATACACGCCTACGCCTGATACGGATGGCAACACGCCAGCGACGACTTATAATGGATTTCAGATAGGGGATAACTATGTAGAATACACAGTCAAGGGCAAGACAGATGGAGGAACAGTAGGCAAGAAGCGTTTTAAGGTAACGATTTTAGCGCCTCATGTAAATGTAAAGGTAGAGAGTGCATTTGTAGCAGCCTCTTCGTCTTCATCGCCAGCGATCACGACAGTTACTAAGGGCAGTACGATTTTCTATAAGGTAACATTAACGAACCAGACGACCCAGGCCTTGGGAGGAGGTACGGTAAGGATCACCTTGCCAGATAACACCAATGGCAACTATGAACTTCCTGCGGTTACAGATCCAGGAATTCTTACTACGGGCTTGGGTACTTCGGTAAATGTTCAGTATGACACGAATGATCCTCGGGTACTGATATTGAGTAATGTATCAGGAGGTGGAACGCTTTCACAAGGAAGGAAAGCGGAGGCCTATATACCGATTAAGATAAAGGACAATGCAGATTGCTCGTTGTATGAGAATGCGTGTCAGGCTACATTGACAGCCAAGGCAAGCTTTGAGTACAGCACGGGTAATAGTTGTCCTGCAGCAGGAACTATAAATGGTGATGGAGTATCGGCAGAGATAGACAATAGTGGCAGCCATTGTATGCGCATGGAGTTGTTCTGTGGTTCTGCTATCAACCTTACGGCAAGGGGTACAGGTTATACCTCTTATAAGTGGTATGATGGAGGAGCTACAGGGGCTAGCTACTCACCAATGAGCAGTACTACGGCCACCCAGCAAGTAAGTGCCGCAGGCTATTACAAGGTAGAGAAGATAGTAGACTGTGATGGGGTAGCCACCACCACTACCGAATACATACGAGTGATAGACAGGAGTGATGCTACGGTGGATCCTATCAGGGATCAAACGGGCAACATCGGAGGCACATGTACCAATACAGGAGACAGCAGCAGAGATGGTCGTTGGGTAAGTCATATCTACCTCTGTGCGGGTACAGGAAAGACCCTCAGGGCGAACTTTTACCAAGGCGGTGTAGCATGGCAAAAGGCCAATGGCTGTGATCCAGATATAAACAAGCCTAACTGTTATGATGACAGAGACAGTTGTTGGACAACCATCTCTACGGATTATACGTTTGAGGCCAACAGTGCGGGACGTTACCGTTTGAAGGTAGGCTCAGGACCATGTACCAAGACGTACTTCTTTGAGGTGATATCAACAGGACTTGCAGCCAGATTGGAAGGACAAGTTACAGAGCACTCATCATTGAGCTTAGGTGCGGCGAACTTGATACTAAGTGCAGAAGGTATACTCTACAAATATACAGTAAAACGAGTATCAGACGGAGCTATATTGGGTACTAATGTGATACCTGCGGTAGATAGTAGAGGCTCACAATATATCAAGGTACCTAACTTAGCAGTACCGAATAATCTTACTAGTGATCAGTTTGAGATTACCGTTACCCCACGCTCAGGACTTACAGGCTGTGAGGCGAAGATTACGGTAACTATACCTAAGACGGATGCAATGACCGCTAGGGTAGAGTTCACCAACACTTGGTCAAACAACAAGTGTAACGAATCGCTTTATAAGTTCACAGTAGTGGGCGGAAGACGAAATTACAGATATTTAATATATAAGATAAACGGCGAATATGCGAAGCGTTCATATAATGGAGTATTATTGGATTTGATACCAGATAGTGAGTATTCAGCGCCAGTGGTGCCATCGAATGCGGCGAATGATCCGCCAGACAAGTTTGATGCTTGGATAGAGGTACCAAGAGAAGGCAAGTATGTCTTCTTGATAAAAGACCAGGATGATAGGGTAGCCTTGACCAATGAAGTAATGGTGGGTCAGACCTCTAAGTTTGCGGTAGAGGTAGAAGCTACAGCACTTACTTGTGCGAGTCAGAATGCAGGAAAGATCACCGCTAAGTTCTTGGATCCTACAGCACCAAGTCCAATCATTAAACTCTTCAAGTATAAGACAGACGGAACAGAAGACACAGGTTTCCCTACATATACCAATGCAGCAGGAGAGTTCAATAACTTAGCTGCAGGAAAGTATAGAGTAGAGTTGAGTTATCTACATTCGGGAGCGGGTAACATACGTTGTGTAGTGAAGCGTGATGTAGAGGTAACCTCACCAGATCCTATAGAAGCATCTATAGGTATTGTCAAGGACAACAGCTGTACCAACAACAGCAAGTTCTTGGTGAAGGTCAACTGGGTCAGAGGAGGTAAGCCAGGTTATAGTTTTATGTCAACCTCAGGTTCAGGAGGGTATGCTACAGATAGGGAGTTCTATGTGGATGGAGGTAGTGAGGCCGACCCAGAGATCAAGGTATACGTAAAAGACGCCAATGGCTGTATAGCCGAGTTCAAGGTAATGGCCAAGAAGGCGTTAGTAAAGCCAACGCTTACGGCAACGCCAGTAACGTATGACTGTGGAGGTAATGGAAGCTTTACAGTAACCCCAACCACACCATCGGGTAAGACCTACACCTATGAGTATAGTTTGGATGGGGGTGCACGTCAGACCCCTAATACGGGAGATGGCATCAGTTATACAGGCCTAGTAGGCAAGGCGACCCCATATGTTTTACGCGCCTATTACAAGGAGCCAAGTACACACCCTATCAATGAGTTGTACAATGCCACATTTGGAGACATAGAGCGAGTAGATGATTTAGCGGCGGGAGAAGGAGCCCCTACGGGAATTACTTCAGCCAAGGCCACAGAAATCTTGACATCAGGCACATATTTGCTAACCAAGCAGTTGCCAAGTAGCACTGTATACCGCAGTGAGACGGGAACGGGTCGTTATTATGCGATTCATGCAGGAGCGGGCAACACCATATTATATGATAAGCAGATAGATAATGTAGTGAAGTTGCGTACGATGACAGTGAAGTTCAAGTACATCAACTTAGGAAAGAACCACTTATCGGCCTATAGTGTACCGCTTAAGGTAACTTTGGAGGTAGAGAATCCATCGGGTGGCGGCTCTTCACGCTTTAGCAAGACCTTACCAGCGGCCACACAGGCAGAGGGCTGGAAGGAAGGCGAGGTAACTTTTGATGAGCTTATAGGCTTCAATCAGAAGACGAAGGTACGCTTGATAATAGAGTCGATGGTCAGCAATGCGGCAATGGGCTTTGATAACATCAAGGTTACGCAGCCTACGGAGACATGCCAAGAAGGCGAGCCAATCTCGGTACAGGTAGTACCGAATCGAGGCTTCTCGGCTGTGGTAACACAGGTAGAGCCACCGAAGTGTCATGCAGGCAAGGGTAAGATCTATGTGAAGCTAAACAATATGAAGGCAGGCAACACATACACCTACCAGCTTTCAGGCGGAGCCTTTACCCCTACAGCGGTAGTGGGAACCGATAAGTTAGAGATAGAAGCACCGGTAGGAGTACATACGTTGAACATACGTATGGTAGATACCGATGGCACCTATTGTCAGGTAGCCACAGACGGGGCAACGATAGTGGATATACCACAGATGGAGATAGAAGACCTTACGATCAATCCTAAGGGCTGTGTGGCACCTTATCTTACAGCGGGCGCTATAGTGAAGGTAATCCACGGACAATCGCCATACACCTTGCAAGGGAAGAGACCATCGGATGCGGACTTTGTAGATATTACTACGGCAGACTGGACAGGCAATGTAGGAGATATTACAGGTTTAGATGACAATATGAGTTACCTCTTCAGGGTAAAAGACGCCAATGGCTGTTTGAGTCCAGTGGTGTCACGTTATGTGCCAGCTAAGATAGAAGTAACAGCTACGGCCAATGGAACGTTGTGCTTGACACCGAGTGGAACAGGAACGATCTTGGTAGAAGCCTTGACAGGAAATGGCGGCTATGAGTTTGAGATAGACGGCAATAATAATTGGGTAAGTGATCCAGCCAACCCGACAGAATATGAGTTTGATGGTTTGGCACCAAGGTTGACCCCTTACAAGATACAGGTAAGAGACCGCTTAGGCTGTTCTTTGACCACACCTATAGAAATTACCATTAGCGATGCGTTGGAAGTAGGATTGACATCAGACAACCAATACAACTGTGATTCGAATGCAGAGGAACATATAGAGCTCAAAGTACAAGGAGGAGAGAAGATCTCAGGCGGCTATAGGGTAGAGTGGAAGCGAGGCGGACAGGCCTCAGATCCATCGGGCTATAACCCAACAACGGACAATGATGGCGGCAATGTAGTCTTTGGAACACCTAATGTAGGAACGGTTATCACCTATGGAGTTACGATAAAGACACCAGGGGTATATCACTTCCGTATCACCGATGCCAAGGGCTGTGAGCAGATCACCTCAGAGGAGGTAGTGGCAGAGCAACCAGCCTTTATAGCCTCACCAGGGCTTAGCGGCAGTGAGATCAACTGTGCAGGCTCATCAGATGGGGTAATAGGCGTGTTCAATGGCAGTGTATACTTACCTATAGAGACTGCTATAGATAGAACCAAAGGGGTAGCTCCTTATACGATAACAATCTATAAGCAAAACGGAAGCAACTGGGATGATACTCATAATACCAACGGACAAGGTTTGGCAGCGGGTACCTACCGAGTAGAGCTTAAGGATGCTAAGAACTGTTTGACTTATGTAGATGTACCTATTACTGAGAAGCCAGCACCAACGCTTACAGTTTCAGATAAGAAGGATGTACGTTGTGAGACATCAGGCAGTAAGTTAGGGGAAGTAAGACTTACCTTTAGCAATAGCTTGTCAAGTGACTATCGTTTGGGCTTGTATACAAGTTTGGATGCCAATGGCAATCCAGTAGGATTAGCGCGGATGTATCCAGGGGGCAGTAGTACAGCAGCCAAGGAAGACTTCCCTAATCAGACATCGGGCACCTTCCTCTTTGAGAACCTCTTTGAGGGAGACTATTATCCAGCGGTGGTGAACCTCAGCACCGGATGTGCGGTAGTGGGAACACAGATCCGTATAGATGGTACGACCTTGAAGGTGAAATATGCAGGACAAACTACGGTAGACTGTAATACGGATAAGATAAAGTTAGAGATCAGAGAAGATGGAGCTCAGATAGATGAGACCCAATTGAACGTAGCCATTTATGATGCCAGCTTGGCACATGGAGCGCAGCACTGGGTACCGACAGCCTCTTATGTAGTAACAGGAACAGGAACCAATAAGAGAGTAACGGTAGAGATCGTTGTACAGGCGGGTATAGATTATCAAATAGCCACCAAGTACAAGGGTTGTACTGCGGTTAGGAAAGCTGAGAGCCAGCCAGTGTTGGCTCCTCCAATTACGCAGAACCGCAAGCCAAATCTCTGTGGAGCGAATGTGAATTTGGATTACACAGTAACAGGCTTGACAGGAGCAACAGGTATAGATTGGGAAGTATATAAATATCCATTGGATATAGCAGCTTTACCGCTTTCAGGTAGCTTGGATAGTGGAAGTGAGACAGTGATTGCAGGCAAGGCACGTATTCAGCATGCAGTTACAGGGCTACAAGATGGTTTGCGCTATGTACTTGTGGTAAGACACAACAGTGCGCACCCAACTAAGGCAAACTGTATTATAGGCAGCAAGGACTTTACGGTAAGCAAATCAGCACAGCCATTGGCTATGGTAGATGTAGAGCTTATCAAGAACTCCTCATGTAATACGCCAGCCAATCCGAACTATTCGGCTCAGGTGAGAATCAAAGTGAAGGATGGTTTGCCACCATACCGCTATACGATTACCACAGATCCTAATGAGCCAGTAGATCACTGGAGTGAGGCCGAGGTGGTGACCACCAACAGCCGAGAGTTAGTCTTGGATAAGACCTTTGAAACAATGGATAAGAAGATTACGGTGGTAACCCCAACACCTCCAGGATCAGGTCAGCAGACATGGCATGTACATGTAAGAGATGCGAATGATTGCTATGTAAGCCAACAGGTGGTGATCAAGGAAGATAAGACCCCACACATAGACAGTGTAGCGATAGAGAACTTGTGTGTACCAGGCACTGAATATACAGTAAAGGTGAAGATGAGTCAGATAGGTAGAGGTCAGCATTATTACACCTTCAAGAAAGCAGGAGGGGTAGAATCGGCCAAACAGCCTATGCCAGTGGTGGAAGAGAGTCCAGGCGTGTATGTAGGACGCATCTTTAAGGTATATGCAGATACAGATCCGAGAGAGATTAGGGTTTATGACCAGAATGTATGTCCATCAGACAATACAGCCAACTTGACATTCTCAGGTAAGCCATCGTTTGCCTTAGAGGTAAGCAAGCCAATTACCTGTCGTGCAGGAGCGGCGGGAGATGGAGAGATCAAGGTGGACAATATAGCCCATACGAATTCATTGCATTATATCTACCGACTCTTAAGAGAGACAACCTCAGGAGATGTAGTAGCGGTGAATGATACCCCTATGGCTGCAGGAACCACTACCCTTACCATTCCAGTGAGTGAGGCAGGTAAGTATAGGTTTGAGATAGTAGATACGGACTTCCCAGACTGTCCGTTCTCACGTACGGTAACGGTAAGAGAAAAGGTATTACCGATATTGACATTGCAGAACTATGCAGATTCTAAGTGTTTCAATCAGAATGTAGAATTGGGCGAAGTAAATGGCGGCGGAATGGCAACGTTCTTGGCCTCACCACAGACGCAGACACCGATGAAGTTTACAGTAACGGGTGCCCGCTATGCCGATGATAACACAACAGTGCCTTTGGATGCGGCTTCTATGACGCCTTATAGGGGTGTTACAGCCAGCAATGGTAAGATAACAATAGATTCATCAGGACGTAAGATCACAGTTAAGGGACTTTACGGACATGTACGCGGGGTGATCTACACTATAGAAGTAGAGGGTCAGAACGAATGTAAGGCCACTACGGAAGTGACCATCTATGGAGTGAAGGAGATTAAGGCAGATATGGATCAGTCAGAGGTTACACAGTTCAAGTGTAGTGCAGACCAAGAGATGGTAGCCAAGCTTAAGTTGCCAATTACGGCCATAACAGGAGGTAGTGGTGTATATCGCTTTACCTTACTTAAGGGAAGTACACCAGTGACGGGTAATATAGACCTCTTGACCCCTGAGTTTAGCATAGATGACCAGACGGGAGGTGCCTACACCTTACGTGTAGAAGATGCACAATACACCTGTGCGGTGAGAGACTTTGCCTTCCCAGCAGGTAAAGAGATAGATCCGTTTGTGAAAGTGAAGAATGTAACGGCTACCGAGGCGCAGGATATCACATGTAATGATGGAGAAAAGGTAACGGTAACAGCTACTTTAGATCCAGTACCGACCAAGGATGTACGCATTAGTTTGTCCTTGAGGAATGCCGCCAATGGTTCTCACCAGAGCCAGATAGTAACGGCAACGGCAAGTACAGCAAGTGTAAGCCATACCTTTGACAATGTGCCCATGGGTAACTACGCTGTAGTGGCTACCAATGAAGAGACCGGTTGTGTGGTCTATGGAGAATCCTATAAGGTACAAGATCCCAATACGTTCTCCTTGACAGCGACCTTGGAAAAACCAGTGAAGTGTTATGGAGACAATAATGGAGAGATCACCTTTACTTTAGCCGATTTAGATTTGAGCAATAGTGGAGGCGTAGATCAGGCAGCTCAAGGCTTTGATGTAACGATCAAGGGTATCACAGATCCTTCTTATAACCAAACGGTAAATGCACCTGTGGGACAGACCACAGTAAGGTTCACAGCATTGCCATATGGCGCCTATACGGCGGAAGCCAAATCCACAAGTACAGGCTGTGTAACGAAGATACCGGCGAACTTTACAATCCGCCAGGCAGACCAGCCGATAGCGGTAGCCGCAAAACTCAAGGTGCCAGATGATTGTAGTGCTACGGGCAGTGGAGAAATCTCAGTAGAGGTAGTAGGAGGGGTAGCCCCATATAAGATTACTATCATAGGAGATAATGGCCATACCCAAACGGCAGAAGAGGTGTATAACCGTTGGCTCTTTACAGCAGTGCCAGGGGCGAATGCACCAGGAGCCAGCTTTGATATACGAGTGGAAGACACCTGGGGTTGTGATAAGACCTTTACCCAAGTGGTCAAAGATGTAGTCAAACCCGATCCGATAGACTATGATCCTCCGGTGATCCCGATGGTATCATGTAAGGGAGTGGAAGACGCTTATATCAAGATAGAGAATGCACGAGGGGGAGCTTATGATGACCCAACGGCAGCGCAACCTAAGACCACTTACTATTACGAGTTGTACCACTCCGAAAGAGGCGCGATACGTCCGTTGCAGGTAAGCAATGAGTTCTTTGACTTGCCAGCGGGTAACTATACCTTGGTGGTGAGAGATCGTTGGAACTGTACCAAGGAACAACAATTTACCATAGCCAACCCACCAGAGATAAAGGTAACTAAGGTAGATGCATCTGCTTTGGTATGCTACGGAGAATTAGGACATGTGAAGGTAAATGTCGTAGGAGGAACGCCAACAGGAACGCCATCAGAGCTTGTCTATACCTTAGACTTGGTGGATATAGATAAGGATGCGGTAGTGAAGACCTATCCTGATGTAAGAGCCAGTATGTTACCATATACGATCAATGGCTTGACCCCAGGGGTGAACTATCGAGTAAGAGCCACTGATGGCAAGCAATGTCCAGGAGCCTCTGATAAGTTTGTCTTGACAGCAGCGCCTAACTTGGAAGTAAGAGCCAGCTATGAGGATAGTTGTACGGATAATGCATATGATGGCAATGTGGTCATTACCTTTGATGATGCTACGGTGGATTATAGCAAGATGCAGTACTCCTTTGATGGAGGCACCAGCCGTTATGCCTTTGCTACAGGTTCAGGACAGGGTGCAGAGGTGAGAATCAATCGCAACCATGTGAGTGTGAAACCATCGTCCTTGCCACAGACCATTAAGCTTTACTATAGTGATGCGGCCACCACTTGTGAGGGAGAAACCAATCCAGTGATAATCCCAGTGGTAGAGAAACTTAGCTTGATACAAGATCCTTCTACTGTTCCAGGACTCAATGAGCTTAGACTCTTAGGAAAGAACGGGGTGCCAGATTATGTGTTCTACTTCAATGGAGTACATAAGGGCAATGAGGGTACTTATATCGTAAGGGTACAAGATCCAGATGGGGTAGATCCTAGCGACAATAAGCTCAAGAAGCGAATAGAAGCGAAGGTAGAAGACAGCAAGGGTTGTACAGCACAGCAAGTGTTCTATGTAGATTATGTAGATATAGACATACCACGCTTCTTCACACCAAACGGAGACGGAGAGAACGATACTTGGTCACCACGCAATACGCAACAGTATCCAAATATCCTCACTCAGATCTATGACCGTTATGGTCGCTTGCTCAAGGAACTCTCTAGAGCAGAGACATGGGATGGTACTTATAATGGTAAGGCCTTACCAACGGGCGACTACTGGTATATCATCACCTTGGGTGAAGAAGACGACTCACGAGAGTTCAAAGGACACTTTACACTATTTAGATAGTTCAATGGTTAATTGTTAGTGATTAGTAGTGATTAGTTGTTAGTGATTAGTGGTTAGAGATGAGTATCTAACCACTAGCCACTAGCCACAAACTACTAACCACTAACGGCTAACCACTAACCACTGACCACTGACAACTAAAAGAAATAAAAAAGGAATAATGAAAAAACTAGCGTTATACATATGTATGCTATTAGGCATGCCGAGTGTGATTGGGCAAGAATTGCAGTTACCTGCGGGGAATCAGTACTTAGCCGACAGTGAATTTTTGATTATGCCCACCTATGCGGGTATAGGGAACAACGTACGGGTACGCCTGTCGGCCACTAGCCAATGGGTAGGTATCAAGGAGGCGCCTGACTATCAGAGCTTATCGGGAGATATGCGATTGGGTAACCGCAGTGGTTTGGGATTGTCCTTGTATAACGACCGCAATGGTTACACCAAGCAGATGGGGGGAAAGTTCACCTTCTCTCACCACTTGACATTGGATAGTTATGACAGTCATTTTATCTCGTTTGGTATCTCGTATATAGTCAATGCGTTCCGTATAGACATAGACAAGTTCACCGATGCGGGTCGTCCTATGGCGGACTTGGGCGTAACGGACAACCGTTCTATGGTCAACCATAACTTTGAGGTAGGGGTGCTTTACCGCTACAAGGGGATCTTTGCGAGTCTTTCGGCGACCAATATCCTGAACAAGAGCAAAGAGATGTTTGATATCAAGGAGCCTACGAATCTGAGGAACTACAACTTGTATGCGGGTTATCGTTATAAGAAAGACCCTAGCAGCAACTGGGAGCTAGAGCCTTCGGCCTTTATCCAATACTTGGAAGGAGATGGCCGTTCCATTACCGATGTGAATGTGAAGTACCGCTGGTTCGACTACGAGGACTATTACTGGGCAGGAGCCACAGTGCGCCTTATCAACGACCAGGTGTTCAAGCCCCTGAGCATAGGCCCTATGTTAGGACTTAAAAAAGGCTTGTTCTACTTCGCTTACGGCTACGGACTAAACCTCAACGCTATACGCTCCTATAACTCAGGTACCCACATGATTACCCTCGGTATCGATATGTTCCAAGGTATCGGTGGTTGTAACTGTACTGAAAGATAATAGTCATTATTGTGATTACATTTCATAGCTTATACCAGTCAGCTCGCTTGCGCTCGCTGCCACTTTCCATGTCGGGAATCCTATTGGGTTCGGCTATTGCCTATGGGCAAGGTGCCTTCCGCTGGGATATTTTCCTTATAGCCTTGCTCACAACCGTATTGTTCCAAGTCCTTTCTGACTATGCTAACGATTATGGGGATGCCCAAAAAGGGACTGATAACGAACATCGTATAGGGCCTAAACGCGCTATACAGACGGGAGCAATGTCACTTGAAGAGATGAGGCGGGTAGTGGTGGTAACGGCTGTACTTTCGGCCATTTCAGCCCTTTCGCTTATTGTACTCTCTTTTAGGGAGCAGAGGGGGTTGGCACTTATTTTCACGCTGTTGGGTGGAGCGGCTATTTTTGCAGCCATTCGTTACACAGTAGGTAAATCGGCTTATGGGTATAAAGGCTTAGGCGATGTATTTGTATTCATCTTCTTTGGTTGGGTGAGTGTTATGGGGTCTTATATGCTTTATACGCAGTATTTTGACCCACTTGTATTGCTACCAGCTTCGGCTTGTGGTATGCTTAGTATGGGGGTTTTGAACCTCAACAATATGCGTGATATAGAGAATGACCAGCAGATGGGCAAACATACCATTCCTGTAAAAATAGGGCTATCTTTGGCTAAATATTATCATTATTTGCTTATTATCATAGCCATGTGCCTTATGATGCTCTATACAGTATTGACCCTTGAGTTTCGTTACAAGGCGTTGTATATCATAGCTTTTGTGCCTTTGGTGTTTCATCTTTTCT
>ERZ772993.699-NODE-699-length-14934-cov-17.638148_pt1 | contig 14934 bp, 10 predicted proteins | sample MGYA00580670_ERZ772993 | MGnify/ENA primary metagenome ERZ772993 (study PRJEB29015, sample SAMEA2737936) | human oral metagenome | biome: human oral; feature: human-associated habitat; material: dental | place: China | collected 2136 ... | reverse complement strand
CTCGGGGCGCTCGTCGACGAGCACGACCATGAGGTGGGCCTCGGGGTTGTTGACGGCGATCGCGTTGGCGATCTGCTGCAGGACGATCGTCTTGCCGGCCTTGGGCGGGGAGACGATGAGTCCGCGCTGGCCCTTGCCGATGGGGGCGACCAGGTCGATCACCCGCGGGGTCAGGGCCTTCGGCGTGGTCTCCAGGCGCAGCTGCTCCTGCGGGTAGAGCGGGACGAGCTTGGTGAACTCGGGGCGGCGCCGGGCCCGCTCGGGCTCCATGCCGTTGACGGCCTCGACGCTCACCAGCGGGTTGTACTTCACGCGCCCGGCGCGGTTGTTGCGGCGGTTGTTGCGGCCGCCGCCCCCGGGGTTGGCGGTCTCCCCGCCCTCGCGGACCCAGCCGGTGATGGCGTCGCCGGCGCGCAGGCCCGACTCCTTGATCTGCTGGCCGGAGACGTAGACGTCCTTGGGGCCGGGCAGGTAGCCGGAGGTGCGCAGGTAGGCGTGGTTGGCGTCGGCCACGTCGAGGATGCCGGCCACGGGCAGGAGGACCTCGTCCTCGCGAGCGGCGCGGGAGGAGCCGGAGCCCTCGCCCTGGGCGTCGCGGTCGCGGTCGCGGCGCTTGCGGCCCCGACGACGGCGTCCGCCGCGACCCTCGTCCTCGTCCCAGGACTCACGGCCCTCACGCCCTTCGCGGCCCTCGGGGGCCTCGTCGCGGCGCTTGCGCTCACTGGGCTCGACGGCGGGGGTGCCGGTGGCGTCGGCGAGATCGCGCATGAGGGCGGCCTTGGCGTCGAGGTGGTCCTCGGAGGAGTTCGGCTGGTCCGCGCGGGCCTGCCGCTCGGGGGAGCCGCCGGCGGCCTGGGCCCGGCGGCGCGACCGGCGCGAGCCCTCCGCGGGGCCCCGCTCCTCGCGCTCGGGGCGGTCCGCGCGCTCACGGCGCTCCCAGCGGGACGGGTCGGCGGAGTGAGCCGGCTCCTCCGCCGCGCGCTCGGCGCGGGCGGAGGGCAGGTCGAGTTCGAGGGCGGGAGCCTCGACGTGCTTCGGGGCGCCGGCCTGAGCGGTGGCGCGGCGCCGGCGCGGCCGAGTCCCCGCGGCAGCGTCGGGCTCGGCCTGGGCGGGGGCGTCGTCGGCCGGAACGGCGGAGGGCTCCTGCGCGGCGGAAGCGGCGGGGCCCGTCTCGGGCCCGGACTCGGAGCCGGTGCCGGGCACGGCGTCGTCGACGATCTGGGGCGCCGCGGTGCGATCATTATGACGAATCGCGGTGATGAGTTCGCTCTTGCGCATGCGGGAGATCCCCTTGAGACCCATGGAGGCGGCGAGCTGTTGGAGCTCCGCCATGCGCATGGTGGACAGCGAGGCGGGGGCGCTGGAGGTCTCGGTCACGAGTGTCCTTCTGGTGTGGGTGTTGCCGGTGCCCGCCGGGTGGCGGAGTGCGCGGCAGGTGTGGGACGTCCCCGGAGCCGATCACGGGGAGGAGTCGTGCACCGCGGGGTCCGGGGGCGGCGACCCGTCGGCCCGATGGCTGGTGCTGCGACGGCGGTGCGGTTCGATCCGCAAGGCTGTCGCGTACACTCTAGCAGCGGTCGCGCCTCGCCGGTAATCCCAATCCGTGGCCTGCCTCTCATGATCCCTCCCCCGACTCCGCCCGGGCGGCGGGCGGTCGACGGCGGGAGGGCGGGGAACGGGCGGGAATGGGCCGCAGGGCAAGGGGATCGCCGTCGGACCCCGAGCCGGCAGCGGGAGGGGGCAGCCGTCGCGGAGAGCGAAATAGTGTAGCAGAGCGAACACGTGTTGAAGGTCTACTCCATATAACGATTGCATCTCGGTTATGATAGGGGCAACCCGAGGACGGGGATCGCGAGACCGGATCCGCGCCTCGTGCCCGATGTCGGTGCCCGGCCGTTCCGCCGGCGGCACCGCCAGCGATGAGCCCCGTCCCGTCACCACTACAAGAACGGGAAGAACGGGAAGCATGCCTACCAACACCCCCACGGGAGCGGTCCGCGAGGTCGGCGTCGATGAGATCTTCTTCTCGACCACGGACGCCAAGGGCGTCATCGAGCGGTCGAATGATGTTTTCGTGCGCCTGTCCCGATCCGAGCGCGAGCAGCTGATCGAGGTGCCGCACAACCTCGTCCGGCATCCCGAGATGCCGGACGGCGCCTTCCACGCCATGTGGGCGACGCTCCAAAAAGGTCAGCCCTTCGCCGCCTACGTGCGCAATCTCGCCGCCAACGGCTCCGAGTACGACGTCTTCACCACCGTCACGCCCCTGCGCTCGGGCGGCTACCTCTCCGTGCGCACCCGGCCGGTGTGCGAGGAGCTGTTCTCCAAGGCCTACGAGATCTACGACGACGCCCGCGCCACGGAGGACCAGGCGAAGGCCGACGGCGCCGACCGCCGTCAGGCCGCCGAGCAGGGCGCCGCCCGGATCCTCGACCTGCTGGACAAGGCGGGGCTGCCCGACTACGAGGCCTTCCAGAACACGGTGCTGCCGGCGGAGGTGGCCGGGCGGGAGGAGCTGAGCGCGGGGCTGCCCTCGCGGCCCGACGCCGACGGGCCGATGGCCCAGATGCTGCGGGCCGTCACCGCCTTCAGCGCCGAGCTGGACGAGTGGATGACGCAGCTCGACGAGCTGGCCCACCTCGGCGTTCAGCTCCGCCAGGCCGGCGGTCGCCTGTCCCAGGCGGTCGACTCCCCCGCCCTGACGGCGCAGACCGTCTCCGCCCTGGACCAGGACGACCCGCGCGTCGCCCAGCTCTCCCAGCTGCTCAATCTGTGGCTGGAGATGCAGGGCATTGTGGGCACCCAGGCGACCCGGCTGCACGATGTACTGGCCCAGATGGAGTCCGTCATAGGCCGCACCCGCTTCAGGATCGCCCTGGCCCGGCTCCACGCGACCGCCACCGCGTCCTTCATCGTCGAGATCATCGACGGCGCCGCGGACGACGACCTCTCCCAGGGGGCGATCACGGACCTGCTCGACGCGCTCGAGGACGGGGTGACGGATCTGGAGGTCCAGGTCCGCGAGCACCAGCGGCTCACCGAGGACACGACGACGGCGATCGCGCAGGCCCAGCGGATCCTGACGATCCCCCGCCAGCTCCTCATGCTGTGGACCGCCAGCCCGCAGGCCTCGGACCCCGACCTGCCCGAGGCGGCCCAGGAGCTGTCCCGCACGGCCGAGCACACGGTGTCGACCTCCGGCTCGACGCTGGAGGACCTGGGCCAGCTGGCGGCGCGCTGCCGGGAGCTCGACGTCGACGAGCCGACCCGGGAGCTGCGCGAGCACCTGACGGCTCTGCGCGAGGCCCTGCGCTCGACCGCGCACGCCGACTGACCGCGCGTCCCCGTTCCGCCCCGCCCGCCCCCTCGCCGGGACGACCGCGGACTCGACACCGGGACCGGCCGGCCGCGCACGCCGAGTCATCCACAGGATGTGCGTTCTCCGCCGGTTCCGCGTGACTTCTCCGCCGGTTGCCGGTGAAGGGGCGGGCGGTCAGTCGGCCGGCAGCAGGCGCGCGCCCGCGAGGTCGATGCCGGGGCTCAGCACCGTCCAGCCGTGGCGCTCCAGGGCCAGGCGCATCTGCGGCGCCATGTCCGCCAGGACCAGGACCGTCGGGCCCGCGCCGGAGATGACCGCCGGGTAGCCCTGGGCGCGCAGGGAGTCCATGACCGCCATGGAGGCCGGCAGCACCCTGCGCCGGTACTCCTGGTGCAGGCGGTCCTCCGTGCCCGCCATGAGCAGGTCCGGCCTGCCGGCCAGGGCCAGCATGAGCACGGCCGCCCGCGAGGTGTTGAACAGGGCGTCGGCCCTCGGAACCGAGTCGGGCAGGACCTTGCGGGCCTCCTCCGTGCTCAGGCGCGTCGTCTCCGGCGGCACCAGAAGACTGACCGGCAGCTCGGCGTCCACCGGCATGGGCGCCATCCGGGGGGCGCCGTCGGCCTGCGTCCAGGCGACGGTGGCCCCGCCGAAGACGGCGGGGGCGACATTGTCCGGATGCCCCTCGAATTCGGTGGCCCGGGCGAAGACGAGGTCGTCGTCGAGCGCCTCGGGATCGGAGATCAGGCCCCGGGCGAGCATGAGCCCGGCGACGACGGCCGAGGCGGACGAGCCCAGGCCGCCCCCGTGCGGGATCCGGTTGACGCAGCGCATCTCGAAACCGGCCTGCGGGGCGCCGACGGCCTCCAGGCCGTCCCGCAGGGCGCGCACGACCAGGTTGTCGTCATCGGTCGGCACCGTGCCCGCCCCCACCCCCTCGATCTCGACCCGCGTCGGGCCGGTCACGGGGCGCACCTCGACCTCGTCGTAGTAGCGGAAGGCCATGCCGAAGGAGTCGAAGCCGGGCCCCATATTGGCCGTGGTCGCGGGCACGCGCACCGCGGCGGACTCGTACGCCAGGCGCATGCTTCACTCGCCCTCCACGCGCCGCACGGAGACCACGCCCAGGACGCGCTCCTCCTTGCGCAGGGCCTCGACGGCGGCGTCGAGGTGGAAGACGGCGGCCGGGTGGGTGACGATCGTGACGATCGCCTGCTCGGCCCCCACGTACTCGTTCTGGCGCACGGAGTTGATGGACACGTCGTTGACGGCGAAGGCGCCCGCGAGCGCGGCCAGGGAGCCGGGCTTGTCGTCCACGCGCAGCTGGATCTGGTAGCGGGTGATGGCGGACTCGGGCCCCAGGATCGGCAGGTCGGCGTAGCAGGACTCGCGGGGGGCCCGCCCGCCGTGGACGCGGTGGGCGGCGGCGGCGACGACGTCGGACAGGACCGCGGAGGCGGTGGGGGCGCCGCCCGCGCCCTGCCCGTAGAACATGAGGCGCCCGGCCGACTCGGCCTCGACCAGGACGGCGTTGAAGGCGCCGTGGACGGAGGCGAGCGGGTGGTCGGCGGGGACGAGGGCGGGGTGGACGCGCACGGAGATGCCGCGGGCGTGGTCGTCGTCGCGGCGCTGGGCGATGGCCAGGAGCTTGATCTCGCAGCCGGAGGCGTGGGCCTCGCGGATGTCGCGGGCGGTGATGGAGCGGATGCCCTCGACGGTGACGTCGTCGAGGCCGACGCGGGTGTGGAAGGCGAGGGAGGCGATGATGGCGGCCTTGGCGGCGGCGTCGAGGCCGTCGACGTCGGCGGTGGGGTCGGCCTCGGCGTAGCCGAGCTCCTGGGCGCAGGCGAGGGCCTCCTCGAAGGACAGGCCCTTGGCGCTCATCTCGTCGAGGATGTAGTTGGTGGTGCCGTTGACGATGCCGAGCACGCTGGTGACCCGGTCCCCGGCCATGGATTCGCGCAGGGCGTAGACCACGGGGATGGCGCCGGCGACGGCGGCCTCGTAGTAGAAGTCGGTGTCGGCGGCCTCGGCGGCCGCGTAGAGCTCGGGCCCGTGGGCGGCGATGAGGGCCTTGTTGCCGGTGATGACGCTGGCGCCCGCCTTGAAGGCCGCCAGGATGAGGGTGCGGGCCGGTTCGATGCCGCCGATGAGCTCGATGACCAGGTCGTTGGAGGTGGCCACGGCGATGGCGTCGGTGGTCAGGAGCTCGCGCGGGACGGCGGGTTCGCGCGGGGCGTCGAGGTCGCGCACCGCGATGCCGGTGATCTCCAGGCGGGCGCCGGAGCGGGCGGCGAACTCGGGGCCCTGCTCGCCCAGGAGCCGGATGACCTGGGTGCCGACGGTGCCGGCGCCCAGGACGCCGACGCGCAGTACCGGTGCGGCGTCGGGATGGGCGGGGGCCTGCGGGTGCTGCTCAGTCACGGTGAACCACCTTGGAGGATGAGGCATGTCGAGGAACGACGACGTCGGGGCCCAGCATAGGGCCGCGGCGCGCATATCGGTCGGATGTCCCGTCGCATCGCGGTCCTTCGCGTCGGCGGCGCGGGGCCGCCGGCGTCGGGGCCGGGGCTTCCGTCGCCGGGATCGGGCCGGACGGGGGTCTTCGGCATTGGGGCCGGGGCCGGTCCTCGGCGGGGAGATGACGCGACTTGCACGTAATGAGAACAAATCTTATCTTGTGCCAGTCTTGCCTAACTCATCGGCGCCCCGGGGCGCCCTCGACCCTTGGGAGCAGCCGTGGATCATACCGCCAGTCGCACAGTCGAGCCCGAACCGGCCGGCTCCGAGCCTGACAGCCGCCCGGCCGGCTCCGAGCCCGCGCCCGCTGACTCCGCGCCGGCCGAGTCCGAGCCCGACGGCCGCCCGGCCTCCGCCGGCCCGGACGAGCCCGTCATCCGCTCCTCGGCCCGCGGGAACCTGCGCGACTCCGTCCTGGGGACCCGCAACCTCATGACCGTGGCCGCCCTCGGCGTCGTGGGCGCGATCATGATCGTCCCGCTGACCTACCTGTCCCTCGCCGTGGCGATCAACCCGCGGGGCATTCTCATCATGTGCGCCCTCATGGGCGCCTGGGTCATCCCCTACCTCCTGCCCGGCGTCATTGTGAACAAGCCCGGAGTCTTCATCATCAGCGGGTTCGTCATGGGCGTTATCGCGGCCTTCCTCACCCCGCAGGGCCCGACGGCGATCCTCGGCAGCGTCATCGGCTCCCTGTACGTGGGCGCGCCGGTGGCGGTCCTGCGCTACCGGCACTGGGCCTGGTGGGTCTACGCCCTCTCCGGCGTCATCTTCGGCGGGCTCAACGCGGCCGCCTACGGCAAGGGGTTCGGCGTGGCCCTGACCGGGGGCCAGGTGACCCTGGGCGTCGTGCTCGCGATCGTGTCCTGCTGGGCGGGCGCGGGGGTCTGCCTGCTGCTCAAGCGGGCCCTGGCGCGCACCGGCGTGGGCGTCTCCCGGTGACGGAGCCGGCACCCGCCGGGAGGGCCCGGGGCGCCGGGGCGGACGCCGCCGTAGGGGACGCCGGGGCGGACGCCGTCGAGCCACTCGCCCGCCTGGACCGGGTCAGCGTGCGCTACGCCGGCACCGGGACGTGGGTGCCGCAGGGCGTGACGCTCGACCTGCCCGCCGGCACCACGACGCTCCTGCTGGGCCCCTCGGGCTGCGGGAAGTCCACCGTCACGCTCACCCTCAACGGGCTCGTGCCCCACTCGGTGCCCTCCGACTACCGCGGCAGCGTGCTGGTGGCCGGGCAGGAGGTGGCCGACGCCGATATCGCCCACCTGGCCGGCACCGTGGCCATGGTCATGCAGGACCCCGACTCCCAGGTGGTCACCACGCGGGTCCTGGACGAGGTCTGCTACGCCCTGGAGAACCTGCGGGTGCCGGCCGACCGGATCGAGCCGCGGGCCATGAGCGCCCTGGAGGCGGTGGGCATGGGCCGCTTCGCCCGGGCGAGCCCCTGGGAGCTCAGCGGCGGGCAGCGCCAGCGGGTGGTGCTGGCCGCGGCCCTGGCCGTCGAACCGGCGCTGCTCGTGCTCGACGAGCCCACCGCCAACCTCGACCCGGCCGGCTCGGCCGACTTCTACGCGCTCCTGCCCGTCCTCAAGGAGCGGGGCACGGCCGTGCTCGTCGTCGAGCACGACCTGGACGAGCTCATCGGCGCCATCGACCACGTCATCGCCCTGGACGCCGACGGCGCCACCATCGCCGTCGGGCCCCCGGACGAGGTCTTCGGCGCCCACGGCCGGGCCCTGGCCGAGGCGGGCATCCGCCTGCCCACGGCCGTGCGCCTGCACCAGCGCCTGGCCGCGCGCGGCCTGCTCGAGGGCGCACCGGGCGAGGAGGACGGCGGCGCGCCGCGCGTCCCGTTGACGCTCGACGACGCCGCCCGCGAGCTCGCCGCCTCCCGCCTGGGACAGGGCTCGGCCGCCCCGCCGGATCGAGGCGCCGGCAAGGGGCCCGACGAAGACGGATCCGCAGCGGCAGGACCGCGTCGCGACGAACCCGGGGCGGCGGGGGCGCGCAACCGCGGGCCCGGCGCCGCGGACTCCCCCGGGGAGGGCGCCCGCGACCGGGGCGCGCAGCCGGTCCTGGTCGCCCGGGGCCTGAGGGTGCCGCGCGGGCGGGGGCGGCGCCGCCACGAGGTGCTCCACGACGTGTCGCTGACCGTGGAGCGCGGTCGGATCCTCGCCGTCGTCGGCGTCAACGGCTCGGGCAAGTCCACGCTCCTGCGGGCCCTGGCCGGGCTGGAGCGGTGGACGGCCGGGGAGGTGAGCGTGGCCGGGCGACGGCGCCGGCCCGGCCGCACCGGGCGGGCGGTCACGCTCGTCATGCAGAACCCGGAGCACCAGTTCCTCGAGCGCACCGTGCGCGACGAGCTCGCCCACGGCATGCGCCTGGAGGGCGACGAGGAGGCCGCCGTGGAGCGGGCCGTGGCCGGGATGCTCGCGCGCTTCGACCTGGTCGACCGGGCGGGGGCCAACCCCTTCCTGCTGTCGGGGGGCCAGCAGCGGCGCCTGTCCGTGGCCTCCGTGCTCGGCGAGCACCGCGAGGCGATCTGCCTGGACGAACCGACCTTCGGCCAGGACCGCCGCAGCGCGGAGGCCCTCATGGCCCGCCTCCACGACGTCGCCGCCGACGGCGCGGGCCTGGTCATCGCCACCCACGACATGGAGCTGGCCGCCGAGCACGCCGACCGCGTCCTGGTCCTGGCGGCCGGGCGGGTCCTGGCCGAGGGCCCGGCCCGCGAGGTCCTCGCCGACGCCCCGCTGCTGGAGCGGGCCGGTCTGCGCCCGCCCGCCCTGGTCGCGCTGACCCGCGCCGCCGCGGCCCTGAGGGCGACGGTCCCCGCCTGCGCGTCCTGGAAGGAGCTCGTATGAGCGATGCACCCGCCGTCCCGCCCGCCGAGGAGCGCGGCCCGGGCCTGGCCGCCCCGCTGGCCCTCGATCCGCTGTCCCCCTTCGCGGCGATCATGCCGATCGTCGTCGCCATCGCCATCATGACCACCCCGACCCCGGCGCTGTGGGCGCTCGGGACGGCCCTCGTCCTCCTCGTCCTGGCGGATCTGCGGCGCGGTCCGCTTCTGGCCGCCGCCGTCCTGGCCCTCGCCGCGCTCACCGGCGCGCTCCTGGCCCTGTCCACCCCCATTGAGCGGGTGGGGGCCTCCCCCGTCGTCGCCGACGTGCTCGGCGCGGACCTCCAGCGCAACCAGGTGCTCGCCGGGGTGCGCCTGGGGGGCAAGCTCGGGGCGGCCCTGTCCCTGTTCCTGCTCACCGGTCTGCTCGCCGGGCCGCAGGACCTGCTGCGGGCGATGGTGGCCCACCTGCGCGTGCCCTACCGCGTCGCCTACGCGGGTGTGGCCGCCCTCGGCTTCCGCGAGCGCTTCGCCATCGAGTACCGCGTCATCCAGGAGGCGCACGACCTGCGCGGCACGCGGGCCCCGCTGCCCCTCCTGCGCCCCCTGGTGCGGCGGTGGACGGCGGTGCCCGCGCTCATGGCCGGGGCGGTGCGCCACGCCGAGCGGGTGTCCATGTCGATGGATGCGCGCGGCTTCGGCGCCTACCGCCACCGGACCGAGCGCTCGACGCCGCGCTGGCGGTGGCGCGACACGCTCCTCGTCCTGGTCTGCTGGGCGCTGGCCGCCGCCATTGTCGTGCGCTTCGGCGGCGACGGCCTCGTCCTCCACGACGTCTGACGCGCCCGCCCGCCCTGACGCGCCTATCGCCCGCGGACCGCCCTCCTATAAGGTGAGCCTCACCTGGCCTTCGCGGGCCGGGGTCCCCCGTCCCCCACCGGAAGTCCGCCATGACTGGAGCAGCAATATCGCAAGCGGCCGCGTCCGGCGCGCCGACCACGGCCGACGCACCGGGCGCGGGCGGCGCGGAGCCGTCCGGCGCGCCGGACCCGATCGGCCTCAAGGGGCTGCTGGCCCCGGTCCTGCCGGCGATCGGCCTGGCCTTCGCCTGCGGCGCGGTCGGCGCGGCCCTGGGCCTCCTGCCGGCGATCGGCGTGACCGCGCTGGCGCAGCGGGCCCTGGCCGGCACGCTCACCGCCGCCGCGGCGTGGGGCTGGGTGGCCGCCATCGCCGTCGGCCTCATGGGCGGGCACATGATCTACCTGTGGGGCACCGGCTACGCCCACCGGGTCGAGCTGCGCTTCCGCACGGACCTGCGCCGCCGCATCGCCGTGCAGCTGGCGCGCCTGCCGCTGGGATGGCACACGGAGGAGTCCTCCGGGCGGGTGCGCTCGACCATCACCGAGGACACCGCCAAGGTCCACACCCTCATCGCGCACTTCGGCTCCGACCTGGGTCTGGCGATCGGGGCGCCCGTGGGCGGCCTGATCTACCTGCTGACCCGCTCCTGGCCGTTCGCCCTGGTGCTGCTGGCGTGGCTGGTCGTGACCGTCTCCATCACCGGGGCGCTGTCCGCCCGCACCATGGAGCAGATGACCGAGGCCTTCACCGAGTCGGAGAAGCAGCTGGCCGGCGCCGCCGTGGAGATGGTGGACGGCATCGCCGCCGTCAAGGCCTTCGGCCTGGGAGAGCGGCTCTTCGGCCGCTTCTCGACGGCGCTGGAGCGCTACACGCGGGCCTCCTACGAGTGGATGCGGGGTCCCGGGCGCCCCATGGCGGTGCTCAGCGCCCTCATGAGCCCCGCCTTCATGCTCGTGCCCATTATGGCGACCGGCTGGGTCATGGCGGGGCGCGGCATGATCGAGCCCGTCGGGGTGCTGCCCTTCCTGCTGGTCGGGGTCGGCCTGCCGTCGGGCGTGATGAACCTGGCCTCCCTGAGCAATAACCTCATCGAGGCGCAGGACGCCGCCCGGCGCATCGGGGAGCTGCTGGCCGAGCCGGTCCTGCCCGAGCCGCCCGCCCCCGTCCCGGTGGGGCGCGACGCCGACGGCGGCGTGGGCGTCGTCTTCGATCACGTCTCCTTCCGCTACCGGGCGGGCGATCCGCTCGTCCTCGACGACGTGCACCTGGAGCTGCGGCCCGGGACGGTCACCGCCGTCGTCGGCCCCTCGGGCGGCGGCAAGTCCACCCTCGTGCGCCTGGCCGCCCGCTTCTGGGACGTGGAGTCCGGCGGCGTGCGCCTGGGCGGGACGGACGTGCGCGACGCCTCCAGCCAGGACCTGCTCTCCTGCACGGCCATCGTCTTGCAGGAGGGCGGGATCCTCGCCGACACCGCCGAGGAGAACATCCGCCTGGCCCGCCCCGGCGCCACCCGCGAGGAGGTGGAGGCCGCCGCCCGGGCCGCCCGCATCCACGAGCGGATCCTGGCCCTGCCCCGCGGCTACGACACCGTCCTGGGCGCCGCCGGCGCCCGCCTGTCCGGCGGGGAGCGCCAGCGCATCGCCATCGCCCGCGCCTTCCTCGCCGACGCCCCGGTCCTCCTGCTCGACGAGGCCACCGCCCACGCCGACCCGCACTCCGAGCGCGAGATCCAGGAGGCGCTGGCCGCCCTCGCCGCGGACCGCACCGTCCTGGTCATCGCCCACCGCCTGGCCACCGTTGTCGACGCCGATTCCATCGTCGTGCTCGACGGCGGGCGCGTCGTCCAGACCGGCACGCACCGCGAGCTGCTCGCCGCCGGCGGGCTGTACCGCACCCTGTGGGAGGCGCAGCAATGATCGCCAGACTCGACCGCTACCTGGGCGGGCACTCGCACCTGAGGGGGCTCATGGCGGCCCACGGGCTCGCCGGGCTGCTGCAGGGCGCCGCCCTGGGACTGCTCGTCCCCTTCCTGAGGGCCTTCCTGTCCGGCGAGCGGGGGGCCGCCGGCGCCTGGCTGGTGCGGATCGTCGTCGCCGCCTGCGCCTCCGCGCTCATCAGCGCCGCCGCCACGGTGCGCTCCTACCGGATCGGGGCCGACGACGTGTGCGGCGGACTCATCCGCGCCGTCGGGCAGAGGATCCAGCAGCTGCCGCTGGGCTGGTTCGACTCGGCCGCCACCGGCCGGGTCTCCGCGGCCACGTCCACCAGCATCCACGCCCTGTCCCACCTGCCCTCGCTGGTGCTGCCGCAGATCGCCTCCATGACCGGGTCGGCGGCGGCGATCGCCGTCGTGGCCCTGTGGCAGGAGCCGCGCATGGGGCTGGCCATGATCATCACCCTGCCCGGGTGCGCGTGGGCGCTGCGGCGGCTGCGGCGCGCGGTCGTCGGGGAGCACCGCCACCACGAGGAGTCCACGCGGCGCCTGGCCTCGCGGGTGCTGGAGTTCTCCCGCCTCCAGCCCGTCCTGCGGGCGACCGGAGCCTGCCGCGACGGCTGGGGGCCACTGGAGTCCGACCTGGAGGAGGACCGCCGGGCGGCGGGCCGGGCCATGGGCGCCAAGGGCCCGGCGGGCATCGCCTTCCACACCCTCGTGGAGGCGGGCATGGTGCTGGCCGTGGCCGTGGGGGCGTCGCTGCTGCTGGGCGCCCGCGTCGATCCGGCGGTCTTCGTGGCCCTGTCCCTCATGGCGGTGCGCTTCGCGGACCCGGTGGGCATGCTCGCCTTCTACGTGGACCCCGTGCACGAGGCGGGCGTGGCCCTGGAGTCCATCGGCTCCATCCTGGACGCGCCGGTCATGGACGAGCCCGCCCCCGGGGAGGAGTCGGTGCCGGAGGCGCCCTACGACGTCGTCCTCGACCGCGTGTCCTTCGGCTACACGCCCGGACGGGAGGTCATCCACGACGCGTCCCTGTCCTTCCCCGCCGGCGGCGTGACGGCGCTCGTGGGGCCGTCGGGCTCGGGCAAGTCGACGATCGCGCGGCTCGTGGCCCGCTTCTGGGACGTGGACGCCGGGAGCGTGAGCGTGGGCGGGGTCGATGTGCGCTCGACGCGGATCGATGCGCTCATGGAGCGGGTCGCCATGGTCTTCCAGGACGTCTACCTGTTCGATACGACGATCGAGGAGAACGTGCGCATCGGGCGGCCGGGGGCGAGCGCGCAGGAGATCCGCGAGGCGGCGGGGCGGGCGGGGCTCGCCGAGGTGGTCGAGCGCCTGCCCCGCGGCTGGGACACGCGGGTGGGCGAGGGCGGATCGGCCCTGTCGGGCGGGGAGCGCCAGCGCGTGGCCATCGCCCGCGCCTTCCTCAAGGACGCGCCCGTGCTGCTGCTCGACGAGGCGACCAGCGCGCTCGACGGCGCGAACGAGGCCGCGGTGACGCGGGCCATGGAGGAGCTGAGCGCGGGGCGCACCGTCGTGGTCATCGCGCACCGGCTGTCCACGATCCGCCGGGCCGACCGCATCGTCGTGCTCGTGGACGGGGCCGTCGAGGCGACCGGCTCGCACGCCGAGCTCTATGCGGCGGGCGGCACCTACCGGCGCTTCTGGGACGACCAGGAGGCCATCGCCCGGTGGAGGCTCGTGGGTCCTCCGGCGAAGAACGAGGAGGCGCCGGAGGCGAGCGGGCAAGCGTGAGGAGCCGGGGCGGGCCGGTTGCGCCGAGGGGAACGGGATCCGACCCTTTGTAGAACAAGTAGGACAACGGTAAACTCATGTCATGAATGCACAGCCCATTGTCCCGCCGCCCGTTCCGACGACACCGCACGACCCCGAGCCCGCCCCCGCCGAGGGCCCTGACGGAACCGTGAGCCTGCGGGAACTCAACCAGCGTTCGGGGCGGGTGGTCGGCGCCGTCATCGAGTCCGGCCGGCCCGTCGTGATCACTGACCGAGGCCGCCCGGTGGCGCAGATCGTGCCGATCCGCGCCGACGAAACGCCGTACGAGCGCCTTCTGCGCGAGGGCAGGATTCGCAGGGCGACGCGACCCTCAGGGTGGGAGGAGTGGCGACGACCGCGTCGTCGGGCCCCCGAAGGCGTTGACCTCATGGCCGCCCTCATGGAGGAGCGCGAGGAGGAGCGATGATCTACGTCGACAGCTCGGTCCCACTGCTCGCACTCATGGAGCAGACCGGCGGAAGCGAGGCGGCGGCGGCCCTGGACGAGCACCGGGGTGAGGCGCTGCGGAAAGTTTCCTCCGCGCTTCTGGATGTTGAGGTGTCACGCGCACTGCGACGCGAGGGCCTGGATCCGGCATTGGCGGACGCCCTGCTGGACTCGATCGACCTCGTAGTGATCGACGACGAGGTGGTTCAGCGGGCGAAGGCGCTCACGGGAGAACTCAAGTCCCTCGATGCGATCCATCTGGCGACGGCGCTCATGCTGGACCATCCGCGCGACCCGGTCGTACTCCTCACCCACGACGCGCGCCTGGCCGAAGCCGCCCGCGCCCATGGTCTGGAGGTCATCGACCCCGCCGCCTGACCGGGCGCCGTCGTGCAGCAAATCACAGATTAGTCCAACCGATGGAACGGTATAATTCGATGTCGTGCTATGGTGCGAAAAGGAGCAATATGGTAAGTGAGAGATGTCCCGCCTGTCGGACGCGCGTGTCCGAGACCGCGACCAACTGCCCGCATTGCGGGTACCGGGACAACGACCCGCGCATCCCCATCGTCTTGAGCAAGTGCACACCGTCTCGCAAAGCATGGAACGTGGCCGAGGCCCATTCTCCCATTGATCGACTCATAGCCGAGCGAATAATGAACGCTCCGTCTTTTCAACAGGCATTCGGCAGAGCCGATAACCTGATGCAGATAGCCCCCGCATTCACGGAGTTCATCAGATCCCTGAAACCTCACGACGTCAAAGTCGCGAGCATCACCAGTGAGATGCAGCGCCTGATTGACAACGGCGGGCTCTCATTCCGATTCGACAAGAATGGAGAAATGCTGGCGCAACTGACCAGAGGAGACGGACGCATCAGCAATAACCTCCGCCTGCGCGATCTTTCCCTGACGCCGGAACTCGGTCCAGCACTTGTCAATCTTCAGGCACAACTGACGATGATGCAGATCCTCGGCGAACTGCGCGCCATCCAGTGGGGAATCGATGAATTGCGCCGAAGTCTTCAAGACGACCGTCTGGCGATCGTCGACAGCGCCTGGCATCAACTTACCCAAGCGGCAACGATAGAGGATTCCCGGCTACGAGAGCAAAAATTGTTAGACGCATTGTCGCACGCCACCGATGCGAAATGCCAATTGATCAGAACTGTCGAGCGAGATCGCACAATACTGGAAACCCGGAGAAACAGCCTGTTCGAACGAATTTCAGGCAGTGCCCGCA
>ERZ772993.698-NODE-698-length-15003-cov-7.184372_pt1 | contig 15003 bp, 13 predicted proteins | sample MGYA00580670_ERZ772993 | MGnify/ENA primary metagenome ERZ772993 (study PRJEB29015, sample SAMEA2737936) | human oral metagenome | biome: human oral; feature: human-associated habitat; material: dental | place: China | collected 2136 ... | reverse complement strand
CTGTCTCTGGTTCGTTGAGTGCCGCTCGAGTTGATTGCTGAATCGTGTGGCGCTGGAGAGCATACCCCTGTGTCTGGTCAGCGAGGTGTGTGAGAGGAGGTGACAACCATGGCCAACGTTTTGAATCTTCAGACCGACACCGTTGAAGCACCCCAGGAAACCAAGTGGTCCTACAGGAGCTGGGGTTGGTTCTGCGGCGGTGGCGGCTCGTACAGGAGCTTCTACTACTGCGAGTGGTGGTGAGGTAAGTCATCACCTGTGGAAGTGAGGGGCCGAGTTGATGGGGCCGGGTGGTCGTGTCGCTTGGTTCGCTCGGACGTGGTGTGCTGGAGCCTGTGCTCTGGTTTCCCGTATGTGGCGGGTGGTTGGCGATGGGTGTCGCCGTTCGCCAACCACCCTGTCTCTGGTTCGTTGAGTGCCGCTCGAGTTGATTGCTGAATCGTGTGGCGCTGTAGAAACTGCTGGAGCACGGATTGTTTCTTGTGTTGTGTCGGGGTTTTGTTCTTGTTCGAATGGGTGGGCAGAGGCTGTGATCCATCAGTGTGATTTGTGCAAAAACGCCTGGGCGGTGAGTCTTGTTCAAGTAAAGACTGATGAGCGTAGTAGCTGGGGTGTGGTTTCCGGCTGAGGGGAAACGGGGATGGTTGTTGTAAGGCTCGGCAGGCGTCACCGTGCGGTGAATTTGGTTGGTTGTGGTGGCTGCTGTGAGGAGGCGGGGAAGTGATGGTGGCTTCGGGTTTTGCGAGGCGGTTGGATTTGTCTCGTGTGGGTTCGTCTGATGGTGAGGTGATGCCTAGGCGGGCGTTGCCGGAGCCTTGTCGGCAGGTCCTACCTGAGGTCCCTCGGCCCCTTCCAGGTCCTCCTCGGGTCCGGACGCCTGCGGAAGAGCCGCGTGACCAAGGGCGCAAGACCGGTTTGGTTGGGGTGTTTCTTGCTGATCCGCCGAGGGGTGGTTTTCGTCGTTTGGTGAGGGTTTTGCGGTTGGAGCCGGGGGCGTTGGTTCTGGTTTTTGTTGGTACGGTGTTGTCGTCTCTTGTGTCGTTGGTGCAGCCTTTGTTGGCGGGGTCGATTGTGGGGGTGTTGCAGGGTGGGGGCTTTTTGGCTGCGCTTCCGTTCGGGCTGGTTTTGGCTGGGTTGGCTGTTTTCGCTTCTGGGGTTACGGCTGTTGTGAATGTTGTGGGTGCGAAGGCTGGTAATCGTACGGTGCGTGCTTTCCGGGATGAGTCTGCCGCGATTGCTTTGCGGGTTCCCGCGGACAAGCTTGTGCAGCATCCGACGGCTGATTTGGTTGCCCGGTGCAGTATTGATTCGGAGCATTTGAGTAAGGTTTTCAGTCAGGGGCCTGTGCAGGCTTTGGGTGGGGTTGTGATGGTGGTGGGGGCGCTTGGGCAAATGACGGTGTTGGATCCGGTGCTCACCATTTCTGCGGTTGGGTTGACGGTGGTGTGTCTGGTTTTCATCATTGTCATTTCGAACAGACTGACGTCGTTTTCGTTTCATCGTCAGGAGGCTCAGGGGGCGTATGTTGCAGAGGTGACCAGGGCGTTGGATTCAGTACTAACCCTGAGGGCTTTTGTTGCTGACAAGTTCGCTGCGCGGCGTTTGGACAAGTCGAGTGGTGAGCTTCTCGAGGCGTCGAATCGGGGGGATCGGGCGCATGCTTTCATGTCTCCGGTGATCACGATTTGTGTGCAGGCCACATTGTTGGTGATTGTGTGTATCGCGGTGGTGCGGGTGCAGGCGGGGGTTTTGTCTGTTGAGCAGTTGGTGTCGTTTTTCATGTATATGATGTTGATCATCACTCCGATCACTGGGAGCGCGGGCACCGTGATGGATATGGCGGAGTGTTTGGGAGCGTTGCAGCGGATCATTGATTTGCGTGCGGTGACTGATCAGCCTGCCTCTCGGATCCAGATCAGGCAGCCGGTCGTCACCCAGGTTGGTGGTGTGTCGACAGAAGCTGGTTTGGTGGGTGAGGTTGGTTTCCGTGATGTGTCGGTGCGGTACCCGCAGGGTGGTGGGAATCGTGAGTACGCGTTGGCGGGGGTGTCGTTCAGTGTTCCGGCTGGTTCGTGGGTGGCGATGACTGGTTCGTCGGGTTCGGGTAAGTCGACGGTGTTGTCGTTGTTGGAGAAGTTCATTGTTCCTACTGAGGGGGTGATCATGGTGGATCGGGTGCCGCTTGGTGAGCATGATGATGATGAGTACCGGCGTCAGGTCGGCTACATCGAGCAGGCGTGTCCGTTGTTCAGTGGGACGGTGCGTGACAACCTGTTGTTGGGGCGTGATATTGATGATGATCGGTGTTGGGAGATCATTCACCAGGTTGGGTTGGCTGAGACGATCAGTGCCCGTGAGGGCGGGTTGGACACCCCGGTGGGGGAGTCGGCGTATGCGTTCTCCGGTGGTGAGCGGCAGCGGTTGGCGATAGCCAGAACCCTTGTCGGTCGGCCTCGGATGTTGTTGTTGGATGAGATCACCTCGGGTCTTGATGTGGTGAACCGGGAACAGATCATGAACCTCATCCGAACCACGATGGGGGGGATCACCACTTTCGCTGCCGGGCACGGCCATTTCGGCATGAACATCGCCGATTTGGTCCTCGTACTCGACAAGGGCCGGTTGGTCGAGTTCGGACCGCCCGCCGAGGTGCACCGGCGTTCTGCACTGTTCCGCTCCCTCGTCGCAGCCTGAAACACCACCACACACCTTGTGAAACACACCACTCACCATTGGATGAAGGACATGATGATCACTCCTGTAGGTCCAGCTGTCAGTGACTCTTCGTTGCCGTGGGGTCGGTGGTTGGAGGTTGATGACGCCACGCTCATGCAGTTGCTGATAGAGCACGGCCAGGACATCAACACACTCGAGAGCAACCAGAATGGTGATGGTGGGCGCGACCTGGGTGAGCAGCGGGATGCTGGTGGTGAGGTGGTGCCGTTGGCTGGGGGATGGTTACGTTTAGGTGGGGATGGTGGGGACCTGGTGGGGCAGTTCGTTTCGGATCCGGTGGAGCAGTATCCGGTTGGTGCCCCTGTGGTTTTCGGGGAAACCGAGATCGAGGGGTTGCGGGGTTGGGTGACGGGCAGGCGTGACTTGTCTGTGGGGTTGGGGTGGTGGTGTCGTCTTCTGGGTGATCCCGAGCGGGAACGCTATGCGGTGGCGGTTCACCGGTGGGGTGATCCAGAACCCGGACTCGTACTTGTGGGACTGTACCCTGACGTGGCGCTGTGTCAGGCGGAGTCGCCGGTTGTGGTGTTCGTGGAACCGCATCCCAACAAGCCGGGCAGGGCCAGGGCCCGCCTGCTGCCGGTCACCGCGACCTGTCTGGATGATCCTCCGCGGGTACTTGCTGAGGGACCTGCCGCTGGGGTGAAGGTCGAGGCCTGCTCGATACGGCGTTTCGTCAAGGTCGGTCACGGTGTTCGCAGCAACAGGATCTGGCAGGTCTTCGACCTCACCGCCCCGCAGCTGCAGCCCATTGCCGTACCAGAGTCGGTGTGTGATCCCGACCTGTTTGATGTTGCCCCCCTGGGGGATGGGTGCGTGCTCATCCATGCGGTCAATGACGCTCAGCAGTGGCGTATCGAGGCCAGCCACATCAGCGACGGCCACACAGTCAAGCAGTGGCGGGTGGCGGCCGGGCAGGGAAAACTCCGCCACCTCGTCGGTGCCCGTGAGGCCGTGCTCGCCCGTATCAGCCAGACACAGGGTACCTGTCACACCGAAGACCTGCTGTGGACACCGCTGACACCCACCACCACAACCACTGCTGTTGAGCCCCGCAGACTGCTCACCACCCCGGGAATGTTCCACCTGACCCCAAGCCCCGGTGCAACCTCCACCGGGTTCGTCATCGCCGAAATGATCGTGGGAACACCCCCCACCACCTGGTACCTCGACGGCACCGGACAGATACTCAACCCCACCACAACCCAGCATCCCGGAACAGGCATCCACGCCACACGAGAACGCATCACATCCCCGGACGGATACCAGTTCGACCTCGACATCCGATGGCGCGGAGACTCGGCCACCTTCCACGGACCGGTCATCGTCATGGTCTACGGCGCCTACGGAATCGACATCGACCTCGACGCCGACCCAGAACTCAGCCACTGGCTGGACCGCGGCTACGCCGTAGCAACACCCCACGTCCGAGGAGGAGGAGACCCCCAACGCCACCACGCCGGCTCCCAAAACCGACGCGACCGCTCCCTGCTCGACACCACCACAGCAATTCAATGGCTACGCTCAGGACGAGGAGCAGCAACCGCCACCAAAACATGCGTCATCGGCGCCTCAGCCGGAGGATTCCTCACCGCCTCCCTCCTCGCCGATCACACAGCACCCATCGACGCCGCCGTGATCGTCAACGGCTACATAGACCCCCTCGAATCACTCCTCCACCACCCCTCACTCACCGAACAAGCCGACCGAGACGAATGGGGCGACCCCCAACACAACCCCCACCACCGACACACCCTCGAGAAACTCTCCCCCCTACGCAAACTCACCACCACCCCACCACCAACCCTGATAGTCATCTCCGCCAAAGACGCCCGCGTCAACCCCCGCCAAGGACTCACCTGGACACTCCACACCCGAACACTCGGCGGAAACACCACCCTCTGGTACGACCCCAACGGCACCCACGACACCGGCACCCCCACCGAAACCAACCCCATCACCACCTGGGTCACCAACACACTCGAACAACAGGAGCCGTCCACCGGAAGCCCGTGAAATGGCTCGTCCGGATGACCTTTGGTCGACCAGGTGATGCGGGATGGCGAGGAAGATCCGCGGAACTTTGTGTTTGACCCCGACAATCGAGCGTTGTACCCTTGCCGAGTGTGTCCGCCGTGAGTGGGCACCTTGTGCGTGCCTTGGCATGACCCCGAGGATCCTTGAGTTGCGAAGAAGTCCCGGGTCTGTGCGGAGTTCGCACGGCAGCCGCGTCAGTGATGCTCACGGAAACGGTGACCCGGGATGCTCCTTGGGGACGGCTGCGAGCCAGGGATACCCATCCAGACAACGAAAGTGATACCAACAGGTGCCAACAATTCAGCAGCTGGTCCGCAAGGGCCGCACCGACAAGGTCAGCAAGAACAAGACGCCCGCTCTCAAGGGCTCGCCGCAGCGTCGTGGTGTCTGCACTCGCGTCTACACCACCACCCCGAAGAAACCGAACTCCGCTCTGCGCAAGGTTGCGCGTGTCCGCCTGAGTTCCGGCATCGAAGTCACCGCCTACATCCCGGGCGTCGGCCACAACCTGCAGGAGCACTCGATGGTGCTCGTGCGCGGAGGTCGTGTGAAGGATCTGCCCGGCGTCCGGTACAAGATCATCCGCGGCGCCCTTGACACCCAGGGAGTCAAGGGGCGCAAGCAGGCCCGAAGCCGTTACGGCGCGAAGAAGGAGAAGTAATGCCTCGCAAGGGACCCGCGCCCAAGCGCCCCGTCATGGTCGATCCGGTCTACGGCTCCCCGCTGGTGAGCCAGCTCGTCAGCAAGATCCTGCTCGACGGCAAGAAGACCGTGGCCCAGTCCATCGTCTACAACGCCCTCGAGGGCACCCGCGCCAAGACCGGTCAGGACCCCGTCCAGACCCTGAAGCGGGCCCTCGACAACGTCAAGCCCTCCATCGAGGTCAAGTCCCGTCGCGTCGGCGGCGCCACCTACCAGGTGCCGATCGAGGTCAAACCGGGCCGCCAGACCACGCTGGCCATGCGCTGGCTCGTCAGCTTCTCCCGCGCCCGCCGCGAGAAGACCATGACCGAGCGGCTCATGAACGAGATCCTGGACGCCTCCAACGGGCTCGGCGCTTCCGTGAAGCGCCGCGAGGACACCCACAAGATGGCCGAGGCCAACCGCGCCTTCGCCCACTACCGCTGGTGATCGCCTCGCCCCCGGGTTCTCACCCGGGGGCTCTCACCGCTTCACAGACTTCTTCAGCAAAGGACTGAACGTGGCCAAGATCGACCTGTCCAAGGTTCGCAACATCGGCATCATGGCGCACATCGACGCCGGCAAGACCACCACAACCGAGCGCATCCTCTTCTACACCGGCAAGTCCTACAAGATCGGCGAGGTCCACGACGGCGCCGCCACCATGGACTGGATGGAGCAGGAGCAGGAACGCGGCATCACCATCACCTCCGCCGCGACCACCGCTTTCTGGCACGACATCCAGGTCAACATCATCGACACCCCGGGACACGTCGACTTCACCGTCGAGGTGGAGCGCTCCCTGCGTGTGCTCGACGGTGCAGTGGCGGTGTTCGACGGCGTCGCGGGTGTTGAGCCGCAGTCGCAGACCGTTTGGCGCCAGGCCACCAAGTACGGTGTGCCGCGCATCTGCTACATCAACAAGCTGGACCGCACGGGCGCCTCCTTCGATCACTGCGTCAAGACCATCCGTGAACGCCTCAACGCCACCCCGGTGCTGCTGCAGCTGCCGATCGGCGCGGAGTCGAACTTCCGGGGCCAGGTGGACCTGGTCGCCATGAAAGCCAACATCTGGCCGCTCGAGGTCACCAAACCCGCCCTCGACGACTACGAGGTCACGGACATCCCCGCTGACATGGTCGAAGCTGCCGAACTGGCCCGCGCCGAGATGCTGGAGACCATCGCCGAGAACGACGACGAGTTCATGGAGCTGTGGCTGGAGGACCCCGACGCCATCACCGTCGAGCAGATCAAGGCCGCCATCCGCCGCGGCGTGCTGTCCTCGGCGTTCACCGCCGTGGTGTGCGGTACCTCGTTCAAGAACAAGGGTGTGCAGCCGCTGCTGGACGCCGTCGTCGACTACCTGCCCTCGCCGCTGGACGTACCCGCCATCGAGGGCTTCAAACCGGGCGACGAATCCGTCGAGCTGTCCCGCAGGCCCTCCGAAGAAGAGCCGCTGTCGATCCTGGCGTTCAAGGTCGCCGCGGATCCGCACCTGGGCAAGCTGACCTTCATCCGCATCTACTCCGGTGTCCTGAAAGCCGGATCGCAGGTGCTGAACGCCACCAAGGGCAAGAAGGAACGCATCGGCAAGATCTATCAGATGCACGCCAACAAGCGTGAGGAGATCGACTCGATCGGCGCGGGCATGATCTGCGCGGTGATGGGCCTGAAGGACACCACCACCGGTGAGACCCTCTGCGATCCCGCCCACCCGATCATCCTGGAGTCGATGGAGTTCCCGAACCCCGTCATCGAGCAGGCCATCGAGCCGAAGTCGAAGTCGGACCAGGAGAAACTGTCGGTTGCCATCCAGCGACTCGCCGAGGAGGACCCGACCTTCCGTGTCCACACCGACGAGGAGACCGGTCAGACCATCATCGCGGGCATGGGCGAGCTGCACCTCGAGGTGCTGATCGACCGCATGAAGCGCGAGTTCAAGGTGGAGGCCAACATCGGCAAACCACAGGTGGCCTACCGCGAAACGCTGCGCCGCAAGGTGGAGAAGGTGGAGTACACCCACAAGAAGCAGTCCGGTGGCTCCGGCCAGTTCGGTCGCGTCATCATCGACCTGGAACCCACCGAGGCGGGTTCGGGCTACGAGTTCGTCAACGCCGTCACCGGCGGGCGCATCCCGAAGGAGTACATCCCCGCGGTTGACGCCGGCATCAAGGAGGCCATGCAGTTCGGTGTGCTTGCCGGCTACCCGGTCGAGGACATCAAGGTCACCCTGACCGACGGCGCCTACCACGACGTCGACTCCTCGGAGCTGGCGTTCAAGCTGGCCGGTTCGATGGCCTTCAAGGAGGCCGCCCGGAAGGCTGACCCGGCGATCCTGGAACCGATGATGGCCGTCGAGGTCACCACCCCCGAGGACTACCTCGGCACCGTGATCGGCGACCTGAACGCCCGGCGCGGCCATGTCCAGTCGATGGACGAATTGCACGGCAACCGCGTCGTGCGCGCCCTGGTCCCGTTGTCGGAGATGTTCGGCTACGTCGGCGACCTGCGCTCGAAGACCTCGGGCCAGGCCTCCTACTCCATGGAGTTCGACTCCTACGCCGAGACCCCGAAGAACATCTCGGAGGAGATCGTCGCCAAGGCTCGCGGCGGCGAGTGATTCGCTGAACAACCTCACTGGTCCGGGACCATCAGGTCCCGGGCCAGTGAGTCTTCCCGGCGCGGTCCCCGTTCCGGAGCCGGCGCTCGTGGGCTCAGCGGTCCTGTCGCCATCTCGTGGCGGAACCCGTTGAAAGGCCCCGTCCGCGCAGGATACGGACGGGGCCGGGGAGGGGAAAGCGGTTGTCAGTCCACCAAGGTCAAATCGTTGAGCTGATCCGTCTCGCCGTGTTTCGGGGCGTTGGGTTCCATGCGTCTGGGGGTGTTCCGGGCCTGTGCCAAGGCCTCGATTGCGCGGGGATCGCCCAGATCGGAGGCCTTCTGCAACCAGCTCTGTGCGATGACGTGGTCCCCTTGCTCCTGGAGAATCCCGCTGAGGAGCAGCATGCCGTCGGTGTTGCCCAGTAGGGCGGCACGGAAGAACCACTGTGTGGCTTCCTCGCGGTCCGCGGGGTTGTCGGTCAGGAGACCGAGGTTGACCATGGCGTCGGAGCGCCTCTGCGCCGCTGCCATCCGCCACCAACGTGCCGCCTGCGTGTTGTCGCCTCGCCCGTAGGCCTTGAAACCGAGGTCAATCAGTGTTTCGACGTCCTGTGACATGAGATGGAGACTAACCTGACCTGCTTCGGGCGCGGAGTGGTGCGAAACGCTTGAGACGCGGGGCCGCTCGACTTCTTCGTGGATAAAAAGGCTTGTCAGAGCGGTTTTGGAGGGTTATGGCCCAGGACATGGGAGTGTCGCCCGGTCGGACAAAAGGAGGACTCGGGAAATCCGCGCGTCGTGCATCGGAGGCGGCGGTACGGGGAATCGTGGAGGATTTGCCGGATCGGGTCAGTAACGTTGCCGCATGAGAATTGGAATCACCAGCGACCACGCTGCCCACGATCTGCGCATTGACCTGATTCCCCGTCTGCGAGAGCTTGGCTACGATGTGGTGGATCGCGGACCCACCACATCCGAGCGCACCGATTACGCGAAATGGGGGGGTCGGCTGGCCCAAGAGGTGGCCGCCGCGCGTTTCGATGTGGGAATCGCGATCTGCGGTTCCGGAATCGGCATCTCCATCGCGGCCAACAAGATCAAGGGGATCCGGGCGGCCTGCGTCTCCGAGGCTTACTCGGCCATGATGAGCCGGCGGCACAACAACGCGAACGTCCTGTGTTTCGGGTCCCGCGTGGTGGGTCCCGACGTCGCCCTGGCCATCTGCGAGGCCTTCCTGAAAGCTTCCTTCGAGGGCGGACGACACTCCGGGCGGGTGGCGCAGCTCCGGCAGCTCGACGCGGGGGATGAGTCCTTCCTGGACGAAGGTTGTTGAAAGGGGCTGGGACACGGCCCTGAGTTTGACTTCCAGGAGCGGCCCGATAGCATTACACGGGTATGCGTCCGGGTAATAAACTTGGGCGTCGGACCCCTGGTGTGACCCATAGCTCAGGGGTGCACCAGAATAATGGCCACGCACGGTGCGTGGTTGGACCAAGAAGGAGCCCTACGTGGCAAAGGCCAAGTTTGAGCGGACCAAGCCGCACTGCAACATCGGCACCATCGGACACGTCGACCACGGCAAGACCACTCTGACCGCGGCGATCACCAAGGTGCTCCACGACAAGTACCCGGACCTGAACGAACTGTCCCCGTTCGACAGCATCGACAAGGCCCCCGAGGAGCGTCAGCGCGGCATCACCATCTCGATCGCGCACGTCGAATACCAGACCGAGAAGCGTCACTACGCGCACGTCGACTGCCCCGGGCACGCCGACTACGTCAAGAACATGATCACCGGTGCCGCGCAGATGGACGGCGCGATCCTCGTCGTTGCCGCCACCGACGGCCCGATGGCGCAGACCCACGAGCACATCCTGCTCGCCCGCCAGGTCGGTGTGCCGGCCATCGTCGTGGCCCTCAACAAGTGCGACATGATCGCCGAGGAGGACGCCGACCTCATCGACCTGGTCGAGATGGAGCTCCGCGAGATCCTCTCCGCCCAGGAGTTCGACGGCGACAACCTCCCGATCGTCCGAGTCGCGGCCTTCCCGGCGCTGAACGGCGACGAGAAGTGGGCCGACACCATCCTCGAACTCATGAACGCGGTCGACGAGTACATCCCGCAGCCCGAGCGCGACACCGAGAAGCCGTTCCTCATGCCCGTCGAGGATGTCTTCACCATCACCGGCCGTGGCACCGTCATCACCGGCCGCATCGAGCGCGGCATCGTCAAGACCGGCGACACCGTCGACCTCGTCGGCATCCGTCCCGAGAAGCAGACCACCACCGTCACCGGTGTCGAGATGTTCCGCAAGATCCTCGACGAGGGTCGCGCCGGCGAGAACGTCGGCCTGCTGCTCCGCGGCACGAAGAAGGAGGACGTGGAGCGCGGCATGGTCGTGATCAAGCCCGGTTCCACCACCCCGCACACCGACTTCGAGGCCACCGTCTACGTGCTCAACAAGGAAGAGGGCGGCCGCCACAAGCCGTTCTTCTCCAACTACTCCCCGCAGTTCTACTTCCGCACCACCGACGTCACCGGTGTGGTCCAGCTGCCGGAGGGCAAGGAAATGGTCATGCCCGGCGACAACACCGACATGACCGTTCACCTCAACAAGCCCATCGCCATGGAGGAGAACCTCAAGTTCGCCATCCGTGAGGGCGGCCGCACCGTCGGCGCCGGCAAGGTCACCAAGATCATTAAGTGACCCTCGTCTGACAGACAACAGGGAGGGGCCCGCACATTCGTGCGGGCCCCTCCCGCGTTCCGTGTAGTCGAGGAAGCTCTGGTTGGGTCCGTCCCATAAACGTCAAGCCAGCAGGGACACGTTTGGAGTCGGCAGCGAGTTTCTTCGGGGAACGGGTCAACCGATGGAACGGCGGAAGGCCTTCAACCAGCCGAGTCGTCCCCCGGAATGCTGCTGGTTCTTGTCATCGTTGTTGTGTTCGGAGCTTTCTGTTGGCGGCAGGAGCTGGGTCTCCTGCTCGTTGGCCTGTTCGGCCTCCCAGTCGGCCTTGACCTGCTCGACGAAGTCCTGGCGCTGCTCCTGGGGAGGAGCGGTGGTGGTGTCCGGCTCCAGGCGGGTGCGAGGAAGAGCGTAGACCGCCTGGGTCTGCAACCAGTTGATGAGCTGTTCGCGCAGCAAGCAGCGAAGCTCGAACAACCTGCTGGAGTTCGTTGCGGAGACGACGGCACGAACCCGGACCGAGCCTCCCGTGGCGTCCATGACCTGGAGGGCGACGGTGCGGCCGTCCCACAGGTCCGTGGTCTTGACCAGGCGCAGCAGCTCGATCCGCATGGCCTCCACGGGAACCAGCCAGTCCAGGTCGAACTCGATGACCCCCGTTTGTCGCGGTTCCTCCCGGCTCCAGTTCTCGAAGGTTTTCGTGGTGAACAGTGTCGACGGCACGATCCAGCGCCGTTCGTCCCAGCTCCTCAACACCACATAGGTGAGGGTGATCTCCTCGACGGTTCCCTGGTTGTCGTCCGTGACGACGATGTCGCCGACGCGCAGGGAACCGGTGAAGGCGATCTGGAGTCCGGCGAAGACGTTCGTGAGTGACGACTGCGCCGCGAGACCTGCAACCAGCGAGACCAGACCGGCGGAGGCCAGCAGGGAGGTTCCGATGGCCCGGAACTGATCGAAGGTGAGCAGTGCTCCGGCGGTGGCCCCGATCCAGACCACCCCGATCAGCACCCGGGCGATGACCTGCATCTGGGTGCGGATGCGCCGGAACTGCGGGGTTTCCCGGGCGTTCTTCTTGCGAGCGAGGATGGCGTCCTCGATGGTTCTGATGACCCCCGTCATGCCGTATGCGGCGGCGAAGATCATCACAATCAGGAAAACGTGCTCGAAGTTCGCCCGCCACGACGGCGCCGCCTGCCACGGGGTGGGGGCGCTGGCGATCAGCACCCCCATGCCGGTACCGAAGACGGTCAGGATGAGGCGCTGGGGGAGTCGCAGGTTCCGGCTGAGGAAACCCAGGTCCTCCTGGTGCCTGGCCAGTTGCCGCATGATGATCGAGATGATCACGGAGATGACGACGCCGGCCAGGAATCCGATAGCCGCGTATCCGAGAATGGTCAACAGATCCAAGGCCACCTCGGTGGCGGTTTCGTCGGTGGGAAGCATGCAGACAACCGTAGCCGCTGCTTCCTGTGGGTGGCCTTTCAGCCGCGTTTCTGAATGCTGGCCCACTCGTCCCGCAGCCCCACCGTGCGGTGGAACAGCAGCGGGGTGTGGTCGTCGGCGGCGAAGTATCCGAGCCGCTCGAACTGCACCACCTCTCCCGGGGCTGCGTCAGCCAGCGCGGGCTCCACCTTCGCGTCGGTGAGCAGCTCGCGGGATGCGGGGTTGAGGTCGTCGAGGGCCTCGCCGGTGCGTTCCCCGGGGGCCTCGGCGGTGAACAGCCTTTCGTACAGGGCGACGGTGGCGTCCAGGGCGTGCGGGGCCGAGACCCAGTGCATCGTCGACTTCACCTTCCGGCCGTCGGCGGGGGTGCCGCCCCGGGACTCCGGGTCGAAACTGCAACGCACCTCGACGACGTTGCCCGCCTCGTCCTTGACCGCGTCGCGGGCGGTGACCAGGTAGGCGCCACGCAGCCTGACCTCACGACCGGGGGAGAGCCGGAAGTACTTCGGCGGCGGGACCTCCCGGAAATCGTCCTGCTCGATCCACAGCTCCCCGGTGAACGGCACCAGACGGGTGCCGTCGGCAGGGTTCTCCGGGTTGTTGACCACCTCGAACCACTCGACCAGCGGGTCGCCGTCGGGTCCGGTGGGCCAGTCCAGCAGGGTCAGCTTCAAGGGTCGGGTGACGGCCATCCGTCGCTGTGCGGTCGCATTCAGCGTGCGACGCACGTAGCTCTCCAACTCCTCGATGGCCTTGCGGGAATTGGTGCGGGTGGTGCCCACCTCGCGGCAGAACGCCCGGATGGCTTCCGCCGGGTAGCCGCGCCGCCGCAGCCCCCGGATGGTGGGCATCCGCGGATCGTCCCAGCCGTCCACGACGCCGTCCGCGACCAGTTTCGCCAGGCGGCGCTTGGACGTGACGGTGTGGGTCAGTTCCAGGCGCGCGAACTCGTACTGGCGGGGGGGAGCGGGAACCTCGAGCTGCTCCAGGAACCAGTCGTAGAGGGGCCGGTGGGATTCGAACTCAAGGGTGCAGATGGAATGGGTGACGCCCTCGATGGCGTCGGACTGGCCGTGGGCCCAGTCGTAGGTGGGGTAGATCGACCACGCCTCACCCGTGCGGTGGTGCGCGATGTTGCGGATGCGGTACATCACGGGGTCGCGCAGCTGCATGTTCTCGTGCGCCATGTCGATCTTCGCCCGCAGCACCCGCGAGCCGTCGGGAAACTCCCCGGCGCGCATCCTCTCGAACAGGCCGAGGTTCTCCGCGACGCTGCGGTTGCGGAACGGCGATTCGACGCCGGGGGTGTTGAAGGACCCCCGGGTGGCCGAAATGGTCTCGCCGTCCTGGTCGTCGACGTAGGCCAGGCCCTTCTCGATGAGCTGCACGGCCCAGTCGTGGAGGGCCTCGAAGTAGTCGGAGGCGTGGCGCACCTCAGAGGGTTCGTAGCCCAGCCACTCGATGTCCTCGACGATGGAGTTGACGAAGGCTTCCTCCTCGGTTTCCGGGTTGGTGTCGTCGAGACGCAGCATGCAGGTGCCACCGAAGTCCTCGGCGGTGCCGAAATCCACGACGATGGCCTTGGCGTGACCGACGTGGAGGAAACCGTTGGGTTCGGGTGGGAACCGGGTCTGGACCCTTCCACCGTGGGTTCCCGCCTCGTTGTCGCGGCGGATGGCATCGGTGATGAAATTGTTCGGGACACCCGGCTCATTCATGTGGTGAAGCTATCACCTTCCAAGCCACAGGCCGAACAACCAGAACAGCAGCACGAACGGGGTGGCCAGCAGGACGAGCGTCACCCCGAACACTAGGGTCAACGTCACCAGCCAGTAGGTGATGGTTGCCCTGCGCACCTGGTCGCGATCCTCAATGGCGCGGTGCAGCAGTTTCAGGTTCTTCGCGTTCGACATCCACAGGGCGTCGAAGAAGGAACCGATCAGCGGAACGGAACCGAGACACCAGTTGACCACGTAGTTCCACAGCATCCGGAGAAGAACCGGTACGGGGACGCGCAGCCGGACCGCGTCGAGGATCACCACGCATCCCAGGGCCGTCGCCACCACGTTTCCGGCGGCGGGAACGAGGCTCAGCAGCGGGTCGAAACCGAAGCGGAAACCGGTGCCAGGCACCCGGAAGACTTCGTCCAGCCAGAAGGTGAAGTGACGGCTGATGGGGGAGGGACCGTCCTTGGTCTCTGGGAGGGATTCTGAGGTTCTCAGCGCGCGTGAGCGGTGGGAATCACGGGAGGACACGGCATCATGATGGCACGGGGCGGGACCACGGGTTCGGCCCCGCGGTGGTGGGGCCGTTAGGCTTGGCCCCACTATGACTGAGCTGACTCCCGCCCGCACCCGCGTCGCTCCCTCGCCGACCGGCGATCCGCACGTCGGGACCGCGTTCATGGCCTTGTTCGACAAGGCTTGGGCCACCAAGACCGGTGGTGCGTTCGTGCTGCGCATCGAGGACACCGACCAGAACCGGCTCGTGGCGGGCAGCGAGCAGCAGATCCACGACACCCTCGCCTGGCTCGGGCTCTCCCCCGACGAGGGGCCGCTGGAGGGCGGCGAGTTCGGGCCCTACCGGCAGTCGGAGCGGCTCGACACCTACCGGCCGTTCGTCGAGCGGCTGATCGCCGACGGGCACGCCTACCACTGCTGGTGCTCCTCGGAGCGACTCGCGGAGCTGCGCAAGGAACAGGACGCCACGAAGGCGGCGAGGACCGGCTACGACCGGCTCTGTCTCGGGAAGACCCGCGAGGAACGCGCGAAGCTTCCCGGATTCACCGAGACCCCGGTGGTGCGGATGCTCGTGCCCG
>ERZ772993.681-NODE-681-length-15308-cov-11.338229_pt1 | contig 15308 bp, 8 predicted proteins | sample MGYA00580670_ERZ772993 | MGnify/ENA primary metagenome ERZ772993 (study PRJEB29015, sample SAMEA2737936) | human oral metagenome | biome: human oral; feature: human-associated habitat; material: dental | place: China | collected 2136 ... | reverse complement strand
AGGTTTCCAGTCGAACGCGCAGATGAGAGGTGCGCGTTCGACTGGAAACCTGCGCGTTCACGGATGACGATGACGGAACGAGGCCGGCCCCTCGCGCACCGGGCCCTCGCCCTCACGCGCCGGGTTCGGCGCCGGACGCCGCCCTCTCCCGCCGTCGGGCCATATGCGCCACCGCGCGCGCCACCACCCACCAGAACACCCCGCCGATAATGGCGGAGCCCAGGATCACCGCGATGAGCACCAGCCACCAGTTGAAGTGCCAGCCTCCGAGCCGGTACAGACGGCGGTCGATGCCCGCCTCGGGGTTCCAGTTCATCCAGACCTCGAGGAACACGCTCAGCGGCAGGCCGATGAAGGAGAACACCGCGGCCGCGATCTCCAGCGTCCGGGCCGACCTGGCCCGCTCCTCCTCGGCCTGCTGCTCGGCGCGCCCGATCCGCATGAGCACGTTCTCCCGCAGGCGGTGCGCCTGGTCGCGCGCCTCCTCGACCAGCAGGGGGATCCTGTACGTCTCGAGCAGGTAGGTGAGGAAGGCGTCGAGCTGGCGGTCCGAATCCGTCATCATCGTCCACTGCTCGGAGACGACGAATCCCACCGCCTCCGAATCGAGCTCGATGACCCGGTCCACCTCCTCCGCGGCATTCGCCTGCACCTCCGCCAGGCGCGCCATGAGGGACGAGGCCCGGTGCCGCTGGAGCAGCATGAGCAGGACGGCCTCGATGAACCTGCCCTCGATATGGGCGAGCGGGCGGAACCCCTCGCCCCGGATCTGGCAGAAGGAGCACCCGCTGATACTCGCATACGCCACCCAGGTCTGCGACAGGCGGTGGACCTGACGCTCCCGGTCCCCGAAAACCCCGTCCTCGAAGCTCTCGTCGTCGCGGCGGGGCAGACGCCCCCACCGCCAGGCGCTCACCACCGCCCGCTCCCGGGTCACATCGAGCCCCGGCGCCACCACGGCGTCCTTCAGCGGTCGCGGCGCCCGCCCCTCCTGGCGCTCCTGCTCCGTGCGCAGGTCGAAATCGTCCAGGACCAGCCCGTCGCCGCGCTCCGAGGCCACAATATCGCGCGGCACGTAGGTGACGACGTACGGGTCGACGCTCGGTTCCCCATCCCAATCGGTGACCCCGAATCCGTGCCCCACATCGTCGGCGCCCCGCTTCGACTCAAGGGCGAGGACCCGCGCCACCTCGTGGGTGATCTCCTCCTTTCCGGCGGGCTCTCGCGTCAGATTGCGGACCCAGGAGAATGCCTTGGGACTCGTCGGCACGCGCAGGACCAGGTGAAGGACGATGAGCACCCGGGCCGAGGGCCTCTTCTCACCCGCCGTCACGGCGCCCCCGGCGTCGGGGGCCTCGACCGGCTCCACCTCGAGAATGTCCCAGGCGAAGGCGTAGAACGGCGGTCTGCCCCGACTCGTGCGGTTCTTCTCGGTGACGAAGACCGGCGCCAGGTCCGGGTAGACGTAGTGACGCCGGTGGGCCGGGTCGAGGAGCCGTCTGCGCACCGGCTCGCGCAGGCGGCGCGACGTTCCGTCGAAGGCGGTCGGCCTCCTGAAAATGGATATCCGCACCGGGCCCTGCGGGAACAATTCGCGCCACTCCTCCCATGTCCCGGGAAGCTCCCACGGCACGATGACCATGAGGCGCAGCGCATTGTCGTCGTCGTTATCGATCTCCAACAGGTCCGACGGCGTCCGGTCCTCGACGTTCTTCACGCCTCTCACCATGCCACATCCCCTCAGCCGTAGGAAACGTCTTCGAGCGCGCCGACCCGTTTCCGCAGGGAGTCCAATCGACTCCCCCAGTCCCCGGCCACGGCTCCGGAATTGCTCTCGACCGCGGTGACGGCCCGCTCGACGAGCCGGGCGTAGGTGCACCGCGACTCCCGCCGGTAGCGGCTCAGGACCTGCTCGGTGGCCTCGGACAGGCCCTTCGAGCCGTGATTGATCGTGACCTTGTTGCGCACGCGCACGAGGAGGCGCAGCAGCGCCCCGGCGCCCTCGTCGGCGAGATCGGCGTCATTGGACGTGTAGACGGAGTTCTTCCGCTGGTCGAATTGACTGTCCGCGAGGGCGAGAATACGGGGCTCCCGGAATGCGTTGGTCCGTTTCGATTCGGGCGCGGGATTCAGCAGCTCGCCGATAATGGTGGCCAGGCGCGCCCGGGCGTCGGGCGGGACGTGATCGATCATGCGGCCGACGGCGCCCATGACCCCCAGAATCACTCCCGCGCACCCGTCGATATCCTCGGTCTGAACCGCCCGCACGAGCTCGTCCGCGAGCGCCCGGGCCTCACCGGCCGACTCCTCCATGGCGGGATCCCCCAGGGCGAGCAGGCGCGCCGCCGTGAGCAGGTCCAGACGGTCCAGGCAGTAGCCGGTCGCCCGCAGCAGCGCCCTGCGGACGTCGCGGTCGAGCCCGAACTGGTGGAACTGGAGGACGTTCTGGCCGTCCTCGCGCACCGTCGATGCGAGGAGCACCGCAATGCCGTGGCGCGCGCCGAAGATCTGCGCGGCGCGCAGGAGCGCGATGACGACGGGCTTCTCCCCCACGACGGTGACGACGATGGCCCGCGGGCGGGACCAGCGCTCCGCGAGCTGGTCCTCGAGCCACTGGGCGGCGAGGCGGCCGGCCCGCGACATGCTCTCCTCCGCCCCGCTCGCCGTGACCCCGTCGCTCGTGGCGGCCCGCCCGTAGCTGCGGGCCGTGGCGCCGTCGGCCCCGGGCGGCTCCCAGTCGGCGTGATGGTCGACGTCGCCGGCCGCGAGCCTGTCGACGACGCCGCGCCCCTCGTCGAGGCTGTCGTCGGAGCAGGCGATGAACGTTCTCAGCGTCAGCGGCCCGGGGACGGAGCAGGCCCGGCGCAGGGCCGGGTCCGGCTGCGCGCGCAGGAGCGCGACGGCGATGGGGTCGCGTTCGGGGCCCCTCCCCCTTCCGCGGGGCTGTCCCTGAGCGGTCAGCAGGCACACGGTCCCCGACGGCCACGACAGCCAGTCCGGGGGCGGGCCGCCCAGGGCGGCGCGCACCCGCTCGCGCAGGTCGTCGCCGGCCTCGTCGAAGCGGTGGGTCGCCCCGATGCCCAGGTCGATGAAGTCGCGCTGGGCGACGAGCCACGCCTCGGGCGCGGCGAGGGGCCGCGTGCTCGCCTCCTTCTCGAGGCGCCCGATCGCCCGGCCGAGCTCGCCGCCCTTCCGGAGCGCATCGGGGTGCTCCGCCTCGTCCAGCCCCGTCCGGTCCAGGTACTGGCGCCGGCGCCGCCGGTACTCGGCGGCCACCCACGCCCGCAGCGCCATGCCCGCGGCCAGGTCCCCGCGGGCCGTGTCCGTCCACAGCAGCTGGGCGAAGTCCTCGGGGCCGATCCCCCCTTCCACGGGGGTCTCGCCGACGGCGCGCCGCAGGGCCCCGGCGGCCCGCCGGACCTCGTCGGGTATCTCGCCGCCGGCCTGCGCGCCGGTTCCGCGCCCGTCGTACTCCTGGGCGAGGACGGTGGGCAGCCCGAGCCCCATGAGCCAGCCCCGCAGGGGGTCCTCCCCGTCGACCGACATGCGCAGGATCGGCGCCGCGCCGTCCGCCCGGTCGTCCCCGACCCGGTCGATGAGGGCCAGCGACCACTCGTCGCCGTGGGTGGCGGCGACGACGCCGGCGACCTCGGCGAGGACGGTGGTCGCGCCCCCGGCCAGGGCGAGCAGGACGTGTCCGTCGTGCCCGCCGATCGCCCTCTCCAGGGTCTCGATCGAGGCCCGCGACACCTGGAGGCCCGGCAGGATGCAGGCGTCCAGCACCCGCGCCCGCCTCCCCGCCACCAGGTCGCGCACCTGGGCCGAAGCGCGTCGCAGCGCCCCGACGAGCGCCCGCGCGATCGAGTCCGTGGGCGTGCTCCCGCCTTCGACGCCGACGACGAGGATGTCGATGTCCTCGGAGGATGTGCCCGGCTCCCCGGCCAGGCGGGCGAGCGCCCCCAGCTCCTTGCGCAGGGCGCTGCCGGGCGCGGCGGCGGGCGGTGCGCCGCCGGATGGCGCGGGCGCGGCGGCGGGCGGGGCACTGCCGGGCGCGGGGCCGGCCGCGTCGTCGGCGCGGGGGTCCTTCTGCGTGAAGCGCAGTCCGAGGAGCAGGTCGGCGGCCCGCCCGCCGGTGCGGGCGGCGTCGAGCTCGGCCGCGCGGCGAGCGGTCAGCTCGGCGGTCTCCTGCCGCGGGCGGCTGCGCCCGCCGACGATCAGGGGGATCCCCAGGTCGGCCGTCCCGGCCACGTGAACCAGCAGCACGTCGTCATCTCCTTCGTCGACCGGTGCGGCGCGAGGGTCGGGCCGGTCCGCACCGCACCGCACCGCGGGCCAGTGTGCACCGCCGGCGCCGGCGGCGGGGAGCCCGGCGCGTGTCCCACTTCTGAGACAAAAGTCGGTGCTCCCCTCCATCGCCGCCGCGGGGGTGGCATACTGCACAGGCTCCCGTCCCTCCGAGAGGATGCCCATGCAGCTCGTCATGCTCGAGACCAACGGCAATCAGCACTACATCTTCTCCTCGCCCCGTCTGCGCGACAATATCGGCGCCTCCTCCCTGCTGACGCACCTGGAGCGGTGGACCGAGGAGGCGCTGGCCTCGACGGGGGCCGCCGGGGCCTGGCGCGCATCGCGCGGCCTGCCGGCCGGCCCGGGCGCCGACGAGTCGCAGTGGGTCTCCCGCTCCTCCGGCAAGGTCATCGTCATGGTGGACGAGCCGCAGCGGGCCCGCGACCTCATCGGGGAGGTCACGCGCAGGGCGCTCGCCCAGGCCCCCGGCCTGGACGTGTCCGGGGTCTTCATCGAGATCCCCGGGGCCCGGGGCGCAGGCGGCGGCCCTGTGGTGGACGACGCCGCCCTCAAGGCCGTGCACGCCGAGGCCGCCGCCTACGCCCTGCGGCGGCCCCCCGCGGACGCCCGCTTCGCCCAGATCCCCTTCCTCGCCCGGGCCAAGGATTCGGCCCTGCCCGCCGCCCCGCCCCTGGGCCGCGAGGACGAGGCGGGGGACGACCGCGCCGATCAGCTCTCCCTGCCCTCGCGGGTCAGGCGCTACGAGGCCTTCCGGGCCCGCGCGCACCTTCTCCTGCTCAGTCGGCTCAACAGCGACCAGTTGGATGAGCAGAAGGAGCTCTTGACGCGCGACCCCACGAAACTGGCGGATATGCTGCACGCCGCCTTCTCGTCGGAGGGCCCGGCCGCCGACGAGCCCTCGCAGGGGGAGCGGGAGGCGGCGCCCGAGGACGAGGAGAGGGCCCGGAAGGAGAGGGCCTCGATACGCCGCCTGGAAACAGTCCTCCAGACCGCCCCCGATTCCGCCCCCGAGGACGGGAGCGGGGACGAGAACGAATCATCCGCCGTCGGCGCCCTACCATCGCGGCGGGAAGCGGCCCCCCTGTCGAAGATCGCCGTCATCCACATCGACGGCAACGGGGTCGGGGGCGTCATGCGCGACCTCGCCAAAACCAAGGACTCCGTCGACGAGAATGTCTTCAAGGAGCAGGTCGGCTGCGGGCGGGACGATCCGGACTCCCTGCGCCGGTTCCTGCTCAATATCAATGAGCGCCTGCAGCGCGCCGTCGAAATGGCCTTCGCCGGGGCCTGGGCGGATATCGCCCGCATGGCCGAGCGCGACGCCGGGGCGGCCGGACGGCCGTACACCGCCGTCCCCGTCGTGCCGGTCATTGTCGGGGGCGACGACGTCACCGTCATCACCAGCGGCGACTACGCCCTCCCCTTCGCGGCCCGCTACCTCGGCCGCTACGAGGAGGAGACGGAGAAGGACCCGCTCCTGCGCCACCTCACCCCGCCCAGTGGCTCGCGCACGGGCCCCATGACCGCCGCCGCCGGCGTCGCCGTCGTCCGCCGCAATTTCCCCTTCCACCTCGCCTACAACCTGGCCGAGAAGCTCGTCGAAGGCGCCAAGAGCGTCGGCAAGACCACCAGGCCGCCCTGTTCGACGCTCGGCTACCACGCCCTGTTCGACACGACCGTGCTCGACGCCGCCGAGCTGCTCGGCGCCTATAAGAATTTCACCGCCCGCCCGTTCCGGGTCGTGGACGGCCTCACCTCATGCAATTGCGCCGGCTGCAAGGAGAATGAGGAGGACGGGGAGAAGGAGAATAAGGAGGAGAAGAAGGACTCCGACGCCGCCCCCAGAACCATTCCGGCCCACGAGACCTGGGACGAGACGTGCCAGCGGGTCGCCGCCTTCAAGGGCCTGCCGGGGGAGGACGGCGAGGAGAGGGAGCCCTTCCCCCACACCCGCGCCGCCCGCATCCGCAAGCTCCTGTCCGACGCCGCGAACGACCGGACCGTGCGCATCGGCGGGGAGGAGAAGAAGCCCCGGGAGCTGGCCGAGAACGAGTGGGAGAGCGCGCGAAGGAGCCTGGGGCGCGACATCGACGCCGAGCTCGGCGGCATCGAGGCCGTCTTCGACCTGCTCGAGCTGGCCGACCTCCTCCCCGACTCCTACCTGACCGAGGTCCGCGAGCGCCTCTCGGGCGACCGCGCCGCACCGCCCATCCCCACGAGCCCGACGGAGGCCACCGCATGAGCGCCCCAACCTTCCCCGTCTCGGTCGTCTTCCACAGCGACTGGGGGGTGAGCACCGGCGTCGGCGTGGTCGGCGGCGTGGACGCCGCGGTCGAGAAGGACGAGCGCGGCCTGCCCGTGGTCCGCGGAACGGTGCTGGCCGGCGTCGTGCGGGAGCAGTCCGTCCTGGCCGCTCAGGCGCTCGACGGCGGCGCCGCCGGCCCCTGGCACGAGTTCGCCTCCGAGCTGTTCGGCTCGGAGCAGGCCCCGCGCCTGGTCGTCTTCTCCGACGCGCGGGCGCCCGAGGGGGCCGCGGCCGGGGGCGCCCCGGTGCACGAGGTCGTCTCCCTGTCCATCGACGACGACACGGGCACCGCCCGGGAGGACTTCCTGCGGTTCATCGAGCGGGCCGGCCCGTGCGCCCTGGGCGCCACGGCCACTCTTCTCGACGCCGACGTCGACGGGCGCCCGCTGGTCTGGGACGAGGGCCGGCGGCGGGCCGCCCGGCTCCTGCTGGCCCTGTCCGGCCTGCTCGTGCGGGGCATCGGCTCGGACCGCTCCAACGGCGACGGCGCCTGCGACGTCCTGGTCGGCGCCGAGTGCGGCCCCGATGCCGCCGCGGCTGGCGGGGAGGACGACGCCGCCGCGGCCAAGAAGGAGGTCAAGGACTGGTGCCGGGAGCAGGTCGGGAGTTGGGCCGCCGCGCCCGGGGCCGAGGGCGCACCGGTCCCCCACGCGCCGAGGGCCGAGTCCGATCCGGACGGGGAGCACCGGCCCCGGCTCGGCCGGGCGCCGGAGACCCCGGCGGCCCCGGCGGTTCCGGCCGCGAGCGCGCCGGGCGCCCCAACCGTGAGCGCGCCAGCGGTTCCGGCGGCCCCGCTCGCGACGGCGACTCCGCACGCCCCGGGCGCCGGCGCCGCCGTCTCCCCCGCCCCGGGCGCCGCCGATCCCGGGCTGATGGCAATGGATCTGACCATCGTCCTGCGGACCCCGGTGGTCTCCTACGAGGTGCCCATGTCCAACGAGGTCCGCTCCCTGGACTTCCTGCGCGGCACCGTGCTCCTGCCCTGGGTGCACCGCCTCCTCGGCCGCGAGTGCGGGGGCGACACCGACGACGCCCTGGTCCGCGACGCCGTCGTCAACGGGGACCTCCTGGTCTCCGACGCCGTCGCCGTCGTCGACGACCGGGTCGGCCTGCCCATGCCGCTGGTCCTGTCCAGCCCGAAGGTCGAGCGGCGGGAGCGCGGGTGGACCGAGGTCGTCAACCGCCTGCTCGTCGAGGAGCCGGAGGAGGTCCACAAGCCGCTGCGCTCGGGCTACGTCTTCCCCGCCGCGGACGGCGATCGGGAGTGCCCCGTCGCCGCGGACGACGGTCGGCCGAGCCCCGCCGCGGACGAGGAGCGGAAGCTCCCGCCCCTCGCCGGATGGTCGGGCGCCCCTCCGCTGACCGGACGCCAGTCGACGGCGCACGAGACCGCCACGGGGGCGGCGAAGGACGGCCAGCTCTTCCTGGTGCGGGCGCTGCCCGCGGGCCTGACGCTGCGCGCGACGGTGACCATGTCCCCGGCGCTGCACGAGCGCGCGGGGGCCCGCCTGGCGGGCCTGGCCGGCGAGCCGCTGGACGCCCGCATCGGGGCGCGCCGCCTGAGCGGGACCTTCGGCCGCGCGCTGTGCACCTTCTCCGCGGCCCGGCCCCTGGCGCCCGCCGAGCCGGTCGACGGGGAGACGACCATCTGGTTCACCTCCGACGTCCTGGTGCGCTCCTCGGGCCTGGGGCCGGGCGGGGGCTTCGAGGACCTGCGCGGTGCCTTCAAGCGCGCCGGAGTCCCCATCGAGCTCGTCGACATCCCACCGGGGGAGAAGAGGTTCCGGGCGGGGGTGCGCCACCGCCGCGTCGACTCCTGGTCCGCGGCGAGCCACCAGCCGCGGGCCACCAGGATGGCCGTCCAGGCCGGCTCGGTCCTGAGGATCCGGCCCCTGGCCGACGACGCGGCCCGGGGACTGGCCCGCCTGGCCCTGACCGGCGTGGGCGAGCTGCGGGCCCAGGGGTTCGGCCGCTTCGTCGTCGGGCATCCGCTTCTCGAGAGGGAGGAATTCCGCCTGACGCGTCTTGACGCCAAGGACTTCATGGGCCGGGCGGCCCGCACCGACGCGCAGGAGGAGCAGTCATGAGCGTGACCCGCTACGAGCTCACCATCCGTGTGAGGACCGCCTCGCCACTGCACTCGGGCGGCATCGACGAGGTCGTGAACCGCACGGAGGAGGGCCGGGACCGGCAGACCGTCGTGCGCAGATTCGCCCGCGACGGACGCGACCGCCCGATCCTGACCGGCCGCTCGGTCAAGGGCGCCCTGCGCGCCGCCTGCCGGCGCTACCTTTCGGGGCAGCCGGACGCTGGGGTCGCGACGGTGCTGAATCCCGCGGCCCTGCGCCGCCTGTGGGGCGACGAGGGGAAGAAGAGCGCGTCCGCCCCGCTGCGGGCCGCCTGCCTGACCGTCCACACCGTGGAGCTGTGCCCGGCGGGCGCGGACGGGGCGGTGGGCACTGACGGGGCGGCCGGCGAGCTGCCGTCGCGCATGGGCAACGCCATCGACCGGTACTGGGGCTCGGTGGCCGACGGCGCCCTCTTCGAGCACGAGTACCTGCCGGCGGGAAGGCCCCTGGAGATCGTCATCACCGCGCAGGCGGGCCTGCCCGACGGCGTCGACGTGCCCGCGGGCGCGGTGGAGCCGGCGACCCCGGAGCAGGTCGAGACGCTCTTCGGACTGTTCCTGGGCCTGTTCAGGAGCGAGCGCATCGCCTTCGGCGGGCGCCAGGGCGCCGGCTGGGGGCGGGTGCGGCCCGACGCGCGGCCCGGAGCCGGCTTCTGGACCCTGACCCGGGCCCCGCTGGGGTCGCGCGACGACCTCGTGAGCTGGTTGAGCGGCGGCCAGGACATGGCCGGGACGATCGTCCCGGTCGACTGCGGCGGCCCCGACCGGATGCGCATCACCGTCGAGTGGAACAGCCCCACGGGCATCCTCGTGGCCGATCCGCGGATCAGCGAGGCCGAGCTCGAGCGCAAGAGGCAGGAGAAGGAGAAGCGGGAGAGGGCGGCGCAGGAGGCCGGTCGGAGCGGCGAGCAGGGCGACGTCCGCGACGACTACGTCCCCGCCAGGCAGATGCGCACGGACACCGCCCAGGGCGAGCGGCTCGTGCTGCCGGGCAGCTCGGTGCGCGGCGCGCTGCGCTCGCGGGCCTCGCGGATCGCCCGCACGATCCTGGCCGCCCGCCGCGCGCCCGTCGAGGACTGGTCGGACACCGACGTGCACGCCCAGCTGGCCGGCGACCCCGTCCTCGTGCGGGACCTGTTCGGCTCCACCGAGCAGCACGGCGCCCTGACGGTCCTGGACACCCTCGCCGTCCCGGGCAGTTCCAGGCTCATCCCCCACAACGCGGGCGACCGGTGGACCGGCGGCGTCGCGGGCGGGGCCCTGTACGGCGAGGAGGTCCACGACGCGCAGTGGGGGGACCTGACGCTGGAGCTGAATCCGGGCTCGTTCTCCCCGCGGGCGGACGTCAATCGCCGCAGGGCGGCCTGGTGCCTGCTCGGGCTCGTCCTGGCCGAACTGGCCGCCGGCGCGCTGCCCCTGGGCAGCCGGGGCACGCGGGGGCTGGGGCAGGTGGAGGTCACCGGGATCAAGGTCGAGGGCGGCCCGAGCCTCGGCGTCGAGGACTGGGCGCTCGCGGCGCCGTCGCAAGACGGCGGAGCCGGGGCCGGCCTCGCCGAGCAGATCCTCGACCGCCTCCGGAGGGTGAACAAGGGCATTGCCGCGAGCCCCGGCGCGGGCGACGATTGGACCGGGTGGTCCTCCTACCTGTGCGACCCTGAGGAGGCGCGCGATGAGTGATCGGTTCTCAATGCCGGATCTGAAGCCGGCGGTGTGGACGACCGATATCGCCCCGGACGAGGACCTCGGGGCGGCCCTGGGCCGGGTCGGGCGCCTGGGCGCGAACGTCCGGGGCATCGCCTACACGACGGCGGGGGCGCGTGCGCTCCGGTCGGCCTGCGACGGGGTCCTGCGCGCAACGGACGGCGAGGTGCCGTGCGAGACCGTGTACGAGCTGCGGCTGTGGTCGGTGATCGCGAAGGACGGGGGCGGGGGCGACGGCGTGCTGGCGCACGAGCTGCGGTGGCTCAACGGCACCGGGTCGGCGGAGGTCGCCGTCCTCAGGGCCGACGGCGTCGGAGACGGGGCTGCGACCGGGGCGGAGGACTGCTGGTACCGGCCCAATGCCTATCTGCAGCACAGTGACAGCGAGAGGGACCCGCGCAAGATGCCCGCGATGGAGAGCATCGAGGTCTTCATCATCGAGGACGAGTACGGCAATACGGTGTTCGTCGACGAGCTCATGACGGGAGAATGGAAGCGCAATGGTTGAGTTCGAACCCTTCCACTCCGCGGTCAACCGGATCCCGGTGCTGCGGGACAAGGCGCAGGGTCTGGCCGAGGACGGGAGACTGCCGGAGGATCTCTTCGCCACCGGCAAGGCCCCGGGGCACGACCACCTGGAGCCCGAGAAACTGTCGGGTTCGATCGATCTGGAGATGATCGTGAGAACGCCACTGGTGTTCGGCGAGCAGACCGTCGATACCAAAGGCCCGAAGGATCGTCATTTCATCGACCTTCCGATGGACGACGACGGCGGTCTCGTCGTGCCTCCCACCATGATCAAGGGCATGATCTCGCGCGCCTACGAGACGCTCACCTGCTCGCGCTTCCGCGTCTTCGGGGACACCGAGGACCGGGAGGGGCAGCGCCGTCCGAAGAGCAAGCACTCCGACCGCCTGACCTACCGCGGCGACCCCGCCAGCGCGCTGCAGCTCGTCCCGTTGCGCCTCGAGAAGAAGAATTCCGACGGCGGTTTCACGGCCGCCCTCCTCCAGGGCGACACCATGGTGACGAACGATTACCGTGAGGGCAGAATCGTCTATCCCACCATGCGGGCGGCCAGTTTGCAGGCCGGAATGCGGGGGCATGCGAAGCTCTGTCTGAAAGGGGGACTCGAGAGGCTCGAGAGGATGACGCCCCACCTCAAGGAGATCCGCTGCCACATGACGCTGTGCCTTCACGGCGACCGCGGCCGGGGCGCCCGCTACGCCTACTGGCAGGTGACTCACATCCGGGACGGCAGCGGCAAGTTCGTCGAGGTCTTCTGGATCAACGACTCGGTGACCACGATCGAGGACATGGACGATGTCACCGGATACGTCTACCGGAGCACCGCCGAGGGGGATTCCCCCTCGAAGCTGTTCCCTCGCAAGCACGACGAGCGGGTCTTCTTCGACGTATCTCGCGGCGGGCCGGAGCGAGTCACTGTCAGTGAGGACGTGCTCAGGGACTACCGCATTGTGGTCGACAGCTACATCGCCTATCGCGAGGAGGAGGAGAGGCTCAATCTCCCGCTGGACAAGAGGCACCGCCCCAACCGCGCCACCGCAGAGGCCCGTGGCGGGGAGGGGGCGCCCGCCGAGCTCAAGGAGGGCGATCTCGCCTACGCGGTCGTCGAGCGGAATCGCGACGGATCGCACGCCGTCCGCCAGCTCCTGCCGGTCATGATCGGCCGGCGCGCCTACCGGGTCAGCCCGCGCCATCTCGCCGAGCGCCAGGGGATCCTCCCGGTGTCGGATCGCGACGGGGCCACCGCCGCCGACCGGCTCTTCGGCTACGTCGTCCCCGAAGCCGAGGACGGGGCCAGAAGAGGGGACGTCTCGTCTCGGGGACGGCTGATCTTCGGGGCGGTCGACGCCTCACGGGCGAAGATCGGACGCAAGGAGAAGATCCTCTCCCCGCTGCTCCAGCCCAAGACGACATCGGCCCGGCGATTCCTCACCGATTCGGAGGGCAGGACGCCGACCGATGAGAAGGGCGCGCCGCTCGCGCGGGGCGAGCACTTCGCCTCCGGCCAGTTCCTGGGCGCCGCCGCATACCCCGTGCACCGCACGCTCGTGGAGCGCAAGAATCTCGACGACTCGGGATTCCCGAGGCGGGCGCAGGATGAAGTCGTCCTCGCCGGCCGGAAGCAGGACAATATCGGGGTGAGACTCACCGCCAGGTCCTGGGTGAAGATCGGCAGCAGGCTCCGGTGCAGGGTGTCGTTCTCGAATCTGAGCAGGAACGAGTTGACGGCCCTCGTCTGGGTGCTCACCCCGAAGAACCTGGTCCCGCCCCGGGAGCGCAATGACGACCCGCGAACGGTCGGATTCCTGCAGATGGGTCTGGGGAAGCCGCTCGGACTGGGCGCGCTCGAGGTGCGCATCGCCGAGGGCGGCCTGCACGTGATCAGCGGGAAGGACCTCGGAGCAGCGTACGAGGACCTGAGCGGATGTCTCGGGGAGAGCGAGTCCCAGACCGAGGTGTCGGAGTACTCGTTCGCCGAGGACGTCAGGGCCGAGCTCGAGCGCCAGCCGTGGGTCCAGGCCCTGCAGCGCGCGGCGTTCGGCTACACCGACGGCAAGGAGGTCCGCTACATGTCGCTGGAGGAGAACAAGGCGAACAATCAGACGGACTTCAGGACCGGGAAGCCCAAGGAGCGCCGCGGCCTCTCCCCTCAGGACCTGCACGGCGACGGCTCGCACAGGTGCACTCATATCCCGCCCGATGAGAAACGGGCCCCGCGTTCTCAGGGTCCCCGCCCCCGGTACCGTCGAGGGCGCTGAGACACGATGCCGAATCGAAGCGAACAGCGCAACCAATCCAAACGCAGAACCGATTGGGTCGTCAGAATTCCTCTGTTCTTCGCCTGCATCGCCACCGCAACGCTCGCCCTTCTGATATTAATCCTCGCCTGGATCTTATGGGGGCGCCTGGCAGGACTTTCCCGGCCCGAACTCGAATCTGCACGGGCGACCGCCGCCTTGACAACGGTCGGCGGCCTGGGGGGCTCCGTGTACCTGATTGTCAGGTACAGAGCTCAGGATATTGCCGAGCAGCAGCACAAGACAGCAGAATTGGACCACAATGAACAGCTTATGAGTAAGGCGCTGGAGCTGCTTGCGTCCGACAATCCAATCAAACAGATATCCGGCGCAAGACAGTTGGTGCTTCTCGCGAACGAATATGACGGACTCGCCTACCAGCAACGCATCGTCGATGCGCTGTGCACATTTTTAAAACCTTCTATTCACGATGATCTTGAGAGCGGTTTTATTATTGAAGAAATCTTTCTTGAGGCCATGCGAGACCACTTGGGGAAAGACAACGAGGATTCCCGTTCTTCTTGGTCAGAATGTTCTTTTGATTTCAGAGGAGTTCACTTCAATTCCTGTGTAGATCTCTCGGGATGTCAATTCCGAGGCGCTACGGACTGGAGGGGTGCGCGCTTCGCGGAAGACGTCTTCTTCTCCAATGCTAATTTCACTGCAATTCCGCTCTTCTCCGATATCGAGTTCAGCGGAGAGGCGAGATTCGATGGCTGCGAATTCGCCAGCAAAGCCGGTGCAGATTTTTCTTACTCGTCTTTCAAGCGAAATGCGTACTTCACTAACGCGCGATTCAGTGGAGCGACCGTATTCGGAAGCATTCGCCGAGAGGAGGACGACCCTGACGACGTATATTCGATTCCAGCAACATTCCATGAGAGGGCGGACTTCTCGGGGGCGGTGTTCGGAGGGGATGCTCATTTCGGGCTTGACGGACAGTCAGGTAAGGAAATACCGATTTCCCGTTTCGACGGCCCGGCACACTTCGAGGAGGCGAAATTTGAAGGGAGGGCATATTTTGGAGACGTCTGCTTCATGCAAGGAGCATTCTTCAACAACAAATTGAGCAGTGAGAGGAGGCGCGACAGCATTCCCGTCAAACAGCTCCCGGACGTGAGTCGACCGACCGGAAGGGGGACAATATTCTGTGGGATTGCGTATTTTAATCACGCATACTTCCGCTCCAACGGCAAGAACTGCTTGCGATTCGATTTCGCAGAGATCCGTCGCGCCTCGTTCGATGAATGCAGATTCGACGATGCGGACGAGCATCCAGATGCAGGGAGCACGAGCAGTTCATTTTCAGCACACATAGAATTTACAGAATCCCACTGCTACATTCTTCCTTCCTTCAAAGATGCGAAAATTTCGTGCAATAAACACAGATGGCGCAACTCCTGCGTAGTCTGGCCAAGAGGAGTCATATCAGAGGGGAACGCCGAGAAGGACATCCCCGAAGGCGCCCAATGTCCCTCGTGCCTGAAACAAGGTGTTTGCGATACGTGATCCGACTCGTCGCCACCTATGATCATCAGCGTTCAGATCGCCTTGACTTCCTTATGGCTATCTGCCGTCCTACACTGTTCTCATGACATGGCACCACGCCTACAACGGGATCCCGGCGATCCGCGAACCGCGCGATGGCAACGGCCCGAACTCGGCCTTCTACAAGGACGACGTCCCCTCCGGGCACGACCATCTGGCGGCCGGCCGCCTGTCCGGGGAGCTCGCCGTCAAGATCGTGGCCGCCTCCCCGACGATCCCCGGACAGCAGACCGCCGACGGCAGGGTCGTCGTCGCCTCCCGCAGCGGCGACCCGGAAGGCGCCCGGACCTGGGAGGACGCCACGATCCCGGTCACCACCCTCAAGGGGGTCCTCTCCTCCGCCTATGAGGCAGTCACCGCCTCCCGCATGCGAGTCTTCGGCCCGCACGACCACGTCCTCACCCATCGACGCACCACCCAGGAGGCGACGGTCCTCTACCCGGTGCTGCTCATGCCCGACGAGAAAGGTGCCAGCCTGCGGGCCCGTGTCATG
>ERZ772993.678-NODE-678-length-15357-cov-15.869298_pt1 | contig 15357 bp, 9 predicted proteins | sample MGYA00580670_ERZ772993 | MGnify/ENA primary metagenome ERZ772993 (study PRJEB29015, sample SAMEA2737936) | human oral metagenome | biome: human oral; feature: human-associated habitat; material: dental | place: China | collected 2136 ... | reverse complement strand
CGGTGAAGGGGAAGAAGGAGGGGCGCAGGCGGGTGCGCGCCTCGGGGCCGAACATCGCCTTGGCGACGTGGTCCAGGGTGCCCTTGAGGTGGGCCATGGTCAGGCCCTTGTCCACGGCCAGGCCCTCGACCTGGTGGAAGACCGGCGTGTGGGTCTGGTCGAGCTCGTCGGAGCGGAAGACCTTGCCGGGGCAGGCGACGTACAGCGGCGGGGGGGCGGCGAGCATGGCGCGGGCCTGCACCGGGGAGGTGTGGGTGCGCAGCACGAGGTTGGCCGTCGCGCCCGGCTCACCGCCCACCGAGGCGCCATCGACGTAGAAGGTGTCCTGCATCTGCCGCGCCGGATGATCGGCGTCGAAGTTGAGGGCGTCGAAGTCGAACCACTCGTGCTCGAGCTCGGGGCCCTCGGCGATGGACCAGCCCATGGCGACGAAGAGATCGGCGACCTCATCGACCAGGACGTCGAGAGGATGCCGCGCGCCGGCGGCCAGGCGCGCCGTGGGGACGGTGACATCGACGGCCTCGGTGGCCAGCATGTGGGCCTCGGCCTCGGCCTCGAGGACGCTCCGGCGCTCCGCCAGGGCCTTGTTCAAGCGGGCGCGGGCCGCGCCGAGGAGCTTGCCCGCGGCGGGCCTGTCGGCCTTGTCGAGCGCCCCGATATCGCGTCCGGCGCGGGCCAGGGCGGAGGCGTCACCGGTGAGGGCCAGGCGCACCTCCTTGAGGGAGGGCGGGTCGCCGGCGGCGGCGATGGCCGCCAGCCCCTCATCGACGAGGGCGCTGATGCCCGCTTCGTCCAACGGCGACAACGCGTCGGCAGTGTCAGTCATCCGGGAGCCTTCCGGTGATCGGGGCGGTGGTCGGTATCCGTGCCCAGGGTAGTCCGCGCCCGGCCGACGCTCGAAATCGCGGGGCCCCGTGCGGGTGGGTCCGGTTCCGGGGCAGGCCTCGTGGTCCCCATGAGCGGCCGCGGGGCCCGTGCGGATGGGCCCGGTGCACCGCTCGCGGGGCGTCGTCCTCGGTCGGCTCCGGATCGGGTTTGACGGTGACGTTGCGTCACCTGCTGGGATGAGCCCATGCGCGTCACCCAGATCGCCGACCTGGCCGGTACCACGCCCCGGGCCGTGCGCCACTACCACCGCCTGGGCCTGCTCGAGGTCCCGCCGACCGTGCGCGGCAGGCGCGAGTACGGGGTGGAGCACCTGGCCAGGCTCCTGCGCATCCGATGGCTGGCCGACGGCGGCCTGTCGCTGCGCCAGGTCGCCGAGATCATCGCATCGGATCCGGAACCCGTCGAGCAGGCTGAACCGACTGAGCCCGCCGGCCCGCGAGGCGACGAGCACCGGCGGGAGGTGCTGCGAGACCTGCACGCCGCTCGGGGCACGATCGAGGCGAGGCGCCGCAGCCTGGACGAGCAGGCGCGGCGGATCGACGAGCTCATCGCCCGCGTGGAGGCCGGGGAGGCCCTGGCCCCGGTCCCGGCGTTCCTGACCCGCTTCTACGACATGATCGAAATCCGAGTCCGGGCGCTGGGCGGCGATCCGTCCAGTCTGCGCACGGAGCGTCAGATGGTGCAGATCATGGGGTCGTTGGGCATGGTGCCGGCCAGCGTCGTCCCCTACATCGAGGCCTTCGACGACGCCGAGATCGATATGTGCGCGCAGCAGATCATCGGCTTCTCCCGCCTGACGCGGCTGCGCGGCGAGGAGGGCGTCGCGGCCGCGCACGCCCTGGCCGAGCGCACCGCCGAGCTGGCCGACTGCCACAAGGAGCTCGCCCTGACGGTCCTCGACGACCTGCCGGGCGGGGCGATGGGGCGCGCCATGTGGCGCCTGACCCACGTCCTGTCCGTCGCCGGCTACCCGCACCCGGCCCAACGGGCCTTCGCCGCCCGTCTGCTCGAGCTCCTGCTCGCCGACCCCGATTTCGCCACCACGATCCGCCGCACGGCGGGGAAGGACCCTGTGCTATGACCACCACGACCGAGTCGGCCGCCCCCGCGCCGACTTCGCGCGCCGCCGCGCCCGGCGCGAACGCGTCCGACGCCGCCGGCGCCCCCATCCGCGTGCGCGGCCTGGTCAAGCGCTTCGGGCGCCTGACCGCCCTGGACGGGCTCGACCTGACCGTCGCGCCCGGCAGCGTCCACGGCTTCCTCGGCCCCAACGGCGCCGGCAAGTCCACCACCATCCGGGTGCTGCTGGGCCTGTACCGGCCCGACGACGGCGAGGTGCGCGTGCTCGGCCGGGACCCGGCCCGCGAGGCCTCGGCCATCAACCGGGAGGTCTCCTACGTGCCCGGCGACGTGGCCCTGTGGCCGAACCTGACCGGCGGCCAGGTCCTCGACGCCCTGGCCGGCCTGCGCGGGGCGCGCGACCGCGCCCGGGAGAACGCCCTCATCGAGCGCTTCGACGTGGACCCGAGCAAGAAGGTGCGCACCTACTCCAAGGGCAACCGGCAGAAGGTGGCGCTCGTGGCCGCCCTGGCCGCGCCCACCCGCCTGCTCATCCTCGACGAGCCGACCAGCGGGCTCGACCCGCTCATGGAGCGGGTGTTCACCGAGGAGGTCGCCGCGGCCGCGGCCGCGGGGCGCACCGTCCTGCTCTCCAGTCACATCCTGGCCGAGGTGCAGCGCCTGTGCGGCGCCGTGACCATTATCAAGGACGGGCGGGTCGTCGAGGACGGCGGCCTGGAGCACCTGCAGTCCCTGGCGGCCACCCGCATCGAGCTGCGCGCCGACCCCGAACGGCTGGCGGCGCTGGAAGCCGCGCTGGCGCCCCTGGGCGCCGACCCCGAGCGCGACGGGGACCGGCTGGTCCTGCAGGTCGGCTCGCAGCGGGTGCCCGAGGTCCTGGGGGTGGTGGCCGAGCAGCGGATCGTCGATGTGCGCTGCGAGCCGGCGAGCCTGGAGGACCTGTTCCTGCGCCACTACGAGGACGCCCGATGAGCGCGGCGCTGTCCCGGGCCGCGGGCGGGCTGGGCCGGGCCGCGGGCCTGACGCTGCGGCGGCTGCGCGTCCAGGCCCCCGCCTGGGTGCTGCCCCTGTGGGCGCTGGCGGCGGCGACGCCGAGCTACGAGTCCGTCTACCCCTCGCCGGAGGCGCGGACCATGCTCATCGAGGCCATGCGCACCAACGCCGGCACGCGCCTGCTCTACGGCGTCCTGCCGCTGCCCGGGACGATCGGCCAGCTCGCCCAGTGGGAGATCGGCACCTACCTGGTGGTGTGCACCGGTCTCATGGCCGTGCTCCTGACCTGCCGGACGCTGCGGGCCGACGAGGACGAGGGCCTGGTGGAGCTGCTGCGCGGGGCGGGCGCCGGGCGGTGGACGCCCCTGCTCGCCCCCCTGGGCGTCGTGGCCGGGATCGTGGCGCTGCACGCGGCCGGGGTCGGCGTGATCATGACGGCCCTGACCGGGAGCGTGGAGGAGCTGACGGTCCCGGGCGCCTGGGCCCTGGCGGGCGTCGTGGCGGCGGTCGGCTGGGCCCTGATGGGAGTGTCCGCGGTGGCGTGCCAGCTGGCCCGCGACGCGGGGGGCGCGCGGGGGGCGTCCCTGGGCGCGCTGGGGGTCGCCTTCGCCCTGCGGGCCGCGGCCGACGACGCCGACGCCCCCTGGCTGCGGTGGCTCAGCCCCATTGCGTGGCGCGACCTGGTCGAGCCCTACACCGCCGACCGCCCCGCGCCCCTGGTGGTCGCCGTCGTCATCTGCCTGGCGCTGGCGGCGGCGGCCGGGGCGCTGTACGCGCACCGGGAGTACCTGGACGGCTACCTCCCGGACCGCTCGGCGAGCCGACGGCGCTGGCGGGTGCGCGGTTACGCCGACCTGCTGGCGCGCCTGGTCCGGCGGCCCCTGGCCGTCTGGGCGGTGGCGGCGGCGGGCGTCTCGGCGCTGTTCGGGACGATGGCCGGCAGCATCACGGACCTGCTCGAGCCGGGGTCGCCCACGGCCCAGATGGTGGACAAGATGGCGGACGGCAGCCCGGTGTCCCAATTCATGGGCCTGCTCACCGTCTTCACCGTCCTGCTCGTCGTGGTGGCGGCGGTCGGCCGGGCGGGGGCGCTGGCCGGCGACGAGCGCCGGGGGCTGGTGGAGGCCGAGGCCGCGGCGGGGATCTCCCGGACCCGGCTGTTCGTCGTGCAGGCCGGGGCCGCGGTGATCGAGGCGGCGATCCTCCTGCTCATCTCGGGCGGCGTGCTCGCGGCGGCGACGGCGGGGCAGACCACCGAGGACCACGCGGTGGCGCGCGCCCTGATCTACACGGTCAGCCAGCTGCCCGGGGCGCTCGCGGCGATCGGCCTGGCCCTGGCCCTGGTGGGCCTGGCGCCGCGGCGATGGCCGCTGGTGTGGGCGGTGGTGGCCTGGAGCGCCTTCGCCCAGTTCCTCGGCGGGCTCGTCGAGCTGCCCGACCGGGCGCGGGACATGAGCGTCATCGGCCACTACCTCGACGTGACCGGCCCGGTGGACTGGAAGCCCCTGGCGGTGCAGGGAGCGGTGGGTCTGGCGGGCGCCGTCGTCGGGCTGCTCGCCTACCGGCGGCGGGACCTGGGGGCCTGACCGCCCGACCCCGGCCGGCGCCGGTTCCCCGATCGGCGCCGGTCAGGGCGGCGACGGTCCGCCCGGCGCCGGTCAGGGCGACGACGGCGTCGACCCGCCTGCGCAGGGCGAGGAGGAGGACGACGACCGGGATCAGGACGACGGCGGCGGCCGCCATCATGCGGGTCCGACCCGCATTGTGGTGGAATTGCAGGGCGGCGGCCGCCACGGTGACGACCCTGGGCCGCTGATTGGCGATAATGCGCGGCCACATGAAGGAGTTCCACTGATTGACGGCGGTGATGAGGGTCAGGGCGGCCAGGGTCGGTCTCGAGGCCGGGATGACGATGCGCGTGAGGATGCGCATATGGCCCGCCCCGTCGATCCTCGCCGCGTCGATGAGCTCGCGGGGCACGGACCGGAAGCTCTCGCGCAGCAGGAGGACGGCGCCGGGCGAGGCCAGCATGAAGGGGACGACGACGCCCCAGAACGTGTTCCTCAGCCCCGCTGCGGCGGCCATGAGGTAGAGCGGGACGACGAGCGCCGCCGTCGGGATCGTCATGGCGACCAGGAAGAGCCGGAAGAGCGGCTCGCGCCCGGGGAACCTCAGCTGCGCGAAGGCGTAGGCCGCCAGGACCGAGGAGGTCACCTGCGCGCAGGTCACGACGGCCACCGCGGCCAGCGTGGTGCGGGCCGCGCCCGCGAGGTCGGCCGGATCGCCCAGCACGGCGCCGAAGGAGTCCGGGGGCCAGGGATCGGGCGGGGCGAGCGGGGAGCGGCGGGCCGGGTCCCGGGCGAGGGCGGTCATGAGGCTGAGCGCGAAGGGCAGCAGCGCGATCGCCGCCGCCGCGGCGAGCCCCAGGTAGACGCCGAGGACGGCGAGCGGGGTTCGGCGGGCGCGGCGCCGAGCCCGCCCGCCGCCCGTGTCCGCGGGCGCCTCAGCCGTCATGGGCCGACATCCCGCGCAGGCAGAGGCGCTGGACCCCCGTGACGAGCAGCAGCATGGCCGTCATGGCCAGCGCCATGACGGCGGCCTCGCCCATATTCCAGTTGACGAAGGCCCGTTCGTAGATCGTGTACGCGAGCACCCCGGTGGCCCTGGACGGGCCGCCGCGGGTCAGGGCGTAGACCTGGTCGAAGGTGTTGAGGACCGCGATGAGCGCGGTCGTCGCGACGAGGAGGAGGGTCGGGCGCAGCAGGGGCGCCTTGATGCTCCAGAAGATCTGGCGGGCGGTGGCGCCGTCAAGACGGGCGGCCTCGACGAGCTCGTGCGGGATCGACGCCAGTCCGGCGGCGAGGAGCAGCGCGGTGTGGCCGGCGCCGGTCCAGATGACGACGAGGGCCACGGCCGGCAGCGCCCAGGTCGGCGAGGCCAGGACCCCGGTGGACGCACCGGGCGGCCCGGCCGGCGACCCGTGGGCGGGCGCGAGCATCCAGGACCACACCACGCCCAGGGCGAGCGGGGAGGCGGCCCAGGGGATGATGACGAGCGCGCGGAGGAGGCCGGTGCCCCGCACCCCCTTGGCGAGCAGGACGGCCAGGAGGAGGCCGAGCGCGATCTGGGCGGGGACGACGAGGAGGGCCAGCAGGAGCGTGACCCTGAGCGAGCCGAGGAACTCGGGGTCGGCGAGCACCCGGCCCGCCTGGGACGGGCCGACGAACTCGGGGTCGGACAGCAGTCCCCACTTGCGGGCGCTCAGCCAGACGAGGGCCCCCGCCGGGACGATCACGAACAGCAGGACGCCGATCAGGCCGGGGGCCAGCAGGGCGTAGCCGGTCAGGGCCTCCCGCGTGCGCGCCGCCGAGAGCCCGGGGCGACGCGAGCGCGCCGTCGTCGTGCCCGATCCCCCGGGCCCCGGCGCAGTCCCGCCGCCGCCCATGAGCCCCATGAGCCGTCCTCCGCCCCCGCCGGTCTCAGGCGAGCGCCGCCGCCAGCGCGGCGAGGGCCGACGCCGCGTACACGCAGGCGTAGATCACGTGCAGGGGCAGGTTCAGGCGCAGGTAGCGGGCGAGCTCCGCGTCGGTCAGGTCCTGGCCGCTGACCAGCTTCTCCTCGGGGCCGGTGAAGCCCGTGAGCGCGTGCACCACGAGCAGGAGCGGCAGCGAGCAGGCGGCCGGGACGAGGCCGAGGGGCCCGGAGCCCCAGCCGGCCGCCAGCGCGACGAGGGCGATGAGGAATTGCAGGAGCATCGCCAGGGCGTAGACCCGCTTCAGGCGGGTGCGGCGTCGGAAGAGGGGATAGGAGCGCTGGAACTCGCCGATCCGGCCGGTGCGCGCCATGAACGTGAAGTAGCCGCCGATCGTGAGGCAGTACATGGTGAGGAAGCCCGCGATCATGGCGGTGGCGAGCACATCACAGGCGATGAGGATGGTGAGTGCCGGCATGGCCGCTCCCTTCGTCGTTCCCGGCCGGGGCGGGCCCGTCCCGCGCACCGGCGCGACGAAGCATGGCACACGGGGCGGGGCGGCCCGGGCGCGTCTTGGAGGGCGGACCCGAATCGCGGCCCGCGCGGCGAGCCGACGCCGATCCTTCTAGCATCGGCCCATGAGGTCCTTCATCGGAGCACTGCTACTCGACAACGCCGGCCCGCCCCCCGACCCGGTCCCCGGCCCGGCGCCCCGGCCGGAGGGGAGCTCATGACCGCCGCAGCGCCGACGGCGGATCAGGAGGATCTTCTCTCCCTCGTCCTGGACTCCACCAGCACCGAGCAGCTGGCCCACCAACTGACGACCCGCACGGCCGAGCAGTGCGCCCGCATGCTGCACGCCCTCAAGGACTTCCTGAGCACGCTCAGCCGGAAGGCCGGCGTCGGCGCCCCCAAGGCCCACCTGGCGATGCTCGTGGCCGCCCTGGAGACCACGCCCACCCAGGTCGCCTCCGTCCTGGACCTGTTCGCCTGCTCGGAGCTGTCCCGCAACCGCGAGGCCCTCGACGCCGTGACGGCCTCGCTCATCGCCCGCGGGCCGCAGTGGTGCGAGCGGCTCGCCTCGCACCTGCTGTCCCGGCGCGACCGGCGGATCGAGGCCCTCGCCCCCGTGCTCCACCCCCTGCTGGCGGCCCACGACCTGCCCCTGCCGGAGCATTGCGGGTACTGGGCGGGCTGGGTGAGGCTGGAGGCCCAGCACGTCGGCTCCCCGCGGTGGACCGAGAGCTTCCTGGCCGCCTGCGCCGCCTCCGGCGCGTTCGCGGCGATTCCCACCGCCGACGCGCAGCACTACGCCGAGACCGCCTCCAGCGCCCTGGTGCGCGTGCGCGCCCGGGGCGGCCTGGACGACGTCGCGCTCCTGCGGGCCCTTCTGCGCGTCTTCGAGCGCGGCGACCGCCCCGGCGCGCAGAGGGGGGCCCTCATCTGGTTCAGGCTCCTGGGACTGACGGAGCACCTGTGGACCGAACGCGCCCGCCTGTTCGCCGCACTGCCCGGGGCGAGCGGATCCGTCGTCGAGCTGGCCGTCGACTCGCTTCTGGCGGGCGGGCCCGACGGCGAGCCCCTGACGGGCGCCGAGCTGACCGCCCTGGCCCTGGAGGTGCTCCCCCGCAAGGAGAAGAGGCCCAGGCGGGCCGTCCTGGAGGCCCTGAGGCGGGCTGACCCGCTCCCCTCCCCCGAGCTGACGGACATGCTCCGGGTCCTGGCGGCGGGCACGGACACGATGACGGCGGTGCTGGCTCAGGTGATCCTGGTCCACTGGGGCCATCAGACGCCGGCCGCGGGCCCGCGCGCCGGGGTCCTGGGGCTGTGGCGCGAACCCGAGGGCATCGTCCCGGAGCCGCTCACGGAGCTCGACGACGCGGCCCTGGTCGGTGACGAACCGGGGCTCATCGGCCTGCTGGAGCGGGCCGGGCGGGGCTGGGGCGTCAACGCCATGGTCCTGGAGCATTGCCTGACGGCCCTGGTGGCGGTGGCGCACAGGGAGGGCCCGCAGGAGCTGCGCCGGCTCCTGGCCGGAATGGGGCCACTTCATTCGCGCGAGCTCCTGGCCCGGTCGCTGCGGGACTTCGTCGAGGGCCGCATCGAAGCGGGGACGGAGCCCCGGCCCGCGACCACCGACACCGGCCCCCTGTCCTTCCTCACGGCCCAGCGGATCCGGGACGTGATCGGGCTGCTCGGCACGATCCCGTGCCTCCTGTCCACCCCGAGCCACGCGGACTGGTCCGTGTCCTGGGAGGCCTTCACCCGTCGGGCCCGCCGCTACCGGCAGGAGGGCGTCGCGCTCATGCCGACCGACGTCGCCATTGCGCTGGCCCGCCTGGACCGCCGTCGCACGCCGTCCGACCTCACCGACTTCGCCCAGCCCATATACGGCCGCGCGGTCACCCTGGAGCGGGTCCTGGAGCACTGGCGGAACCACCCGGCCCGGCGGGGCGAGCTGGAGCTCATGCCGTCGAGGCGCAATGCGGCCGGGTGGTCGACCCCGCCCGCCGATCAGCGGCTCATCGCCGAGGGGGACGAGCCCGTCGTCTTCGAGCTCCTCGGGCTGCGCAACGCCTGGTCGCTGCCCTACCACGTGCGCAGCGTCTTCGCCCGGCACGAGCTGGCCGATCTGAGCGGGGCCTTCTGGCCGCCCCGGGGCGGGGACCTGATCGTCGCCCCCGAGTGGGAGTCGACCAGGCTCCTGCTGCCCGAGCACCCCACGCGCCCCGCCGCCGTCTTCCTCGGGGAGTTCCTCCACGCCGAGATCGTCGAGGCGATCGCCCACGCCGGGCAGTTGACCGCCGTGGCGCGCCCCCTGGGCCCGGTCCTCACCTTCGGCCTGCTCGTCCTGGCCTGCGGCGCGCCCGCCCAGCACCGCGAGACGATCGCCGAGATACTCCTGACGGCCTGGGACGAGGAGCGCCTAACGCCGTCGGACCTCCTGGCGGCGTGGCGGAGCCCCTGGTGGGACGCCGACTGGGGCCACAGGCTCAAGCCGCGGACGCACTCGGCCGCCGGGGCCGTCGCCACGCTGGACATGGTGGCCCGGGCCGGGGGACTGGCCCTGGTCTGGCCGCTGCTGACGGCCATCGCCGAGGATCTCGCCGGCGCCGAGAGGCTGCCCGCCGCGACGTCGGGCGTCCTGGAGACCGTGCTGGAGCTGCTGGCCGAGGTGCAGGCCGCGGACGTCGCCGTCGAACTGCCGAACGTGACCGCCCTGGCCGCCCGCGGGGGCTCGTCCGGGGCCGTGCGCACGGCGCGCCTCATCGTCTCCCACCTCACTTAACCGAAACCGGCGGAAAAGACATTCGATTCGATGCAATCACCGCCCTGCGCGTCCCGCCCCGGGGTGGGAGTCGGCCAGCCCCTTCACGCCGTCGAGTTTCTGCGGGGCGCATCCCCGCCCCCGGGGGAGTCGACGAACCTACAGCATCACTTCAACTCCACGTCAAAAGGCGCATACCCGCCCCTGGGGAAGTCGATTCGGTGATGTCGCCTCAGCTCGCATTGCGCCAGGCGGGCTCGCGCGGATCGAGCGCAGGTGGATTTCGTCGCGCCGGGCTCGCACGGTGCGAACTGAGGTGGATCGTGTTGCGCTGGGCTCGCATCGCGCAAGCCGGGCCCGGCCCGCGACGGCCCCCGGCTGCCCTGGTCCCGGCCCGCGTCCGTGCGGGTCCTCGTCCCAGTGTCGGCGTGCTCGTTCGCACCGGGAAGTGCCGCCCGATCCGCGAGATCGTCACTTAACCCGCGAGCACGTCTGCTAGGGGTACGTGCTCGCGGGTTAAGTGACGATCTCGCGGACCGCGGTGTCCGATCCCGGGCGCGCCGGCGGCGTGACGATGGCGGCGGCGTCGGGGATGAGGGCGGCCGGGCGCTCCCGGGTGCGTTGGCGGTGTCCGGCGGCGGGCGCGTCGAGTACTGCACCGGCGCGGGCGCCGCCGGGCGCGTCGAGGGCGTGGAAAAGGTGGCCGGCGCTTAACTTTCGGGGGTGCGGCGGCTCCCGCGCTCATGGGGAATGGCGTCATTGCGCCACTTCGGGGCGGGAGGGGTGCGGGACCGGGGGTGAAAGATATGCGCTGGCCACCTTTTTCGTCTCGCCAGACTGCCCGCCACCGGCCCCGCCCGCGGTACGCCGTGGAGGAGGTCGGCGAGAACCACCGCCGCACCGGGGAACTCGCCCGGGCACCGCCGCACCGGGGAACTCGCCCGGCGGACCCGCGTCCGCTACGCCCTTTTCCCTCTGCTACGCCTCTTCACCCTTCACTGTACGAGAAAAGGGGGCGTAGCGAAGGGCGGAGGAGCGCAGCAGAGGGAAAAAGGCGTGGCAGACGATCCGGAGCGGCGACCTCGTGCCTGGCGCGTGCCGGCGCCCGGGCCCAGGTCAGAGCCCGCGTCCGCGAGCGGAGCAGCGCCGGCGTCCGGGCCCAGGGCCCACATCGCACTGGGTCTCGCGCCGGGCTGTCGCGCCGGACCGTCACACCAGGCCCAGCCGCTCCCCCAGCCAGTCGACCTCATCCGCCAGCGCCGCCGACCACACGGCCCACCCGTGCCCGCCCTCGTACTGGCGCGTGTCGACCTCGATGCCGGCGCCGCGCGCCCCGTTCACGAGCGCCGGCACCGCGGACGCGTACTCCTCGTCCTGCGCGCCGATCGAGATGAGGCCCGCGACGCCGTCGTACCGGCCGGGCGGCGCCGCGGCCATGAGGCTGAGCGGGTCGTTGGCCTCGTAGGCCGCGCGGTCCCCGCCGAAGCCGCGGTCGATCGTGCGCTGCTCGCCGCCCAGGGTCGGGTGCTCCTCGGGGCTCATCGCCAGGAAGGTGCGGTAGGACTCCGGGGCGCGGGTGACGACCTGGAGGGCGCAGGTCCCGCCGTTGGACAGGCCCGCGATCGCCCAGTGGGAGCGGTCCGGGTCGACCTGCAGGTGCGTGGTGATCCACGTGGGCACGTCCTGCTGCAGGTAGGTGGCCGCCCGCCCCCCGCGCGGCGTGTCCGAGCACAGCGGGTTGCGGTAGGGGCTGCCCAGGGGGTCGACGACGACGACGACCGGAGCGAGCCCCGCGTGCGCCGCCGCATAGGCGTCCATCGTCTCCTTGAGCCGGCCGATCTCGAACCAGTCCCTGGGGCTTCCCGGCTGACCCGCCATGAGCACCAGCACCGGCAGGGCGGGGCGCTGGGCGGTCAGGTAGGCGGGGGGCAGGTAGAGGAAGGCCTGGCGCGGCTTGAAGCCGCGCGTGCCGGACTGGTCGCCCGCGGGCACCGTCGCCGTGACCACCGCGCCCTCGGCCGGCAGGTCCGACGGCGCCGTCCAGTTCGCCAGGAGCGGCCCGGCGCCGCGCTCGGGGGCGCGGGGCAGCGGCGCCGCCGCGGGCAGGGAGTCCAGGGGCGTCGTCGGCACGCCGAGCCCCAGCACGGCGGCGAGGGAGGGGTAGGCGCCGAAGAAGGCGTTGATCGCCAGGAGCGCGGCCGCCAGCGCGGCGGCCAGGCCCGTGCCCGAGCCGGCCATCCGCGCGAGCCGGGGGTGGCGGGCGCGGGCGCGCTCCCGGGCCGCCGCGGGGTCTGCGCCCGCAGCGGAGTCCCCGCCCGTCGCGGGGCCTCCGCCCATGAGGATCTGGCACGCCACCAGGATGACCCCGCCCGTCCAGGCCCACACGGCGCTCCCGGCGCCCTCGGCCACCGGGTGCCAGATCACCTCGACGATGAGCCAGGCGACGGCGGTGACCGCCAGCGCCGCCGCCGGGACCGCCGCCTGGCGCAGGGGGGGCAGGTGCCTCGTGCGCGTCCACCACAGGAGGGCGACGACCACCGCCAGCACGCCCAGGCAGGCCCAGGAGGTCCACGGGCTGAGCAGGCGCACGTGCCGCGTCACGGTCGCGATCGCCTCAACCACGGGCGGCCACCACCTGGGCGAAGCGGGCGGCCTGCGCCGCCGTCAGCTTGGGCACGTAGGCGCGGGCGATGGCCACCCCGACGGCCGGCAGGTGGACGACGTCGGGCACCGCCAGGAACATGGGCACGGTGCGCGGGCAGAACTTGCGCTTGAAGGAGTGCAGGGAGGCGAAGCCGTAGGCCGGCTCCAGCAGCTGGGCCAGCAGGTCGAGCATGGGGTCGAAGCGGGCGGCGCCGACGTCGTCGGTCCCGTCGCCGTTGAGGTCCCCGGAGGGGCCCGAGCGCGCCAGGGGCGCCCCCGACAGCGACAGCATCTCCAGCCCGCGCGCCTGGGCGTCCTGGGCGGCGCGGGCGATGAGGAACTCGATGGCGGGGCGCCACCCGCCCTCGCGGCGGCGCATCACGTCCAGGGTCAGGCCGATGACCCGCCCGTCCCGGTAGACCGGCATCCAGGAGGTGACGGCCTGGACGGTGCCCTCGGCGTCGACCGCCAGCAGGAGGCGGGTCTCGTCGTCGTCGATCTCGGTCAGGCCCCCGAGGGTGAAGCCCATCTCCGGCAGCGCCTTGTCCCGCGCCCAGCTCTGCGAGATCGCCCGGATCTGGTCGCGCTGGCCGTCGGGCGCCTCGTCCCAGCTGGTCCACACCGCGGTGATGCCCTCCCGGCCGGCGTGGTTGAGGGCGGTGCGCACGTCCTGGAAGGCCTTGCCCCGGAAGGCCAGGTCCGGCAGGTCGATGACGGCCTCCTGCGCGACCTGGAGGACCGTCCACCCGAGCTTGCGCGCGGCGAGCATCGTGGGCTCGTGGACGGAGTAGAGGGCGGGCACCATCCCCGCCTGGTGGGCGTAGTGGGCGAAGGCCTCCACCGTCCGGGGGATCCTCTCGGGGTCCGCGGCGGGGTCGCTCAGGGTCAGGGCCACGCCGGAGCCGGCGCGGAAGGCGAAGCCCGACTCCCCGTCCGGGCTCGTCCAGGCCTCGTTGCCGGGCCAGGTGAGCATCCACCCCAGGGTGCCGGCCCCGTGCGTGCGCACGAGCGCCTTCAGGTCCGCCCGGCTGGCCGACGCCGTGACGGCGGGCTTGTGCAGCGCCGCCCACGTGCAGATGATCGCCGAGGCCCAGACGGCGGCGGGGCACCAGACGGCGGCCACATGGGCCAGCGGCCCGACGGGGGTCAGGACCGGGACGAGGAAGCCGACGGCGGAGGCGGGCAGCAGATTGATGACGTAGTCGATGGCCAGGTCGGGCAGGGTGGCGGTGGGGGTGAATTGCTGCGTCGCCGCGCCGCCCAGGACGACGCTGAGCGCTCCGAGGGCGATCACGCTCACCACCCAGAAGCCGATCGCGGTCCGGATGACCCCCGGGCGGGTGTGCAGCCTCAGGTGGTCGTGGTTCCACACCACCAGGAGGATGACGGCGATATTGAGGGCCAGGGGCAGGATCAGGTGCTTGGAGGCGAGCCAGGACGGGGAGATGGGGCGCAGCGCCGACTCCGTCTCCAGCCCGATCGCCGCGGCCGACAGCACGGAGCACAGGGCCAGGAATCCCTGGAGGGCGATCGTGCCCACGGCGGCGGCGCGGCGCCCGCGGCGCAGCCCGTCGGCGAGCGTGAGCTGGAGGAACAGCGGCATGAGGATGAGGACGGTGCCGCCCAGCTTGTGGTGGACGCCGAACGAGGTGGGCAGGATCCCCGTCCGGGCGTCCGACAGGGGGCCGAAGGGCTCTCTGGACAGGACCGTGAGGATGAGGACCCCGGCCCAGGCGCAGACGATGAGGGCCACCATATTGCGCTCGGAGTGCGGGGTCGCGGGGATCGCGGTGTCGGGGGTGAGCGGTCGGGCCAGGGGGCCGGCGAGGACGATGCCGGCGCTGACGGCGCCGAGCCAGGCGATGGCCGTGGGCTTGCCGGTGACGCCGACGATGAGGATGGCGGTGAGGAGGGTGAGCCAGTGGATGCGCCGTCTCCACGTCGCGTTCATGGTCCCGGCCACCACCATGAACGGGCCCAGGAGGAGCAGGCCGACGCCGGCCACCGAGCGCGAGAGCAGCTGCCGGCCCCAGGCGGGCCACATCGGGGCGATGATCGGGTGGCACACCAGGGCCAGGCCGACGCCGCAGACGTGGGAGGGGAGGGCGGTGACGAGGAAGCGCCGGGCTCCCAGGCGGCGCTCCATGGCGATGCCGAGGGTCAGCAGCAGCAGGAGCCCGATCAGGGGGGTGCGGGGCGAGCTCATCCAGGCCGTCACCAGGGTCCACAGGTGCTCGGGGTGGTGCGGGTCCGCCGCCAGCCAATTGGAGCGCGGGCGGTGGCCGGGGGAGCCGGGGATCCGGTTCTGGGCCAGGAACGCGATGAGGAGCAGCGCGGCGAGGACGGCGCAGACCCGTCCGCTGCGGATCCAGGCCCGCCCGGTCCGGGCGGCGGCGACCAGGCGCGGGCGTATGCGATGAGCGACGGGGGCGTCGAGGTCGGAGTGTGAAGGCACGGGGCCCATCGTGGACCCAGTCGGCCCCGAGAGCCTCCCTCCAGCGAAGGAAAACCGTCTCCTTCTTTTTCCTCATCATCGCCGAGACCGGCGGGAACAGCACGCGAAACCGGCGGAAAAGTCACGCGGGACCGGCGGAAACCGCTGCCGGTGTGGGATTGCGCACCGGTGCGCGCGGGGCGCCGGCGGATCGGCGCGCCGCCCCGGCCCGATGCTCCGACCGGTGGCGGGACTCGGCTCCCGCCGTCGGCCACGAGCGATCCCGCGCCGGCCCCTCAGGCCCCGGCGAGGAATTCGCGCAGGATCGCGTCCATCTGGTCGGCCTCGATGAGGAAGCCGTCGTGGCCGTGCAGGGAGGCCACGGTCCGGCGGCGGGCGTCGGGGATGCACCGGGCGAGCTGCTCGGCCTGCCCGGGCAGGAACAGGCGGTCGGAGTCGACGTCGACGACGAGGGTGCGGGCCGTGATGGCGCCCAGCGCCGCCTCGGTGCCCCCGCGCCCGGCGCCGACGTCGTGCACCATCATCGAGTGGGTGACGATGAGGTAGGTGTTGGCGTCG
>ERZ772993.677-NODE-677-length-15398-cov-5.136675_pt1 | contig 15398 bp, 17 predicted proteins | sample MGYA00580670_ERZ772993 | MGnify/ENA primary metagenome ERZ772993 (study PRJEB29015, sample SAMEA2737936) | human oral metagenome | biome: human oral; feature: human-associated habitat; material: dental | place: China | collected 2136 ... | reverse complement strand
CGACGTCGCGAACGTCCTGCTCGCGATCGGCGCGCGCCCCATCATGGCGGACGATCCCGCCGAGGCCGAGGAGATCACGGCACTCTGCGCGGGGCTCTGCATCAATATCGGCACACTGAACGCGCGCACAATTCCGAGTATGCTGGCCGCCGGAAAACACGCACGTGCGCTCGGACATCTCGTCGTGCTTGACCCCGTCGGTGCGGGCGCGAGCAAACTGCGCACGGAGACGGCCCTGCAGATTCTCGATGAAGTTCGTCCTGCGGTCGTGCGCGGAAACATCTCCGAGATCCGCACGCTTGCCTTCGGCAGCGGCAGCACACAGGGCGTTGATGCCAGCGCGGCGGATGCCGTCACTGAGGAGAATCTTGCGGAGGCTGCCGCGTTTGTGCGCGGCTTTGCCGCGCGTACGGGCTGCATCGCCGCCGTCACGGGAGCGATTGACCTCATCTCGGACGGAACGGACTGCTATGCTGTGCGGAACGGACATCCCGAGATGGGGCAGGTCACGGGCACGGGCTGCCAGCTCTCCGCGCTCCTTGCGGCGGCGCTTGCCTCCGCGCCTGTCGCGCCTCTTTTAGCAGTTACGGAAGCTGCGGCACTCATGGGCATCGCGGGCGAACTGGCTCGGGCGCGCATGGAGGAGCACGACGGCAACGCATCCTACCGCGCGCGCATCATTGACGCCATCTGCTGCATGACGGCGCAGGAACTTGCTGACCATGCGAAGATCACGAGCGTATGAGGAGGGGACTATGATGAAAATGCATACGGCACTGACCATTGCGGGCAGCGACTCCAGCGGCGGGGCGGGGATTCAGGCAGACCTCAAGACCATGACGGCGCACGGCGTCTACGGCATGAGCGCCGTCACGGCACTCACCGCGCAGAATACGACAGGCGTTACAGATATCCTTGCCGTGCCGCCTGCCTTCCTCGCGGCGCAGCTTGACGCCGTCTTTGCCGATATTCCGCCCGATGCCGTCAAGATCGGCATGGTCGCGGACGCCGCACTCATCCATGTCATTGCGGAGAAACTTGACGAATATGACGCAAAAAATGTTGTTGTTGACCCCGTCATGGTCGCGACCAGCGGGGCGCGTCTCATCAGCGAGGATGCCGTGGAGGCGCTCGTCAGCGAGCTTTTGCCCCGCGCGGCGCTCATCACGCCGAACATCCCCGAGGCGGAGGTGCTCGCGGATATGGCAATCACCGATCGAAAGGGCATGACCGCAGCAGCGGCGCGCATCTATGAGCGTGCACACGCAGCGGTTCTGATGAAGGGCGGACACAGCGTTGACGACGCGAATGACCTGCTCGTCGACGGTGCGGGCGTGCGTTGGTTCGAGGGGCGGCGCATTGCGACTGCGAACACGCACGGCACCGGTTGCACCCTCTCAAGTGCCATCGCTGCGAACCTCGCGCGTGGCATGGACATCGACCGCGCCGTCGAACGTGCGAAGGCATATATCTCGGGCGCACTCGCTGCAGGGCTTGACCTCGGCGCGGGCAGTGGTCCCTTGGCACATGGATTTGATCTGAGGAGCGAATTTATATGCTAGACACACGCACCCGCAAACTTACCCTCGCCGGCATCCTCGTCGCCGTCGCTGTCCTCGGCGGACTGTTCAGCATCCCCGTGCTCGGCAGCCGCTGCGCCCCCGTGCAGCACCTCGTCAACATCCTCGCCGCCGTCTTCCTCGGCCCTCTCTGGGGCATCGGCGTCGCCTTCGCCGCGAGCCTCCTTAGGAACATTGCAGGGCTCGGCAGCCTCATGGCATTCCCCGGCAGCATGATCGGTGCGCTCTCGTGCGGGCTCGCCTACCACTATACGAAACGCCTCGGCATCACCTGCGTCGCCGAGGCACTCGGCACGGGGCTGATCGGCGCACTCGCCGCCTATCCCGTCGCAGCCCTCCTCATGGGGCTGAACCCCGCGAGCTACACCGTCTACATCGTCCCCTTTCTCCTCTCCACGGGTGCGGGCAGCCTCCTCGCCTACGTCCTCCTGCGCTTCCTGCTGCCGAAGCTGCGGCAGGATTGATATACGTGTTGATATGTGTTAAAATGTGAATACACGTGATGCGAGGAGGCAATCATTATGACCTCGAAGGAATTGCTGAAAATCCTAAAGAAAAATGGCTGGTATATTGAGAGAGTACATGGATCGCATCACATTCTCAAACATGATAAAATCATGCAGACGATTGTGCTTCCCTTGCACAATACAGATATGAAGCCGGGAATACTGCATTCTATTCTGCGCGATGCAGGTCTGAAGTAGGAGGCAATAAGATGTTACAGGAACAATATGCCGCAGTTTTTCATCCTGAACCGGAGGCGGGAGGATATTCTGTTTCTTTCCCCGATTTGCCGGGCTGTTATACACAGGGTGACACCATGCGCGAAGCCCTCTATATGGCGAGTGATGCACTCGGGCTTTATCTCTATACGCTCAAAGCGGACAAGAAGCCCTTTCCGCCCGCGACCGATCCTGCTGACATTGAGACGCATGGGCGTGACTTCACGACACTCATCGAATGGGACGAGGAGGCATATCTGCGCCGTACGGACAACCGTTCGGTCAAGAAGACCCTCACCATCCCCGCATGGATGGACACGCTCGCACGCGAGCACAACATCAACTTCTCTCAACTCCTGCAGAACGCGATTCGTCGTGAATGCGGGCTGGAGGCTTAAGGAAGCACTGATAAAATAGACCCTCAGATTGGCACAGATTTTTCGTCCGATTGAGGAGGCAAACCAGACGCATAGCCAAGGCTATGTGGAGGATTTGCAGGCATTGAGCGGGCAAAAAAGATACGCCAAGATGGCAGTGCTGAATTTATTAGTGCTGCCTTAACATTCCCATAGTATAAGCAAAGCAGCCGTGTGCTGCTTTTTTTGTTCCGATTTTAAAAATATGCAGGAATTTTCATCGGGAGAGAGAATATTTCTTATTAGTTTGAGATTAAGGGCAAACGAAAGGAGATGAGGCTATGGAAGATCTGTGTGAACGGATCGAACGGGTGGCACTCCTGCGCGCCGTCCGCATTCTCGCGGCGCGTGCGCATCCTGCTGCAAACGACGCGGGGACGGCATTCCTCGCAGAATACTGCGCGGAGGATGCGGCGCTTCTGCAGCTGCTGCGTGCCGACGCAGGTGCATCCGACGACGCGATTGGATGGATCCTCGATGCGGCGCAGCGGCTTGCCGGTGCGGGAACATCCGCATCGGAGCATGCCGCGCCGCATGAGCCCGCACACCTTGAGAGCGTGTTCAATCGCTTCGGTGCCGCCGATGGGGCGAAGGAGGGCTTTCCGATCCGCAGTCTGACCGATGGGGCGGGGATGCTCTTTCCGTGTCCCGTCGGCGACCTCGATGATGCAGTGCGCGGTCATCGGGAGGTCTGCGATCGGCTCGCGAGACACTTTGCACGCAAATCCCCTGTGCACATGCCGCTCGGCGAACTCCTGCGCGTCCTTGAGGAGACGATGAGCTATGTGCCGTCCCCCGCGGGCGCGGACATCGCGCTCTATGACTACGCACGCATGACAGCGGCGTACGCGGCTGCGCTCCATCGCTATGCGGCGGCACAGGACATCCACAGTGCACACACATACGAGGAGCGGGGCGGCGAAGCATTGCCCGCATTCCTCCTCGTATCGGCGGACATCTCGGGGATACAGCCGTTCATCTACGCGATCCCGTCCAAGGGCGCACTCAAGAGCCTGCGCGGCCGCTCGTTCTACCTTGAGATCCTGCTTGAGAACATCGTGGACGAGATCCTCAGCGCGTGCGGCATCAGCCGCAGTGCGCTCCTCTACACGGGCGGCGGACACTTCTACCTGCTCCTGCCGAATACCGAGGACGTGCAGAACCTCCTCACACGCTGCCATACCGAGGTCAACAGCTGGATGCTGGAGCACTTCGGCAGCAGTCTCTACCTCGCGATGGCGTGGACGGCGTGCACGGGGGCGGAGCTTGCGGGGCAGGGCACACAGGAGGCGTTTCGCCGCGTGAGCGAGGGGCTTTCGGCGGAAAAACTCTGCCGCTACTCCGAGGATCAGCTCGCGGCGATGTTCGTGCCCGAGAGCGCATGGAACAAAACGCGGGACAAGGATCGTGAATGTGCCGTCTGCCACACCTCCACAACACATCTCATGCCCTACTCCGCCGACCCCTCCATTGAGGTGTGCGGGATGTGCTCTCATCTCTTCACCTTTGGCGAGCGCATCCTGACAAAGAACGCCTTCTGCGTCTCTGCAGAGCGCGGTGCGGAGGCGCTCTCCCTGCCCGGCATCGGGCGTACCCTCTACCTCACGGCAGAGGAGCTGGACGATGTCGACCGTCTCTCGTACAAGATCGAGCGCATCTACGCGAAGAACGCAGCGTACACGGGCGATCTGCCCGCCGCACACCTCTGGCTCGGCGACTACTCTGCGCGTGAAAACAAGGCGGTGCTCGAGATGGAGAACCTTGCACAGCGCAGCGGCGGCACGGAGGACAGCAAGGGCATCCCGCGCATCGGTGTCATGCGCGCCGACGTGGACAACCTCGGCGCGGCATTCCTCGCGGGATTCCCGTCGGAGTACGTCACCATGACGCGCACGGCGGCGCTCTCGCAGCGGCTCTCGCTCTTTTTCAAGCACTACATCAACCTCCTCTGCAGCGGCAGTGTCAGCGGTGTCGGCGACCGACAAAAGACCGCGCCCTTCTCCCTCTTTGGCAGGGAAAAGAAGGCGGCACGCGACGTCCACATCGTCTACTCGGGCGGAGACGACATCTTCCTCCTCGGCGCGTGGGACGACATCGTCGAGCTCGCCGTCGATCTGCGCCGTGCCTTCCTGCGCTTTACGGGCGGCAAACTCCGTTTCTCGGCGGGGCTCGGCTTCTTCAAGGACAAATGCCCCGTCGCCGAGATGGCGCGCCGCACCGGCGACCTCGAGTCACGCGCAAAGGATCAGCGCGGCGCGGACGGCAGACCGCAGAAGGACAGCGTTGCCCTCTTTGGTGCGATCACCGAGGGCCGCTCCCACGCAGAGTTCGAGCGACACACGCCGATCTACGGCTGGGACGTATTCATCGACCACGTCTGCGGGGAGAAACTCGCCTTCCTGCGTGCACACTGCATTTTTGAAGAGGGGGCGAAAGGAGAGCGGCTGAGCCTTGGCAAGAGTGCCGTCTATCGGCTGCTCACCCTTTTGGAGCAGGACGGACAAATCCAGCTCGCACGCTTTGCGTACGCGCTCGCACGGCTCGCTCCACCGGCACAGAGTCCCGCACAGGAGGCGTATCGGCGCGTGCGTACGCAGCTCTACGAGTGGTACCGCGACCCGGCAGAGCGCAGACAGTTGTCAACCGCATTCCAGCTGATCATATACAGCATCCGAGAGAAGGGAGAGGGATCAAATGGCTGAGACACGAGCAGAAGCCGCACCCGTACAGGACATCGCCGCAATCGCAGAGGGCATCATCAAGAAGCTCAAGCGCAACCATCGCGATGAGATTGAGCTGACCAAGAGCCAGATCCGCAAATTCCTCGCGGCGGCAAACGCGCTGACGAACAAAGTCACCGTCTATCGCGCCGTCCACCCGAACGCAGAGGAACTGAGCGAGGATCTTGCCAAGGAGGTCAAATTCCTAAAGGTCAAGCTCGCCTATCAGGCGACACGCAACAGCGCCGTGCGTGACTTCGTCGACCAAGCCCGCCTGTGGGACTGCCTCGACAAAATTGGCAGGGACATGAAGCGATACAACGACTTTGCACGCTACATCGAGGCGCTTGTCGCCTATCACAAATTTTACGGTGGGAAGGAGAACTGACCATGGCACAGGGAAAACAGAGCATACTCGTGGGGAAACTGAAAGTGACGGCGACCCTCTGCGTCGAGACAGGCATGCACATCGGCGCATCGTCCGACTTCGCGCCCATCGGCGCAGTGGACAAACAGTTCATCCGCGACCCGCTGACAAAGCAGCCCATCATCCCCGGCAGCTCGCTCAAGGGCAAGATCCGCACACTCCTCGCACGCAGCTGCTCCACGCAGGACTACGTGCTCAACGACATCGATAAGGACAGCCCGCAGATTCGGCGGCTCTTTGGCAGTGCCGCACAGGGCAGCGGAGGCGGACAGGCAGCGCGCCTGCAGTTCTCAGACATCCGCATGACACCGGAGTCCCTCGCTCAGTTTGGCAGCATGGAGCTCGACACCTACATCGGCGAGATCAAATTCGAGAACAGCATCAACCGTGCGACCGCCGTTGCGAACCCGCGTCAGATCGAGCGCCTGCCGGCGGGCACCGAGTTCGCATTCACCCTCGTATACAACATCGAGCGTCCGGCGGAACTCATGGAGGATATGCAGATCCTCGGCAAGGGGCTCCGCCTCCTCCAGATGGACTACCTCGGCGGGCACGGCTCGCGCGGATACGGCAGAGTATCGCTCCGAGCGTTCGCCGTCGAGCACTTCGCACTCGCCGGTGAGGGGCCGGATGCAGCGCAGCTGGATGCCATCACAGAACTCCTGCAGAAGGGTGGCGGATCCATGTGAGCTATGTGATCTATCCGCTCCACTTCGAGACGGCCGTTCACTTCGGACAGCCGGGGCGTGGCGGCAGACTGGACGAGGCGTGCATGGAATACCCCGCCGATGTCCTCTTTGGTGCGCTCTGCGCCGAGCTCGCCGCCGCAGGGGAGGAGGCGAGCCTCGTACGCCTCGCGGAGGAAGTCGAGCGCGGCGACCTGCGCCTCTCCGATCTCCTGCCGTGGCAGAGCCGCAAAAGCGACGGCGCGATGGCACTCTTCCTCCCGCGCCCCGTCCTGCGTGTGGAGCGCAAAGAACGGGAGCAGCGCGAGGACTACCGAACCACCTGCGCAAACGCCACCCTGCGTAAAAAGCAGAAAAAACTCAAATACATCCGCGCGAGCCGTATGCAGGACTACATCCGCGCCATGGAGCGCGGCATCCCGTTCGAGGAGAACGATTTTGACGCCGCCTTCGGCATCGAGTTCCTGTGCCAGCGTGTGAACACGCGCGGCGAGGAACCGCTGCCCTACTACGTCGCCCAGTTCACCTTTGCCGCCCGCGCAGGGCTCTTCCTCATCGCCCGCGTGCGGGACGCGGAGATGGGCGCGTGGCTGCATCGCCTCCTCGCGTGGCTCGGCATGGCCGGTATCGGCGGCAAGCGCACGAGCGGCTATGGCAAATTCCGTGTCGGCGAAATCATCCACATGGACGCGGACGATGGCGGCGACATCGCAGCACTCAGAGACATGCTCGCAGCGGACAGTGCCCCGTGGCAGCTCGCGCTCGCGCCCGTCCTCCCGACAGCGGACGACCTCGCCGCCGTCAAGGCGGGGGCGTATCGGCTGCGCCGTGCGGGCGGCTTCATCAGCTACCCGACCCATGCCGCCGAGAAGAAGAACAGCGTCTATCTCCTCGACGCAGGTTCCTGTTTTCCTGTGCGGATTGGCGGCACATGCAGCACGTTGGGGACACACGACGGACATCCCGTCTGGCGCTACGGCTATGGACTTTATGCGGGGGTGACAGCATGAGCGGCGACATCATCCGACAGGACTACGAACTCGAGTGCATCGGCCCCGTCCACACAGGCTCGGGCGAGACCTACAAAGCATTTGAGTACCTCTACAACTTCGAGACACGCGAAGCCGCCTTTCCGAACGAGCGCAGGTGGATCGACCTCCTGGATCGGCACGGTCTCATCGACCCATTCATCGCGTATGTTCGGAAAGGCGCATTCGGATTTGACAACCTGCGCGAGTGGCTGCTCGCACGCGGCGTCACCGAGGAGGAACTCTCCGCCGTCGCTGCACGGCGGGCTGTGGCAGACCCGCTCACCGACGGGGACAAGGACACCCTCAACGACATCATCAGTCAGACCATCCTCGCGGATGGCCGTCCCTACATCCCCGGCAGCTCGATCAAGGGGGCACTGCGCACGGGCATCCTCTATGGGCTCATCTCCCGCGATCCGAAGAAATATCGGAGCGTCTGGCAGGACTGCAAACGCGTGATTGAAAATCCACGATGGAAAAAGAAAGAATTTCAGAAAATCATGCAGGATCTCGAGATTCAGCTGCTCCATACACTGCGCGTGCGTGGAGCGCGACACAACGCCGTCGTCAGCGCCATGCGCGGCCTGCGCGTCGGGGATGCCGTCTGCGCGGAGGGCGAGACTGACACCGTCATCCTGCGGAAACTCGACGCGACCACCGGCATGGACGAGGGCGCGGGTGAGAGCAAAGTATCCCTCTTTCGTGAGTGCATCCCTGTGGGGCGGCGGCTCCACTTCTCCATCACCGTTGACCGCGCCATGCTCAGCACCCTCGGTATCCGCAGCCTCGACGAGATCATCGCCATGGCGCATACCTGTACCGCCGACGGACTGCGACGGCAGGAAAGCGTATTCGGCAGGAGATACCCCGAGGTCTTCGCGGGTGCGGCGCGTGCCGACATCCTCATCGGCGGAGGAACGGGCTTCCTCGCCAAGACCCTCATCTACGCGCTTGCGGACATCGACAACGAGGCACAGAACTTCATCAAAACGGCACTCGACGGCATGTTTCGCGCACACAAACATCGTCAGTACGACCGCGCCATCAGCCCGCGCACATTGAAACTCGCGCGCATGGATACACAGGACTGGCTCATGGGGCTCTGCTCCATCACAGGAGTTGGCAATGCTCAGACGCTTTGAGGCGGAGCTGCGCCTGCCCGACGGCGTACGTGCGCCTGCCTCCATGGGCTCCATCCTCCACGGCGCACTCATCGAGCAGCTGCCAGAGGACTACGCCGACTACCTGCACACAGAGAACCTGCGCCCCTACAGCCAGAGCATCCGTTGGGACAGAGCGCGGGAGCGCGTCATTTGGCGTATCGGCACACTCGACCGCACAGCGGGCGAGATCATCGGCGCGGTACTGCAGACCTTGGAGCACATCCATCTCAGACAAAAGGGCTACACCGTCGATATGCAAAACATACAATGTGTCGAGGAGCGCAGCTATCAGGACATCGCCGATGAATACTTTCGCGCGGAGACCGCACCGCGCGGCGCAGAGATCCACTTTCTCACACCGACCAGCTTCAAACAGGGCGGCGCATACATCATCCTGCCCGAGAGCGCACTCATCCTGCAGAGCCTCCTCGCACGGTGGAACAGATTCTGTCCCGACATCCGCATCGAGGAAGACGACCTCGCGCAGACCCTGGCAGCGCATACGCGCCTCACACGCTACGCCCTGCGCTCTGCGGCGTTCTCCGTCGAGGGGTATAGCATCCGCGGCTTTCGTGGACAGATCGCACTGCAGTTCGCGGGCAACGACATGGTGCGCCGCATCCTCGGCACACTCCTCGCCTTTGCCCCCTACGCGGGGCTCGGCATCAAAACCGCCCTCGGCATGGGCGCGGTAGAGACACATATCTGGAAAGGATGAACGAAATGAAGCGAATTTTGTTCTCGCCACTGGGAGATACTGACCCAATTCGCGACTGTCACGATGGGGCTTGTCTGCATATCCTGCGGCATTATCAGCCCGAGCGTGTCGTCCTCTTTTATACAAAGGATATGGAAAACAAGGAGCGGCGCGATCACCGCTACACGCGTGCCATCCACAAACTCTCACCGAATTGTGCGATCGAGGAGATCTTCTCAGGAATTGTCGCCGCATATCTCTACGAGGAGTTCAGTAAAATCCTGCCGGAGGCTGTGCAATCGGTTAGGGACAGGTATCCAGAACATGAGATCTTGATCAATCTCAGCTCCGGTACCCCGCAGATGAAGACCGTGCTCGCCATGCTTGCGGCGGATACGGAACGATGCAGAGGGATACAGGTACCAAGTCACAGCGGCGAATCCAATCGGAAGAATAAACCTGCAAGTGATGATGTTGATGTGGATATCCTGCTCGAAGTAAACGTGGATGATGAAGAGAGCGCAAAAAATCGATGCGAAGAACCGCCACTTTCTGTTTTTCGTTACCATGCGGAGAAGAACCGCATCATCTCGCTCATTCACGCGTACGAGTACAACGCGGCACTCACCCTTGCACGCGGCAGCAGCCTCGTCCCTGCTGATGCGAAACAGCTGCTCAAACACGCTGCCTACCGCACCATGCTCCTCCCCGACAAGGCACGAAAAATCATGTCCGAGTACGGTGGACAGAAACTCTTCCTGTTCAAGGAAGACGAAGAGCGCATCGTCGAATACTTCCTCGTCATGCAGATCGATCAGGAGAACGAACGCCTTTCTAACTTCATGCTGCGCATCACTCCCTTCCTCTATGAATTCCTGCACGACTACGTCGCAAAAAATGTGAAGGGCGGCAGAAAGAATGCACAGCACATCGACAACCTCTGTATCAAAAAGTACAATACCGATGGCTACATACTGCAGCGCAAGAAAATCGAAAAAAATGCGCCGAACTTCCTAGTCCTGTTGGATCACGAATTCGCGGGCTCCAATGCCCACCAATACACCAATACCGACCTGTCCTTCTTGTTGCTCATCCACTACTGTACCTATATGCAGGAGGCAGGACTGGCAAAGGATCCACAACTCCACAGCGATATGATGGTCGAACTCGCCAAGCTGGATGCCGTCAGAAAAGTACGCAATAGTGTCGCTCACGTCATCGTCAACGTGACACGCGAGAGCTTTCAGAAGGACACACAGATGACCCCACCCGCGCTTATGGACACCTTTGCCAAGATGCTCACCCTCGTCTATGGAACGAAAGTCAAGGAGGCACGCACAACCTACAGCCGCATCAACGGCTGGCTCGAAGAAGCCCTCGAAATCCACGAATAGCAGTGCAGGAGGGGATCTCACGCTCCTACGACATCACCGACTCCCTGCGCATCTACCTCCTCGCCAACCACACCTCCGTCCGCTCGTGGGGCGTCGGAGATCGTCACGTCGAGGATGTTATCATTTTTTAGGAATCGCTGATAAAATGAAGTCCGTCAGATTGGCGTAGATTTTTCGTCCGAACAAGGAGGCAAACCGGACGCATAGCAAGGGCTATGTGGAGGATTTGCCGACACAGTGCGGGCAAAAAAGATGCGTCAAGATGGCGGTGCTGAATTTATCAGTGCTTCCTTTAGCGTCCAAAGGCGTGGAGGGATTGCAGAAAGAGGGACAATGTGCTATACTCAAAAGTGAAATCCGCGCCGCACTTAGAGCCGCAACCTTGGCGAAGGTTTTTAGAACGTATTGTCGACGCAAAAAGGAGGGGAAACACATCCGCGCTGCAAAGTGCCATTTTGAGGTAGGCACAGCAAGGCTTCCAGCCGCAAGGATTTTAAAACCACATCCCCGCAAGGGGACGGAAACCCACAGCCCAAGCCTCCCCCGTGCGTCACGGGGGAGGGGGACCGCGAAGCGGTGGAAGGGGCGCTATGAACGACCCACGCATCTCTATCGTGAGAAAGCGTCATTCGCCGCAAGCGCCCCCATCGCCTCACGATGTTCGGCACTTCCCCCGTCGCGACGGGGGCGGCGAATAGAGCATTATCCTCGCAAGGAAACGGATTCTCTCAACCTTCAACAAACTGCTGTTGAAGGTTTTTTTGTGTCTGCAAAAATCACGGTTGACAAAACATCGTTCTCATGATACCCTACGCTATTTCCGTGACAGGGAACCCCGAAATACAGGAGTGGAGTGCGGCAAGGGGCGCGGGGCAGCATCAAAAAACCTCCCTACGGAGAGGGAGGGTGGGTACAAAGGAGTTGTGTGGAATGAATACGAGAAAGAAGTGTATGCTTGCCGTGGGGCTTGCCTTCGGCATGTCCCTGTGTGCTGCGGTGCAGCCAGCACCATTCGTTTCCTCTGCAACGGCGCATTTTATGACGAGTGCGGAGGAGCACGAGATCGGCAGGGCGGCGGTGGAGCGTTTTGAGGAGAAGAATGATGTTGCGATGGATGATGATCTCATCACGATCCAGCAGCGTCTGATCGCGTCGAACCCCGAACACCTCAACTGGAACGATGGTTTACATAAGCGTTGGCTCGCGCCGATGAAGATGTACCACAGTGACCAGCCAAATGCGTTTATGCTCCCCGGTGGGTACGGCTATATGGCGGACTCGATGGTGAACTTTATGGACACCTATCAGAACGACGGTTATCTGAATTATAATCGTATGCGTCGTATGAACGGGATACACATTTACAACACCTCTGCAGTCGCGTTTGTCATGGCGCACGAGTTCGGGCACTGGGCGGGCAAGGATCATCTTGAGAGCTATGACAAGCAGTACGGGCTGAACATCGTCTCGAATATTCTCGGTGCGCTCGGCGGCTCTACCTCTGCGATGACGGCGCGGCAGATCGGGATCAACCTCGTGGATACGCTCTGGGAGCGTAAGATGTCGCTCAGTCAGGAGATGGGCGCGGACGAATGGGGGCTGCAGGTCCTTGAGAATGTGCCCGAGTACTCGACGGGTGGTGCCCTTATAAAGTTTAACCGATTCCTTCGATTGGAGGAGATTCGTTATCCTGACGGGAAGCATCCGAAGAATTTTCGCAATCCGCATCCCGGGACGCAAAATGATAAGCTGCATCCGCAGAAACGCAAATAAGTGAAATCAAACGCGGGGCAGGCGTGCGAAGCGGTAAAACTTCGTACGCCTGCCCCGTTTGCTGTCTGTTTCAGAGCCGGATGTGCTCGATGTGCTCCATGTCCACGGTGACGACCGCCATGGCGACCGCGATCTCGTAGAGGATGAGATCGTCGCCGACGGCATCGATGGTCTCCTGATAGCGCGGGATCTTCGCGGCAAAGAGTGGCGCGAGGTCGTAGACGGTGTGCGCGGACTTGACGGCGCGTCCGCTCGCGCGGACGTGTTCGTTCGTGTCGTTGTGCGGAACGGTGGTAAATGCGATGTTCGGATTCGCTGCGAGCTCGACGACCTTCTCGTTGTCCTTGAACGTGGCGAAGTAGACGCGGCGTTCCTCGGGCGCATAGTAGAAGTTCACGATGCGTACGTGCGGCAGTCCGTCCGTCGTCGTCGCGAGTGCGATCTCGCGGTGCTCGCGCATGATGCGCTCGAATTCATCCCTCATGTTCATCTTTTTCCCTCAATCCCTACATACTACTTCTCTGTCTGTACTCCTCGGACAACGGCATGGTGCGGTGCGCCGCTCCCCGCATCGGCAGCGGCAATGCAGAGGTCGATCTCCGCTGTGCCGATCTCTGCAAACGGAATGCTGATGATCTGCTCATAGCCGACGATCACGCGCAGATCGTCCGTGAGCGGTGTACGCGCGACTTCCCTGTAGTCCAGTATGCGCCCTGTCTCCGATCCGCTCCGATAGGTCAGCAAGTTCCACGCAGGATAGCCGATAAAGCGTGTCTTAATGAAAAGATTCTCCCCACGGAACACCGTGCCCTCGGGCAGGCGGTTCGGATAGTCCGCTTCTACCGCAACGGGGGAGGTCGCCTCCGCCCAGAGTGCGATCGGCTCGACACGCGTGAGTGCGGGCGCGGGCCCTGCACTCACCGTGGGCAGGGCGCAGCAGAGAAGGGCGAGCGCGACGAGGAGTGTGCGAAAAAGTTGCTGCATAAGACCTCCATTTTTCTTGTGTTTTGTGTCCTTTGTAATAGCGCAGACACAAGATGGTTCTGTGAGGATATTGTAGCACAGAATTCGTCTGCTTTGCAGATTTTCATGCCTCGATTCCGAGCTCTCGCCGCAGTGCATTCTGCAGCGTCTTTGAGAAGTTGATGCTCCGTGCCATGGCAAGATCGTTCATCCATCGTGGAATGGACAGCGTTTTCTTTACGGATTTGTTGAAATGCGTACGCGCATAGCTCTCCACGTCGACGGAGACGAGCGAGACGAAGCGACCGCGCTCGTCGGAATAGTCTTCGCCCTCCTCGTCCTCTGCGGAGAGGTCGACCTGTTCCAGTGGAGTCGGTGCGGGAAGTTTCGCGTGCTCCGCTTTCATTGTGTGAATATAGCCCGCGAGGCAGTCCGTTGCCATTGCCATTGCATCCTCCAGATTCTCGCCTTCGGTTGCAAGGTGGTTCAGGTCGGGAAAGACAACGCTGTAGCTATCATCGTTTTGATGGTAAAAGATCGCGGGATAAATGTGAAGCATTGCAGTTCTCCTCTCTAATATGTGTGCAGCAATTATTTCAGACCTGCCTGTTTCAGAATCGAATTCAGTGTTCTTCTGTTTAGATCTTTTGGCTTTGTATGAAAGGGGATTGTGACCTTACCGGGCTTTGTCGGATGCGTGTACTGGTGGTGTGAGCCTTGAATTTCCTGCAACTGCCAGCCGTCAGAAAGAATGAATTTTTCTGCCTCTCGTGGCGTCATCCGAACACCTCCCTTTGTTCGTATTATACAATAGAATACGTATAAAATAAATACGTAAAAACACGCCGACATTTCTGCCGGCGTGCTGTCGTGTTGTATGGAGTTACGCGGATTTCTTTCCGCTCAGAACAACCTTGCTGAAGAGGCCGAGGATGCCGAGGAAGACGAGGAGACCGAGCATCTCGGCGGTGTCGGCAAAGCCCTCGGGGGCGATGGCGAGCGGTGCCTCGCCGCCGCCGTTCGAGACGGAGACGACGATAACCCCTGCGAGCAGAACGCCGACGATGGACTCACCGACGATGAGCCCCGAGGCAAAGAGCGTGCCGCGCCTAAGACCTGCTGCCTCGGCGTTCGAGCCGCCGCTGTTGCGCAGGCGGCGGTTGAGGAAGTAACCGAGGATCGCGCCGACGACGAGCGGCGTCTGGATGACGGGCGGGAGATAGATGCCCATGCCGACGGCGAGCGGCGGCAGACAGAGACTGCGCGTCGTGCGCTTGAGGAAGAGATCGATGAGGACGAGCACCACGCCAAGCCCGATGCCGATGTAGATGTACTCCCATGCAAGTTTGCTGGAGAAGATACCCTGTGCGATGGTGGTCATGAGCACCGCCTGCGGTGCGGAGAGTGCCTGTGCGGGATCCATGCCCGCGCGCGGCATCGCGCCGGGGAAGCCGTACGCCTCGTAGAGGAGGTTCAGGACGGGCGCGATGACGAGCGCACCGACCACACAGCCGATGAGGAGCGCAACCTGCTGGCGCCACGGCGTTGCTCCGACGAGCCAGCCCGTCTTGAGATCCTGCATATTGTCGTTCGAGATACACGCAATCGCGAGGATGATCGAGGTGGTAAAGATGGCGGTCGCCGTCGCGAACTTCTCTCCGCCGGGCAGTTCAAAGATGCCGAACGAGGCGCAGAGGGAGTACATGATGAGCGAGGCGACGATGATGCCGAGAATGCCGATGCCGGAGATCGGGCTGGAGGACGTGCCGACCAGTCCCGCCATATAGGCACAGGCGGCGGCGACGAAGAAGCCCATGAGAACGGCA
>ERZ772993.673-NODE-673-length-15556-cov-14.841172_pt1 | contig 15556 bp, 12 predicted proteins | sample MGYA00580670_ERZ772993 | MGnify/ENA primary metagenome ERZ772993 (study PRJEB29015, sample SAMEA2737936) | human oral metagenome | biome: human oral; feature: human-associated habitat; material: dental | place: China | collected 2136 ... | reverse complement strand
CTGGTTGCCGTCGCGCAGGTCGGTGCTCAGCCAGCGGGGGGCGGCGGTGATGCGCCGGCTGGGCCAGGTGCGGTCGGGCAGGTCGGTGACGACGGTGTCGAGGAAGGGGGTGTACTTGGTGAAGGGCATGCCGGAGGGCTGCTGGGGGGCGGGACGTGCGGTGCGCATGGGTTCTTCCTGTGGGGGTGTGGTCGCTCGGGTCCGACGGCGCATCGCGGGGGCGCGGCGCCCGGTCCCGGTGGTCGGCAGGACGGATCAGCCGCGGTCGGGGTGCCGGCCCGTCAGGCCCCGCCGCGGCGACTAAGCAGGAGGCTCGTCCGCACTCGCGCAGTCGCTCGCACGAGGGCGAGGTTACCCCATGGGCGCCCCCGCGCGCAGGTTCCCGCCACCCCTCTCGCCGAGACCGGCGGGAAAATCGCGCGAGACCGGCGGAAAGTGCACATCCTGCGGATGACTCGGCGCGGTCGGCCGGGCGACGGCCCCGTGCGGCTCTTTATGTGCGCGCGGCGGCCGCGGCCGGGCCGGCCCTGCCGGTCCTCATCGTCCGCGGCTCCCCATGTGCGTGCGGCGGCCATCCCGGGTGGCCCGGGGCGGACCGACGTCGACGCAGTCGTTGACGATGACAGGGACGAGCATCCCAGGCGGTCCGGATGCCCGCGGTCGTGCCGACCGCGCCGTCCGCCTGCAAGTCCTCCACTCCCCGGGGGGAGTCGTTTCGGCCGACAGACCCGGTGCCGCCACCCGCGAGGCCGCCCCACCCTCGCAGGGGGTCGGACCCGGGCTCGTAGCAGGGGGCCGCGGGGGTGCGGCGCCGTCGACGGCGGGGCTCGTCCGCGAGCGTCCCGGCGAGCGGTCCCGCGGGGTGCGGCGCCGGCCCGCGCGCGGCCGGACCAGCGGACATTGACGAACTACTACGATCGTATGTAGTATACCTGCTACATACGATCGTGCGTCTGCGAGGAGGTTCGTATGCCCCCTGTCATCACCGTCGAGAACCTCGAGTTCTCCTACGGGACCGCCCCGGTCCTGCGCGGCCTCGACCTGTCGGTCGAGGCGGGCGAGGTCGTCTGCCTGCTCGGGCCCAACGGCGTGGGCAAGACGACCCTGGTGGAGAACCTGCTGGGCTCCCTGACCCCGACCAGCGGCACCGTGCGCGTGCTCGGCACCGACCCGCGCCGCGCCGGCGCCGACTTCTGGGCGCGCATCGGGCTGGTGCAGCAGAACTGGACCGACCACCCCAAGTGGCGGGTGAAGGACCAGCTGGAGTGGATCCGCTCGGTCCAGCTGACGGCGGCGAGCCGGGTGATCGGCGTTGACGAGGTGCTTGACGCCGTCGGCCTGGCCGACAAGGCCGACTCCCGGCTGTCCCGGCTCTCGGGCGGGCAACGGCGCACCGTCGACTTCGCGGCCGCCCTCATGGCCGCGCCCGAGCTCCTCGTCCTGGACGAGCCGACCACCGGCCTGGACCCGGTCTCCAAGGCGCGCCTGCACGACCTCATCCTGGCCCGGGTCGACGAGGACGCCACCATCGTCATGACCACCCACGACCTGGCCGAGGCCGAGCGCCTGGCCTCGCGCGTGCTCATCATGAACGAGGGGCGCATCATCGCCGACGGCACGGTCACCGCGCTGCGCGAGCGCCTCGACCGCGGCGCCGAGATCACCTGGATCGAAGGCGGCGCCCACCACGTCCACACCACCCGCTCCCCCGAGCGCTTCGTCAAGGGGCTCGACCTCGACGCCGTCACAGGGCTGACCATCACCCGCCCAACCCTGGAGGAGACCTACCTCTCCCTCGTCAGCAAGGAGCCCCGTTCATGAGCACTCCCTTCGTCCGCACCGCCCCCGCCGTCCTGCGGGCCGCCGGCCGCCAGGCGGTCACGGACCTGCGAGCGGGCCTCGCCGGAAAGTGCGCCTCGCTGCTGATCACCACCGCCGGCTTCGTCCTGGTCGGCCGGGCCACCCAGGCATCCGCCGAGGCCCATGCGGCCTTCGGCCCCATGTTCCTCGCCAGCAGCATCGGCGTGATCAGCTGCTTCATCACCCTGCAGATCGCCGGCGAGGCCTACACCGACCGCATCGGCGGAGCCCTCCTGCGGGTGCGCATCCTGCCCCACGGGCCCCTGACGTGGACGATCGGCAAGACGATGTCCGCGATCACGCAGACCATCGCCTACCAGGCCGCGATCCTGCTCGGCGGGGCCCTCTTCGTCGAGGCCCTGCCCCTGAGCGCCTCCCGGGTGCTGGCCTGCCTGCCCCTCATCGTGATGTCCGCCGTCGCCACGGCCCCGCTGGGGTTCCTCGCCGGGGCCCTCGCCCGGGGCGTCTACAGCTTCATGGTCTCCTACCTGCCCGTCTTCGCCCTCATCGGCACGAGCGGCTTCTTCATGCCCATGGACCGGCTCCCCTCCTGGGTCCAGGCGGTTCAGCTGGCGCTGCCCACGTACTGGTCGGGGCACCTGACCCGGTGGGCGCTGGTGGGCGACCCCTCGTGGGAGGTGGGCGGGGCCTTCTCCCCGGCGCTCGCTCTCGCGATCCTGGCGGCCTGGACCGTCCTCGGCTTCGCGGGGGCCTCGTTCGTCGTGCGGCGCAGCTTCCGCAAGGAGACGATCGGCAGCCTGACGCGCGTGCAGTCCACCATCCGCTCCCAGACGGGCCTGTGATGTCCGACGACGTCGTGCACAACCGGATCGCGGTGCTGCGCGCCGACCGGCGGGTGAGCCGCCGCGAGCTCGCCGAGGCGCTGGGCGTCCACTACCAGACGGTGGGCTACCTCGAGCGCGGCGAGTACGCGCCCTCCCTCCACCTGGCCCTGCGCATCGCCCGCTACTTCGACGTGCCCGTGGAGTCGGTCTTCTCCCTGGAGGAGTTCCCCCGCCTGACGTGAGCCGTCGCCCCCGCGCCGCGCCCCGCCGGCCGGGCTCGCGCCGGAGGGCGAGGCTGCTGCGGGGACATCCGGGATGCATTTTTCGGGCGCTGCTTCCGCGCATTCAGGATCGTTCCCTCCGACTCGGCCGTAACCCTTCCTCCTACGTTAGGATTTCAATATGAACGACTTGCTCGTCGCCCAGCAGGCCAGGCCGTTCCGCCTGGTGCTCATTCGCCTGACCGTCATGGCCATACTGGCGGCCGCGACATGCCTCACGCTCAGGCTGACCGGTGCCGGCAACGATTTCCCGCCACTGGATGCGCTCTATTTCCCGTTTGTCAACATCGTCTGCGGCGTCGTCATCTGGCGCACTTTTCGGCGGTATCGCGTCTCGGTCCGGGACTATCTCGGTATTGAGGGGCGCCGCCTCGGCGGCGACATCGCCTGGGGATTCCTGTGGGTGGTCGTCGCCTACATCCCGATGATGATCGTCATCATGATATCGATGTACTCCCTGTTCGGCGCCGACATGTTCCAGCACTTCGAGCAGGTCTTCGCAAAATCAAGCCCGTCACTGCCCGCCGGGGTCGTATCGGGCGTGAACTTCTTCGGCGCAATCGTCTTCCTCATCAACGCGCCGATCGAGGAGATCATGTACCGCGGCTGGCTGCAGAGCGGTCTGACCGGGCGCGGCGGCCCCGTCATCGCCACCCTGGTCACGAACATATTGTTCGGCCTGCAGCACATGATGTTCGCCGGGAATGTTCGCGGCATGATCATCTACTTCTTCATGTTCCTGGCGTGGGGCGCCACCGCCAGCATCATCGTCCATCGGCAGCAACGACTGGCGCAGATCACCATCGCCCACTGGATCGTCAACATCTTCAGTGGCGTCGCGCCGATGATGGCGCTCGGCTTCATGGGAATATGAGCCGGCCGACGGCGCCGACGCCGTCCCGCGCCCCGCCCCACCGTCCGGCCGCCACCCGCCGGGTTCGCGCCGGAAGACGCCGAGCCCTTCCCGCCTCGTGGTGGGACACGAAGAGTGAAGAAGGTAGCATTCCGGGTATGAAAGTAAGCGTGAGCCTGGATCAGGCAGATCTGGAGATCCTCGACCGGTACGTCGAGCGCGAGGGGCTCGCGTCGAGATCGGCCGGGGTCCGGACCGCGATCCGCCGTCTTCACCGGAAGGATCTGCGGGAGGCGTATGCGCTGGCGTGGCGGGAATGGGACGATTCCGGCACCGCGTCGGACTGGGAGAGCACCGTCGCCGACGGCCTGGACGGGGATGACGAGGACAACCATGCTGCGCGGTGAGATCCGCGTGGTGAACCTCGAGCCCGTCGTCGGCAGTGAGGCGGACAAGCGTCGACCGGCCGTGATCGTAAGCAACGACGACGCCAACGCCACCGCGGCAATGCTGGGGCGGGGCGTCGTCACGATCGTGCCGATCACGAGCTCGACGGAGCGCGTCCTGCCCTTCCAGGTTCTTCTCCCGGCGGAGATGACCGGCTTGTCGCGGGACTCCAAGGCCCAGGCCGAACAGGTGCGCTCCGTCGCCGTCCAGAGGCTCGGCCGGGTCATCGGACGGCTGCCCACCGAGTTCATGGCGCTCCTTGACGCCGCGCTCAGGCTCCACCTCGCGCTGTAACAACGGAAATGAACGCGCGGCGGCGCCGCCCGGCTCACAGCAGCCCGGCCGCCAGGTCCAGCGGGGTGCCGAAGCGGTGGGCGGTGACCGTCACGGACTGCTCGCGCACGAAGGGCAGGAGCTCGCAGTGCGGGTTGCCGGTCACGGCCCCGGTGTACAGGGCCACGTCGGGACTGCCGGAGGTGGCCCGGCTCGCCTCCCGCCAGCGCTCGGCGCCGCTCTGGCGGCGCGGGCCGATGATGCGCACCCGCAGCCCCAGCTCGCCCGAGGCGCCCAGATCCGCCAGACGGGCCTCCCACACGGCCGGGGCCTCGACGTCCAGGTCCACCCCGGCGTCCAGCAGGGCGCCTCGCAGCCCGGCCGGGGGCTGCTCCGCCAGCGACAGGCCGATCGTCCCGCCGGCGAGCACGCCCGCGGCCAGGACTCGCACCAGGTCCGCCGGGCTCGTGCCCGGCTCGGCCCGCACCACCGCCGTCGCGGGCCGGTAGCGCAGCACATTGCGCTCGCAGGCCAGACCGGTCACGTCCCGGCCCCGCCCGTAGGTGCTCTCCCAGGCCCGGGCGTCGGCCAGCAGCGCCTCGTGGAGGAAGGCGGCGTCGTCGTGGCCCAGGCCGGAGCGCACGGCGTCGTACAGGGCGCCGACCCCGCTGCTCAGGCGCACGCGCAGGTCCGAGCCGACCGGCGGGCGGCCCCCGCCCCGCCCGGCGGGCACGACCTCCCCCAGGCCCAGCAGGTAGGAGGGGCCGCCGGCCTTCGTCGTCGAGCCGATCGCCGAGCGCTTCCAGCCGCCGAAGGGCTGGCGGCGCACAATGGCGCCGGTGATGGAGCGGTTGACGTAGAGGTTGCCGGCCTCCACGCCCTCCAGCCACACGGCCAGCTCGTCGGCGTCCAGGGTCTGCAGGCCCGAGGTCAGCCCGTAGTCGGTGGCGTTGACGGCCTCGATCGCCTCCTGGAGCGTGTCCACCCGCATGACGCCCAGCACCGGGGCGAAGTACTCGGTGAGGTGGAACTCGCTGCCGGGCGTCACGCCCACGCGGATGCCCGGGCGCCACAGGCCGCCGCCCAGGTGCTCGGGGGTCAGCACCCAGTGCTCGCCCTCCCCCAGGCGCGTCAGGCCCCGCAGGGCCTTGGGGTCGTCGGGCACGACGACGGGGCCGACCTGGGAGTCCAGGTGGGAGGGCGCCTTGACCCGCAGCGAGCTCGCGGCGTCCACCAGCTGGCGGGGGATGCGCGGCGAGCGGCCCGCCGAGCCCACGAGGATGAGCAGCGAGGCGGCCGAGCACTTCTGGCCGGCGTGGGCGAAGGCCGAGGAGACCACGTCGCGCACCGCCAGGTCCGGGTCCGCCGAGGGGGTGACGATCATGGCGTTCTTGCCGCTGGTCTCCCCCAGCAGGCGCATGTCCGGCCTCCAGGAGCGGAACAGGCGGGCCGTGTCGTAGGAGCCGGTGAGGATGACCCGCCCCACCCCGTCGTGGACGACCAGGTGGCGGGAGACCTCCCCGTCCTCGACGGCCGCCAGGGCCAGGACATCCTCGGGCACGCCCGCGTCGTGGAAGGCGCGCACCAGCTCGGCCGCGCAGCGGCGCGCCGGCGGGGCGGGCTTGAGGACCGCCGTCGAGCCCGAGGCCAGGGCCGCGGCGACCCCGCCGGCGGGAATGGCCAGCGGGAAGTTCCACGGGGAGGCCACCACCGTGACCTTGACGGGCTCGAAGCGGGACGAGCACATGAAGGTCGGGTCCTCCAGCTGCAGGGACAGCTCGGCGTAGTGGCGGCAGAAGTCGATGGCCTCGCTGACCTCCGGGTCGGCCTGGTCGATCGTCTTGCCGGTCTCGGCGGCCGCCACCTCGATGAGCTCGCCGCGCCGGGCGGCCAGCACGTCGCCGACCCGCTGGAGGACGGCGGCGCGCTCGACGGCGCCCCGCCCCCGCCAGGCGGCGCTCGCCCCCGCCAGGGACGCGACGAGGGCGTCGACGTCGTCGGGCCCGGCCAGGGACTCCGCGGATGCGCGCACCGCCTCGGCCCCGCGGGTCGACTCCGGCACGGAGGCGGCGATCGCGCGCGCCCACCGGCGGTTGGCGGCCAGCGCCGGGTCGGAATCGGGGGTCGACGCGAAGGGGCGGCGGGCCCGCTCGGAGGCGGTGCCCACGATCTCGCCGGGCCCGGCGGCCGCCTCGGCCAGCCGGTCCTGGGTGCGGTTGGGCCCGGGCAGGGGGGCGGCGGGGTCGACGTCGGCCAGGGAGGCCAGGAAGCGGTCGCGCTCGCGGTCGAAGACGGCCGGGTCGGAGGCGATGTCGAAGACCCCGGACATGAAGTTCTCCGGCGCCGCGTTCTCCTCCAGGCGGCGCACCAGGTAGGAGATGGCGACGTCGAACTCGCCCGGGTCCACCACCGGCACGTAGAGCAGGAGGTGGCCGACCTCGCGGCGCACGACCGCCTGCAGGTCGGTGGCCATGCCCGAGAGCATCTCGAACTCCACGGCCCCGCCCTCCTCCAGGCCGCGGGCCGCGCGCAGCTCGACGGCGAAGGCGATGTCGAACAGGTTCTGGCCGGCCACGCCCAGCCGCACGGCGCGGGTGCGCTCGGGGGTCATGGCCCGCTCCAGCATCCGCTTGTAGTTGGTGTCCGTGGCCCGCTTGGTGGGCCAGGTGGTGGGCTCCCAGCCGTGGATCTCGGCGTCGACCCTCTCCATGGACAGGTTCGCGCCCTTGACGAGGCGCACCTTGATGGGCGCCCCGCCGTCGGCCACGCGCCGGGCCGCCCAGGCCTGGAGGCGGTCCATGGCCGCCGGGGAGTCGGGCAGGTAGGCCTGCAGGACGATGCCGGCCCCGTAGTCGGCCAGGTCGGGCTGGGAGAGGATGGCGGTGAAGACCTCGATGGTCAGGTCCAGGTCCTTGTAGTCCTCCATGTCGAGGTTGAGGAAGGTGCCGTGGTCGCGGGCCAGGCGGTACAGGGGGCTGAGGGCCTCCACGCCGTGGGCGACGACCTCGTCGAACCCCCAGGGGTTGTGGGGGCCGGTGACGGCCGAGACCTTGACGGACACGTAGTCGACGTCGTCGCGGGACACCAGGCGGGAGACCTCCTCCAGGCGGCGGGCGGCCTCCGCCTCCCCCAGGACCGCCTCCCCCAGGAGGTTGACGTTGAGGCGGTTGCCGTCGGCGCGCAGGCGGGCCAGGGCCGGGCCGAGCCCCTTGTCGGTGGCGTCGATGACGAGGTCGCCCACGATGCCGCGGAAGACGCGGCGGGCCGCGGAGGCGACGGCGCGCGGGGCCAGGCGCGAGGCCGCCCCGCCCAGGCCCAGGGCGGCGGCCAGGGGCCCGGGCAGGAAGGCGCGGCGTCCGGCCGCCATGCGGGCCAGGGCCGCCCCGGCGACGTCGAGGTCCGCGGGGCGCACGACGTCGTCGACGAAGCGGGTGGTGAACTCCAGCCCGTCGGGGTCGGCCAGGATGCGCGAGAGCAGCTCGGCGCTGCGCGAAGTGGGCTCGTCGGCGGACTCCTCCACCCACCGGCGGGCGCGCTCGACGGCGCGGGCGCCGAGCTCCCACAGCTCGTCGGGGCACGCGCGCTGGGCGTCGCGCTCGGGGGACGTGGCGGGGGGCTGCGGGAGCGGTGTCGGCATGCTCGGCTTCTCCTGTCGGGCGCATGAGTGGGATCCGGCTCATTGTGCCCCGGGCGCGGCCCGGGCCGCAGGCGTACGCGTCGCGCGGATCCGTGGCGCGCCCGACCCGCGTCCGGCGCTCACAGCAGCATGGGGAACAGGCCCCAGTACGCCAGGGCCACCAGCAGCACGGTCGCCCCCGTCAGGACGCACAGGAGCACCAGCGCGCTGGGCGCGGTCAGCCAGCGCCCGCCCGCGTGCCGCCCGCGGCGGTGGTGGCCCCGCACGAGCCAGATCCGCCCGACGAGCTTGACCAGGATGACCACGGCGACCAGCGCCATGAGCTGGGCGGCGAGCCACCCGCCGTAGGAGATCAGCCAGTTGGAGGAGTAGGACGTGGCCAGTCGGGCCACCAGCAGGATGTAGGCCAGGTACAGCACCCAGGAGGCGATGACGCTCAGGCCCAGGGCGGCGGACCAGCGGCCGACGGGGTCGGGCAGGTGCAGCCCCCGGCGCCCCCGCAGGCGCGGCAGCTGGCCGACCGCCCACCCCAGCCCGGCGGCCGCCAGCAGGGCCGGCCCGCCCACCACGCCGGCGAGCATGAGATCGCCCGAGGCGTACCAGCGGGCCCGCCCGGGCGAGCGCGCCCAGAAGTCCTGGACGGGCGCGGCCCCGGCCACGTGCGGGGCGGCGTCGGCCGTCTGCGGCAGGCCCAGCACCCAGCGGGCCAGGTCCCGCGCCACGTCGGGGGCCAGCGCCCCGTCGGTGGACCGGCCGAGCTTGAGCCCGTGATTGGCCCCCCGGTAGTAGCGCACCGTCAGCCGGTCGTTGCCGCCCGCGCCCAGGGACGCCCGGATCCTGGCGGGCCCCTGGATCAGGGGCATGGAGGAGTCCCCGGTGCCGTAGATCATGAGCACGGGGGCCGCGATGCGCTCCTCGTAGGGGCGGGCGTCGAAGTCGGCGTACCCGAAGGAGTCGCCCGGCAGCTCGCGCGCCCCCAGCACCCGGGCCACGAGGGTCAGCAGCGCGTCGGGCACTCCCACGCGCCGCAGGTAGGACCCGGCGGCGAAGGTCGCCTGCTCGCGCAGGGCGACCACGGGGGCGCTGGCCAGCACCAGGAAGGCGATGTCCGGGTCGGTGCCCGCCAGGACCACCCCCGGGTAGCCGCCCTCCGACTCGGCGTACAGGCCCACGCGCGCCGGGTCCACCCCGTCCAGGGCGCGCAGGTAGGCCACCGACCGGGCGTAGTCGGCGGCCATGGCGGTGTAGTCGCGCTCGGTGAGGCTGTAGTCCTCCATCGGCTTGGAGGGCACCAGGGTCGTCGCGCCCGCGCTGGCCAGGGCGTCGGCCTGCTCGGCGAAGCCCTCGATGGTGTGGGTGCCCGCCCCGTGGAGGAAGACGACCCCGGGGGTGTCCCGCCCCGCGCCCACGGGCCGGCGCAGGAGGGCGGGGACGACCTCGCCGTCGGCCTGGGTCACCCAGACCCGCTCGACGGCGACCTCGTAGGTGCCCACGGCGGCGGTGGTCACGGCTCCGCCTATGGCGGTGTCCGCGGTCTCGGGGACCAGGGCCTCGGTGGCGGGGGCGGGCGACCAGCGCGGGCCGGCGAGCGTGCCGACCAGGGACAGCGTCAGGACCGCGACGACCACGGCGCCGACGGTGCGGTGGTCGGAGGAGACGGCGAGCACGAGCGCGCCCAGGGCCAGGGTGGACAGGATCTGGCGGATCTCGGCGGTGCCCGTCCCCATCAGGGCCAGGACCAGGGCGACGGCGATCACGCCCAGGACCATGACGCCCAGCCGCATGGGCTCCTGGCGCCACAGACGGGCGAGCAGCCTCCAGGCGCGCACCGGGAAGGCCCTCAGCCAGCGCCAGGCGGAGCGGATCTCGGGCCCGCTCGGGTGGGCGGGGTCCGCGCGGCGGCGCCGACTCCGCTCGCGCCGGGCCCGCAGGCGCTCGCTCAACCGGGCGCCCTTCTCCGGGCGCGGCGGGCGGTCCCCGCCGGTGCGCGGCATCGGGCGCGGTCCTCGTCAGAACCCGAGCCGGGCCAGGGCCTTGGGGTCGGACTGCCAGTCCTTGGCCGTGCGCACGTGCAGGTCGAGGTAGACCGGCCTGCCCACCAGCTCCTCAATGCCCCTGCGCGCCGCGGTGCCGATCCGCTTCAGGCGCGACCCGCGCCGCCCGATCATGATGGCCTTCTGGGAGTCGCGCTCGACGACGAGGCTCACCCGCACCTGGAGGCGGCCGCCCTCGCCCTTGATCCGCGAGCCGGTGGTGTCCGTGTCGGGGTCGAGGATCTCGTCGACGACGACGGCCAGCGAGTGCGGCAGCTCCTGGCGCACGTCCTCCAGGGCGGCCTCCCGGACGAGCTCGCCGATCATGACGGCCCGGGGCTCGTCGGTGATCTCGTCGGCGGGGTACAGCGGCGGGGAGGGCGGCAGGTGGGAGACGAGGACGTCGGTGAGGACGTCGATCTGCTCGCCGCGCAGCGCGGAGACGGGCACGATGTCCGCCCAGTCGCCCAGGGCGTCCACCGCCAGCAGCTGGGCGGCCAGGTCCTGGCGGGTCACGGCGTCCGCCTTGGTGACCACGGCGACGACGGGCGGGCGGGCCTGGGCCAGGTCGCGGGCGATGAAGCGGTCGCCCGGGCCCACCTTCTCGTCGGCGGGGATGCACAGGGCGATGACGTCGACGTCGGAGAGGGTCTCGCGCACCAGGTCGTTGAGGCGCTTGCCGAGCAGGGTCTTGGGGCGGTGGAGGCCGGGCGTGTCGACCAGGACGAGCTGGGCGTCGTCGCGGTGGACGACGCCGCGCACATTGTGGCGGGTGGTCTGGGGGCGCCCGGAGGTGATGGCGACCTTCGTGCCGACCAGGGCGTTGGTCAGCGTGGACTTGCCGGCGTTGGGGCGCCCGACGAAGCAGGCGAAGCCGGCGCGGAAGCCCCCGGGGGCCGCGGGGGCCGCATGGGCGGCGGGCCCGGTGATCTCGGCGGGCCCGGGCCCGTCCCCGGGGGCCGCGCTCGCGGCGGACCTGGCGGGCTCGGCGGGGGCGCCCGGGCCGGCGGCGGGCTCGGCATCGCCGGACGGGCGGGTGGGTGCGTCGTCGGTCATGACCGTCCTCAAGTGGTGTCGTAGTGGCGGTGCGGCGGTATGGCCGCGGTGGTGTCGTAGTGGCGGTGGCGGTGCGGCTCAGCCGGGCGGCGCGGCCCGGGCTCGGCCGGGCGGGGCGCGGCGGCGGCTCAGCCGGTCCCCTCGGCGGGGGCTCGGCTCACCAGCAGGCTCGTGACCCGGCGGCGCCTGCCCGTGGCCTCGTCGGCGACGATGCGCAGGCCCTGCACGTCCCCGCTCGCCCCGGGCAGCGGGACCCGGCCGATGGCCTTGGCGAGCAGGCCGCCGGCGGTGTCGACGTCGTCGTCGTCGATCTCCAGGCCGAACAGCTCGCCGAGCTCGTCGAGCCCCAGGCGCGCGGGCACCCGGAGCACTCCCCCGCCCAGGTCCTCGACCTCGGGCTCGGCGGGGTCGTGCTCGTCGGTCAGCTCGCCGACGACCTCCTCCAGCAGGTCCTCCATGGTGACCAGGCCGGCGATGCCGCCGTACTCGTCGACGGCCAGCGCCATGTGGACGTGGTCGGTCTGCATCTCGCGCAGCAGGTCGTCGGCGGCCTTGGTCTCGGGGACGTAGACGGGCTCGCGGGTGAAGGAGTCCACCGGCCGGTCGGCGTGCTCGGGGTGGGCGTCCAGGCGCCGCAGCAGGTCCTTGAGGTAGACGATGCCGCGCACGTCGTCGGCGTCCTCCCCCACCACGGGCACGCGGGAGAAGCCGGAGAGGATGAACAGCCTCATGGCGGCCGAGGCGGGCTTGCGGGCGTCGATGGTCACCATGTCGGTGCGCGGGACCATGACCTCGCGCACGAGGGTCTGGCCCAGCTCGACGACGCTGCGCAGCATCTCGCGGTCCTCGTCCTCGATGGTCTCGGCCTCGCCGATCTCGTCGATCATCTCGCGCAGGTCCTCGGTGACCTCGGCGCGCGCCTCGGCGTCGGTCAGGGCGGAGGCGCGCCCGTAGCGGGACTCGATCCAGCGCCACGGGCGGCCCAGCGCGCCGTCGACCGCCGCCACCGCCCCGGACAGGGCCAGCAGGACGCCGTCGGGATTGCGCCGGCCCACCGAGCGCGGCGAGATGCCCACGACCAGGCCCAGCAGGACGGTGTTGAGGGCGACGGAGATGAGCCCGGCCGCCCACCAGCGGTCGACGAGCCCGGCCACGGCCAGCGTGAGCAGGACGGCGGCGAGCATGTCCACGGCCACGCGCACGGCGGCCACCGACCCCAGGACCTGGGTGCGGCGCTCGGCCAGGTCCAGGACGCGCCGGGCCCCGCGGCGCCCGTCCTGGACCAGGTCCTCGGCGGCGGCCCGGGTCATGCGGGTCAGGGCGGCCTCGCAGGCGGACAGGAGCGCGCCGTAGACCAGGACGAGGACCGCGGCGACGACGAGGGCGAGGACCGGTGCGCCGTTCATGCGCCCCTCTGGGCCAGGAAGGTGAGCAGAAGGGTGCGCTGGAGGGCGAACATCTCCTCCTTCTCCTGCGGCTCGGCGTGGTCGTAGCCCAGGAGGTGGAGGATGCCGTGGGTGGTCAGCAGGAGCATCTCCTCGACGGCGCTGTGACCGGCCTGGAGGGCCTGCTTGGCGGCGACCTGCGGGCAGATCACGATATCGCCCAGGGTCCCGGCGGGGGTCTCGTGGTCGGGGGTGCCCGGGCGCAGCTCGTCCATGGGGAAGCTCATGACGTCGGTGGGGCCGGGCAGGTCGAGCCAGCGCTCGTGGAGCTCGGCCATGGGCTCGGGGTCGATGAAGAGGATGGACAGCTCGGCGCGCGGGTTGACGTGCATGACGCGCAGGACGTGGTCGGCCAGGGCGGCGAACTCGGCGGCGTCGATGGCCACCCCGGTCTCGTTGTTGACCTCGGTGCTCATGCGCGGCTCCTGCCCGTCGGGGCGATGGTGCGGCGGCCGACGGCGCGCCGGCGCGGGCCCCGGCGCCGGGCGCCGTCCGCCCGGTGCTCGGCGCGCGCGGCCGCCTGCTCGGCGTCGTAGCGGGAGTAGGCGTCGATGATGCGCCCCACGAGGCGGTGGCGCACGACGTCGTCGGACCCGAGTTCGCAGAAGCTGATGCCGTCCACGCCGTCCAGGATGCGGCGCGCCACCACCAGGCCGCAGGGGCGCGAGTCGGGCAGGTCCACCTGGGAGACGTCGCCGGTGACGACCATCTTGGAGCCGGCGCCGAGGCGGGTGAGGAACATCTTCATCTGCTCGGGGGACGTGTTCTGCGCCTCGTCGAGGATGACGAAGGCGTTGTTCAGGGTGCGCCCGCGCATATAGGCCAGGGGGGCGACCTCGATGGTGCCGGCCGCCAGGAGCCGGGGCAGGGCGTCGGGGGCGAGCATGTCGTGCAGGGCGTCGTAGAGGGGGCGCAGGTAGGGGTCGATCTTGTCGGTCAGGCTCCCGGGCAGGAAGCCGAGGCTCTCGCCGGCCTCGACGGCGGGGCGGGTGAGGATGATGCGCGAGACCCGCCCGCGGACCAGGGCGTCGACGGCCTTGGCCATGGCCAGGTAGGTCTTGCCGGTGCCGGCCGGCCCGATGCCGAAGGTGATGGCGGAGGCCTCGATGGCGTCGGTGTAGGCCTTCTGGCCCAGCGACTTGGGGCGGATGGAGGTGCCGCGCACGGTCAGGACGTCGTCGGCCAGGACCTCGGCGGGCCGGGCGGAGGCGGCGAGCAGGCCGATGGCGCGCTCGACGGCGTCGGGCGTCAGGGGCGTGCCCGCGCGGGCGACGTCGATGAGCTCGGACATGAGGAGGATGACGACGTCGACGCGGGGCTGCGCGCCGGCGACGGTCAGGACGGTGCCGCGCAGGTGGATGCGCACCTCGGGGAAGCCCCTCTCGACGGCGCGCAGGACCTCGTCGTGGGCGCCCAGGAGGGCCACGGGGGCGAGGTCGGCGGGCAGGACGAGGCTGCGGGTGGCGTCGGCGGGAGCGGGGCTGCGGGTGGCGTCGGCGGCGGGCTCGCCGGCACCGTGCGGGCGGGGACCCGCCGGCGCGCCTCCGCCCGGCATGCCGTCTCCCCCGTCCGCGCGGTGCGGGCGGGGGTCGGACGCCGGACCGGTGGAGCGGGCCAGACCGGTGGAGGCGATCGCCGCGGGGGCGGCCACTGGTGCGATGGGCGTATTGGGCATCGCCCCGATCCTAGCGGCTCGCCGCCGTCCATCACCCGAGCGTGTCGGGGTGCGGGTGGGCGGGCGCTCCGTCCCGGCGGCCCGGCACCCGGCGCCCGCCCCGGCGTTCCGGCGCCCGCACCAGCGGCCCGACGCCCCAGGGGGAGTCGATTCGGTGATGTCACCTCAGCTCACATTGTGCGAGCTGAGCTCACACGAATCAAGCTGAGGTGGATTTTGTCAAGCTGAGCTCACATCGTGCGAGCTGAGGTGGATTTCAGCGAGCTGAGCTCGCACCGCACCGTGCGAGCCGGGCTCAACGAGCGCCGGCTCCGGCCCGCATCACCTCTGAGGACTCCGCTCCGACGACTCCCCCGACGAGAAAGGCTCATTGAGCCTTATCTCACCAGAACCGGCGGCTTCAGGGGCGGGGTCGGCGCTGTGAAGGGGATGGGCGGGCATGTGATGGTGTTGGTGGGGCTCCTGGGACGGCCCGGGGCGGGGGCGTGTCAAAATCTGCCACAAAGGCGCCCCGCGGCGGTATCGGCCGCGAACGAAACCGCGGAATATCAACGATTCTCTTCGCGCGTTCCGGCTCGATCCGGGCCTTTGTGGCAGATTTGGACAACCCGCGCCGCCGCGGGCCCCCGGAAGGGGCGCCACGGGCCGGTCGACGACCACGACGGGCACCCCGGCGAGCGAACAGGGCCCACAGGCCGCGACGCCGGCCTCCCCGGACGCCGCCCGACGCTGAAACGTGCACTTCGCACTCGAAAGTGCAGCTCCAACCGTCATTCTCGAGAGCAAAATGCACCTCTCGACGAGGAAGAGGCCAGCCGCAGCCGTCACGAACCACGGCGACAACCCCACGGTCCACGACGACCCCGGCCTCCAGGCCACCGCTTCTGGTGAGAAAGGCTCATCCCGCCATTCCTCGAGCGAGGGAGACCGGGGTCTCACGGTCCGCGCCGCCCCGAGTCCTCCCGCATCATTGTGCCGATCCCGGCCAGCCCTGAGATCTTTCTGCTGAGAAGGGCTCGATGTAGAACCTTCCCGCGGCGACGAGTGCGGCGCCCACGGCCACCGCAGTCGTCGAGAGTCTCGAGTCGTTGAAGCGGAGTTTTTCGAAACGACCGAGGATCTCGGGGGCCTTCGTCGGACCGGCAAGTTCGCTAACCACCGGTTCGATCACCCGGTTCCACAGTCCGCCGATCCGGCTCCCCCCGCCCGTC
>ERZ772993.671-NODE-671-length-15584-cov-6.628180_pt1 | contig 15584 bp, 12 predicted proteins | sample MGYA00580670_ERZ772993 | MGnify/ENA primary metagenome ERZ772993 (study PRJEB29015, sample SAMEA2737936) | human oral metagenome | biome: human oral; feature: human-associated habitat; material: dental | place: China | collected 2136 ... | reverse complement strand
CGACCTCATGGCCGGCGTCGACGGCGCGCGCCGCGGCCACGGCGGAGTCGACTCCGCCGGACAGGGCGGCCAGGACGCGCACGGGGGTCTCCTTCACAGCTACGGCTACGGCCGTGGCAGGCTACCGCAGGTCGACGGCGATGGGGGAACCGGGAGAACGCAGGCAGCGTTGTGGTGACCGGCATAGGGTGGTGGAGAGGAAGGGGGTGATGACTGACGAGTACGCCGTCGATTCCCGCAGCTCCGCCCGGATGCTGCGCGATCAGCGTTGAGATGACGAGGGACTGCCACTGGTTCGGTCGTCCGTGTCAATCGCATTCAGGTTTGTTTCTTCAAGAAGGAGGCGCAGTGTTTAATTTATGGTTCGTTCTTTCGATAGCTGTCTTGGTCCTGCTGCCGCTGCTGATCATTCTGATTGTGGTGGGCGGCCGGAGGCGGTCGATGAAGAAGCGGGAGCGCCGGTAGTCCCCTAGAACCTGAGGACTGCCGGTCGAGCTCATACATTCGGAGAGCTACGCTATCCCGGCCGTCGTCCCCGGCACGTAGCTGACCGGATCGAGTTGTTTCGATTGCCGGCGCTGCAACGGAACCCACCGCCACCAGGTGACGCACCGCCATGCCCACTCCAGGGGGCCGTAGGCGAACCGGGAGAGCCAAAGACGGCAGAACACCCATTGGATGGGCAGAACTGCGGCAGCGACGATGAGGCCGGGAATCACGTCTTGGGTGGAGCGCGAATCGAGCAGCAGTCCCGCCAGCACCATGACGACGGAAGCGGTGACGTAGCAGGTCAGCGCCATGCGGCCCAGGGGCTCGAATACCGCGCTTAGGGCCCGCCGCGCCGGGGTACGCCAGAGCAGCGCCAGAAGGCAGACATAGAGACAGGCCATGAGTCCTCCGGCGACTCCTCCCGCCGTGAAGAATCGGGGATCACCGCCCTCGGCGGCCTGCCAGGGGATCGCGGCCGCGCTGGCGGCTGCGAATACGAGCGTCGCCGCTCCGATCCGACGGTCGGCGTGCTCGAGCCGTGCCGGAAGGTCGTAGGCCTGGGCCGCCGATCCCAGAAGGAACAGCCCGGGCAGCGATAGTGCCCCTCCTCCTGTGAATGCGTAGGCGCCGATCGTCGCCAGCAGACCGAGTACCAGACGCACGGAGCGCGGGACCTTGAGGATGAATGGCAGGAGGATGGCTCCCGCAACCGCGTAGTCGCGCAGGATCTCGCCGGGATAGAGGATCGAGTGGAGTAGCCCGATCACTAGGAGGGCGGCCAGGCGGCGCAGGAGGATTTTCCAGGCGGGGGCGCCCCGGCGGATCGCGGAATCGATGACGAACCCCATGCTCATTCCGAACATGAAGGAGAAGATCGGTACGAAGCGGGTCGCCACCAGGAAGTTCAGGATGTTCTCCGCCAACGGGATGGCTTGGAAGGGCTGGACCGGGGTGTCATACCCCAGGCACATGAGATCGGCGGCGTTGACGAGGAGAATGCCTGCGACGGCGAAGCCGCGCAAGGAGTCGAGGAAATGGAACCGGTTGCTGGTACTCATGGAGCCGACCGTAGGGCCCGACGATGGTCATCGTGACTGATGGGGGCCAGTTTCCACCCGGGGTTGCAAGGTGTCGGGGCGATTTCCAACCCGGGGACGCGCAATCCGATGCCGGATTACCCACCCACGCGCACGAGTCCGCTCTCGTAGGCCAGCACAATGAGTTGGGCCCGGTCCCGTAGTTCCAGCTTGTGCAGGATCCGGTTGAGGTGGGACTTGATCGTCGACTCGGCCAGGACGAGGTGCTGGGCGATCTCGGTGTTGCTCATGGCGCGTCCGACCAGCGTGACGATCTCCTTCTCCCGGTCGGACAGAGCACCGATGGAGTCTTTGTGCATGGTGCCGGCGCCGTGCTCCCAGGGGCCGGCTGGGCCTGCGGTGTGACCGGCGGGGGTGAACCACCGCTTCAGCAGCCGGCGCGTGGCCGACGGCGCCACCACCGAGTCTCCTCGGGCCACGGCGCGGATACCGGCCAGGAGCTCGAGCGCCGTCGAGTCCTTGAGCAGGAAGCCCGAGGCCCCGGCCCGCATCGCCGCCACGAGGTAGTCGTCCAGGTCGAAGGTGGTCAGGATGAGCACCTTGAGGTCGGGATGGCTGTCCAGAACCGCGTGGGTGGCGGAGATGCCGTCCAAGGTGGGCATCCTGATATCCATGAGGACGATGTCGGGCTGAGTGGCCTTGACCATGGGAAGAACACCGACGCCGTCGGAGGCCTGGCCGACCACGCACATGTCCTTCTGGGCATCGAGAATCATGCGGAAGCCGAAACGGACCAGGTCCTGATCGTCCACCAGCGCAATGCGCAGAGTTCGGGTCATATCGGTTCTCCTCCTGGGTTCACGACTGTCGACTGCGAGGCCTCGGAGGGAATGCGGGCGCGCACGATGAATCCTCCCCCGGGGCCCGGGCCCGCCTCCAGGGAGCCGCCGACCGCCGCCAGGCGTTGGCGCAGGTTCACCAGTCCCTGGCCCCCGCCGGTGTCCGCGGGCGTCTGCTCGGACGACGGGAGGCGGCCGCCGGCCCTCGGGGCAGGCGCCCCGGTGCCGGGAGCGCTGGGCTGATCGGCGACGGTCAGGACGACCTCCTTGTGAGCCTCGTCGTCACGGTACTCCAGCGTCACCTCGACCGCGGCCGCCTCGGCGTGCTTGAGCACGTTGGTCAGAGACTCCTGCGTCGTTCGGTACAAGGCGAGCTCCGCCTGCGCGCTGAGCGGACTGCGGCCTCCCGTCTGCTCGCCCTCACTGATCAGCCGGTCGTCCACTGACAGGGTGACCGGCAGTCCGGTCGCACGGACGTCGTCGACGATCCTGGGCAGATCGGCGATCCTCGGGACTGGACGCAACGGCGTCTCGGTGACAGGGGAGGCGGGCCGGGCGTCGTCGGGCTCAGCGGGTTCCGCGGCGCTCCGGTGCTCTTCCGGTTGCGGGGGAGAGGCCAGAGTACGGGTCAGGCTGCGGGTGTCGGCCAGGGCCGAGTGCGCGGTTGCCCGGATCTGCCCGAGCGCCTGAGCCGCCTGCTCCAGTCGCTCGTCGGCGGGGAGGTCGATGTCCTCGGATCCGGCCGCCAGGTAGTGGCCCGCCTCGGCCTGCACGGCGATCAGCGCCAGGGCGTGTCCGACGACGTCGTGAACTTCCCTGGCGATCTCGTTGCGCAGCGCGGCGTCGTGCGCAGCCCGGCGCTGCTCCTCCGCCGTCAGGCGGCTGGCCCGCAGCTGGCGGCGCTGTGTCACGAATCTTCCTAGGCCCCAGGCGATGGCGGCGCTGCACAGCTGTGCGAAGGAGGCCTGCGCCATGTCCTGGGCCCAGAGGGAGAGCGGGACGATTCCCAGCTCATCCCGGTTCCAGTCCCACGCCCCCAGCGTCGAGCCGACGACGACAGCTATGGCCCACACCGGCGCGAGCTCCCGTTCGCCCCACCGGCCTGCCGCGTACAGGGACACGACGATCGTCAGATCCGCGGGCAGCGGGGCGTCGGTGACGCCGAGCTGGAGTGCGCACAGCACAAGATGGACGCCGAGGACGGCGTCGGGCTTCTCTCGGCGCCACCGCAGCACGATGACTGCCAGCGCGGCACCAGCCGTGATGCCCCAGGAGCCGGCGGAGACCTGCCATGTGCTCACGATCGCGAAGAGCATGAGAACGCCGGCGCCCACGGCTCGCACGCAGCGGGTCACGATGCGTCTGTTCTGCCTGGGCATGCCCTCACTATGGCAGAGAGTTTCGGGCGATAACAGCGTTTCGCCGCCGGAGTCAACCCGCAATATCGTCGTGTCATATGTGTCGTAGGTCAGGTGTAGATATGAGGACGTAAGCCGATTGGCCAACTCAATGAGGAGTGATTCGTATGTCAACAATCAGTCTTCCGCACCTGCTCGACGCCTGCCGCCCGGGCGGCGCCAGCGTCCTGACCTCGGTCACCCCCTTGGAGCCCGCTGCGGGACCCCATGCCTCGGTGGCTCCGGCGAAGTTTCTCGAAGGAAAAGGGAGAACCGCCAAACCGGTATTCGCCTACGAACGGCGCTTCTGGGACGGGGAGGCCGTCACCGCCGTCCTCATCGACTCCAAACAGTCCCAGAACAATCGGCTCGAGGCCGCCGTGTCAGCGGCCATCGCGGACCAGGATCCCGTGCTGGCCCGCACCCCGCGCATTGAGCTGCGCTTCGAGGACGGCCAGGTCTACAGCGACATCGACCTCCCCCACCGGGCCTTCGACGGGCAGATCCGAGCAGGCACCATCAACGGAGAGCCCGCAACCGCGGCCCAGGAGTACCGGGAGCTGCGGAACGCCACCGTGGCCGATGCGCGCCCGCTGCTGGAGCGCAGCCCCATCACGCTCCTACTCGGCGGCTGGGACGCCAGCCGTAAGACCCATGCAGGTCGTTATCGCAGCCTCCTCGTCGGCGAGATCATCGGTATCCTCTCCGATCAGGGCAGAGATCCGGAGGTGAACCAGTCCAGGCGCGGAGGTGCGCGAATTGATCCATTGGGGGCGAGAATTCAGCTCGATCAGGCAGAGCGCGAAGCTATCGCGGACGTCCAGAAGTCCGAGTTGTCGGACAAGGCCTACACGAACTCCTACGGAAAAGGCGGAAAGTCGTCGTCCCTGGGGCTCGGCGGCATTCCTCCATCGCTGGAGCAGCTCGGTGGCGTCACCTGCCGGGCCATCATCCGCTCCCATGTGCTCAGCTTCGCCGCGCTTCGCGCCCTGCGCTTCGACAGTCCGACGCCGGAGGGAGACGTCGCCTGCCGGGCGCTGCTGGCCGCGCTCGCCCTCAACGGCCTGGCCCGTTCCGACGCCGAGCTCCTCCTACGGGCCAACTGCGACCTGGTGGAGGCCGGCCCCGCAGTCGTCACCCTGGACAAGCGCTACGGGCAAAAGGAGAACTTCGAGCCGTTGAGCATCGAGCAGGCGCAGGAACTGCTGAGCGCCGCCATCGATAACGCCGTACAGGCGGCGAACCTGACCTGGGACGGCTCGATCCTCGTCGTCGAGGGGAACCCGACGATTCTTGCCGCTGCCGCCGATGACGTGCAGGACGACTGATGGCCTCCGTCAGCATCACTGCGTACTTTCCCCTCGGCGTGTACCACGGACACGCACCGGACGGCAGTCCCGAACCGATTCCCTCACCGGCTCGGTTGTTCGCCGCCCTGGTGAGTGTTGCTCACACCGGGACCACGGCGAAACCTGACGGCCAGGCGGCTCCCGATATCGATGAGGCGCTGACCTGGTTGGAAGAGCACCCTCCCAACGGCCTGTATATCCCGAGCATGATCCGAGTCCAGTCAGACAACAGGATCATCTACCGGAAAACCGGCACGATCGAGAAGGCGCAGCCCAAAACCGCCGCCAAGGCCATCTCCGACGGTTACGCGGCCAACGGGGCGATCGGCTGGCTTTGGGATGACATGCCAGACGATGTCCGTCACGCTCTCGCTCGACTGTGCGAGGACGTGCCGTGCCTGGGGGAGATGGACAGTCCCGTGGTCATGAGTACCGAACCAGTCGAGGCGAACTGGCGACTCGACCCTGCCGCAACCGCTTTCACACCGGGAGGTCTGCGCCTACGGGTAGCCGCACCAGGAAGAACCGGTGTGCTCCGCGAGCTGTATTCCCAGTCCCGGCCTCTCAAACCTCCGAGTGCATCCGCAGACGCGTTCCACTCCACGGGAGATTCCGTCAGAACATTCCCGACCTCCGAGGAGTGCCTGCGGACGGTCAGGTACGAGGCTGTGAAACCTGTTAACAACGATGAGTCGCCTTGGGGCGATGTCCTGGTCTTCTCCGCCGCTGATGGGACCGAGCGAGCTTTCTCTGCGGAACGCCGATTGGGTTGGTGTGTCGCCTTCCACAAGGCACTCATTAAACGCATTGGTGAGGGAGCTCCTCCAGTCGTCACTGGGCACTACCAACGGGATCTGTCGGCTCCCGCCAACCACCTGGCCATCCAGTACGTTCCCGCCTCCGTTCTCGCCCAGTCGACGCTCAAAGCGGCATCCGGTGCTCCAGGCGCCTTCCTTGTCATGCTGCCCTCCGACATCGGCGATGACGACCGGGCCGTCATCTGGAGAGCCTTGATCGGAATGACCCAGGTGCGCTCCCGTTGGGCCGAGGCCCGTCTGCACCGGCTGGGGGAGGTCGCCGATGCGAGGACGTTCTGGCGCCCACCCGCTGATGGGACCCGGCGCCTGTGGTCCCCGACGCCGGTGGCGGTGCCGGAGGTGGCCCGCCAGCGAGGGGAGTGGACCTTCGAGGATGCGATCCTCCTGTCCCTGGGATTCGTGTGGCGCGATCACCTCGAAGCCGTGCCCAAAGGCACCCAGGGCTACCGCTCGTTGGCCGCCCAGGTACGTGAGCATGGGGCTGGAGTGATGTGGTACCACCGCATCACGAGGAACCCGAGCTCCTACGCCCATAAGATGCAGCGCGGCATGACCGCCCAGCCCTACACCGCACTCCTCAGCGCCGGGGACCTCCTGGCGGACACTGAACTGGCCGCTGTAGGGCAGAGCCGGCACCTGGGTGGGGGCCTGCTGGTACCGGCAGACCTGCCTGCCGAGCTGGCGCAGAGCGCGGTCGGGAGGCGGCCGTGATCGCTATCGAGGACTTCGGAGACTTCTTCGAAGCGGTTCACGGTGCCGGGAGACGGCCCTTCGCCTGGCAGGAGGATCTGCTGAGGCGCCTGGCGGACACCGGGACCTGGCCAGAGCAGATCATCGCGCCGACCGGTGCCGGCAAGTCATCGGTCGTGGAGACACACGTCTTCGCCGTGGCACTGTTCGCGGTCGGCGCCGCGCAGCACCTGCCCCGAAGGCTGGCCGTGGTGGTCAACCGCAGGGCGCTGACCGACTCCCACGCCGCACGCGCAGAGAGGATTCGGCGCCTTCTGGACGAGGCCCCCGTGGACGACTCGGTCCTCGGGCGGGTCCGGGACGCCCTGGTCGGACTGCGCGCGCCCGACGCCGATGACAGGACCCCGCTGGTCACCGCCACGATGCGGGGAGCGGCGGCCACCGACCGAGCTTGGCTCAACGCCCCGGAGGCCTGCGCGGTGCTGTGCATGACACCGGCGATGTGGGCGTCGAGCCTGCTGTTCCGCTCCTACGGGGCCTCCCGGCTTGCACGCCCCAGGCTGGCGGGGATGCTGGCGCTCGATGCCGCCGTGGTGGTCGATGAGGCGCACCTGAGCCGCCAGATCCTCGTGACTGCCCGGAGGGTGGGGCAGCTGTGCGCCCGGAGCGCGCAGCAGCTGGGAGTCACGGCGCTCCAGACCGTGGAGATGACGGCAACGCCCTCAGGCGATGCGACGGATGTTGTCGGCGTCTCCCGGGACACCCTGGCAATCGACCCACGGTTGGCCTCCCGCATGCGGGCCGCGAAATCCGCTCGTTATATGGAGACGGCCGTGTGGCCCGCCAATAAGAGGATGACCAGGGCCTATCGCGAGGAGATCATTTCGCAGGTGCATGCGGCTGTTGAGGACGCTCGCGAGCTCGTCCCCGACGGCCCCCGGACGGTGGGCTGCGTTCTCAACCGCGTGGATAGCGCGGTTCAGGTTGCGCGGGCTCTCCACCAGGAGGGGCTGAACTGCCGACTGTGGGTGGGGCGCATGCGCCCCTGGGATCTGAAACGTTCGAGACAGGACGAACCGGGGCTCTTCGATACGGCGGGAGCGCAGGGCGTCGACGTCCTCGTGGCGACCCAGACCATCGAGGTCGGGGTCGATCTGGACCTGGTCCACATGGTGACTGAACTCGCCTCCGGCAGTGCCCTGGCTCAGCGCGCCGGCCGCGTTAACCGACTGGGACTGCGCGAGCGAGCGTGGTTCACCGTCGTCGGCCCTCCGGGGGAGGCCCCGTTGGGAAAGGACGTATTCCCGTATCGGAAGGATGACCTACTCGCCGGTCGCACATGGATTCTGGGCCGTGCCGACGACGGCGACCTGTCTCCTTTGACGATCGGTGAGAAGCCCAAGGCACCGCCCGCGGAGTCTGCTCGCCGCCTGCTGTACCAGAGGCCTGAACCCTGGGATGCGGCCCTGTGGTCGAAGACGTCCATGAAGCTCGTCATCGAACCGGAGCTCGACCTGTGGATCCGCGATGACCTCGACCCCGAGGCCGGAACGGTGGGTCTCGTCCTGCGGGATCTGAAGGACCTGCCCGATGCGACGGCGTGCGAGACCCTGGTGACCGAGGTGCCTCCGCAGGACCTTGAGGTCTATCCCATGACCATGGCCACCGCCCAGAAGACGGTTCAACGCCTGGGGGAGGATACGGACTTCTCGTTGGAGCGGTCGGTGCTGTGGCGAGACGGGGCGATCCTGCCCCAGTGGCAGGCGACTGTCTTCGAGGATGAGGATGGGGGGAAGAGCGCATCTCGCGTGCTTCGCCCCGGCGACCTCCTCATCCTGGACGCTTCCGCGCCGCTTCTGACCTCCGGCGTTGTCACAGAGGGAGGTCAGGATCTGGGGGAGCCGGTTCCCTACGAGGAACTCGACGGTGTGGCCGACGTCGTGACCGATTCCGATGAGCTGTGCCGGCTGGCTGATCTGGAACCGGACGAGCTCGGTGACATGTTTCCGGGGGAGACGGTGGTGTGGCCTCCGGGCCGGGATGAGGCGGACGGACCGCCGTGGATGGTGCGGCGCAGCACCGTGACACCGGACGACGAGTCCGACGACCGTTCCACCTGGTCCGTGAGCCACAGGGTGCTCCTTGCGAACCACAACGCGGCGGTCGCCGCCCGTGCGGAGGCTCTGGCCGACGGCATCGGTATTGAGCCGATGCCTGCGACGGCCTTGACTGAGGCCGGGGCCTGGCACGACGTCGGAAAGAACGATGCCCGTTTCCAGAGGCTCCTGTGGCGGGGCGATCCCGATGGCAGGGAGGCACTTGCCAAAAGCGGGGGCCGCAGTACATCGCTGGGGGCTGTGCGACGCGCATGGGCGGACGCCGGGCTCCCCACTGGGTGGCGTCACGAGCTGGCCTCTGCAGCCGCCTACTGGGAGCAGGCTGAGCCCGACGACGGCAAGCAGCAGCATCGGGACCTGGTTACCAGGCTGGTGGGAACCAGTCATGGCCGTGGCAGGCCCCTGTTCGACCACGACCCGGCTACTGCCGGCCCCGGCCACATCAGCGCCTTGGAGGAGCTAGTGGGTGAAGGCGAGTGGGAGTCGCTGATCGCCCGCACTGACAGGCAGTGGGGTCATTGGGGGACCGCCTACCTCGAAGCACTGCTGCGTGCTGCCGACTGCACGATCTCCATGGAAGGGAAGTGACGGGAATGATTCTTGGTGGAGAGATCACCAGCGCGCTGACAACCTTCGCGGGACTTGGGCTGGCGCTCATCCTGGAAGGTGATGGAGCCGAGCGTGTCCGGCTTGGTTGGACTGACGCTGCCGAGCCCCGGATGGTTGTCACCGCTGATGGCTATGACGACGAGGCCATCGCCGGAGCTGTTTACAGGCATGCCACGGCGTGTTTGGCACCGAGTAGTTGGATTGGCTGTGATCTTCAGGCGGAGCCTTGGAAAGGAAGAAACGCGGTCTTCAGCCCGAGGGTGAAGGCTCCGAAATTCATGAAGCAATGGCAATCCTTGCAGGCGAAACGGATCCAAGGGACCGACCACGAGATGGAGGATGCAACTGCCCCTGGTTATGACATTGACCTTGAGTTCATCGGGGCGCTTGGTGAGCCCGCATACTGGTATTTTACCAGTAATGGATCCGAGCCAGATGGTGGAGCAAGCCGTTGGGAGATGAAGACGCGGAACCAAGGTCAGGACTTTGTCCGTAACCGTTTACGACAACTGAACCGTATCGTCGCAGCCCGGGATGTCGTTGCCATCGTCTCTGGTTTGACCGGCCGAACCGTGGAGGATGAGGCCTACAAGGGGAAACGCTCGGATGAGTCCAGGACGGCTACTGGGCTGACTTCGCCTCGGTTCACCGACAGTGTTCTCGCCTGGTGTGCCCTGTGGGGAATGTCGTCATTCCCTGTCATTCACCGGATCATGAGAGTCTCCGTCACCGCCGGGGCGGTTCCGATTGGTAGGTTCAACCCAACGCACCTGGTGCTCCCGGTCCTCGTGGGGCCTCGCACGCTGGAAAGGTGGCGGGCCATGGTGGTCTCCGAACAGATCATCCGGGCCGTGACGAATACTGGCGACGTCGCAGCAGGCGTGCCGGAGCGTGCCTGGCTCATGGCGCACGGCGTTCGAGCAATCCTCACATTCCGTTTTTACGTCAGCGATAACTCGAAGGCGCCCGAGCGATCTCTGGGAGCCGGGATGCTGGAAGTGATGACCTGAACAAGAGCCGGTCGCCCTTGAATCGGAGCGCCTGGGCGGCAGGCAGCAACGCACAGGCGGGCGCCGGCACAGTTGTCGGTGCGGGCGCCCGCCAATGCGGTGAATTCTTCGCTGTTCCGACCTTTGCCCTGAAGGTGCCTCAGGACGTGCTCAGGTGGTGGGGCTGACATATCGCCACCGTTATCTGTCAAAGGAGACAGAACATGGTCACTGGCATGGTTTCGGACCCGATTCCGATCAGTCTCGTGGTGCACACCGTCTACTGCCCGAGGAGAGCCTGGCTCGAATCGGTGGGGGAGAAGACGGACACCATGCAGATGCAAACTGGATTGGACGCCCACCGGCGCGTGGACAATACCGCGGAGAGCAGGGCGAGTGAGCATCGGGCGGTGAATGTGCGCTCAGAGCGACTCGGGCTATCCGGACGCTGCGACGTTATTGAGGGCGCAGATGATGGCCCGCTGACCGTCGTGGAGTACAAGGCCACCCCTGTGCGGCGTCGCCCCGAGGTCACTTATGCCAACCGGCTCCAGCTTGCGCTTCAGACTCTGTGTCTCAGGGAGATGGGGCGAGAGGTTCAGGGGACGGAGATCTACTTCACCGGTCACCGTCGGCGAGTTGAGGTCGAGTTGACCAACGCCGACTTCGCTCGGGCTGAGGAAGCGGTCGCATGTACACGTCGTCTGATCGGGGCGCCCCATGCGCCTGAGCCGCCTGACGATGACAGTCGCTGCCAGTGGTGCTCTCACGTTTCGGTGTGCCTGCCCTCTGAACATCGGTATGAGAACGCCCGATGGCGGGTTATCGCTTCCGCTCCCGACGCCCAGATCCTCCATGCGGCCACTGCTGGATCGCGGGCGTCCCTCAGTAGTGGGCGAGTCGAGGTCACCAAAGCCGGAGAGCGCCTTCTCAGTGTGCCGATTGAACGGGTACTCGGTCTGGTGGTCCATGGGAACGTTGACGTCTCGTCGGCTCTGCTGCGTGAACTGTGCTGGCGTGACCGGTGCGTGGTGTGGTGCTCGTGGTCCGGCCGAGTGATCGGCTGGTCGCAGGGCGCGGACTCTCCCAATGGGCTCCAGCGGGTGCGCCAGCACGTTGCCAGCGCCGAGGGGCGGCTGGATATCGCCCAGCAAATGGTCTCGGCGAAGATAGCGAATCAGGCCACGCTATTGAGGCGTAACGGTGAGGCCGCCGATACCGTGGAACGAATGCGTCGCCTGCAACGCGACGCCGTATCAGCGCAGTCGCTGGCCGACCTGCTTGGAGTGGAGGGCGAGGCCGCCGGGCTCTACTTCGATTCCTTCCCGACGATGCTCACTGGAAGTACGGCGGCCTTCGCCGCGTCCCGGTGGAGAGGAAGACGACGTCGGCCAGCGCCCGACCCCGCCAACGTGGCCCTGGACTACACCTACGCCTTGCTTTTAGGAGACTGCATCCGATCACTGGTGGCCTGCGGCCTCGACCCTCACGCCGGGTTCCTCCACTCCAGCTCTCGTAACAAGCCTGCCTTAGCCCTTGATCTCATGGAGGAGTTCAGGGCGCCGGTGGCAGATTCTGTCGTCGTGCGTGCCTTTCGCAACGGTGAGCTGACCGAGCAGGACTTCACAGGGGAGATGGGAAGCTGCCGGATCACGGACCGTGGGCGTAAGCAGCTGATCTCCGGGTTCGAGCGCCGCATCGAGACTTCCGTCCGGCACCCAGTCTTTGGTTACGACGTCACCTGGCGGCGAGCCATTGAGGTCCAGGCGCGACTCGTACTCGGGACCATCGATGGGGGTCAATCGGCCTACAAGGGAGTGACGGTGCGCTGATGCGTGATGATGTCAGACGCGTTCTCGTGGCCTACGACGTCCCGTCCGACCGGCGCCGGACGCGGGTGGCGAAGACGCTGTTGAAGTACGGGGACCGCATTCAGTACTCCGTGTTCGTCGTAGACGCGGCGCCGGCCAAGTTCCTGCGGATGCGGGGTGAGCTGGAAGGAGTCATCAAGACGGACGAGGACTCCGTGCTCCTGTGCGACGTTGGCCTGCTGTCTTCTGTCGATGAGCAACGATTTTCCTACGTCGGTCTGACCAGGACCATCACGCCGGAGGGGCCACTTATCGCCTGACGCGAGCGCTCCAGTGCTCGAAGAACCCTGGGCAGCGCTCGCGGCAACAAAACGTTGGAATGACGGGAGTGCGGTGAACAGAGCAGAAGGCGGGCGGGGCTGAGCCTGAGCGATCGGCTGGAGCGCTCGCGAAGTGCCCTCAGATGGGCCTGTTGGCGGGCTATACTGAGCGGACTGTTGCAGTTCCTTCGGGAACTGCACTTCATTGAGGCGTGGGACACATCTTCGTCTATCTTGGCAACGTTGATGTTGCAGTTCCTTCGGGAACTGCACTTCATTGAGGCGCGGATCGTGGCCGGTGACCCATCCGGGGACGCGGTTGCAGTTCCTTCGGGAACTGCACTTCATTGAGGCAAGTACGCACAGCAACAGTTTGATGCGTGGCTCCGGTTGCAGTTCCTTCGGGAACTGCACTTCATTGAGGCCTCGACTTCGAGGACGAGCCGGTGCAGACGCTCAAGTTGCAGTTCCTTCGGGAACTGCACTTCATTGAGGCAACAACATGCGCGCTACAGTTCAAGCTGTCCAGGGGGTTGCAGTTCCTTCGGGAACTGCACTTCATTGAGACAGGTGGGGATCGATACGCCTATCGCGGCTATTGATCCCCACCTACTTGCTTTTTGTGCGTCACCTTCCAGGCTCGCCTGGCGCCCTCCAGGGCGGCGGGCAGGGCGGTGAGCAGACGCTCGACGTCGTCGGGGCTCGTCTCCCGGCCCAGGGAGCAGCGCAGCGTGGAGCGGGCCGGCCCCTCCTCGAAGCCCATCGCCAGGAGCACATGGCTCGGCTGGGCGACCCCGGCGTGGCAGGCCGACCCCGCGGACGCATCGATCCCGGCCAGGTCCAGGGCCATGAGCAGTGCCTCGGCGTCGGCCTCCTCGAACCACAGGTGCGCCGTGGAGGCCACATGATCGGCGTCCTCCGGCAGCGTGGCGTGAACGCCCGGAAGCGCCCCGACACCCTCCAGAATCCGGCGCCGCAGGACCGCCAGCCGGGCCTCCTGCTCCTGCTGTTCGGCGACCGCCAGCTCTACCGCCAGGGCCAGCGCCCGGGCCGCCACCACGTCCTGCGTGCCTGAGCGGATCCCCCGCTCCTGACGGCCCCCGCCCGTGGCCGGCGTCACCGCCAGGTCGCGGCGAAGCACCAGCGCTCCCACTCCCACCGGCGCCCCCAGCTTGTGCCCTGTCAGGCTCATCGCGTCCAGCCCCCAGCCGTGGAAGTCCACGGGAACCTTCCCCAGGGCCGCGACGGCGTCGGAGTGGACGGGTACGTAGCCGGCCTCCTCGGGGTGCCCGGCGCCGCTCGCCTCCCGCACGTGCGCCACCAGCGCCGCCATGTCCTGGACGACTCCGGTCTCATTGTTCGCCGCCATGACCGAGACCAGGGAAACGGGGGAGTGGCCTGCATCGGCTGCCGGCGCCACCGCCCGGGCCAGAGAGTCGAGCTCGACTCTCCCCGCGCCGTCGACCTCCAGCAGGCTCAGCCCCGCGCCCAGCTCGGCCGCGGCGGTGCGCGCCGAGTCCAGGACCGCCGGGTGCTCGATCGGCGAGACCACCAGACGCCCGCCCGGCACTGCTCGCGCCCGGCCCGAGACCACCAGGGCATCGGCCTCCGTACCACCGGAGGTCAGCAGCACCTCGTGCGCATCCACCCTCAGAGCGCCCGCCAGGCGGGCACGCGCCTCCGCCAGCAGCGCCCCCACCCGTCGGCCCGCGGTGTGCTGTGCGCTCGGATTCGCCCAGCCACCGAGCCCACTGGTCAGGTCCTCGGCGACCTGCCGGGCGACCTCGGGACGGACCGGGGATGTGGCGGCGTGATCGAGATAGGTGCGCACGCCCCCAGCCTAGACGGCGGCTCAGAAGAGCCGGACTTTGTCCACATGGGACGACTTTGAAACCGCTTTTCGCATGTGGAGCTGGCCCGTAACGCTCTGACCTGTACAGATGCCAATGGCGCTCGACCGGCTCGTCGCCAAAGCCGTCCCATACGCAGGGGGTCGGCAAAGTCGGGTCAGGTGGTTGGTTGGGTGATGAGCTTGATGGCGCGTTTTGGTTGTCGTGACAGGGATCTGGTGGTGGAGGCGATGGCGGCTTGGGCGCCGTGGGCCAGGCGGATGATGCCGGGTGGTCAGGTTGCGCAGGGCGGCCATGATCTCGGGGCCGTTGCGGGTGCGCAGCTGGTGGCGGTCCTCATCGAAGACGACGTCACGGACCGACGTGGAGCCGGTTCTCGATTCCCCAGTGCCCTTGGACCCAGGCGGCAACCTGCTCGGGCTGGGCCTGCTCCATGGGCAGTGAGCAGATCAGGTATGCCACCTCAACGTGCTTCCTGCCCTTGATGGTCCTGGTACGTCGGACCTGGAGAACCTGAGCCGCTGCGGGGAAGTCCACCCACTTGGGTGCCTGGACGGCCTCGGGCGGTGCGCCGCACCCGCCGCCCGTGGCCGGTGTCGACGCTCGAGACGGACGGGACCTTCTTCCAGGGCAGGTCCTTGAGCGTCCTGCGCAGAGTCTTCTGGTTGCCTTTGACGGTGAGCACGTAGTGGCCGCCCTGATCGCGGATCCACTGGGCGGTGTCCACCTGTGTGTGCATGGCGTCGGCGGTGACCACTACCCCGTCGAGGTCGAGGGGCTCGAGAAGCTCTCTGATGGCGGGGACCTCTGGATGGACTTGTCCGCTACTCGGGCCTGGGTCAGCACGGCGCCCGTGGCGTGGTCCAGGGCCGACAGGAGGTGCGGCGCCGAGGCCTGCCCCAGGCGGGCCCCGCGCACGGTCTTGCCGTCCATCGCGATGACTGTTCTTCCCTCGACGGTGCCGGTACGAGTGCAGAACCACGACCTCAGACGGGTGTTGAGGTCGGTGGGGTCCAGGTCCTGCAGCACCCGCCGGATGGTCGACTCCGACGGCAGGGCCTGCCCCGCCTCCAAGCCCAGGGACCGCAGATCAGACGGGGTCAGGTCGGTGGTGTGCTCCCAGATGGCCGTCAGGCTCCGGCAGCCTGCGAGCACTCCCGTCACGGCCAGGGACAGGACCGTGAACAGGCTGTGGCGCACGCCCCGCCGATCCCGGGGGGTGCCCCTATGTGGTGTGTCAAGCGGCGGCGGGTAGTTTCGTGGCTGGTT
>ERZ772993.670-NODE-670-length-15595-cov-20.124517_pt1 | contig 15595 bp, 8 predicted proteins | sample MGYA00580670_ERZ772993 | MGnify/ENA primary metagenome ERZ772993 (study PRJEB29015, sample SAMEA2737936) | human oral metagenome | biome: human oral; feature: human-associated habitat; material: dental | place: China | collected 2136 ... | reverse complement strand
TCCTACATGAGGCACCGAAGACACTTCGCGGGCACCTTGACATGAGGCACCCCGCGCCCCGTACGGCCGTACAGGAAGGGGCAAACAGGCGTAGTAGTAAGTGCTCGCCCGGCCCCGCCCGCACGGAGTACGGTCGCAGCATGTCGCACAGCACGTCCCGCATCGTCATCATCGGCGGCCACGGCAAGATCGCCCTCCTGGCCGCCCCGCTGCTCGTCGCCGACGGCCATGAGGTCGTCTCCGTCATCCGCAATCCCGCCCAGGCCGACGACGTCGCCGCCACCGGCGCCACGCCCCTGGTCCTGTCCGTCGAGGACGCCGGCACCGAGGAGCTCGCCCGCGCCTTCACCGGGGCCGACGCCGTCGTCTGGTCCGCTGGGGCCGGCGGCAAGGGCGGGCCGGAGCGCACCGACGCCGTCGACCGCGCCGCTGCGATCCGCTCGATGGAGGCCGCCGAGGCGGCGGGCGTGCGCCACTACATCATGGTCTCCTTCATCACCGCCTACGGCGAGGTGGCCGACGACCACCCGCTGCGCGCCTACGCCATCGCCAAGATCGCCGCGGACCGCCACCTGCAAACCACCGACCTGGACTGGACGATCCTCGGCCCCGGCCTGCTCACGCAGGACGAGCCCACCGGCGCGATCACCGTGGGGCGCATGGGGGCCGGCGAGTCCTCAACCGATGCACCCACGTCCCGAGGGAATGTGGCCCGAGTGATCGCGGCGGTGATCGACGAACCCGCCAGCATCGGCAGGGTTATCCCCTTCCGCGACGGCGGCACACTCATCGCCCAGGCGGTGGCCGACGTGCCGGAGGCCTACTCAGACCTGTCCTGAGCCCGCCGGCCCGCCCGGAGCGGGAGATACCTGAGATGGGGGCCGTTGGCCGGCGAACCATGCGCGGGCGCTCGGCGCCAGCCCCGCCAAGGACATGCCGATCATGAGCGCAGCCGCGATCACGAGCGGCACCGCATACCCCAGATCCTCGAACGAGCCACCACGGTCGTGCAATTCTGCAAGAAAAGTCAGGATCGTAGCGTACAGGGAGTGCAGCAAGAAGACCCCCGAAGCCACAGCGGATCCCGCCACGAGTGTGACCCGAGACCCGCCCGGCCGAGACATGACGACGGCTCCCGCCGCCGCCAGCCCCACCACGATAAGAATCGCCAGCCCCACACCGAAGGGCACCGCGCCTTCCGTGGCCTCGACATTCGCAGACCAGGACAGGCCGTATACGAGCCTCATATCAGCTCCATACTGGTCGAACGGCGCGCCGACTCCACTCATAAGCAGAAGAACGGGCGCATTGACCAGCCCCCTTGCTGCCAGAACGAGCAGGAACTGCGCTGCCCCAGACGACAGCAGCACAGAAATCGGTGGTGAGCCGGGCCGACCACGAAGCCTCGTGCAACTCATCCAGCCGGCAATCATGAACAGGCAGACCTCGATCAAAGAAATAAGGAAGAAGGAGGCGTTCGTGACTGCACTCAGGAATGTATGCCCACCCGCATAAGCGACGACAAGGACAAGGTCGAACACTGAAGAGGCGACCGACATAGCCGCAGCGGGGATAAAACTCGGAATCGGCCGGCGCTTGACAGCCTGAACAATCCCCACAACGACTATCCATGTCATCGAGCTGAATACGAACCGGTACACCATATCGATCAGACTAAACCCAGCATAACTCCCTATTGAACTGAGAAAAGGAAACGCCAGCTGAAACGTCAATAGCGCGGCGAGAATCACGAACAGGCCGGCCCTGGAGGGCTGGCGGGGGATCGGCCTGCGTCCGGGCACGGGCCCGTATTGGTGTCCATACGTGTGCGCGTATGCGATCGGCGCGCTTCCCGGGACCTGAGGGCCCGCCTGAGCTCCTGCAGAGTACGAGGCGCCATACGGACCGGAAGGCATCCCGCCCGGATAACCGCTCAGCGGAGCGGAGGACGCCGAGCCCGGGACGGTCCCGGGGGTGCCATTGACCGCGTAGGCGCCAACACCCCCGGCCGACCCGGCAAGCTCAGCCGACCCGGCGAGCTCAGCCGACCGATACGCCCCGTCACCCCCGTCAGCTTCACTGTCACCGACTCCGCTGACACCGCTGACTCCACCGACTCCGGAATCGCCGTCGATACCCCCATCGGAGGGGTGGCCGGGCGCTGGGGGGAACGTCATGAGCGCAGTCTGCCATAGCACCGGCCCCACCGGACAGGGCAGCTCTCCCCAGCTTTTGCCTCCCGCCCGGGGGGTAGCACCCAGCGGCCAGGAGGAGAAGACTACGGCGTGAGCGGAGTCGCTTACGGTCCCGTGCCGCAGCATCAGCACCAAACCTCTGTTCGGTAGGACACCATCATGACCTTCACCTACACGATCAGCTTCACACTCGATACCGTCACGTCCCTCCCACCCGTCGTCGGCAGCGAGGAGCAGCGCGCCTACTGGGTCGCCCCCGACCTCCTGGCCTGGCCGATGTCCCTGCTGCCCAGGGGAATGAACCGCGAGAAAGTCGTCACCGATTCGGGTCGGCCCGTCCCCGGCACCGGCCTGGCCTTCCAGCTGGTCACGGCCCCCGAGGGCGGCGCAGCCGCCGTCCACGGACGCATCGTGGGCGCGGACGGCCTGGCCGCCCCCACGCTCACGCCCCTGCGCGTCGTCGGCAATCTGCCCGAGAGCGTTCGCGCCGCCCACCCCAACCTGGAGGGCTACATCGCCCTGAGCCCGACCGACTCCGCGGGCACGCCCCTGCTCGACGGCGACGCCATCGCCGCCGCCCTGACCGGCCAGGTCGCGGTGGCCCAGCACGTGGACGCCAACACGGACGGCAACGGGGGGCGCCTGGACGCCTTCACCGGCGTGCAGACCGCCATCGTCCTGGACCGCCTCTACGCCGAGGCCGCCTCCCGCGCCGACCTGGGCGTCACCTTCAGCGACGGCAGTTCCGACAACGCCGATGCCGGCCGCCCCTCCTTCGCCCTGTGGGCGCCCACCGCCAAGACCGTCACGCTGCTGACCTGGCAGACCGGCGATCCCCTCGGCTCCGTGCCCGAAGTGCCCGGCCCCGCCACGCGCACCCCCGCCATCCAGGGCGACGACGGCCGCTGGTGCGTGCCCAACGCCGACGGCCGGATCGGCGTCGGATGCCAGTACCTGTGGGAGGTGAAGGTGTACGTGCCCTCCACCCGCCGGGTGGAGACCAACATCGTCACCGACCCCTACTCGACGGCGCTGACGACCGACTCCACCCGCTCGGTCGCCGTCGACCTCGCCGATGCGCGGCTGGCGCCCGACCAGTGGGCCGCCGTCCCCGCCCCGCCGGTGCGCAACGACTCCGCCCGCAGCATCTACGAGCTGCACGTGCGCGACTTCTCCGCCGCTGACGAGACCGTCCCGGCCGAGCTGCGCGGCACCTACCGGGCCTTCACCATGGAGGACTCCACCGGTGTGCGCCACCTGGCGGAATTGGCGGGTGCCGGGATGAACACCATCCACCTGCTGCCCACCTTCGACATCGCCACGATCCCGGAGGACCGGGCCGGACAGCACTCCCCGGAGATCCCCAAGGGGCTGGGTCCGGCCTCGACCGAGCAGCAGGCGGCGGTGTCGGCCGTGGCCGACCGCGACGCCTACAACTGGGGCTACGACCCCTTCCACTGGGGCGCCCCCGAGGGCTCCTACGCCACCGAGGGGCACCAGGACGGCGGGGCGCGCGTGATCGAGTTCCGTGAGATGGTCGGCGCCCTGCACGCCCTCGGGTACCAGGTGGTGCTCGACCAGGTCTACAACCACACGGCGGCCTGCGGACAGGACCCGCTCAGCGTCCTGGACCGGGTGGTGCCCGGCTACTACCACCGCCTCGACGCCGTCGGAACGGTGACGAGCTCGACCTGCTGCGCCAACACGGCCACCGAGAACGCCATGTGCGAGCGCCTCATGATCGACTCGGTGGTGCGCTGGGCCAAGTGGTACCGGGTGGACGGCTTCCGCTTCGACCTCATGGGGCACCACCCGCGCGCCGTCATGGAGCGGGTGCGCGCCGCCCTGAACGGGCTGACCATGGCCGACGACGGCGTCGACGGCGCCTCGCTCTACCTGTACGGGGAGGGCTGGAACTTCGGGGAGGTCGCGAACAACGCCCTGTTCGTCCAGGCGACCCAGGGGCAGCTGAACGGCACCGGCATCGGCGTCTTCAACGACCGCCTGCGCGATGCCGTCCACGGCGGGGCGCCCTTCGACGCCGACCACCGCATCTTCCAGGGCTTCGGCACGGGCCTGCTCACCCAGCCCAGCGGGCTCGACAAGCGCAGCTGGGACTACCAGTCGGCGGATCTGGCTCACCGCACCGACCTGGTGAGACTGGGGCTGGTGGGCAATCTGACCGACTACGTCATGACGGTCTCGGACGGCTCAGTGCGCCGGGGCGCCGACCTCATCCACAACGGCGCACCGGCCGCCTACACCTCCAGTCCGCAGGAGAACGTCAACTACGTCGACGCCCACGACAACGAGACCCTGTACGACCTGCTGGCCTACAAGCTGCCGCGGGGGATGCCCGTGTCCGAACGGGTGCGGATGAACACCGTCTGCCTGGCCACGGTGACGTTGGGGCAGTCGCCGTCCTTCTGGTGCGCCGGCACCGAACTGCTGCGCAGCAAGTCCCTGGACCGGGACTCCTACAACTCCGGGGACTGGTTCAACGCCATCGACTTCTCGGGACAGCGCAACGGATTCGGCCGAGGGCTGCCCCCGGCGAGGCAGAACGAGGGGGTCTGGCACATTCAGGGGCCATTGTTGGCGGATGCGTGGCTGCGCCCCTCGCCCGACGAGATCGCGATGGCCCGGGCGCAGGCCCTGGACCTGCTGCGACTGCGCTCCTCCACGCCCTTGTTCAGCCTGGGGGACGCCGGCCTCATCCGGGACAAGCTGAGCTTCCCGGGCTCGGGCTTCGCGGCCCCGCCGGGCATCATCGTCATGCTCATCGATGACACCGCCGGGACGCGGGACGTGGACCCGTCCCTGGACGGTGTGCTCGTGATCTTCAACGCCTCCGGGCAGACGCTCACCCAATCCCTGACCGAGCTGGCGGGGCGGGACTTCCACCTCTCCCCGATCCAGGCCGAGGGGACCGACGACGTCGTGCGGCAGACCGGCTTCGACCGCTCCACGGGGACGGTGAGCGTGCCCGCGCGCACCGTGGCGGTTCTGGTTCAGGACCAAGCGGCGAAGAAGCGGCCGGGAGCGCCGAGGCCGGGGAAATCGGGCAAGAACTAGCCCCTCACCCGTCCGTCCTCGTCGCGGCCGCGTCGGTCCGCCCCGGTGAGCTGCTTCAGGTCACTGCGCTAGCCCCTCACTCGTCGCGGCCGTGTCCCACCTCGGGCGGGTCTGCGAGTGAGCGAGTGAGTCGGCCCCGTCGGCCCGTCAGTCGGACAGCTTGTGCAGGCGGTCGATCGGAGTGGAGACCGCCTCGCGCGCCTTCACCACGGTCTCCTCGTCGGGGGCGTCGTAGAAGCACAGGCACTTGACCGTGTCCTCGCGCACGTAGGTGCGCAGGAAGCTGACCTCGGGCACCTGGGCGTACTTGGGCGAATTCGCCTTCTTGCGCGTCAGGTAGGTCTCCATGTCGATCTCGGCGGGGATGTCCCACTCCACGAGATAGTCGGCCGATCCGCGCAGGCCGCGGATGTCCTCGATCTCGGCGCCCACCAGGCGCACCTCGTCGGGGCCGGTGATCTCGGAGGTCTCGACGGCCTTGAGGCCCTCGCGGACGGCGGCGCCCAGGGCGTCCGGGTCGCCGTCGTGCTCGACGACGGTGAACACGCGCCCATGGCCTGAGGTCACCTGGGATTCCAGGACGGCGGCGGATACGGAGGAGGCGGCCTCATCCACGGCGGCGATGAGGGCCCGGGCGGAGGCGCGATCGGATGCTGCAGGGACGATCTCGAAGAGGTAGAGGGACATGGCGTCTCGTTTCTTCCTGATGGAGGGACGAATGTCCCATTATCGTTCCAGAGCGTCTCCGGTTGACCAAGGGCACCTCACATTCCGGACTCCAGGACGGCCGACCGCACCGGCTCGCAGTCCGCCCCCGGCCGGGCCCGGACGTCGGTTGCGCGCTGACCGCCCCCGATTGTCGGAATCACGATCACAGTCACCCCACCGGCGTCGGTTGCGCGAATCGCCCTCATATTTCAGTGCTGACTTATTCACGTGGAGATTGAGGAGACGCCGTGAACTCGCCGCCCGGCCAGCTCGGCGGCCCGCGCGAGCACGTCGTCGAGCATGTCCGCGGTGAGCCGGCCGGTGAAGGTGTTCTGCTGACTCGGGTGGTAGCTGCCCAGCAGAGTGGCCTCATCACCGTCGGGGCGCGCAAGCACCGCCTCGGCGCCGTGCCCGAAGCGCGGTTTGGGTCTCGGCGCGCTCCAGCCCGCCTGTCGGACAACTCTCAGTGCCGTGTCCCAGGCGATCCCACCGAGCGCCACCAGCACGCGCACCTGCGGCATGAGGGCGAGTTCGCGGGCGATCCAGGGCAGGCAAGCGGCCTTCTCCGCCGTCGTCGGCTTGTTGGCGGGCGGGGCGCAGCGCACCGCCGCGCCCATGCGCAGGCCGATCGGCGCCTGCCCATCGCCGGCGTGCCGCGAAGTGTCACGAGTGGCCATGCCCGCACGGTGGAAGGCGGCCCACAGCCAGTCGCCGGACCTGTCCCCCGTGAACATGCGACCGGTGCGGTTGGCGCCATTGGCCGCGGGAGCCAGCCCGACGACGTAGATGCGCGCATCGGCCGGCCCGATACTCGGCACCGGGCGCCCCCAATAGGGCTCATGCGCGAAGGAGGCGCGGCGGCCGATCGTGGCCACCCGCTCTCGCCACGCCACCAGGCGCGGACAGGCCCGACACACGCTGACCCGGGCGTCAAGGGCGGGAATATCGGTTGCGGAGCGGGCCAGGCGCGCCACGCCGTCGGCCGAGTGCGCCACGGGGGTGGTGGTATCGGCCGGGTCACCGGGCCAACCGATTCCGGGCGGGACGGGCGAGATAAAGCCCGTTCCGGTGAGCGGGTGCGGATCGGTCGCCCCTGTCGCTTCTGTCATCGCCCCAATTATCGCGCGCCGATCGCAGGCGGACCCGGCGCCCTCCCGCCCCGTTCGAATCCGCTTCCATCCGCTCCTACTCCCATCCGAGCCCATCGAGCCCATCCGAGCCCATCCGAAAAAGGTGGGGCCCACGCACTTCCGGCTCCCCGCACCACCACACCACCCTTCAGCATTTGCCCGCGGTTCTCTCGATGTAGGCGATGCTGAGTCTCGCTCGCGCGCCGACCTCGTCCCTTGACCTCGGGCGCGAGCCGGGTCCCGTAGGGCTGGGGCGGGCACGGCGCGGGGCTCAGCCTTGACCTCAGGCGCGAGCCGGGTCCCGGCCGGGGACAAGCCCCGCAATGGGGCCAGGTCGAATCCGAAACCCCCGGCCGCCGACGCGAAGCAGCCCTGTGGAGGTGATACGCACATGGGAGGATGGGGGACCGGCGAGCGGATTGCCATTTTTCGTTGTTATTCCAGTAATTCACTTACACCGTCACGACATACTGATGTGCTCCCATGTGCACCGAGGGGGGTCGGTGCACATGGGAGCACATCAACACATTTCTACGGAAACTCAAGAACCCTGTCATGACAGGGAAAACTCGCACCCACTCTGTCTGGACCCCGCTCTCCCATGTGCAGTGCCCTTCCTGCGCGCCTGCGCGCCCCTGACAGCGCCCGCACAATGCAATGCTTGCAACAAATCGCGCGGCGCGGGCCCTTCCTGCGCGGCCCCGACAGCGCCTCGACCACAGGCGGGCCGCCGGTCAGAACCCGTCTTCCTCTCCGTCCCGGCAGCGCCTCGGTCACGCGCCAGAAGGGACAAGACCAGGCGAACATCTTCTCCCCGTCCGCCCGACGGCGCTGGCCCCCGCCCGGCAGCGAGGCCGGAAGGCGCATCTTTCGCCGCACTCGCTGCGGGGCGATAACACACCCGCCCCGCAGCGAATGCGGCGAACCGGCCGGTGACAACAGCACCCGCTCCTGCCCGGACGCCCGACCCCGGTGAGATCCACTCCACCGGCCGATGCTGCGCCTCAGCCCCGTCCGTAGGGGTCGAGGCGCAGATGCATACCATGCGGGTCCAGCACGAGGCCGGCGCGTCCCAGGAACCTGCTCACATCCGGGTCCAGTGCCGAGATCCCGTTGAGGCGCTCGACGACGCGGCGCGGCATCCGGCCGGTCCCCCGTGCCGCAGCAGCGTGCTCGGCCTCGGCGAGTGCCGAAAGCGCCTGCTCCAACTCGGCGGTGTCCGCCGTGAAAGAGGTCAGTGTCCGCCAGTTCTCGACGGCATGGAGCACGGGCCGTCCCTCGATGAGGACAACGCTGGCACCGGCCCGCCGGACGGGCCGTTCGATCTCGCCGGGCGCCCCGCGCGTCAGACCGGGCGGGAGTGCGGCCCCGGGCCAGGGCAGGAGGCCTCCGATGAGGCAGGCCGGGTCCTTGACGTCGAGGACGACAACATCGGTCCCAGCGCCCGGACGTCGAACCGCGCCCTCCCGCCCGGGACCGAGGGCGTCCGGTGCGGACTCGGCCCCGACTGTCATGCGTCGAGATAGACATTCTCGAACGAGGTTGGCGGTGCCACCGTCGGTCTCGTTCGAAAATGTCGACCTCGACGCATCGGGGCCGCTCCCGGAGACGGCGAGAGCGCGCAAACGGTCCACGACGTCCGCTGCCGCGAACTGAGCGGGACCGAGACCCTCGACGAAGGACCCGCGCAGCAGCGCCCCGACGTCCTCCATGCGCCGCAGTACGGGCGACAACGGCGCCAGCCCGCCGGGCAGTCCCGCGGCGAGGGCAACGTCACGGCTCAGCACGCCGTACCGGTCCAGGAGGGAGTCGACCTCAGCCAGGGCCCGCTCCTCGTCACCGATCTCGGGCGGGTCGAGGCGGAACCAGGCGGTTTTGGGCGCGCCCATCGCGCCCACCGCGCCCACCGCGCTCCCCCGCCCGGCGCCCGACGCCGCCGCTTTCACGGGGAACGCTGCGGTTCGCGCCAGGCCGGTCGTGCGCCCGCGGCGGCGCCTGCTGGAGACACGGCGGGCTCGTACGGGAGTCTCCGCCCGGAGGGCCGCACGCACCGGCGCGAAGGTCGGGGCGGTGGCCAGACCCCGCAAGACCGCTGTGGGTAGGTGTGCGGGCAGGTGCTCCGCGCCCCCGTCGCCGGCGACTCCAGTGCTCTCAGTACCGGCGGTCCCCGTGTCGGCATACCCGATATCCCCATCGGCGAGGACCGGACCGACCACGGGGGCCAGCGGCGAATCCGAGGGGTAGAAGGCGATGAGGCCGACGGGCGCCGCCCCACTTCCCGAAGCGCCACGAGCCGCAGCACCCCGACCCGAGGCACCACCGCCCGCCGTCGTTCGAGCCGGAGCGCCGCCATATGACGGCCCGCGGTCCATCGCCTCACCGCCCGCCCTATCCTCAGCACCCGCACCGTTCGCGGAACCGACCTGCTCCCCCGCCCTCTCGGGCACGACCCGCCACAGAACATCCCCATCGGCGAGGAGCTCGTCGAGCATGCCCGGCCGGTACCCGGGCACCCGGGCGGGCAGAACATACCCCTCCCAGGCGGCAGCCGGCAGGGGTACACCCTCCAGTACGGCGAGGGCCTCGGCCAGGGCGCCGAGCGGATCCTGCTCAGCACGATTCGCCTGCGCGCCTACCAGCCCCGCCCGTTCCAGCACGAGACGCTGAAGGGCATCACCGGACACTGGTCGGACGGCCTGGCGGGCGGCATCGAGTGAACGACGGCGCACACGGCGGAAGACGACCGTCGCCATCCAGATGGCGTGAGCCGGGTCCTCCGGATCCATCGAGTCCGCCGGCGCGTCACCGAGGCGCAGAACCTCGTCCCGCGCCCGCAATTCCTCCAGCGCCTCCTCCAGGAGCCCCGCGCCCATTCCGAAGCGCTCCGCGAGCCCCGCCGCGGTGACTGCGCTGCGCGAGCGCGCCCAGCGCAGGACGAGTTCGGCCAGCGGGCCGCGAGCGCCCTCGGCGCGTCGGACTCCCGGGGCTCCGGCATCCGAGGCCACGCCTCCGGCCCAGTCCGGAACCTCGACGCCGAGAACGCTCCGGAGGCCGACGGCGTCGGCCGCATCCGCCCACAACTCACGACCCGCGATCCGCAGGGGCACCGCCCGGCGAGCCTCCACGAGCGAGTCGAGGAAGCCCCGCGCCGCACGGACCGCCGACTCGGCCGCCCCTCCGGCGCCCGGCCCGACGGCGCCTGCCGCACGGACCGCCGACTCGGCTCCTCCCGCCTCGCCGCACGGGCTCGGGGAACTCCAGGAGACAGCCGTAGAGGCCGCCGCGCCGCACGGGTCCGGGTCATCGCCCTCGCCGTCGGGCCATGCCAGTCGCTGCGCCACCTCCGCGGCCGTCAGCGGCCCGAGCTCGCGCAGCAGGTCGGCGACCCCCTCGGCGTCGGGGCGCACCCGCCGTCCGGAAGCGAGCCGCTGCAGTTCGGCCTCCACCTGCGCCAGGACCGCCTCGTCGAGCAGGTCGGCCGCGCCGTCGTCTCCGAGCAGCGCCGCAATGGCATCCGGGTCCAGGGACAGCAGGTGGGCGCGACGCTCGGCATGGGGCAGATCCTCCTGGTAGAGCAGGGCGGCCGTATACCCGAAGAGAAGCGGGTGGGCGAAGGGCGAGGGCTCCGAGACGGTCGCCTCGACGACGCGCACCGACCCCGCGGCGATCCGCTCCATGAGGGCGGCCAGGGCGGGCATGTCGTAGACGTCCTGGAGGCATTCGCGCGCCGCCTCCACCAGGACGGGAAAATCGCGGAACTGGCGGGCGGCCTCCAGGAGTTGACCGGACTTGATGCGCTGGAGCCACAGGGGCGTGCGCCTCCCGGGGGCCGCCCCCGGCATGAGCAGGGCGCGGGCGGCGCACTCGCGGAAACGGGCGGCGAACAGGGCCGTCTGATCGATCCGGGAGCGCACGAGCCGGGTCAGCTCCTCGGCGTCGAAGACGACGAGCTCGGCGCCGCCGGACAGGCCGTCCTGCCCGCCTTCGGCCGCGGTGGAGGCCGCCGGCAGCTGGAGGACGATCCCGTCATCGGCCACGACGACCTGCGGGGCCAGGCCCAGCCGCTGCTGCACGCGCTCGCGTATCGCCATGGCCCACGGCTCGTGGACGTGCCGCCCGTAGGGGCTGTGGAGGATGAGCCGCTGACTGCCGGACTCGTCCTCGTAGCGCTCCAGCACCAGGGCGGTGTCGCTGGGGACGACACCGGTGGCGGCTCTCTGCTCGTGCAGCAGAGCAATGAGGTTGGCCCGGGCGCTCTCGTCGAGGCCGGCGGCGGTCAGGCGCTCCAGGAGGGCGGGTGTCGCGCCGGGACCGGCGGGCGGTCCAGCCGGCCCCGCCTTTCCGGTCAACTCCGCAGCGGCCTCGCGCAGGAAGGCGCCCCGGGCGGCCCCGGTGGCGGCGGGACGGCCGGGTCCGTCGCCCTTCCAGAAGGGCAGGCGGGAGCTGCGGCCGGGGGCGGGATCCACGACGACGCGGTCGGCGCCGATCTCACGCACCCGCCAGCTCGTGGTGCCCAGGGTGATGATGTCGCCGACGGCGGTCTCGTTGACCATCTCCTCGTCGAGCTCGCCCACGCGGCGCCGTCCGCCGTCCTGGGCGCCCTCGGGCAGGACGACGGGGAACATGCCGCGGTCGGGGATGGTCCCGGAGGCGGTGACGGCCAGGCGCTGGGCGCCGGGGCGGGCGGTGAGCGCGCCGGTGTCCCGGTCCCGCACGAGGCGCGGGGCGAAGCCGGCGAGGTCCGCGGAGGCGTAGCCGCCGGCGAGCAGCTCCAGGACGGAGTCGTAGGAGACGCGCGGCAGCTCCCGGTAGGGGGCGGCTCGGCGGACGGTGGCGTACCAGTCGTCGGCGTCCAGGTCCTCGACGCTCGCCGCCGCGACGGTCTGCTGGGCGAGGACGTCCAGGGCGTTGGGGACCAGCGCGGTGCGCTCGATGGCGCCCGCGCGCATGCCCTCGGCGGCGACGGCGGCGTCGATGAGCTGGGTGCGCTCGATCGGGTAGATGATGCCGTGCGGCCGCCCGCCGACGCGGTGGTCGGCGCGGCCCACGCGCTGCAGACCGGAGGCGATCGAGGGCGGGGGCGCGACCTGGAGGACCAGGTCGATGGCGCCCATGTCGATGCCCAGCTCGAGGGAGGCGGTGGCGACCACGCAGCGCAGCCGCCCGGACTTCAGCTCGCGCTCGACGGCGAGGCGCTGCTCCTTGGAGACGGACCCGTGGTGGGCCCTGGCGATGACGGGGGTGTCGGCAGGCAGGGGCTGAGCGCGCTTGGTCTCGCCCATCTCCCAGGACTCGTGGTGGCGGGCGGGCGCGGCGGCCTTGGGCTTGGGACGAGCGGGCTCCGGCGCGGGGCCGGCGGGCCCGGGTGCAGGGCGGGCTCGCCCCGCTGCAGGCCCAACGGACTCCGGCGCGGGCTCGGCGGACCCCGCCGACGCGGGGCTCGTCCCATGGGCGTCCGCGGCGCTGGTCGCCCGCGGATCGCCCGCCGCCCCACCGGCTCGGGCACCCGGGCCGGTCCCGGCCTCGGCCTCGGCGTCGGAGCCCGCCCCGGTCCCGGCGCCGACCCCAGCGGCGACGCGCATGGCGTGGGCCTCGTTGAGATGAGCGGTCAGCCGCTCGCAGGCTCCGCGGGAGTTGACGAAGACGAGGGTGGTGCGGTGAGCGAGCACCTGGTCGAGGATCGCCTCCTCGATGTGCGGCCAGATGGAGGCCGTCGTCCGGGAGGCGCGCCCGCGCCCCGTCCGATCCGTGGACTCGCCGCCGATCGGGCCCGCCGCGGCGAGGCCGTCCGCATCGGTGCCGCCCGCGCCGCCAGTCCCGCCTGCCTCATCGGTGCCTCCCGTGCCGCGCGGGTCATCAGTCTCGCCGTCGGCCTTGCTGGCGCCCAGGGACGTGCCTTCCGTGCCGCGCGGATCATCACCGGCCGCCTGCATCATCCGCCCGAGATCAGCGCCGCCCGCGCCGCCGTCGGCACCGGTGCCCAGCAGCGCCGTGGGCGCGCCGCTCACGCTGCCGGCACCGTCAACCCCGTTGACGCCATCCGGTCCCCGAGCGAGGGCCTGACGCAGAGCGCGGTCCGAGCGCCACGCCCGCGCGTCGTCGCCCCTGCCCGGGCGCCCGCGACGCTCCCGACGGACGGCGTCGGCTGGCCCGGCGAGAGCCCGGTCCATGCGGGCGCGCCTGTCCGCGGTGGCCGGCACCCGGGCCATGTCGATGACGGGCACGGTCACGGTCACCTCCGGTGCCGTGCGCCCGTCGTCGGCGACGATGGTGACGGCGCGGGCTCCGCCGAGGAAGCGGGCGATCTCCTCGCGCGGGGCGACGGTCGCGGACAGGCCGATGCGCTGGGCCGGCCGTTCGAGGAGGTCGTCGAGGCGCTCCAGGGACAGCGCCAGGTGAGTGCCGCGCTTGGTGGCGGCGAAGGAGTGGATCTCATCGACGATGACGGTCTCGACGGTGCGCAGCGTCCGCCGCACGGCGGAGGTGAGCATGAGGTAGAGGGATTCCGGCGTCGTGATGAGGATGTCCGGCGGGCGGGTGCGCAGACGACGGCGCTCGGCGGCGGGAGTATCGCCCGAGCGCACGCCCACGCCCACCGGAACGACCGGTGCTCCGAGCTCCGCGGCGGCCTCGGCGATCCCGGCCAGCGGACGTCGCAGGTTCCGCTCGACGTCGACGCCCAGGGCCTTGAGCGGGGATATGTACAGCACCCGCACACCGCGGCGGCCGTGGCCGGACGGGCTCCCGTCCCGGGTCGCGCCGCGACCGGGCGGTGGGTCCCGGACGAGCCGATCGATGGCGGACAGGAAGGCGGCCAGCGTCTTGCCCGAACCGGTGGGCGCGATGACCAGCGCGTTCTCGCCACGGTCGATGGCCGCCCAGGCGCGCTCCTGGACCGGCGTCGGGCCGTCCGGGAAGACGGAGCCGAACCAGGCCCGGGTCGCGGGGGCGAAGGCATCCGGGAGCCCCGGGGCTGCGATCGGTTCGGCGGTCATGCGCCCAGTATGGCGGGAGCCCCGGCACGAATCGCGGGACGCGACGGCACCGGCGGGATCCACCTCGCGCGGAACCGGCGCTCCCTCCCGGCCTCCTCCCCGGCGCAGATCCAGCGAGCCTCGGCTCGCTGCGACAGGGGCCCTTCGTCGGCACCGCTCACGAAACCGAGGGGCCGAGGTGCGGCCGATGGGGCGCGTGGGACCATGCCCGGGCAGTACATGTCCGAGCGGTCGGAACGCCCGACCGGATCGCCCACGCCGCCGTCGGCCCGTCCCTCAGTCGACGGGGATGACCTCGACGAAGCGGCGATCCTCGCCCGTCAGAGCCGCAGGGATTCGCGCGTCCAGGGTCGCCAGCAGGGCCCCGGAGCGCGCCGCGAGGTCCACGAGGTGGAAGTCCGTGATCTGACGGTATCCGACGAGCCCGCTGACATCGATGGCAGGAGCGGTCAATGACGCCGAGTCCTCGATGAGCTCGTGCCCGCTGACCGAGCAGAACGTCCTCAAGGCATCGAAGACCTCCGAGACGCCGAGCTCGAACCCCGTGACATGCGAGTTGAGCAGGAGCCGGCAGTACGCGGACTCGGTGATCGGACACGTGGCCCATGCGCCGACATCCTCGAACCAGCTGGTGGCGACCCTGTGATGAGCGTGATTGGCCAGAGAGAGCGCAAGCATCACGTTGACGTCGAGCAGGCGCAGCACTCGCTCACTCGTCGCCATCGCGGTGCCTCTCGACGAGGTCCAGGGTCACCGTATGAGGCGGGCCCCCTTGAGGAGGCGTGAAAACGGGGACCCCGCGAGAGCCGGCGTCCGGTCCGCCACCGCGAATCCCGCGCAGCGCGTAGTCCGACACGGCCCGGCCGAGGGAGAGGCCCTCGCGCCGCGCCTTCTCCCTCGCGACGGCGAGAACACTGTCATCGATATCCAGCGTTGTCCGCATGAGAACACAATAGCATCACCGCATCTCCGCATCACCGCTCTCATGGCGCGCCGCGCACGGCGTTGACGGCATTAACGGCATTGACGGCGACGTCGCGGCGGTGGCCGGGGTCTCCGGCTCGGGCAAGTCCTCTCGAGCTCAACGCCACCTACCGCAACGCCGTCGCCGCCGTCGAGGAGGCCATGAACGGGGCGAACAGCGAGAAGAGCCTCGAGCGCCTGAACAGATTCATGACCGTGCGCACCTGGCACGACGAGCCCCCGGAATCGCGGACCTGAGAGAGCCGCCGGCCGTCCGGGGCGATGCCCGCGGTCTTCCGGGCGTCCGGTGGCCGACGCCCGGACCGCCGGCCGCTCGGGGCGATGCCGTCGCTTTCTCCGCGTCCCGACTATCGCCGTCACTCGTTCCCGCGCGGCTTCCCGGAATCCTTGCGCGGCCGCCCTCGCCCGCGCATGGGCGCCGCCTCGACCCCGCGCCCGGCGTCGGCGAGCGCCCGGCGCAGGATGATCTCGATCTGGGCGTTGACCGAGCGCAGGTCGTCCGCCGCCC